>OHSK01000263.1_pt1 | contig 33285 bp, 30 predicted proteins | sample 1578701 | NCBI WGS metagenome assembly OHSK01 (sample SAMEA3879503, study PRJEB24766) | human gut metagenome | biome: human-associated habitat; feature: feces | place: USA | collected 1985/1987
AGATGCTCGTAGGTGGATATCCTCTGCGCCGTGAGGGAAGCCAGGGACAGAGTAAGACCTTTGTCCTCGCCCTGCGACTAGCGCAGTTTGCCTGCCTCAAGACGGTGGGCCACAAGCGCGTACCGCTTCTCCTGTTAGATGACATTTTCGACAAACTCGATGCACAACGGGTGGAACAAATCGTAAAACTGGTCTCAGGAGATGGCTATGGGCAAATACTGATCACAGATACTAACCGCGACCATTTGGACCAAATCCTTGCGGCCACGGACTGCGAATACAAACTCTTCAATATGGAGGATGGCACCATCAGCGAAAAGGAGGCGCACCGTATTTGATTTATGTTTAGGAGAAAAGTAGAACCGCTCGACGACGTGCTTCATCTATGGTTACGCAGAAACGGACTGGAGACTCCCCTGCAGCAACGCCGTCTGCTGGCGGCATGGGAAGAGGTGGCAGGTGCAACTATCGCACGCTACACCACCAATAAGTATATCCGCAACCAAACCCTCTTCGTGCAAATCTCCAGTCCGGCACTACGTACAGAACTGGGAATGATGCGCAAGGCGTTGCTTGCCAAACTCAACCAAAAGGCTGGTGGCACGCAGATCGTCACCGACATCCGCTTTTATTAAATATGAGTGAAAAATCTACCGACTACTCAAAATAGAAAGTAAGGGCGATCATCTTGGAATGGGCCTCGGAGACGGACTTTGCATAGACGAGCATGTTCTTGTCACGCACTTGGTCGGCATGTTTCTTGTCAAGGCAGTCGCCCAAACTGTACATAAACTTCAGTTCGGGGCGCAACTTAAAGAAGGGCAGATAGAAATCACAACCTACACCCACCTCCAGAAACACGTCTGAACGTTTGAGCTTGATATAGTCATTGTCTTTTCCCGAGAGATTGATCATCGGATTGACACCCGCCATAAGATAGGGGCGGTGGTTGTTGAAACGAGGGCCCGCCGCTATAAGATCGAGCGCACAACCCACATAGGCCGTCTTGAGGTCTTGCGTCTGGATGGTTGGCTCTCCTAAAGCATTGACATCCGTGATGTTGCGAAACGTGAGGTGACGCGTACCAAAGTACATCGCTGGCGCAATACGCAATTGAAAAGTTTGGTTCAGGCGCAATTCTCCCAGCACACCGACCGTGAATCCTGCATCCCAGCGGTCTTGGTCCACGGACACCGTGCGCTCCACAGGTCCCCGCCCGTCCTCCACATCGATGGTGGTAGGTCCACTATTGAGTAGTTCTAGGTCTTGCAAGTGCGTGCCCACGAGCACACCAAAATGGAAGGTACGCAAATCTGTATAGGGACGATTCTGAACCGTCCGCTCCTGTGCTACGCCCTCCAGGCTACTCAGTCCAAGGAGGCACAGCGCCAATATACGCAATATCAATCTTGTCATCATATAAATAACGGAGTTGATGGCGGCTTATTGCATGGAGAATAATTTTAATAAAGTCTAAATATCGAATTTTCTTATCCTCATTTGTAGGTATCTGAAAAATAATACCTACCTTTGCAGTGTACAAAAGTAGGTATCCTCCCAAAAGCAGGACATCCTATTGGACAAAGAGTACAAGAACATTTATAATAATTTAAATTTTAAAGAACTATGGCTTACGTAATTGGTAACGACTGTGTAGCATGCGGTACCTGCATCGACGAGTGCCCGGTGGGCGCAATCTCAGCTGGAGACGACAAGTACTCCATCAACCCTGACATGTGCACGGAGTGCGGCACCTGCGCAGGTGTCTGCCCGAGCGAGGCTATCAGCCTTCCGTAAGGGACACGCCAAAAGAGAAAAAAGGACTGCCGTGGCAGTCCTTTTTTTGTGCTCAGCAGGAGATGAGTTATTCCCCCTTTTCATGAATATAACTTCGTAGGCCGATGAAGTTAACTTCGTAAGCCGATGAATATAACTTCGTAGGCCGATGAAGTTATATTCATTTTTTGGGGCTTTCTCGGACGCAACGCAAGTCACACGTTCAGCATCTTATCAATCATCATCTTCACATACATTTTTCCTTTTGTTCGTCGTTTCTCCTTCAAATCGTCTTTCCTCGGGGAGAAAATTTTGAAACCTCGGGAGGAAACAAAAAAACGCAGCACGATGAGGGGTACTTAAACGTTGATTTCATTGACGAGGCACACCGTCTACAAGACATTCTGTCGGATACTACAACATATCCTGTATCTCCTCGTAAAGCCGCTGAACGGGCAGTCCCATGACGTTGAAATAGCTACCCTTGATGCCTGTGACACCGATGTAGCCTATCCACTCTTGAATACCATAAGCCCCAGCCTTGTCGAAAGGCTTGAAATGGGAGATGTAATAGTCGATCTCCTCATCAGAGAGCTGCTTGAAGGTAACATCCGTAGCCACAGCAAAACGCTTCTGCCGCTTTGTCGTAGCGAGGCAGACCCCGGTGATGACCTGATGGGTGCGCCCGCTGAGCAGACGGAGCATCCGTTGGGCATCGGCTGCATCATGAGGCTTGCCCAAGATGGCCTCATCGACAACCACGATGGTGTCAGCACAGACGAGAAGGTCATCCGCGCCCAGCGACACAGCATAGGGCTGGGCTTTCTCTGCGGCAATGTAGCGAGCAATCTCCATCGGACTCAGCCCGTCGGGATAACCCTCGGAGATGCCATCAATCACCCTTACCTCAAAGGGCAACCCCAGTCCTGCCAGCAGCTCACGACGGCGCGGTGACTGACTTCCTAATATGATCTTTTTCATTACTTCCTCTGTTTGTGTTTAGATATTGCCCTGTCAGGCTCCTACCAGCCAAAGGCTTTCGCATTGAGCACCCACTTGCCTTGTGCCTTCAGCACCTGCTCGATGATGTCGCGCGCCACTCCCTGCCCACCAGGGCGGTCGCTGACGTAGGTGGAAATGTCCTTCACCTCCTGACAGGCATCCTTCGGACAACATGCGCAGCCAGCAAGCTGCATCACTTCATAGTCGGGGATGTCATCCCCTACATAGACGATCTCTTCGTTGCGCAAGCCGTAACGCTCCTTGAACGCCTCCCACGTGCGCACTTTGACAGCGCAGCTGAGATAGACGTCCTCCACGCCGAGATACTCATAGCGCAGGCGGATGTCCTCATTGTGACCACCCGTCATGATGGCAATGCGCAGTCCGTGTTTCTCAGCCAACTGTATGGCGTAGCCGTCCTTGATATTGATAGTGCGGACAGGCTCACCCCGACTGTCCATAGGGATGGTGGAACACGACAAGACGCCGTCCACGTCGAAGACAATGGCGCGTATTTGGGTCAAATCATAATTGATCATGTCTGTATATTCTTCTGATGGATACTTAGCGTTCTATATAATAATGGGGAAACGATTCGCGTGATGGATGGCAGCTGCGCTATGAGTTCTTCTGATGAATGCTGACCGACAGCCGCTCGTAGAGGTCTTTCTCCAGTGGATTCAGCCGCATCAGCTGGGACTGTTCCCTGATGACGTGCTCGTCGTAACGGATGGCGGGACCAGTCTGGGCCTCGCCTGGAGGCAACTCATGGACCTTGCGCGCGGTCTCGTCGATGAGCGGCAATAGTACATCGAAGGGAATGTGTTGCCGTGCAAGCACGTCAGCAGCCACATCATAGCAATGGTTGACAAAGTTGCACGCCCATACTGCTGCCAAGTGGACATATTTACGCTGATCGCTACCGAGGGGGCGCACATGCTGAGAGAGACTCTTCGCAAGTTCCTCCACCGTATGGCGGGCAAAGTCGTCGTTGGCCTCGGTGAAGCAGGGAATGCTGGCAAAGTCAACGTCGCGGGTCTTGGAAAACGTCTGCAGGGGGTAGAGGACACCGTAGTGCAAAGCCATGCCCTCAAAGACACTCATCGGCACGGAACCTGCAGTATGGAGGAAGACATGCTGCTCACGCCCATGGCACACCTTGGGTATCATCTCGCCCAGCGCGCTGTCGCGGAGGGCAAAGACATAGACATCAGCATCATAGGTTAGAAGATTCACATCGTTCACGGGAGCACCGCCAACCTGTTGGGAGAGGACATTGGCAGCTTCCGCCGTCCGACTAAAGACCTGCAAGATGTCGTGTCCTGCACGAAGACAGGCCTTGGCAAATTGTGTGGCTAAATTGCCCGCACCAATCATTACTATTTTCATTTTGACTATGTTAGCGTTTCATGTTTATTCGATACTACAACAGAAACTGCCGTCGTTCTTGTGGAGTAGAGCAGATTTCTAACCACAAAGTTAGCCAATTTAGTACAAATAATCCTTGGCAACTACTTTTTTTTAGAAAACATTTACTATTTTTGCAGCATGAACGAGCTGAGCGTCCATATCATCACGCAAAGCAAGGACTTGCCCATCGTCGAAGGCAACGACCTCTTTCATAGCCGCGAGCGTTTTCTGCTCATCGAGCAGACAACCGGCACGTGGCCTTATATGGTGGTTGTCACCGACGAAGAGGGGAGGGTGAAGGCCCACCTACTGGCAGAGTTGCGCCGACGGGGCAGTCTGCTTCCTCCCTATTTGTTCACCTTCGCACGTGTCATTGGGGCGGGTGTGTACGCCCCTGGTGTGGACAAGGCTGCGCTCTTTGATAGGATGATGGCTGCCTTGACACGATTCCTCCATCGCAAGCTCTGCCTCTATATCGAGGTGAGCGACCTGGAGAAAAAGATGTTCGGCTACCGTTCGCTGCGCCATAACGGCTACTTTCCCATCCGCTGGATGCAGATACACAACTCTCTGCATAGCCGAACACCTCGTGAGCGACTATCTGACCGCACTGCCCACAACGTCCTGCGTAGCGAGCGGGCAGGGGTGACAGTGCACGAGGCCAGGACCGAGCTGGAGGTCAGTGCTTACTACAAAGTACTACGTGCCTACTACCGCACCAAACTCCACCGCTATTTGCCAGGAGAGGACTTCTTCCAGCAACTTCTCCACACACAACGAGCCCATATTCTCGTGACATACTACAAGGGGCGTGTGGTCGGCGGAGCGTCGGTCATGGAGTCAAAGGGCGACGGCTATCTTTGGTACATGGCAGCGCAGGGAAAACGCTACCCAACGGCACGGCCACTAACGGCCACAGTCTGGCATGCGCTGGAATATTGTCATGCCCAAAAACTCAGACATGTATTCTTTCTCAACGTAGGGCTGCCGTTTCGCCGCAACCCCTACCGCGAATTCATACTTGGCTTCGGGGGCAAGCCTACTTCGACCTACCGCTGGTTCCACTTCACGATAGGATGGTTCAACCGACTTCTCTCTTGGTTTTACAAGGAGTAAGATTTATTGTTTGCTTGGAGTTGTTTCCTTGTTCATCAAGAAAGACTGCAACAAGGTGCATCAAATTGCCAGCCACCAACTCTAAACTCTAACTAAAAATAACGTCCCCCAACAACGCTTCTGTTGTTAGGGGACGCTAAGAAACATACTACATCCATAGATTAGGCGCCTCTTGATGCCTCCGTCAATGGATACAGATGGGTTAAAACTCGCTGGTGAAGTGGAACTTGACGTGCTCGAAGTCTTGTTGCGCCATGCTTAGTACATAGCCAGAATCGGCTAGGAAAACATCGCGACCCTCGATATCTTTCGCCATATACTGATATTTGCGCTTCTTGAATCGCTCAAGCTCCTCCTCACTGTCAGCTTCTATCCAGCAAGCTTTGTGCAGATGGACGGGCTCCCAGCGGCATCGTGCATTGTACTCATGCTCCAGACGATACTGGATAACCTCAAACTGGAGTTGGCCTACCGTGCCAACGATGCGACGGTTGTTGAACTGGTTGACAAACAATTGAGCCACACCCTCGTTCATCAATTGCTCCAAGCCCTTCTGGAACTGCTTCGACTTCATCGGGTCGTCGTTTTCAATATACTTGAACAGTTCGGGGGAGAAAGAGGGGAGACCGCGGAAGTGGAGCATATCGCCTTCGGTGAGCGTGTCTCCGATCTTGAAGATACCATTGTCAGGCAGACCCACGATATCACCGGGCCAAGCCTCCTCTACCGTGCTCTTGCGCTGCGCCATAAACTGTGTGGGCGAGGAGAAACGCACCGTCTTGTCCAGACGGATGTGGCGGTAGGGCTGATTGCGCACGAAGCGACCCGAGCAAACCTTGCAGAAGGCGATGCAGGAGCGGTGGTTGGGATCGATATTGGCAGTAATCTTGAAGATAAAGCCGGTAAACTTGGGTTCCGTGGGCAAGACCAATCGCTCCTCTGCCTGCGTGGGACGGGGCGACGGGGCGATCTCTACAAAGCAGTTGAGCAATTCCTGCACACCAAAATTGTTGAGAGCAGAGCCAAAGAAGACCGGAGCTACCTCAGCACGGCGATAGGCCTCGACGTCAAAAGTTGGATAGACCCCTTCTACAAGTTCCAGGTCACCACGCAACTGCTCGGCAAACTCGTCGCCAACCTGGGCATTGAGCTCGTCCGACTGGATATCGACAGCCACCTTCTCCGTCACGCGCTGCTTGTTGGGAGTGAAGAGATTGAGTTGTTCCTCGTAGATATTATAGACGCCCTTGAAGCGCTGACCCTGGCCAATAGGCCAGGAGAGCGGTCGCACGTGGATATGAAGTTCTTGCTCCAGTTCGTCGAGCAGGTCGAAGGGATCGCGACCCTCGCGGTCCATCTTGTTGACAAAGATAATGACGGGAGTATTCCTCATACGGCAGACTTCCATCAGTTTGCGCGTCTGTGCCTCCACACCTTTGGCAGAATCCACCACAATGATAGAGGAATCGACAGCCGTAAGCGTTCGATAAGTATCTTCGGCAAAGTCTTGGTGGCCTGGCGTATCGAGGATGTTGACCTTATAGGTCTCGTCCTCCTTGGCTTCGGCACCCTTGGGACTATAGTCGAACTCCATCACCGACGTGGAGACAGAGATACCACGCTGCTTCTCAATATCCATCCAGTCGGAGGTGGCGCTCTTGCGTATTTTGTTGCTCTTCACCGCACCAGCTACCTGAATTTGTCCACCAAAAAGGAGGAATTTCTCGGTCAAGGTAGTCTTACCCGCATCAGGGTGGCTGATGATGGCAAAGGTGCGTCTGCGTTCTATTTCATTCATGCTTGTGCTGCTTTGATGAGGTTGATACATTTTTCGAGTGAATCGAGCCAATAGGGGATGGTGAGGCCGAAGGTAGCTTTGATCTTGGTCTTGTCGAGAACGGAGTAGGCGGGTCGCTTCACAGGGGAAGGGAACTCGCTGCTATGGCAAGGCTGGATATCGCAGGCGGTATGACCCGCCAGGCGCGCGATCATTTGAGTGAAGTCATACCAAGAGGTGACACCCTCATTGCTGAAATGATAGACACCAGTATGGTCCGTATATTTTCGATGCTCCACGATGTCGAAGATGGCGGTAGCAAGGTCGCCTGCATAGGTCGGTGTGCCGCACTGGTCGAAGACGACCTTGAGCTGAGGCTTCGTGGCCGTGAGCTGGAGCATCGTCTTGACAAAGTTGTGACCAAAGCTGCTATAGAGCCATGCCGTGCGGATGATGAGGTGGTCAACGCCCGTGGCTATGATCTTCTCCTCGCCATGGAGTTTGGTGAGCCCATAGACGCCCGTGGGGGTTCCCGTCTGGGTCTCTTGACAAGGTGTGTTGTAGGGGTCGGCACCAAAGACGTAGTCAGTGCTGACATGGACAAGCAGACCACCCACCTCCTTCATCGCACGGGCAAGGTTTTCGGGGGCAATGGCGTTAAGTGTCTCCACAATGTCACCAGCGGTCTCAGCTTTATCGACGTTGGTCCAGGCCGCACAGTTGATGATGCAGCCGATCTTCTCCTCGGCCACCACCTGACGGACGGCGTCCAGATCGGTGATGTCGAGGGTTGGATAGCCATCACACACATCGGTGAAGATGTAGTGGTCGCGGCTCGTACGAGCCACGAGTTGCATTTCGTTGCCCAGTTGGCCGTTGGCTCCTGTTACCAGTATATTCATGATGATGGTTCTGTATGTTTATCAGGAAGGGCTACTTACGTCCCGCACATGTCAGCGGGGGATAAGCGTCCCTTCATTCAAAATTTCACTCCATTTAGTGCTCCTCCCATTCCAGGCCTTCTGTCCGGTCCTTGATATAATAGTCAGAGAGCATGCCGAGGAATGTCGTGATAGCTTTGATTGCGTGGGCGGTCTCTGGCGAGATAGGCTTTTGCCGCATCCGCAAGAGCATTACACCATAGAGGGCGTTGAGGCAAGTCTCTACCTCTCCGATCTCCTTGTCACCTTTTTGTCGCAGTTCCACTATGAAGGGTAGCACACGATAGTATTCTGCCGAGTAAAATGGGAAGCGGGTGGATTGGAGCAGGCGAACATGGAGATCGCCAAGTTCCTGGAGCAACACCTCGTTGATGGCGAGATGTCCCTTCTCACGCTTTCCCTCCTGGTTCATCATGCGAATCAGATCGCCAAACCAATCTTCCTCCTCGTCTTTTTGCTGATCGGTATACTCGAAACGGTCTATATACTCACGGCGGATACGCATCAGTGAACAACCGTAGGCACGTATCAAGTCTTCCATCTGCCACATATAAAGCAGATACTCCACAACACTTTTCTCTCTGATACTTTTGGCTATGAACATGTTTTTTGTCTATTGGCTACGAAAGGAAGCCGGATTAATAACTGGGCAGGTGGTATAGATTGAAGACGGTGCCGAAGAGGATTATCACCGAGAACAAGATGACCACCGATCCAATGACCTTATTGATAATGGCGATACCAGTGACGTTGAAACGCCCTCCGATCTTATCGACAAGCCAGGTCAGCCCGTACCACCACAACAGTGCACCCAGCGGAATGCAAGTGAAACCCACACATGTCTCAAAGGGGCGTGAGGGTTGGACGAAGGCGAACTGTGCAAAGGTAGCCATGAAAAGGAATATGATCAGGGGATTGGAGAAGGTGACAAGAAACGCCGTCAACCCATTGTTGAGCAGAGATCCCTTACCTTTGTTCTTCGTATGATGAGGCATCTTCTTGGCCGGGTTCGAACGAAAGCAGAAAAGACCAAAAAGCAGCAGGATAACGCTACCGGAGATCTGGAGAAAAAACTGGTACTTGGGATTTTGCAACGGCTCCATGATGAAGCCCATGCCCAATCCCACAATCAGCGCATAGATGATGTCGCTCACCGCCGCCCCAACACCAGTCATAAGACCATACCAGCGACCTTTGTTCAAAGTGCGCTGGATGCAGAGGATTCCGACGGGGCCCATGGGTGCTGATGCGATGATGCCAATGGCTATCCCCTTGAAGATGAAATCGAGGATATCGAGCTGGATGGGAAAGTCTATATTCATAATTCGGGTGCAAAATTCGGAAAAATATGGCACATGAGCAAATTTGACGTGCAAAACTTTGCTTATTCATGAGTTTTTAGTAACTTTGCCGTGGCTATAAAGTGGCTATAATAACTAATAGAATATATAAAACATGGTAGCACAAGAACAGCAAAAGCCGTTTGTCATCGGTTTGGACTTAGGCGGCACTAACTCAGTTTTTGGAATCGTAGATCAGCGTGGCAACATACTGACAACCAACTCTATTAAGACGCAGGCATACAAGACCGCAGAGGACTTTGTCTCTGCTGGCGTGGAGGCCCTCAAGCCCATCATTGCAAAAGTAGGCGGCATAGAGCAGATCAAAGCCATGGGCATCGGTGCGCCCAACGGCAACTACTATCGCGGCACGATAGAGTTTGCCCCCAATGTGCCCTGGGGCCATGACGGTGTGATTCCATTGGCAGATATGTTCTCTGAGAAGCTTGGCATCCCCGTGGGCCTCACCAACGACGCCAACGCTGCCGCCATCGGCGAGATGCAGTATGGCGTAGCACGCGGCATGAAGAACTTCATCATGATCACGCTCGGCACGGGTGTCGGATCGGGTATTGTCGTCGATGGACACATGGTCTATGGCAGCGACGGCTTCGCTGGAGAGCTGGGCCACACCATCATTCGCCGCGAGAACGGACGCCCCTGTGGCTGCGGACGCAAGGGTTGCCTGGAGACTTATTGCTCCGCCACGGGTGTGGCACGCACAGCTCGCGAGTTCCTCGCCACAAGCGACGAACCGTCTCTGCTGCGCGAAATGGACCCCGAGGAAATCACCTCCCTCGATGTATCCATCGCTGCCAGCAAGGGCGACGCCCTCGCCAACCGCATCTATGAGTTTACAGGACAGATTCTCGGTGAGGCTTGCTCCGATTTCATGGCCTTCTCCTCACCCGAGGCTTTCGTCTTCTTTGGTGGACTGACAAAGGCCGGGGACCTGCTCATGAAGCCGTTAAAGAAAGCTTACGACGAGAATGTACTGAAGATCTACAAGGACAAGGCACAATTCCTTATCAGTTCTCTTGACGATGCCAGTGCTGCCGTTCTCGGTGCTTCTGCAATCGGCTGGGAACTCTAATAGCTTACAATTGTAAAATAATACTTTGCTTTCCTCAAAGTATTCTTCTTTTCGAAATAAACATAAAAAATCGTCGGGGACTGATATCAAACTTAGTTGAATCAGTCCCCGACAACTATATAGGGTAAGGAAGAGCGTGCAACTTAGTTGTTGGACGATCCACCCACAATATCGAGCAGTTCGGAAGTAATGGCTGCCTGTCGAGACTTGTTGTACTGCAAGTTAAGCTCGCGAAGCAACTCGTCTGCGTTGTCCGTGGCCGTCTGCATGGCTACCATACGGGCGGCATGCTCCGAGGCGTTGCTATCAAGCAGCGCTGTGTAGACCATCAAGTGCAACTCCTTGGGGACAAGTTCAGTAAGCACTGTTTTCAAGTCGGGTTCCACAAGGAAATTGTCATTGAGGGGCTTGACTGTCGCCTGCTCGCGTTCCTCTTCCTGCTTATTGCGGTTCTTGAGGTACTCCTGCGACTTCTTAGTAGCCAGATTGGATGTCAGGTCACGGTCGTTATCGGCCCCAACATCGTCGTGAAGGTCGATGGGGAGGAAGGTTCTGCGTGTGAGGACCTGAGATCCTGCACTCTTAAAGTGGTGGTAGATCAATTCCACCTTATCCACTTTACCCTCCAAGAACATCGTGCCCGCCTCGACGGAGATGTCGCGACACTGAGCGGAATTGGGTTTGTCAGCCAAATGGACAAACGATCCTGCCGATCGTAAGCCGAGCTTACGAACCTTCTCCTCAACCTTTCTGCCGATGGGGTAGATAATGATATCATCGTTGGTGAGTCCCTGCTTACGATATTCTTCTATAGCATGGAGCATCGTCTTGATGATATTGGCATTGAATCCGCCACAGAGCGACGAGTTGGAAGAGAAAACGATCAGCGCAACCTTCTTCACAGGACGCTCCTGATCGAACGGCAACTCAACATCGGGTGCCGATACCAAGAACGTCTTGAGGATATGCTCCAGCATATTTTCATAAGGGAGCATATTCTCGATGGCCGTCTGGGCATGGTGGAGTTTGCTCGAAGCCACCATTTTCATCGCACTGGTGATCTTCCGCGTGCTATTGACGGAAGCGATGCGACTCTTGATTTCTTTCAAAGATGGCATGATAGACCTCCTTCCCGTTAGTTTTTGAACTGTCCGGCGATGTTGGCCATGACTTCCGAAATGACCTTCGTATCTTCCTCAACGAGTTTGCCCGCTGCCAAATTGGCAATGACATCAGCATGGGCTGAACGCATAGACTCAAGGAACTGGTCCTGACAGTCGCGCACCTTGTCAACAGGTACGTCGTGGAGCAGACCGTGGACACCACAATAGAGGATCGCCACCTGCTCACCGACAGACATCGGCGTGTACTGAGGCTGGATGAGCAACTGGTTGTTCTTGCGTCCGCGGTCGAGCGTCATAGCCGTCACGGCATCCATATCACTTGAGAACTGAGAGAATGCCTCCAACTCACGATACTGCGCCATGTCAATCTTCAACGTACCTGCCACCTTCTTCATACTCTTAATCTGAGCAGAACCACCCACACGGCTCACAGAGATACCGACATTGATGGCAGGACGGAAACCTTGGTTGAAGAGGTCCGACTCAAGGTAGATCTGGCCGTCGGTGATAGAAATCACATTGGTCGGGATATAAGCGGAAACGTCGCCAGCCTGCGTCTCAATGATTGGCAGTGCGGTGAGAGATCCGCCACCCTTGACGTGGCCCTTCATGCTCTCGGGAAGGTCATTCATCTGCTCGGCAATCTCCTGCTGGTCGTTGATACGTGCGGCACGCTCGAGCAGACGGGAGTGAAGGTAGAAGACATCGCCAGGATAGGCTTCGCGTCCAGAAGGACGACGAAGGATCAGCGATACCTCGCGATAGGCAACAGCCTGCTTTGACAGGTCGTCATAGACGACGAGAGCGCTATGGCCGCGGTCGCGGAAATACTCGCCGATGGCAGCTCCGGCAAAAGGAGCATAGTACTGCATGGCGGCAGGATCGGCTGCGGTAGCACTGACGATGATCGTATAAGGCATGGCGCCTCGCTCCTTCAACGTCTGCACGAGTGAGGCCACGGTAGAAGCCTTCTGACCGATGGCGACATAGATGCAATAGACGGGCTTGCCCTCCTCGTAGAACTTCTTTTGGTTGATAATGGTATCGACGGCGATAGCGGTTTTACCCGTCTGGCGGTCACCGATGATCAGCTCACGCTGTCCACGACCGATAGGAATCATGGAGTCGACAGCTTTCACACCCGTCTGCAGCGGCTCTTTCACCGGTTGACGGTAGATCACGCCCGGGGCCTTGCGGTCGAGCGGCATCTCAAAGGATGCTGTCAAATCAATGTCTCCTTTACCGTCGATGGCCTGGCCGAGAGGGTTGACCACGCGTCCGAGGAAATTGTCGTTGACGCGGATAGAGGCAATGCGATGCGTACGCTTCACCTTCATACCCTCCTCAATGCCTGCCGTGGATCCCAAGAGGACGCAACCGACGTTGTCTTCCTCCAGGTTCATCACGATGGCCATCGTGCCATTTTCAAACTCAAGCAGCTCACTGGCCTCAGCGTTGCGCAGTCCGTAGATACGCGCCACACCGTCGCCGACAGTAAGCACCGTGCCTACCTCGTCGAACTGCGTGCCACTATTCACCTCTTGGAGTTGCTGCAGCAGCACATCAGAGACCTCGCTTGGTTTTATCTTGTCTGACATTACTAATTGTTTCTGAATTATTTGATTAACGTATTGCGGATGTCACGCAGCTTGCGCTGGATGCTGGCATCCATTCTATAGGTATCATACTCCAGGATGAAACCGCCAATCAAGTCAGGGTTCACCTCGGTGTTGAACTCTACAGAACCATGAGTTTTCTTCTCGACCATCGCCTTCACCTTACGCTCGGTCTCAGCCGAGACAGGGGCAGCAGTGGTGAGCGTACCGCGAATGATATTCTTCTGCTTTCTATAAAGAGTGATGTAAGAGGTCGCCATGAATTGTAGTGCGCTCTCCCTGTCCTCCTTCAGCACCAAAGCAATAAAGCGAGCGGTGAGTGGGGAGGGAGTTCCGCCACATGCCGTCTCCAGCAACTGTTGCTTCTTGGCCTTGGAGAGCATGGGGTTGTCTATCGTAAAGCGCAATTCAGGCACCCGGATGTAGTTCGTGGAGAGAACTGACATCTCCTTATAGACCTGATCTTCGAGCTTCGACGCAGTAGCGCTCTTGATGAGCGCACGTGCGTAGCGAACCGATATTACACCTAAATCCATAAGCTATGATTACTTGTCCTTATTATTATCAGAAGAAACTTCATCCAGCAGTTTGTCTATCAGCGCATTCTGCTTGTCGGAAGCAGCGAGTTTCTCGCGGAGAATCTTCTCTGCGATCTGCACAGAGAGCTCAGCCACCTGTGTGCGAATGTCGCGGATGGCGGCCTGCTTTTGGCTATCGATCTCAGCCTTGGCCTCGGCAAGGATGCGTGCACCCTCGTCGTTGGCCTTGGCCTGAGCTTTCTCGACAATAGCGTCGCGCGTAGAGGCAGCCTCCCGCAGGATGGCGGCCTGCTTGTCGCGAGCCTCTTGCAGCATGGCTTCACCCTCTTTTTGGATATTCTGGAGCTTATCATTGGCCTCCTTGGCCTTGCGAAGGCTTTCGTCAATGTAAGCCTTACGCTCGTCGATCATCTTCACGATAGCAGGAAATCCAAACTTCCAAAGAATCAAGAAGACGATGACGAAGACCAGCGTCATCCAAAAAAGCAATCCACCTTCAGGGATTAATAAATCCATACTTACTGGTTAAAGTTCATTGAAAACCTCCCGCTTACGCGGGATTGATTACATAACTACTGCCAAGAGCGCAACGATCACGGCCAAGAAGGCCACACCCTCGACGAGGGCAGCTGCGATAATCATGGAAGAACGGAGATCACCAATCTTCTCCGGCTGGCGAGCCATGGCATCCATGGCCTGGGCGCCAATGCGCCCGATACCCAAACCAGCACCGATAACGGCAATACCTGCGCCCAATGCGCCACCCATCTTTGCAACCTCAGCTGCTAACAACAATGATGATAACATAGTTAAAAAGCTTTTTAATTATTTGATATTTTTGATTATTTATTTTGCTTTTGACCGGTCTCCGCGCATAGGCAGGAGGTCGGACCGAAATCCTTATGCGGCATGCTCCTTGACATGAGCAAACGAGATGAACACGGCACTAAGCATCGTGAACACCAAGGCCTGGATGTAGCTTACAAGAATCTCAAGCAGCATCATGAAGACGCTCAGCGCTACCGAGATAACTGAGATACTGCTTCCGGCGATGTTGTTGACCAGCGCATTCTCAGTGAGATGGAACATGATGAAAATCATACCCGCGAATGACAAGGCAATCGCATGGCCTGCCATCATGTTGGCAAAAAGTCGGATCATCAGTGCCAATGGCTTAGTGAAGATACCTACAAGCTCGATAACGGGCATCAAGGGAACAGGGACCTTCAACCATGTGGGTACTTCCGGCCAGAAGATTTCCTTCCAATATTCCTTGGTACCCGTAAAATTGGTGATGAGGAATGTGCATAGGGCGAAAAAGCAAGTACACGAGATGTTGCCCGTGAGGTTGCCACCACCCGGGGGGAAAGGCACGATACCCATCAAGTTGGCAATGAAGATGAAGAAGAAGCACGTCAAAAGATAGGGAGCATATTTCGGAGCCTCATCGCCCATGACTGCCTTGATGACGTCATCATAGACCGACTTGATGAACATGTGCATCAGACCTGTGAAACCAGAAGGAGCAGGATCGTCAATCTTATGACGCTTACACCAGCGGGCAGGAATGAGCACACACAGCAAGAGGATGATGGCATCGATGAAAAGGACGGCCACAGACTTTGTAATGGAGAGGTCAAACGGACGCACTTCTTGACCGTTGACCTGCTCTACGATTTTACCTGGATAGGTCTCGGCCTCACCACCTTTGATACACAGTCCGTAAGGACCAGGACGGTTGCCCTGCTCATCAGCATGATGAGAGAATTGTGATGAGGAGAACACATGCCAGCCTGTAGAGCTTTTCACGATCACCGGGAGGTTGATTACCACTGGATGGTCACCAACATTGGTGATGTGCCACTCGTATGAGTCTTTGATATGTCCCCACAAAATTTCCTTCATGTCAATCGTCATCTTCTCTCCGGCCATTGATGGCACAGCGAGAAGACCGAGTATCAGCACGAGGAGATATTGCTTGAATGCTTTCATGTCAGCTATTTAATCAAATGTTTTTTCTCTATATGAGAGAAGAATATGCAGTCGAAGACCAGCATCAGCACGTAGTAGGTGGCAAAAATCAACGCAAAGGACAAAAGGCACGTCTTGTCGCCACGGAGAAAGAAAGCTCCGATGAGGACGACAATGAATGCGAGAAGCATTCTCGCGGCCGACGACGCAAAATAGAAGCGCGTGAGGCCGTTGCCAGCCTTTTGCGCTGCCTTGCGCCAGCAGCGTCCGTTGATCATGGTCACCAAAAGAAAATAGACAGCCGAGAACACAATACTATAGGTGAAACCATACTTGAAGGCTATCTGCTCGGCCAAAAAGCCAAGTAGGGTCAAGCCGGCGATGATCCACAAGCCTATCCTATTATATAAGGAAGCGTAGTGTCCGACAATGTCTTGGTGCTTTGCCATGGGAGTCTTCTATACCTCAACACAGAGGTTAACCTCGTTGCGCTTGACCTCAACGAAGCCTCCTTCTATGTCGAATTGCTTCTTACCGTCCTTCTCGGTATATTCCACACGACCTTTCGTCAAGGTGGAGATGATAGGAGCATGGTCGTTGAGGATCTCAAAGGGACCCACCATACCCGGTACCAACACGCTCTCGACTTCGCCGTGAAACATGACCTTTTCGGGACTTACTATTCTCAATCTCAACATAAGCGTTAGGCTTTGGCTGCCTCCAAGAGTTTCTTACCCTTCTCCTTGGCATCCTCGATTGTACCAACGTTGAGGAACGCCTGCTCAGGCAGGTCATCGACCTCACCATCCAGAATGGCATTGAAACCCTTGATAGTCTCCTCGATGGGTACCATCACGCCAGGAATGCCCGTAAACTGCTCTGCCACCGTAAACGGCTGGGAGAGGAAACGCTGCACACGGCGTGCGCGATTGACAACCAACTTGTCTTCATCGGACAACTCGTCCATACCGAGGATGGCAATGATATCCTGCAACTCCTGATAGTGCTGAAGAGTCTCCTTCACTCGCTGGGCACAGGCATAGTGCTCCTTGCCGACAATCAGCGGGTCGAGGATACGCGACGTACTGGCCAGCGGATCAACGGCAGGATAGATACCCAGCTCAGTAATCTTACGGTTGAGCACCGTAGTAGCATCAAGGTGAGTAAAAGTCGTTGCTGGAGCAGGGTCGGTCAAGTCGTCAGCGGGCACATAGACTGCCTGTACGGAGGTGATGGAACCACGCTTTGTAGAGGTGATGCGCTCCTGCATTGCACCCATCTCGCTGGCCAATGTCGGCTGATAGCCTACGGCAGAAGGCATACGTCCCAGCAGGGCAGACACCTCAGAACCAGCCTGAGTGAAACGGAAGATGTTGTCGATGAAGAACATGATGTCAGCAGCCTCTCCGTTCTTACCACCATGATCGCGGAACTCCTCAGCCACCGTCAGACCAGAGAGGGCGACAGAGGCACGTGCCCCAGGAGGCTCGTTCATCTGACCATAGACCAGCGTAGCCTGCGACTTCTGAAGTTCTTCAGGGTCAACAAGGCTCAAGTCCCACTTGCCCTCGTCCATAGCCTTTCTGAACTTCTCGCCATAACGGATAACGCCTGACTCAAGCATATCACGAATCAGATCGTTACCCTCACGGGTACGCTCACCGACGCCAGCAAAGACGGAATAACCGTTGTGACCCTTGGCAATATTGTTGATCAACTCCATGATGAGCACCGTCTTACCGACACCAGCACCACCGAAAAGTCCAATCTTACCACCCTTCATGTACGGCTCCAAGAGGTCGATGACCTTGATACCGGTCTGCAACATCTCCTTGTGGGTGGAGAGATCCTCAAACTTCGGAGCCTCGCGGTGGATGGGGTACGCTCCCTTCATATCGAGCGATTCCATACCGTCGATAGGCTGACCAATGACATTCATCATACGGCCCTTGATCTGATCGCCAGCCGGCATGGTGATAGGACTTCCCGTACGCATTGCCTCCAGTCCACGCTGCAATCCGTCCGTGTTGTCCATGGCAACGCAGCGCACAGTGTCCTCGCCAATGTGCTGCTGCACCTCGATGATGAGGTCGCGGCCATCGGGACGCTTTACGCGCAATGCCTCATAGATTTTAGGCAGTACCTTCTCAGGATCCTCGCCCTTAGTGTCGAAATAAACGTCGATCACCGGGCCGATAATCTGAGAGATATGTCCAATAGTTTGTGACATAAATTTTACCTCTTTGTTTATGCGTTATTATACTTCGTTTTTGTTTTTAGTTAGATGCTCACCTCATCGAGGACGCGGATCAACTTGCGGTCGAAAGGCTTATCAGAACGAATAGCCTCCGAGAGCGGCACGTAGCAGACCTCGTTGTTTCTCACGCCTACCATCAGGTTGCGTTGTCCTTGCATGATGGCCTCCACGGCACCAGTGCCCGTTCTGCTGGCCAGAATGCGGTCGCGGGCCGAGGGACGACCTCCGCGCTGCAAGTGCCCCAGGATGGAGACACGCACGTCATAGTCGGGGAACTCCTTGTGAACGCGCTCCGCATAGTACATCGCACCACACTTCGGGCTTTCCGAGACGATGACGATGCAACTCTTCTTTGACTTGCGAATACCACGCTCCATGAAGCGTGCCAACTGGTCAACATCCGTGGAATCTTCGGGGATGATGGCAGCCTCCGCACCACTGGCGATGGCAGAGTTTTGTGCCAAGAAACCAGCATCACGGCCCATCACCTCTACAAAGAAGATGCGCTCGTGGCTTTGAGCGGTATCGCGAATTCTATCAACACACTCTACGATGGTATTGAGCGTCGTGTCATAACCGATCGTGTTGTCCGTACCGTAGAGGTCGTTGTCAATGGTACCAGGCAGTCCGATACAGCAGAGATCATACTCTGCAGCAAACTTCATCGCACCCGTCAGCGAACCATTGCCGCCGATGACGACCAGCGCGTCGATACCATGTTGTTGGATGTTCTCATAGGCTTTATCACGCCCCTCTTTGGTCATGAATGCCTTAGAGCGTGCCGTCTTGAGGATTGTACCTCCCCTGCCGATGATGCCACTGACATTCTCGGTGGTGAAATCCCTTATCTCTCCTGTTACCAATCCATCATAACCTCGGTAAATACCCTTGATATTGAAACCGTTATAGATTCCTGCACGCGTGACGGCACGAATTGCCGCGTTCATTCCTGGGGCATCTCCACCCGAAGTTAATACACCAATTGTCTTAATCTTTGTCATAGGAAGATTCTAATTATTACCTTATTGAAGATTTTAACAGGGGCAAAGGTAGTAAAAATAAATGTATCTACAAACCTTTTTGCAGGATTTTGGAAAATAACTCCCACTTTTGAGGAAACAACACCCACTTTTTTTGATTCATCTCATTAATTATGCGAAGGTACCATCGACTTAGATGCATGGCTTTATAGCTGAACGATCATATCATTGGGTGGAAATTTCAGAACTTAAACAGTTGCTCTACCTTTTTCGCACATTGCTCCATGAGCCACTTGGGGGTACTTGTCGCCCCACATATACCCACCGACTGTATGCCATCGAGCCACTCCCTTCGGATCTCATCCTGACTTTCTATCTGATGACTGTTAGCATTGACGCGGCTGCATTCCGCAAAGAGCACGCGTCCGTTGCTGCTCTTGCGGCCTGCTACGAAGAGTACAAGTTCATGACAAGCGGCAAAGTCGGCGATATTAGGCATACGGTTGGCCACTGAACGACAGATGGTATCAAAACTCTCAAAGGCACATCCGTCGGCGATATGACCCTGGATGTAAGCGATGATATCCCGATAGGCCGAGAGGCTTTTCGTCGTCTGGGAGAAAAGGAAGATGGAGCGGGAGAAGTCGAGGTGACGCACGTCGTCGAGGTTTTCCACAACAATAGCACCTCCGTGGGTCTGCCCGACCAGGCCAAGCACTTCGGCATGACCTTTCTTGCCAAAAATAACCACTTGTCCGTCTTGCGCCTTCTCCCACTGGCGCTTCACCCTGCGCTGCAAGGCCAGCACCACCGGACACGTCGCGTCAATGATTGTGATGTTATTGCGTTGGGCCGTTTCGTAGGTAGAGGGTGGTTCGCCATGGGCTCGGAGCAGCACCGTTGCATCGTGGAGTTGCTGAAACTGTTCATGATTGATGGTGATCAGTCCCTTGTGAGCAAGACGCTCCACCTCGACACCGTTGTGTACGATGTCGCCAAGGCAATAGAGGGTATTGCCCGACTTGAGTTCTTCCTCCGCTTTGTTGATGGCAGTGGTCACACCGAAGCAAAAGCCACTGCCTGAATCGATTTCTATCGTCATAGGTTGGTATGCAAATGAACTTAATATGTAGTTGGTTTCGATACTTTCACTGTCGCAGCAGTGGTCCTTCCGCTGTATTCAGGCGCATAGGCACATTGTGCCGTGCAGGTGCCCGAGAGGTAGTTGCCCTCTCGGTCAATATAGTACTCCGTCTCGACCACATGCTTGCCTTTAGCTATTTGATGGAAGAAATAACGGGTCGATTGGTCGCGGGTCTCCAGGTAGTAGCCCCATTGATAACCACTCTCCTGGGCCACGGGCTCCAGGCAGGCTGCACGCATATCGTTTACCATCACAAAGTCGTAGTCGCGGTCGGCTTGGATGGTAATGCGTACTCGCACGCGGTCGCCAACCGTCAGTTGGGTGGCCGGCTTATCGTCCTCGTCAAGAAGTTCGCGGCTGACCTTGAGACCTGCCGAGGAAGCACGAATCTCGCGCATAGGCTGGAGATATTGCGCATAGACAGCTCCCCAGGACGTGCCATCGGAGGACTTTTCGGCTGTCAAGGTCGCCGGCGCATTCGTCAACGTCTCTGTATGGCGCACGTAGCCCAGCCCAGCTGAACCCTGCTCCTCAATGGACCTTCCGTCGATGGAGAGCCGAGTCGGTGCAGCCGAGTCGGTCAGGGCAGCAAGGTGGCCCTTGTCGGCAAAAGCCCAAATGGCTTCCACGGCATTGAAAGGCGTGTCCCAAGCTTGTGTACGCTTAGCTAGAAGGAGCCAGCGTCGCATCTCGCTGAGGGTCTGTGTGTCGTCGGGAGTCAGAGTGCGAATGGCCTCGATAGCCGCTACTTGCGAAGGAATCCGATAGTTGAACCAACTATAACTGGCACGTGGCGTGTCAAAATAGCGTCCCATCTCCTCACGGTACACAGTATACTCCTTCAAGCTCTTCAAATACGTAAGGGCTTTCGAGTGCTGATCATACAGGGCGAGGATCACCGCCGTATTGGCTTTGCCATAAATGGTTAGCTCCGAAGCACGACGGGTCATCAGGCGCAGCAGATAGTCGGTATCTGCCGTGCGGCTACGTTGTGCTAATGCATTGGTATAAAGATAGTCGCAAAGGGCATCGCTGGGATAAAAATCCTCTCTTTTCTTGAGTTCGGTGACCTGTCGGGCCACCTCCTTGTCGAGGAAGCGGAAGGCCTTGGTGACGAGGGCGTTCAACGTAGCGTCCTCGCCTGTCATTACTTGTAGTCGGACGAGGGTCTTAGTAACAGCGACCGTCATATAAAAGCTACCATCCATACCTTGCCACCAAGAGAAAGATCCGTCGGCGTTCTGCAACTTGCGCAGGCTGCTGATGGTATTGGTGAGCGCATGGCTGATCTGGTTGTCGTTGAAATAAGCTGCAATAGCACGGCGTTGGGCGCTCTCCGACTGTGCGTCAGCTACCCAGGGAGTCTCGGTAAGAACCAGAGCCTTGAGCGCCTCATTCTTCTCCAACTGGCTTTGTAGCGAAGTCTCCGTGCCCGATTCTTGCTCCCACTGCTTGAACACTGTCTTCAAAGTGGGATTCTCCTTAACTATCGTCCGCGCAAGAGTATTGGCAAAGAGGGCGGCGGAGAGAGAGATGGCATTCTTTTCGTTGACGTCGCCGACATAGGGGAGGGCTTGCACCAGGAGCCATGCGGGATTGTTGGTATATTCTATCGTCAGACTCGGTCGCTCGATGCTTTTGCCTTTGAACAACTGCTTGAGGTCGAGCTGCAACGTCCCAGGCTCGTGTTGCGTGAACGGCAGGGTAGTGGTGACGTATTGCTTGTCGGTCAACACGGGAAGGTAGTGCTGCTCACCATCACTGAAACCATCGCCTTGTGCTATGATGCGCACGATCAAGAGTCCTTCGTGACCTTCAAGCAGGGAGGGAGCAATAGAGAAGGCCGCACGCACGGTTTGGTGAGGATCGGAAGAGAAAGGCTGTTCCTCCTCATAGACCACTGACTCGTCGGCAGGAAGAAGGAGCTGGAGGCGCACCACACCCGTACGGGCAACATTGCATGTGTTGCTGATACGCGTGGCAATGACCGCATGGTCGCCCAAACGAAGGAAGCGAGGAAGATTGGGTTGCACCATCACATCCTTTTGTGCCACCACGTCGGCCTCTATCAGTCCGTGGCACATCTCCTTGTCGTGAGCAAGTCCCATGAAACGCCACGTGGTGACGCTCTCGGGCAGACGGAATTGCAAACTCACCTGTCCGATAGAGTCGGTGCGGAGTCGAGGATAAAAGAAAGCTGTCTCCTCCAGATTTTCACGAAGTTGGACGGGAGCATTGCTATCTGTCTCTGTAGCGCTGCCCGCGTCATTAGCTCCACTGGGAGCCGCACTGCCCAGTGCAGGCTCTTCCAAGGTGGCCTCCATATCAGCCACCAACATCTGTTTCGACATCATGCGCACAGAAGCCGAGCCGGGAGCAGCATCCATATTATACTTCATGCGGCGCGATCTTCCATACAAGAACCGTTCATCGTAGTCGCGGAGTAACGAGGAGAAGTAGTTTTTATCCAGCTCGGAGAAAGACAAGGTCTTGAAAACGGGCCCAGAGGGATAAAGGGTACTGGTCACCTGTGTACGACCATAATAGATGGACGTCCAGTCCGCGGTAGGCAGATAGAGATTCATTGCTACGTTATCGTCCCAACGGTGAAGACTCAACTGGTCGAGACTCTTATCGTAAAAAGTGGCCATCAGCTGGGCGTTGGCTGGCGTACCGTCAGGGTTGCGGGCCTCCAGCGTCCATGTCTCCTGCTGTCCCGGTGTGAGTCGGTCGCGGAAGGTGCGCCAAGAGAGCGTGATCTGCTTCTCGGGAAGGGGGCGTGCTATGGTCGTGGTATGGGTGTAAGCAACGCCGTCGTGTACCCAAGCGAAGCAGAGGCGCAGTCCGTCGCCATACTCCGTCTTATACTTAAACTTCATAAGTGTCAGCGCATCGCTTTGGTCGATGCGACCGTTCTCCAACACACGGTTTCCCGAGAAGACGGAATAGAGGATGTGCTGGTCCGCATCTGAAGAACCCACTTGGATGCAGACGGGCTTACCGTCGCGCGGAAAGGTCTCACTTGTCTGGTAGAACCAGTTGTGTGTTGCGACTACCGGGCGCTTATCGTCAAGGGAGAAAAGAACAAACGGATGCTGTAGCGTGTCGTTGCCACAGACAGCGAGCAACGTCCAGGCACCCGATTTCATTCGAGGCAGTTGGATAGGAGTATTGGTGGAGGCAGAATGGGTGAGTTGGGCCATACGCTCCGCCGTGCTCAGTCCGTCTTTCGCAGCAAAAAAGCCATAGCGGACGGAGGCCTCCACGTCCTTGCCCGCCGCATTGCGATACTGAAGGGTGAAAGTCTTATTGTCGGTATCGACAAGCAACTGCTCTGGCAGATCGGTGGAAAGGAGCGCATCCTTGTTACCCAACGGGATGGAGAGGGTGCCACGATGGCTTTCCCCAGCAAGGTCGGTGACATCGGCTTGCAAGTCGAAACGGTAGAAGCCCGTAGCACCCTCAGGTATTGTCAACGGCAAGCGGACCTCAAAGAGGCCATCAGCATCTGTCGTAGCCTGAGCCTCGAGAATGGTCTCCTCAGAGAAGTCTCTCTGGAACCAACGCCACCACAGCGAGGGACGACGCACGACGGAGTAGCTGACCTTGGCGCCATCAATTCCTACACCACTATAGGTACGGGCGGTTCCCTTTATGACTATCGTATCGCCGGGAGCGTAGCGCTCTTGGTATGGGTCGAAAGTAACCTCAAATGTAGGCCGTTTGTATTCCTCTACACGAATAACCTCGCGCTCATAACCAAGACTTGAAACTATCGTGAAGTGACCTGTAAGTCCCGAAGAGGGAAGATGAAACACGGTTACTGCCGTACCGAAAGCGTCTGTCTTAAGCGACTTCTCCGCCACATCACGACCATTGGCATCACGAAGAGTAAGCGTGACGGGGCGGTCAGCGGTGGCCTTGGTCTTCGTTCCCATCATCGTCCAAGCCATCAGATTGACATATACCGTTTGACCCGGCCGGTAAATGGCACGATCGGTAAAGATGCGGACATTCTGCAACGAATCTTTCTGCATGTTATAGGTAAAGTTAGGCCATCCTGCATTGGCTGGCAGGGCCTTGTCCTGCGGCGTGCTGACCAAAAACTCTAATTCGCTATAGAAATAATGATGCTTATCGAAATAAGGATGGCAATTATCTATGGAGATGATCGCTTCACCGTTTTTGTCTGTCACAACACTCGACTTTCTATGGCCGTTCTCCGGTCGGTAATAACGTACTGAAGCACCCGCCACGGGCTGTCCATTGTCGGCACGGACGACGGCGAGACGGAGTTTTCCTTCGGGCTGAGTCTGCCATAACAGACGAAGATTGCTCACAGCTATCATACGCCGCTCCACCTCCATCGATTTGTTGTCTGAAAAAAACTCCAAGAGATAAAGTCCTGGGGAAAGGCGTGGCAGTAAGAGACTGTCCGTATGCTGTTCATAGGCCGGGTGACCGTGGAAGGAAACGCTGAAAGTCTGAGCAGAGTTCTTGTCGATATAGGATTGGATATTCTTGTATTGACGGCCATCGACAGATTTTAGGGCAAAGGACGAATGCTCGTTGGTCAGACGTACAGGCAAAACACGCACATAAAGCTCTGAAAGGTTGCAAACATCATTGAAGACGATCTTCACAGACTGATACGGATGAAAGAGCTGGTCCGGCAAATCGGCGGTAAAGCGTGGCCTGATGAGGTGTTCAAGGCTATTACGAAGTGCACCGATCTCCTTCCATTCACTCCAACGTTTAAGGGCCTTGAGTGCAAAATCATAGCAAGCCTTCCGTTCATCGTTGGTCGTTTGAGGCATTGCGTGGAAGCGAACGATGGCTGCATGTCCACAGACGAGCAAGTCTTGATACTCCGCGATAATACGGTCAAGGGCTTGGAGGTCGTTTCCGGCAAGATCCGTTGCCAAGAGACAGGTGGCCTCACGATTGCCATGCGTGCGATACCAGTCGAGAAGCCATTCACGCTGGTTGGTCTCCAGTGCAACGACATGAAGCAGGTCATTGCCGAAGATTTGACTATCAACACCCTTTTTGAGGAAGGGAATGTAGGGATCCACTCTCTCCGCCGCAAGGGCATCCGGGTGGGAGAGGGCCTTGGCACGATAAGCACTGGCCTTGGCTTTATGGTCATCGAGAGCAGGGTGGGCGTCGTAGATTTGGGAGAGAACTACGTCGTAGATTGACTGGAGTACCACGTTGGTAGCCTGGCTTTCCTTCTCCTCCAAATCCGTTACCCATTTGGAGAGGGAGTCGGGGGAAATGTCATATTCCAAGCTGGCTCTGCGGAGTGTGGAAGCCAAGAGGTGACCATAAGCGTTCTCTTGAGCAGCACGCTCCTGAATTTGAGTAAGTATGCTGATCTGTGTACGCGGCTGGTCGTCCCGTTCCGCGTTATTGACCTTTTTCCATAGGTTGTCATAACCTTGGGACCATAGATTTGAGAGAAATGACATAAGCAGTATAATGATAGAAATAGTTCGTTTCATGCTGATTCTATTTTGCAAGTGATTCACTATGTCGAATATAACTTTGCAAAATAAACCAATTTCCATGAAATAGCAAAGCGTTTTTGGAAGAAAAATGGTTTATATTGGGATTTTTAACGAATACGCCGTGCTTTGGAATACAGAAACATATATTCTATCGTGTCATAGGAGAGGAAAAAGTCATTACTTTTTCCTCACCACCGCTTTTCATCCTAGTCTTATTTTTCTTATTATCTCATTTTCCCCATTTACTCCTCTTTCTCTGCCTTCAATTCATAGATACCACTAGGGGATTTGCGTTTCAGTACATCGAGTTGGAAATCTTTGCCAGGGATGATACCGTGAGAACGCAGAATAGTCTCTACTGTGAGTCGAGCTAATTCGGGATGATTGTTTTCATCGCTAAGATGGCAGAGCCAAACATGGCGAAGAGCGGGAGACGCATTTTCGACGAGGGCCTGTGCACATTCGTTATTGCTCAAATGCCCTTTAGGTCCGCAGATGCGCTCCTTCAAATGGCGAGGATAAGCACCCTGCGCAAGTTTCTCGGGCTCATAGTTGGCTTCCAAGACAAGGTACTGAGACTGTGCAATACACTGCTTGACCTCATCGGTGATGTGACCACAGTCTGTGATCAAGCCAAAGCGAACACCTTCGCATACGATACTATAACCCGTACAGTCTGTACTATCATGGGGGACGGCGAAGGAGCTGACAGTAAACTCACCTATCTGCTGAGTTTCTCCTTTCTCCAAATAGAAGATATTTTCCTTGTTGATCTTTCGGCGCACACACCAGTTGCTATGTACTCCACGGTGTACGTCCGTCGTGGCAAAGACGGGAATGTGGCAATCACCACTCAGAGACCCTACCGACTTGACATGGTCGGCGTGGTCATGGGTGAGGATGATATGCTTGACATGGTCGAGTTTGAGGCCATACTGGTTGAAATGCTTTTTAAGCGTACGAATACCCACGCCACAGTCTATCATCAGACAGTCTGTGTCGGTGAATAAAAGATAGCAGTTGCCACTGCTGCCGCTTCCGAAAGATATAAACCTAAGCATTTTATGTTTGATTTTATAAATGGAGGACAAGGAAAGTAGAAGATAAATCGCGGATAGGCCTACGGCTTGACGCACTAAAAGCGGGTCTCGTCGGGATTGTCGGGCAAACGCTTAAACTCATAACCCTGATCCTTTAGCCACTGTAAGGAACGAGGAAGGGCGGTCTTGAGTTTGTCGATACTCTTCAGAGAATCATGAAATGTGATGATAGAACCGTTGCGGGCATATCGCTTCACATTATTATATACGTCGTCACCATTGAGCCATTTGGAGTAGTCGCGGGTCACAAGGTCCCACATCACCACACGGTAGTGGTGCTTCACCCACCAATAGACCGAGTGGCGGAGCCAACCGTGAGGCGGACGGAAGTAGGGCGAAGGTATCAATGCCTGTGCTTTCGTGACATCGACGGCATAGGTGAGCGTCCAATGCTTGAAAGAGCCAAGATGGTGAAACGTGTGATTGCCCACTTGATGGCCTCTGCTAACGACTTCGTCAAACAATGCCGGGTACTTTCTCACGTTGTCACCCACCATAAAGAAAGTGGCCTTGGCATCAAACGCGTCGAGCGTATCGAGGATGAAAGGCGTTGCCTCGGGGATGGGACCATCGTCGAAGGTAAGATAAACAGCACGTTCCTCCGCACTCATCCGCCACAGGGCGTGGGGATAGAGTAAACGGAGGAACCGTGCAGGTTGCTCAATCAGCATTAGTTACCAAAGCCGCCTCCACGCAGCTGATAACTCTGGATGAGCGAGTTGAGTTCGTTCATGTGCTTCTGGCCCCATGCCTTGTCGTAGTGCTCGGCCATCTGCATGAGCGACATCAGAATCTGAATGTTGGTATAGCAGCTCTGACGAGACATGTTGAAGCCCTTGGAGTTGAGCGATACATAGTAGCGTACATACTGGGCATTGTCCTTCCACATCGCATCGAGGAGGCGCTCGCCATCCTTCTTCTGTCCAAGCATAAGGTAAGCTTGTGCCATCTGGCCGCTGCCACCGAGGTAGTAGGGCTTCAGATTGTAGTCAGGCAACTCCTTGTCGGCTTTGCGAAGGAGGTTGAGAGCCTTCACCTTGTCGCCGTCCTGGATAAACTGGAGTGCCAGTTCGGCAAGCATTCGGCGATGGGTGTAGCACATACGCTCTACGGTCTCGTCCATATAGAACCCCTTCATGCTGACGTTGCCCCACTTGAAGCGTGTCATGATGTTATGATACATCTTCTCCTTGTCGAAGAGGATGTGGTCATAGCTGATGTTAGACTCGCGCTGGGTGTTGAACGGCGTGATACGATAGGCCAATCCCTCCTGTACGAAGTTATCGCTGAGGTTCATGAAGTTCTCCTTGCCCACGGTCGTGGCCACATAGAGCGGTCGCGTCCAGTTGCAGTTGGCAATCAGCTCGAGCATCATCAAGTCGCTCTTGGTGAGTCCGGTCTTGCCGGCAAGGGAGATAGCCATCCTGTCGGGGATGCTATCGCCAGGGAGGATCATACCCGAGCGGCGAACGGCCTGCTTGTCAATGGTGACATAGACCGTATCGGTCGGTATGACATGGGTCTGCTCGTCACGAGAGCGTACCCAGTACTTCATGATGTTCTTCAACTCAAATGGGTCGTCACCATACTGTGCGCGTGCCTCCTCGGGATGCGTCTTATAGTAATCAAGCACCTGAGACTTGAAGTCGGGGTTGATACGAATATATTCGTTGGTGCCGCTGACATAGTCGATACGCGGCCAAGAGATAGGCAGTGCGGGCGACGAGTAGGCTGGGCGCGTCATCTGGTCGATGTACCAGTCGGTGGAAAGGTAGCTGAGGTTGCAGACGCGCGCGTCGGTACGTATGCCCTCCACCTCCTGGTTGTACCAGAGCGGGAAGGTATCGTTGTCACCGTTGGTGAAGATCACCGGGTTGCCCTTGTCCTGCAGCGTCATCAGATAGTTCTGTCCAAAGTCGCGGCAAGTGTAGCGACCTGATCGATCGTGGTCATCCCAAGTCTGCGAAGCCATCTGGATGGGGACCACTAAACCTACGGCCGAGACCAAGGCGGCAGCGCCGACCGGACTGAGACGCAGTTTTTTGAGCCATTCGTACATGGCGGCTACACCCATACCACACCAGATAGCATAGGCATAGAAGGAACCTGCGTAGGCATAGTCGCGCTCACGAGGTTGTCCCGGCGTCTGGTTGAGGTAGATGACGATGGCCAATCCCGTCATGAAGAACAGGAAGAAGACCGTCCAGAACTGCTGGATACCTCGCTTGCCACGGAAGGCCTGCCAGAAGAGGCCCAGAAGACCAAGCAGCAAAGGCATACAGTAGAAGACATTGTGGCCCTTATTTTCCTTGAGCGAGTCGGGCATGAGATCCTGGTCGCCCAGACCGAGGACGTTGTTGTCGAACCAATTGAAGCCCGTGAGCCAGTTGCCATGCTCGCGCTCGTTGTGTCCCTGGATATCATTCTGACGTCCTGCGAAGTTCCACATGAAGTAGCGCCAGTACATGAAGTTGCACTGATAGGAGAGGAAGAATTTGATGTTCTCCCACTGAGTCGGCATCTTGACGCCATCGACGGAGCGGCCCTGTATGCCTCCCATCCACGACTCATACATATCGGCATGCCCCTCGTCCCACATTCTGGGGAAGAACATGTTCTGCTGGAACACCTGCGTGGCCTGACGGCGCACCAAGTAGTAGCTATCCTTCTCGTCAGCACTCTCCTTCTCCTTCGGCTCATAGATGGGTGCACCCTGCTTGAACTCATAGTGCATGCCATCCTCAGCAATAGCAGGCTCAGAAGTATAGGCCTGGCCGTAGAAGAGCGGGTACTGGCCGTACTGCTGACGGCTGAGATAGTTGCCCAAAGTGAAGATATCCTCTGGGGAGTTTTGGTCCATCGGGGGATTGGCTGTGGAGCGAATCACAATCAATGCGTAGCTGGAGAAGCCAATCAGAAGCATCAGCATACAGAGCAGCGCCGTGTTCTTGAGGCGTGTCGGTATCAAGGTGACACTGGACTTGCCCTTACCCTTCTTCATATTGAGGACGAAGAACAGTACGGCCAAGATGACCACACCCGTGAAGAAGGCTGACCAACCGTAGCCGACGAAGGGCACACCCAGAAGGGCGAAGGCGGTCAGGAAGGCGATATTCTCGCGCTTGGTGTGGCTACTCTGATAAGTCTCCCAGAGTGCCCATACGAAGGAGGCGACGAGGAGGATGATATAGACTATGACACCCGTGTTGAACGGCATTCCCAGCGTATTGACGAAGAAGAGCTCAAACCAGCCACCCACGGTGATGATACCAGGGACGACACCGTAGAGTACAGCTCCGACGATAACGACGGAAAGCAGGAGAGCGAGAAGCGACCCCTTGGCATTGGCGTTGGGCACCTTGCGGTAATAATATACCAGCACGATGGCGGGAATACACAACAAGTTGAGCAAGTGGACACCAATGGAAAGGCCGGTCATATAGAAGATGAGCACCAACCAACGGTCGCTATGAGGCTGGTCTGCACAGTTTTCCCACTTCAGGATCAGCCAGAACACGATGGCTGTGAAGGCCGAGGAGTAGGCATAGACCTCACCCTCGACAGCGGAGAACCAGAATGTGTCGGAGAATGTGTAAACCAAAGCGCCCACCAAGGCGGATCCCTCTATGGCGATGGCCTCGGAGAGAGAGGGCATAGTGCCGTCCTTGACGATGAGGCGGCGCACCAGATGCGAGATGGTCCAGAAGAGGAACATGATACAAACCGCGGAGAGGAGCGCACTCATAATGTTGACCATACGCGCCACCTGCGTCACATCGCTGGCAAACTGGCTGAAAAGATTGGCCGTGAGGGCAAAGAATGGTGCCCCAGGTGGGTGGCCGATTTCGAGCTTGTAGCCCGTAGTGATAAACTCTGGACAGTCCCAGAAGCTGGCTGTCGGCTCAATGGTGGAGCAATAGACGAACGCGGCGATCGCAAAAACGACCCATCCGAGAACGATGTCCACCAGCTTAAACTGTTTCATGAGCGTTGTTGATTATACATTTAGTGACCAATCGGCGAAGCCTGTCGCCGCGGCCATGATGATTGAATTTACCCAATTAAGTTGCAAAGTTAGCAAAAAGGAATGAAAAGTCGCCATAAAGAGGGGAAAAAATTACAGGAAAGGTGCCAATAGATGGCCTGCCCAACCGACAAACTTCTTCCATGGCGTGCGCCATTGGTCCCATTTCTCCTCCGTGAGGAGGAAAGAATCCTGCTTCTGCTGCTCAAACAGTTGGTTCAACTGCCGTGTGACGTGGGGGTCGATGATAACGGCATTCTCCTCGCGGTCCCAGCGCAACGAACGAGCATTGAGGTTGGCAGAGCCGACGGTACAAAACTGTCCATCGACCATGATGATCTTCGTATGATGGAACCCCGGCTTGTAGAGCCAGATGTCGCAACCTTTCTTCATCAACTGATGAGCGTTGTAGAAACCCACGTCGGGTGTGATGGGAATGTCGCTCCGCACGCTCAGCATGATTTCCACCTTCACCCCCCGCTTGACAGCTTTGGCCAAGGCACGCTTCAGCTTACGGTTAAGCGTGAAGTAGGGATTGATAAGCTTGATGCTTTCCTTCGCGTTGTTGATAGCATTGAGGTAGAAGAAGCGGATGATGTCCTTCGTCACATGAGGCTCACGGTTGATGATGCCCACCATCTGTTGGCCACAAGTCGGCGTAGTGTCAGGCTTGAGACCTTCCATGTAGTCGGCATTGGAGATTCCCCGGTAATATTTTGCACCATGAACGTCCTCTCCCGAGACCAGTTTCCACATTCTGAGGAAGATCTTCTGCAGCGTATTGACCTCATCGCCCTCGATACGGCAATGCATATCGTGCCAGCTGCCCACCTGCTTCGTTCCTTTGATATAATAGTCGGCAACATTCATTCCCCCCGTATAGGCCACCTTGCCGTCGATGACGACGATCTTTCGGTGGTCTCGGTTGAAGAAATCATGAATCCATGGGAAAGCCAAGGGCTTAAACTCATAGATCTCCACCCCTTTGGATCGGATGAGGCGGATGTCCGACTTGCGCATCGGCTGGTTGTTGCTGGAGTTGCCGAAACCATCGAAAATAGCTCTGACCTCTACGCCCTCGGCGGCTTTGCGCACAAGACGCGTCATCAACTCGCGATTGATGGAGTCGTTGCGGAAGTTGAAATACTCAAGATGGATGCTCGACCGGGCTTGTTCTACCGCCTTGAAGAGGTCGTCAAACTTCTCTTGTCCAGTCATGAGCAAGGTGACGGAGTTGTTGTGGGAAAATGTCACCCCTTTGCTCCGCAGTTGCTCCACCATCAAGCTATCTGCCCTCTGTGCCCGCCCGAGAGCGGACACAAAGAGCAGCGAGATCAATATGACTATTTTTCTATTCAATATCAACGGGATAGGTGGGATATAAATGCGCGATAGAGAGGGTTAGAACATGCAACTGTAGTGATCCACCACACCCAGGAGACGATTTTCAGAGTCGGTCACGAGGACGGTGTGTATCTTGTACTGGTTCATCTTGCGCTGCACGTCGGCGATCTTCGTCTCGGGAGCTACCGTCTTAGGAGTTCTCGTCATGATGTCGCTGACGGTATGGTCGAAGAACTCTGCCTGCCAGCGCTCCATAGCACGACGAATGTCGCCGTCGGTGATCAGTCCAATGACCTTGCCGTCCTCCAGAGCCACACCCAGTCCGAGTTTGCCCTTGCTCACGTGGATGATAGCCTCGCCGAGGTGCATTTCCTTCGGGATGATAGGCAGGTCGTCGCTCCGCATCACGTCCTGCGCGGTGGTGAGGAGTCGCTTACCCAATTCACCACCCGGATGGAACTGTGCAAAATCCTTGGGCTTGAAGTCGCGGACCTCCATCAATGCGATGGCAAGCGCGTCGCCCATGACGAGGGCAGCGGTCGTGGAACTGGTCGGCGCCAGGTTGAGCGGGCAAGCCTCCTTCTCGACCTTCACCAGCAGGTGGGCCGTAGCATACTTCGCCAACAGAGACTGTGGATTGCCACTCATGCCGATGATAGGCACGTTCATGTGGAGCACCATGGGGATGAAGCGCAGCAACTCGTCAGTCTGTCCCGAGTTGGACAAAGCGAGCACCACATCATCCTTGGTCATCACGCCAAGGTCGCCATGATAGACGTCGAGCGGATTGATAAAGAAGGCCGGCGTGCCCGTAGAGGAGAGCGTAGCGGCGATCTTGGCGCCAATGTTTCCACTCTTGCCTACACCCGTCACGATGATCTTACCCTTGCAATGGTACATCATCGACACGGCACGGTCGAAGTTGTCATCCAACTGGTCGATGAGCTTCAACGTCGCGTCACACTCATCCTTGATACACTGCACAGCATATTGGCGGACATTCCGAAGTCTCTCCTCCGCCTGCGTATTATTTGTTTCCATTATATTATATATAATAAGGTATATAGGCTTACGCCAATAGTTTTCCGATCAGTTCATCGAGTTTATCGAGCTCCAGCATATTGGCAGCGTCCGACTTGCCATGGTCCGGGTTGGGATGGACCTCAAAGAAATAACCCGTCGCACCAAAGGCCTTGGCCGCCATAGCCATAGCCGGAACAA
>OHSK01000272.1_pt1 | contig 32011 bp, 25 predicted proteins | sample 1578701 | NCBI WGS metagenome assembly OHSK01 (sample SAMEA3879503, study PRJEB24766) | human gut metagenome | biome: human-associated habitat; feature: feces | place: USA | collected 1985/1987
CAATGTTCATTTTCAGCTGTGCTGAATATAATCACTCAAGATTCCGAGAGATTATCAAAATTATCCTAACAAAAAATAGGAGATTTTGCATTGGAAAATTTCCTTGAAAAAAATAAGAACATTTTCATGGAAATTAGTTGGTTTTCTATACCATCATATCGTAAATAAGAAAGCTTGTGGTGTCCTGTCAGTAGACAAAGGTAATAACAAAATAGAGAAACATTAAAATTGCCCACAAATAGAAAAAGGAGGCTGGGATCATATGAGACAGGCGGGCGGAGCGAAAACCGGGAATGCATCGAAAAAATCGTATGTCACGAGTGCTGTGTTCACTGACAATTCGTTCCAATTCTCTTTGTACAATAAGGCAGGACTGGTAACGGTTCTTGGCAGCGATGGATAAACAGCGTCGGATGATCTTTTGGAATTTCTTATGCGTAGTCAGCTGTTCATTTGGCATGGCGCAGGTAAGCATATTGTTTAATAAAACGCCCAATGCGTAAATATCAGCGCGCTGATCGGTTTGGTGAAATCCAAATTGTTCCGGGGCAGCGTAGCCCGGAGTACCGATTATAACGGTATCCTTGCTTTGTATGGCTTTATACATACGGATTGTGCCGGGATCGATCAAAACGGCATGTCCCGAATTTGTAATGATTACATTTGAAGGCTTGAGATCGCGGTAGACCATGCGGTTTTTGTGAATCCAGCGAAGGGCTTGGCAGATTTCGATGCCATATTGTCGTGTTTCATCGGAAGAAAATGGGAGATTTTTGTCCAGATATTCTGCAATGGTAGTTCCGGAAAGCCATTCTTCTTCAATGATACAAAGTGTTTCCGTGGCAAAAACATTGTAAATTTTGACAATAAAAGGAGAAGGTGTTTTTTCCTGCAGAGAGTAAAATGTTTTCATCGTATCGTATTGAGAAAGAGGGAGTTCTTTTTTTACAAAAATAAGGCTGTCGCGTTTGACAAGCCATGTATTGTATTCGGTGGAAGTGTTTAGTTTGGCGAGGTTTTTCTCTGTAGTTCCCATTGTATTTCTCCTTTTGTTAGCGTAAAAAAACTTTCGGAAAAATAAATATTGAAAAAGGCAGTTCCTTTGTATAAAGTTTTAAGTGCCAAAACAAAAAACGCAAAGGAGAACTGCCTTATGTATAACAGTATAATCGATTTTATCGAAAATGACACTACCAAAATTAAAAAAATTCTAGAAAAATATCTTTTTGCCGGAAATACGCTTCGGTTTGAGGAAGATTTGATGCATGTAATGATTGAGTTTGGTCGAAAAATCTATCAGGAATGCCTGAAAGAAATCGAGGAAAGCATCCGTCAAAGTGAGTTTAGAAAGAAAAACTACTATGTCGAACACAAAGCGGACCGGAGAACACTTCTTACAACATTTGGAAACTTGGAAATCGAAAGAGCTTATTATAAACCTAAAAATGGCGGGAAATCTGTATATCTGCTTGACAAATATATAGGACTTGCCCCACATGACAAGGTGAGTCTTGCCGTAAAAACAAAGTTTGTGGAAGAAGCCGTTGAAACCAGTTACCAAAAAGGCGGTGAAAAGGCATGTATGACAGAAGATGTCGTTTCAAAACAAACCGCAAAAAACACGATCCATGAGCTGGAAGTCGAATTAGAGGAAGAGATCCCGGTTCAAAAGAAAAAGATAAAAAATCTTCATATTCAGGCAGACGAGGATCTGTGGCTGGAAGTGCAGCAGTACATTTACGACAACTATGATACAGAGTATCTGGAAAACGTATATATTGCCGGAGATGGGGCACCATGGATCGTTGCAGGATGCAGAGTGTTGGAAAAGAGTAAGTTTGTATTGGACAAATATCATTTGGGGAAATATATTCACAAGGCAACCACACATTTAGACGACAGTCAGCAGGCGGCAAAAGAATTCATATATGGTGCGATCAACGAAAGAGATTTTGATGGAGTAATGAGACTGCTTCAAAAATGCTATGCCTCGACAAATCAGGAATACAAGAAAAAGGAAGTAACGGAATGCGCACGGTATATTAAAAATAACTGGCTTGGGATCATGGTAAGGATTGATGACGGAGGAGCCGTCTGGGGATGCAGTGCAGAAGGTCATATCAGCCATGTTTTATCGGCAAGAGAGTCCAGCCGTCCAATGGGATGGAGCAAAAAAGGCGTAGATCGGATAAGCCGTCTGCGAGTATTAACGAGGAACGAGCAAAAAATAATCGATCTGATGGAATATCAGGATAAAAAACAGAGAAAGAAAAACCGAATAGAATGTGAAGATCAATTGATACAGGAAGTACAAAAAAGGAAAAGCAGCAGAAATGAAGAAGTGTTAAGAAAAGCAATCCCGGGATTGGAGAAAAAGCAATTCTCATGGATGAGATCTATTATTAATGCCGGGGGAACTATTGCATAAGCATAGCGTGTAGAACAAAGAAATGAAAAAGTATAGAAATATAAGGAAAGATGTAGTATAATAAACTGAGCTCAAAATCTTGAAATTATCAAAGGGCTGGTCTGCTTACATTTTTCCGAAAAACAATTTACGCTATCTTTTGATACCTACATCTTGATTATTCATCTGATTTGTACTATAATGTGCAATGTAGTTAAAAAGCCTTTGATTGTTGGCTTGGCAATTTTTTTGTGCGCTTCGTTTGAATTTAAATTCAATCTTTCAGAAAAAGTAAAAGCAAAAATTTGTATGGAGGGAAGAATGATTATGATAATGATGATTGCATGTATTAAAATGGTGGTTGTGGGCGTTTGTGGAGTGTGCCCTGCTAAGTCAATTTAGATAAGGATTAAACGCCGAGGGGTTCAAATCCCCTGCACTCCATTAGTTGGGCTGCTATGACGGTGGCCCTTTTTCAATAATGTCAATTATTCGACAAGATCAATTCTGTCGTTCCAGATGTTTTCGGGAAGTTTGCAAAAATTAATATATACTCCTACTCTTGGTAAATCGGATGGAGAATTTTTGTACATTTTCATGAGACCATTTCAAGTTTTGTGTAAACACAAAAACTGACATAAGATTAATTGATAGTTACTAAGAGCAGAGACCAGATTTTGGGTTCTCTGCTCTTATCTACATTATACAGGTATAACTACACATGTCAAATAGAATTCCTTAGGATTCTGTTTTTTCCAGCCGTTCTTTGTTGTGGTAAAATATAGTTGTAACACCCCGACCTAATGAGTTATAATCTAACTAGGAAGCGAGGTACACTACATTGAATCAAAATTGTGAACCGGAATTCAAGAAATTTGTCGGTCTCCATCTTGAAGAGGGAAGGCCCGCAGAGGTGTTGCTGAAGAATGTCAAAATAATGAAGAAGCCAAAGCTGAATATGATTAGATTTGATAGTAAAGTGTATATTAATAAATAATCTTTCTTGGAAAGTGAGGACACTATGGAACTTGAAATAAGCGTAGAAGATTTGTTAAACAAAAGAAAAATTGAATCAGACCGCATAGAGTTTAAAGCAGGATGGAACCCGGATGACATCTATCATAGTGTTTGTGCATTTGCAAATGATTACAACAATGATGGTGGTGGATATATTGTTGCCGGTGTTGAAGAGGCATATGGGATAGCAGTACGTTCGGTAAAAGGAATTCCAGAGTACATGTTGGAGGAGGATAAAAATGTCATAGAAAATGTCATAGACATTACAGAAAAAAGAATTCGCGAGTGTATACCAAATTATTCAAAGAAAAAAGCGGCTAGAGCACTTGAAATTGTAAAAATGATTTCAGATAATCCCAAAGTATCTATTGATAAAATGAGAATTGAGTTGGATGTAACAGATAGAACAATTGCCAGGTATATATCCGAGTTGAAGAAACATAAAATTGTAGCTCGAATAGGACCGGATAATGGTGGCTCATGGAAAATCTTGTTGTAGTAATATAAAATTTGGAGGAACCTATATGGTAGAAAAAAATGAAATTTTAGAAACTGCGAAGAAGACAATCAATGCTTCGATAAAATACAATACAATTCGGGGGTATGTAGGCTGCCGTAGTTGTGATAATATTTGTATGGATATGCACGATGTATTGGATGGGTGTCAAGAATTTTTTCAATCGGGAAGATACTTTGATGTTTTGGAAACAGTTGTTTATGTATTGCTTTCCGGAGTGAAATTAGCATCCTATGCAGACAGTAGTTCCGGAATGCTTACCGATGTCATTATGTGTACATTTGAACAGATAGAACTTTGCACGCGAACTATTGCAAAGCAAGACGCTGAAATAAAAAAGAAAGCATTTTCTTTAATTATAAGAGAATCAAAGAAAAAGGCTTTTGATGGTTGGACTTCGTGGCGATATGAATTGTTAGAGAAGTCGATTTGTTTTTGTGATGAAAAAATGGCAGAAAAATTAGAAAAGGTCTTGGATGTTTTTTTGCAGAATAGCAAGGACAAATATTATTTAGATTACGATAAGATGGAAGATACGATTTTGCGCTATAAATTACATAGACATTTGAAAGGGGTAAAGGAAGTACAAAGTGAATTGTATGCTAATTTGCATATCCGGGAATTACGCCTGATTGCAGTTGAAGATGCGATAAAAGAGAAAAATTATTCGGAAGCAGAGCGGCTGTGCCTTGAAGCAATAGAGAAAGAAGGCGAACAGTATTATAGAAAATCGCCAAATGATTGGAATAATATATTATTTGATGTTTACGTTAAGGCGGGTGATACGAAAAAGCAGATTGAGCAGGCAAAGCGGATTTTGTTTTTTGGCAATGAGGAATTTTGGGATGTATTGAAGCGTTTATATGTTGGACAAGGCGTCTGGGAGGAGAAAAAGCCGTTATTACTGGAAGAATTAAAAAATGGCCGTTATATGATTTGCTATCGAAGCATATTGATTCAAGAAGATGAAAAGAAATTATTGTTAGAAGCAGTTAAAGAGCAACCATTTGATCTGTTTTATTACGGGAAATTTTTAGTAAAAGAATATCCGGAAGAAATCTATGCGTTATGCGAAAAATATATCAGAGAAAAATGTGCACAGGCAACGGACAGAAGATTGTATAAAAAAGTGTGCAAGGATTTATTGCAATTAATTAAGTGGAAGGGAAATGTGGCGGCAAAGGCACTTGTGGAGGAATTTAAAATGGCATATCCAAGGAGAACTGCATTGCTGGACGAACTGCAGAAAGTGGAGAAGAGACTATAAAAGCTTGTCAGAAAAATGAAGTAAAGAATTCTATGAACTTAAACTCAATTTGGCGTAGTGGGAAAATTGTTTGCGGTTAAGGAATATAATGCCTATAAACAAAATGGATAAAACAAATCTAGTTTATTAAGGAAGATTATAGTATGGAGATATCAAAAAGTGATTGGAAATTATTTAGGGAAAAATTACCCGATTGGCAGGAAAATTATGTGGAGCGTCTTCTTAAGAGGTATATTAAAAATTTAAATGATGAGAGTAAGCCTGCTTCGACTAAATTTTGGGAATTGGAAAAACAAATAAAAAAAGATAGGAGACACCCGGGAGTTATTATGGAACTGGAAAAGTCAGAAACTGTCTGGAATATTGTGGAATTATTAAGGAAGAAGGTAATTACACAGAAAGAGTTAGTGGATTTTAGCGATGATTTGCAGCAAGAAGTAAAAAGGATAATGGATATTCGGAGAGGATAGTTTGGTAAGTTAGGAAGGGGGGAGGATAGTAGATAGTCTGATAACTTTTTTATGGAGCCTGTGAAAAAATTTCTGTAAATTAGACAATATACGGGTCTTCTATGATAAAATATTAAATCATAGGAGGCCTTTTATTATGGCAAACAGAAAAAAACAAGTTTACAAACCAAAACCAATGACTGAGGGAAAGAGAAATCTGATTCAAGGATTGCTTCAGGAGTATGATATTCAGTCCGCTGACGATATTCAGGAAGCATTAAAGGATCTTCTGTCCGGAACGATTCAAGATATGCTTGAAACAGAAATGGATAGTCATCTTGGTTATGATCGCTACAAAAGATCCAGCGAGCCAAACTACCGAAACGGCACAAAGCCAAAAACTGTTCGTAGCAAGTATGGGGAGTTCGAGGTCGATGTTCCTCAGGATCGACAGAGTTCCTTTGAACCTCAGGTGCTTCCAAAGCGTCAGAAAGACATTTCTTTGATTGATGACAAGATCATTTCTATGTATGCAAAAGGAATGACCACACGACAGATTTCAGAAACGATAGAGGATATTTATGGCTTTGAAGTAAGCGAAGGAATGGTATCTGATATTACAGATAAACTTCTTCCTAAAATCGAAGAATGGCAAAATCGTCCTTTATCTGCGGTATATCCTATCGTTTTCATTGATGCTGTACACTTCTCTGTCCGTGATGATGGAGTAATTAGAAAACTTGCCGCATATGTTGTTCTCGGTATCAACGAAGATGGCATGAAAGAAGTTTTAAGTATTGTTGTTGGAGAAAATGAAAGCAGTAAATATTGGTTGTCCGTATTGAACAGTCTGAAAAATCGCGGAGTCCAGGACATTCTCATTCTCTGCTCTGATGGATTAACGGGAATCAAAGATGCAATCTCTACAGCATTTCCAAAAACAGAGCAGCAGCGTTGCATAGTGCATATGGTAAGAAATACACTCAAATACGTTGCAAACAAGGATATGAAGGCTTTTGCTAAAGATTTAAAAACAATCTATACAGCTGCCGATGAAGAAACTGCCAGAAGGCAGTTAAAAACCGTTACAGAAAAATGGTCGGGACAATATCCGAGTGCCATGAACCGCTGGCATGATAACTGGGATGCAATTTCCCCGATTTTCAAATTTTCCAAAGAGGTCCGTACTGCTTTTTATACAACAAATACCATTGAATCGCTGAATTCATGCTATCGCAGACTAAACAAGCAGAGAAGCGTATTTCCGAGTTCCCAGGCGCTAATGAAAGCACTATATCTAGGAACTTTTGAGATAGCCAAAAAGTGGACAATGCCAATCCGCAACTGGGGCAAAGTTCGTGGCGAACTCGAGATTATGTACCCTGAGCGAATGACAATATAGCAATAGAAGCTGAATGGTCAAGAGTAAATATACACCCAGATTTTCTGGGTGTTCTTGACATACCAGTTTATTTTTGTTATAAAATATACAATGGCTTAACCACAGAAACCTGCTGTTAAGCCGTATCAATTATCATAGAAGATCTGAATTTACAGAAAGAATTTCACACCGTCCTGCCGCATTAGAGGAACTGGAGTCGTTTGGAGAAAAATGGAACGGTAAGTATCCTAAAATTTATAAATCATGGAGTGACCGCTGGCCAACGCTTTCGACATATTTCAAATATCCGGATGAAGTTCGCAAACTCATTTATACGACAAATGCTATCGAAGGCTTCAACCGCCAGCTTCGTAAAGTAACCAAAAGCAAGACCGTATTTCCAAGCGATGACAGTCTGTTAAAAATGCTTTATCTGGCTACCATGGATATCACGAAAAAATGGACCGGGCGTCGCAGGGATTGGGCTCAAATACGCGCCCAGCTAGAAATATATTTCGAAGAACGATTGGAAAAATTGGAACCTTAAAAATCTGAGAACTTTTGCAGGTTCTATTTGACATACCCAATTTTTCTTGTATAATGCAGTTAAGAGCAGAGAACCAAAATCTGGTCTCTGCTCTTAGTAACTATCAACAAATCTTATATCAGTTTTTTGATTTTACACAAAACTTGAAACAGTCTCGATTTTTAATTCTAAAAATCTCAAAAGGCCTTTATTTCAAGCCTTTTTCACACTTTTACTTGTGTACCTTAGTCAACAGAACTACACTTTCCACATGCGGTGAAAGTTACTTCTTATACTAAATAGCGAAACCGTCATCTTTTGTGAAAAGGTTTATCCCCCACTTAGGGGGATAGCATTTACCCCTCTATATCTTCATCTTTTTTCATACAAGAGCTATACATCCACAATTTATCATCATGTATCATTATCTGCTTAGCAGTATCAATATCCATTCCCATATGACTAAAAAGAATCATTATAATCAAACATTTTAACACATCTATACTATTACACATTTGCTCAAACGATAACACTCCATCACGATCAGGTTTATAATGTGAATAGTAATTCCTTGTTTTTACAATCGCCCTAAAATACTTGTCTGGATTTGTTTCTTTATATACATATTTAGTATTTCCAGCCACTACCCCGCCATGTTCTTCATCTAACTTTTTCAATCGTGTTTCAAGAGTAATTCGACCCAAAAATCCTCCCTGTATCCATTGAGCAACCGTCTTTGGTTTATATGATGAACCTGCTTTTTTGAATGGCTCGCTTAATACCTTTTTTACATTTTCATCTTTTAATTGCTCTAAAATATCAATTCCTAACTGTTCTGCTTTTTTCTCATCACCCGATATTCTTAAATGATAACCCTCTAAAATTTTTACATACTGTACAAACAAATCCTCTGCAAATATTTCTCTTTTTCTATTACTATTAAAGAACATTTGTCTCGGCAAAAAGAAATAATCATCTTTAGAAAAAGTATACCATTTTTCAAAATAACCAGCTAATTCATCCTTCACTTGTGAATACTCTGTTCTGTACCTATCTATCCCGTTAAGATGTCTTAAATTGTGTGAAAAATCTTCATTAAACCATATCCAAGTTTTTAAATCTTCACCTTCAATATTTAATCGAATATCTTTTGCATAAGAAACATATCCCATGAACATGCCAAAGAAACGCATCAAAATTTGTATATCTGCATATACTCTTTCGTCAGTTACCATTTCCTCATATGCCACATGAACTCTTGGATAATTTTTTACCACATATTCTACCATCTCATTTATTTCTGGTGGCATAAAAGGTGAAGCTGGTCCAAACGATATCTCAATATGTGGATTTTCATTTTTTATAATAATAGGCTCTATTTTTTCTTCAATTGCAAACAACTCTTTTTGCTCTGTAAAACCTATTGATACGCTATTCACTTTTATCCAATTAACAAGTTCGGGAATTTCAAATGAAAATGAACTAATATTTTTAATCTCAAAGCCCTCTTGAAATCTCGCATTCGTCATAGCAACTTTGGCTACTCTGTATCCAATACTCATATTTAATGATCTATGTTTTGTTTCCCCTGGTCCTTTAACATACACCTTCATTGGATGCTCTCCATTTGAACCTATAAATGTACAGGCCCACGGAATTGACTTGCCTCTTACAAAAAATTCAATGTAATCATTATCTATAACCAATTCTCCAATATTATAATCTTCTTCTCCCTCAACTTTCCAATCACCTTGATGTCGTTCCAAAATATATAATCCTCGCTTTCGTTAAAGTTATCTATCAAAATTTCCATTGTTCAGCAATCTCTTTATCTTATTACCATATCACCTGTTTTTTTACCATCTGCAAAAAGCTCGCATACTTAGAAAAATTTAATTATTATAAAATTCTACTATATATGATATGGTACAAAAATACTCGACACAAAAATAAAAATACTTGTACATGCTGGTTAGAAAAGACGATGCTTTGAATTCTTTGTGATAATCTATATTAAATTTCTCATAGACTCCTTCTAGAGTTAAAGTTACCCCATATCTATTTCATTTATATACTTTCATTTTCTTTCTTTAAGCTTTCAATAAAGCTATCAAATTGTCTATGTAATACCCAATACTGTCTTAGTCCATCTACCGTTTCTTGTTTTTCTAATATACTATCTATTTCACTTATTTCTTTTGATATAACTGATAGTTTCCACCATACATCTGTTAATCGATTTGAGAAATTGAAAATTTCATACATGTATTTTCCAACTTCTGTTTTTGGCATAATTCTACCATTTTCATCCCTTTGCATATGTTCATCAAATTCTTGTGTTGCCGGATCAACAAATCCCACTTTGTCGTCATGTATTTTATCTACATTGTCGAACGGCCAATAATTTGACTTATTCCGATTGCAAACACGACATGAATAAACTAGATTATTATAATCAATCAGCAAGTCAAGCCTTCCAACCTTTTTGGCAATATCTTTAGGAATCAGATGATCCTTCTGATATGGACATTTAATTATATTAAGATCTTTTCCACAATATCCACACATATTTCCAAAATCTTCTTTCAGTATCTTCGTATATTTTTGTATATCATTTTCTTTACAATAATTCGTCCTTCTTCTTATTACTTTATCACCATGTACCCTATACACCGTTTTACTCCTTTCTTAAATACTTTTTAAGCTCTTTTAACGTAATTAACATATCCTCCAACGTATCCTGAGTACTGTTTCTAACTAAAATATCAGGCATTTTATCTACATAATCATATGATGCCAAAACTTTATACATATATATAAATCTATCCTCTTCATTTGCTGAAATTTGCTTTCCTTTTTTCTTTTCAACCAACTTCTCATATTCCAATTTTGTTACCTCCAATCTTTTTCGAAAACATTCAACACTATTTTTTATTTTATTAACAAAATTATAAAATTCCTGTGAATCATCCTCCTCCGCAAATATAGCCTTATCTTGTACAAAAACTTCTTGAACAATCTTTTCGTTTATGCCTTGCTCTGTAAAGTTAGTTAGTAAAAAGCAGGTAAAATCTGGTAAAATTTCATTAATATCTTTAATAATTTGTGTACCATATACTTTAGATTCTAATTTCATTAAATCATAATCTACCAGTAAACATTCTAACGAATCAGAAATAATGGTATCAGTTAACATAGTAATATTGGCCACATCATCAATATTGTCTAAGGCAACTACCTCTATGTCATATTTTTTCAAACTACGTATTGCACTTTTTAAGAGAACATATTCATCATCCAAATAACCAATTTTCATCATTTAATTAATTCACCCTTCCTTCAAAAAATAAATCAATAAAAAAGCCTGTCTCTTTTTCAATATTTCTCTTTAAATCTATATGTCCTTTATAATTCTGGATAATACTGTCTACAATCCAAAGTCCCATTCCTGTTCCCACCACTTCACCATTCGCATTTCTTCTATCAGTAACGCCATACTTAAGAATTTTTTGCGGATCTCTTTTAAAAGCCTCACATAATCCCGGACCATTATCGCTATATTTTATATAAAACTTATCTTCTTTTCTCCCTGTCTCAATTTTTATCGTAGGCTTCTCAACATTATGATTCTTAAATACTGTACTACTATTGATTATTAAATTACTTATAATAGTCTCAAAATCAAAAGGAAAACACCGTATATCTATTTCCTCGTTCTCTACATATACATAATTTATTTTACTATTTTGAACGCTTTTCCACTTGTTTATACCCCCTTGTATTATATTTCCAATATTTTCCTTCTTCCTTTTTCTTTTATCCATTTCCACAGCATCTATTGTCACTTTAAACCATGAATTGAATTTATCTTTCAACGTTCTAAGTTTTAATAACTCGTCTTTTGCCGATATGATATCATTATCCTCTTCAAGACATGCGTAAGCCTCCTTTACACCAACATTCAATTGTGTTGTTAATGCCTTTATTTCATGAATATACGTATTCACTACTATTCCCGTTGTAGCCAATGTTCTCAAAAGCCCCATTTCTTCTTGTAAATCTTGGATACGCTCTTCCTGATAACTTATTGCTTTGTGAAAATTTTCATAACTCTGCTTTTTATCGCTTTCCCCCTCATTTTCTTTATTATTTCTTTTTTTATCGTTTTCTTCATTTCTTTTGTATTTATTTAACTCCTCTTTTGCAATTTTTAATGCTTGCTCACCTTTTACTGTACTTTTATATAATTGATCTAATTTTCTTATTACATACTGCCTATCTGCCTCCAATTTTTCAATAAAATTCACAACTAATTCTCTAAACAATTTAAACTCTTTTGTTTCTACAATTCCTTCTCTACTTGATTTATCTGGCAAATTGTCATTCAATCTAGATATTCTGATTTGTCCACATATTTGATTTGCTTGCACCCGCCAACTACCTGATTTATGTGCCACTGCTGCTGGCGATTCAGCCTTTCTCGTTGACAAATCCAACCAATCGTACCCTGTAGTCCCATATATTCCATATGGACGAACTAAAAAATCATCCCTATATATCTTTATACCACTCAATTCTTTAAAATTTGTACGCTTTGTTGTAAAATTTTTATAGAAATATTTTTCTTGATTATCCGATTGTAATACCAACTTATAAAAATAAATATCCCCTGAAAAAGATCCAATATTTATTTTATCTTCAATACCTGGAAGAAAATCATAAATACTACCATTTTTTATAATTAATTTATCATTAAAATATTCCTTATCTTCATTTGTAAATTCCGCTTTTTTCATTATCTTTTCAAACTGCGCACCAAAAAAGAACTCATTTCTATGTATCTGAATGGTGCACTCACTAAATTCATCAACTTCAAAATGTAATTTATAATCATATTCATTTAATAAATCCGGTAAAATTCTTGCATCGTCTATCTTCGTGTCTTGCAAAAAAAAGAATAATTCAAAAACATTATTTTCCATGGGCGGAAGCAACTTCTGTAAGCTACCTTTTACTCTTTCGATTACTATTTCATTCCACTCATCCCTAAGATTCTCTAAAACAAAACAAGTCCCTGTTTCTGTGAAATCACTTTTTAACATATTGCATAAAAATTCATTATCTACATTACTCAAGAGATACTCTGGTATATTCTCCGAAATATCATTTAACTCAGCATATGTGTCTGTTATCATTTCTGACGAATCAAAGTTCTCCCAATTAACCAGCCATTCGAATCTTTCCTCTTTACTCACAGTTAACATTGTACATTTTTCAGATATACGATCTAACGCAAATCTTCCAATACCTTTTTCACCTGTATTAACTCGCCCTGATTTTGTATATACACTTTCTTTTTTAGTAGAATTCCCAATCGTCATCCAATTATTTACAATAGTACCTTTATTCATGCCAATTCCATTATCAATTATAAATAATCTGTGCGTTAAACGCTCATAATAAACTACACATTTTTTTGCATCAGCATCATAGGTATTTTTAATCAACTCAATTAATGCACCCTCTAAATTAGATACATTTTCACGTCCAATAAGTCTAGCAGTTTTCGCACTAACATTAAATGGTATTCTAGCCATACTATTCCACCTCAAATCTATAATCTTCAACATCCTTTGATGTTATTCTTAAAGAGTTTCCACTAATATGTATTCCTACATCCAACACATACTGCCTAAAATCGCTACTCTCTAAAATACGTGCTGCATCCTCCAATGTATATTGATTATTGTCTTGAGATCTAACAATATACATTCCCGCATATGGAATACATTCTCTATTAAGTCTATATACAACTACATTTTCAGTAATAACTGTTGAGATAAGTAATTTATCACTGTCTAATCCAGCAAGTGCTTGTGACCTTCCATATTCATACCACTTTGCACTAATATCACTTTGACGTTTGTCCAAATCATCTCTAAACTCATTCAAATACGCTGCTGTTTCTGGATAATTTGTTTCAAATTCTCCTTCTTCAAATCTTACTAAATGTCCATCATCATATATATACGGAAAAATGATTTTTTCATTTTTCTGATACCGTAAAGATTTAGGAGCCGCAGCATCTCTTACCATATTTTTTTCTATATTATGTCCTTTACAAAGAAATCCATACTCTGTCTCTTGATAATCTTCTTCTTTGATTATGTAAGCTTCATTCAACAACGTTGCCACTACATGAGAAACCTTAAAATAATCTCCAAATCGATATGTTCCATTCACTAAGTTCTCTGTAAAAAACCATTTATCTGTCAGTTGGTTAACCGGAATATTTATTTCTTTTTCTAAAGTCATATCCCTATAGTGTAATACCTGTTGCTGTCTTCGCTTATCCAATACCATAATGGATGACTTGACCAATGCATTATTAAACACTTTTTCCTGTGTATAATCCTTAATAACCGTTATATATGGTTTTATAAAATTTCTTATGTTCAATCCAAATACAGTTTTAAATATACTACTCGGTATCAAATAAGCCATTCTCCCATCTTGCGCCAATGCTTTTATACTTTTTTCGATAAAAGCATAGCAATAATCAAATTTTCCTTTTACACAAGTATTAAAATTCTCCTTAACATATTTTTGCTCATCTTTTTCCAACTCGCTATAAGTTATGTACGGCGGATTTCCTACAATAAATTGAAATCTTGATACATCATTCCACCGTAAATAATCATCATTAAAGATTTTCCATTGTACTTTATTAATATTATTTTTTTCTAATACTTTGTTTAAATTTTCTATACATTTTTCAAACTGTTCCGGATCTATTTCAACCCCATAAATATCTCTTGCCAAGCCATACTTAATTCGTGTCTTTGACACTCCATTTGCTATGCAATCATCTATATATCTTTGAACAACTACAACCAAAATATTACCATCACCACATGAGTTCTCTAATATTTTTTTTCCATATAAATTTTTTGCATACCCAACACTATCAAGTAGTTCTCTTACATAATTTTCAGGTGTAAATACCTGGCACTTCTTATTCATAACTTACCTCTTTGTATCCAGTTTATATATCACAGCATTCATTTTATCTTCTCTTTTTCACTTTTTATCTAGAGATTTTTTCAAATACATTATAACTCTTATTTAGAATAAAACAACGCCATTTTGTATGCAATATCTAACCTTATCATTCTTCTACTTCTTTAATAATTTGATTCACTTTGAATTTCTAACTCATTTCCCCTAATTATTAATAATGTTTCTATTTTTCATTGATTATCTGCATCTTTTAAACATTAAACAGTATATATCCGTTTGACTTTAAACCATTATAACATTATTACTTGTTTTTTTCAATTAATTTAGTAATGTGAAGATATTATTTTTTCCATTGTCCTCCGTGTACACTTAAATACAAACTTTTCCCTCGCAAGTCCATACACAAGATTATTCATAACATTCTTTCAGACATACTAGGTAAAATCACCTATCCTCAACAAATAAAATAACACCCATCAATTTTCTTGTTCCCACATTTTGAGAGTTTCCCTGTTTTATTCAATTCCTGCTACTATTGCAAACTCAACTTTTTTGTCGTCGAGTTTCTTCTATGGTATTTCAGGCATCCAGGTCAAGTACCACAGACACCTCCACTTTACGAACTTGTACTTTTTCTTTATGATTTACACCAACTTCATTAAAAGTCCAAAACTCTGTAAAGTGCGTAAATTCAAGGATTTCTACATATCTTTCCGTTGTAGTCCAACCACACTCTCCACATGCCCACCCATCGGGAACATGTCACACGTCCGGACTTTCTTCACCTCATACCCTTTCGCTGCCAGTACCTTCACATCTCGGGCGAGCGTTGCCGGGTCGCAGCTTACATAAACGATACGTTTTGGCGACACGCGGACGATTGTGTCGAGGAGTGTCTGGTCGCAGCCTTTGCGCGGCGGGTCAACGACGACGACATCCGCTTTGGCAGATTCGCTGCCGTCCGAAAAGATGAGTTTTGGAACAACTTCTTCTGCAGCACCGGCGTAGAATCGGGCATTTGTGATATTGTTCCGGCGGGCATTTTCCTTCGCATTTTCGATGGCTTCCGGCACAATTTCGACGCCGATCACTTCGCCGGCACTGCCAAGTTCTCTGGCGATGAAAAGCGAGATGGTTCCGATGCCGCAATACAGATCCCACACTGTCTCGCCGGGTTTGATATCCGCAAATTCAAGGGCAGTACGGTACAATTTTTCGGTCTGAACCGGATTCACCTGATAAAATGACTGCGGGGAAATGCGGTAACGGATACCGCCGATCGTATCCTCAATGGCATCTTCGCCCCAAAGCGTGCTCGTCTTTTTGCCGAGAATTACATTGGTGTTCTCAGGATTGAAATTTAGGCAGATGCTTGTCATGCCATTGATTTTTGTCAAGTTATCCACAAGAAGATTCCATTGTGGAGAAGTTATCCCCGATTGTTTCTGCGAACGTGCATTAAGGACGAGGCAGACCATGATCTGACCGGTGTGATAGCCGGTGCGGATATAAATATGGCGCACAAGTCCCGTCCGGTGTTCTTCATTATACGCGGGAATGTTGTTATTGTCCATCCACGCAAGCACGATTTCCAGGATCTCACGCATGATCGGAGCCTGAATCGCGCAGTCCGTCATTGGGATAACGCGGTGCGAATGCCCGGCATAAAATCCTGTCACCGCGTGTGGTTTTCCATTTTCATCCAATTGCTCGCGTACCGGGAACTGCGCTTTGTTGCGGTAATGCCATGGTGTTTCCTCCTGCATTCCGAGGATTGGGAGCCACTCCACGGTAGTAAGATCCACGCCGCCGATGCGCGTAAGACAATTTTTTACTTTGTTCTCTTTGTACCTAAGCTGCGCATTGTACGATAAATGCTGCAAGGTACAGCCGCCACAGGGACGCGCCGCAGGGCACTGCGGTTCGACACGGTCCGGAGAAGGTTCCAGCACCTCTAAAAGTCTCGCAAATCCGTAATTTTTCTTGCATTTCATAATCCCCGCGCGTATGGTCTCGCCCGGCAATACTTCCTTGACAAAAAGAGCATAGCCATCTACATGGCCTATGCCCTCTCCGTTATTTCCAAGATCGTCTATTTTTAAGATTACTTCTTGATTTTTCTTAAAATCCATCGATTATTCCTCCGGTGATGTCTGGCGCAGGTTGCTCTCAAACATGCGGTTGAATCCCAGCCACTCCATATTATCGCCTGCCTGATGGAATACTTCCGTCAATGTCTGCAATTTCGCATCTGCATTGTCCGCGAGATGAAGTGCCATTGCCTCCATCAATGCCGGTACTTTCGGGGAACCAAATTCCAATTTTCCATGATGTGCTAAAATGCAGTGAACCAGTTCATTTTCCAGTTTTTTCGGAAATCCGGGGATGCCGGCTGCTGCCGCAGAAATCTTCTGCGCGCCGATAAAAATATGGCCGAGAAGCTGTCCGTCATCGGTATAATCATTGCGTGGAAATGGCGCAATTTCGTCGATTTTCCCCATATCATGGAACAATGCCGCCGTGATCAAAAGGTCACGGTGAATGAGTGGGTAGGCGCCCGCAAAATATTCGCACATATTTGTCACACTCAAAGTATGTTCGAGAAGTCCTCCCATAAAGCCGTGATGTACACTTTTTGCCGCAGAATGTTTGCAAAATTCTTTGACAAATTCCTTATCTTCGACAAAAAACATTTTCAGCAATTTGGAAAGATATGGATTTTTAACACTATTCACATATGCCACTACTTTGGCATACATTTCTTTGATATCTTTGTCCGTCGTCGGAATGTAATCCGCCGGGTCATATTCGCCCTCTTCACTGCGGCGCACGCGTGAAATATTCATCTGAATATTTCCCTGAAAACTCGTCACGAGACCTTCACAGTAAATATAATCCATTGTCTCAAAATCTTCGATGCCACGTCCAAGTTCCCAGATCTTGGCATCTGCCGTGCCGGTCTTATCCTGCAGGATCAACGAATAATACGTCTTTCCTGCCTTCGTCTTTAAGATTTGTTTGGACTTACAAAGATACGTTCCAACTAATTTTTGTCCTTCTCGATAATCGTTCAAATAATACATATTTTGCTCTCTTTCCTTATTTTGCTTTTGCTGTGACCATCACAAATGGTCCGAAGATCTTTTTGCCCTTAATTGTCTTAAATGCACGCACGCGGTAACTGTATTTCATGCCGCGAACCAGCATTTTACAGCGGTATCCTGTCACTTTATTTTTCTTAATCGTTTTCACGCGGTTAAACGAAGTCTTAAATCCTTTGACATGAACCTTCATAAATACCTGATAGCCGGTCACATTTTTATTGCGCGCCCAGCGGACCTGAATGCCTCCGCGGATGCCTTTTGCTTTCAGTTTTTTCACTTTTGCCGGCGTCAATGCGATAGCGGCTTCTTTCGAATCCACCCCTTCGATGCTTTCGCCGTCAGCGGCCGTAAATACCGGGCGAATCTTATAAGTATAAGTAGCTCCTGCTGCCAATTTCTCATTGGTATATGTCAAGGCGTTTACATTTTTATACAGGGAATATTTTCCTTTTGCTTTTTTACGGTAAACATTGTATGAAGCTGCACCATTTACGGCAGTCCATGTCAATGTACCTTTTGTAAATGAAGCATCTTTCTTGCCTGTCAAGCTTGCCGTGCTGTCGAGCGGGTGAAATGTAAGGCCGTTCGTCTGTGCATAAGTCTGCGCTTTCGCACCGGATTTTGCCCAAACCTCTGTGCCTGCCGGAAAAGCACCGGCTGCAATGTCGATGTCATTTTTGATCACTACATTTTTCAAATATGGGCAGGCCGCAAATACATTTGCTGCGATCGCTGTCACTTCTTTGTCACCCATTTCCTTCGGAATATACAATGTCGTCACTGCCGCATTTCCTTTGTATCCGGAAATCGTGCACGTCTTTCCATCACTGCCGGCTGTCGTCGAAAATGCATCTTCTGCATCCACAACCACTTTCCCCTGCGATGGGATAACCGGTGTCGCCGTCGGTGCAACACTTGGTGTCGTGCTCGGCGCCGCACTGGCACTTGCTGACGGAGTTGCACTCGGGCTCTCACTTGGCGCTGCCGTCTCCGAAGATCCGGTCTCTGCCTGCGCTGTCATCGTTTCCTTCTCATTTATCGTCTGTATTGCTGCTTTTTTATCTTCCACAGTTTTCGCCTGCGCGTCCATCGGCACAATGCCGGCAATCAAAGACACGCTCAAAAGAATACTCACATACTTCTTAAACTTTGTCATTTTTACTCTTCCTTTCTGACAATGAAAAACTTCATTTTATATTGCATTCTTCATTGTACAGGCTTTTTGTGACAAAATCAAGGTTTTCTTTTAAATTGCATCACACCTCTTCCTCCTGAAAACTCTGCAAAAGCTGTTTGTCATAACGGTACTTTTCGTTGACAGCCGGCATATTGCAGGCGATCAGAACTGCATTTGCCATATCCAAAAATACTTTTTGCGCCTCGCTCTGGCTGTAAGTTTCTACGGCGTCGGCAATTTGGGCACGGTACCGCTGCTGTGCCACATAACAGATCATTGGCAGGAGATCACTCCGTTTCACGATCAATCGGCGGCGCTTACCGTCATTATCAAATTCTTCCAACCATTCTTTCGCTTCGCCGACACTTTCGACCACCACTTTTCCTTTTCCAAACCGGTCAATCATTTCTGCGATATCCGGCGGACATGGCTCTTCATCGGCATATTTTTCAAGTTTTTGGATTGCCTGTCTGCTGCGGATATGCATTTCATTACGCTCCGGAATATGAAAAAGATCCGAAAGATATTTGTGCGTCATTGTGCTGGCTGGTGATTCAAATAATTCTGCCAACAGTTTCGTATTCTGACCGGTCTCCGAATATGCCATTTTCGCAAGTTCCAAAATATTTTTTGCCAAATGTTCCGAAATGTCAGGATTTTTCGAGCGTTCATTGGAACGAATATACTTTTTGATCTGCTCAAGTTCATTTGCCGAGCTCCGATAAAAATGCCGTTTTTTCCACGTCTGAAATCCGCTTTCTGCCAAAAGAAAATTGAGATTGTTTTTTGCGTCATTCCGCATTCCTTCAAGAACGAGCTGGCGGTATTTGGTAAGGAACTCCTGCGCGGTCTTGCTGTAGCCCTTGAAAATTCCGGAATGCTTCCACATCCAATACATAAACTGCTCTTCGTCCAAAGTCTTGACATACTCAAACTGCTGCATCAGCCATTGGGTATTGGTTTGATGCAGAATCTCCGTACCATCATCCAAGCCTCCTTCGTACTCCCCGACTATCTTCTGGTATTTTTCCCAATTCCATCCATTTTCAAGTGCATACATTGCGATCATTTCCGTGTAATCATTGATCTGAAACGACGGCTGCGATGCTCCCTCCACAAGATACTGATTTGTCTGCTCCACATTGCACCCAAGGGAAAAGGCAATGCGGAAAATCTGTTCACGCGCAGGCACAGCGACGCTTCGGATGCCAAACCACCGGCGTATGGTCGGAAATGATGCCGGCCGTTCGCCCCGGATTTTGTTCAAGAATGTATGATACGCCTCTTTCCGTATTTTTTCCTGTTGTTCCAATGTTCCGCTCAGCGAAAATCCCATCTGCGAAATAAGAAATGCATCAAATGTCCCAAATAAGACCTCTTTCTCCATAAATCGTACCCCTTTTATTATCTTTTGCCGGCAGCTTCCTGCTGCCGTTTTTATTTTATCAGAAAAGTGTCGAAATTTTTTTCCAAACTTTTCACTTTTTGGTAACTAATCAGGATCAATAGTTACTCTTTTATTGAATCACTCCTACAAAATCCCTTTTCTTTTTTTTACTTCTCTGTGTCGGTTTCACCGTAGCCGCGGGCTTTTTCGTCACCACAGCCTCCGCTTTTTTCTGTTTGCTCACTGTCAGTTTTACCGCCGTTCCACGCGCCACCTTTTTCCCTTTTGCGACACTCTGCGAAAGCACGGTATCTACCGCTTTACTGCTTTCTTCCCGTTGAATTTTATAAGTCAAATGTACCTTTTTCAATTTCTTTTTTGCCTGCTCCAGCGTCAATCCACGCAACTTTGGCACAACAGTCTTTCCCTGGCCTTTGCTTATCGTCAATACCAGTTTCTGGTCTGCGCTGACCCATTCTCCCGCCGAAACATTCTGTGAAATGACCATTCCTTTTTTCGCAGTGTCCGAATATTTTTGTTTCCATGTGATATCGACGATGCTTCCCCACTCTTTTTCTGCCTCAGCCATCGTTTTTCCTGTCACATTGGTCATCAAAATTTCCTTTTTCGGTGTTTTCGTGGCTTCCGGTGTTACGACCGGTGTCTCTACGGCAATGACCGGCTCCCGTTTTTCGTCTTTGGTTCTTGCATGCAGACATCCGATGGTAATGGCGGTTCCAAGCACAGCCGCACCCGCAATTCCCGCAATCCCTCTTCGTCTTCCGGAACCACTTGTGATGTTCTTCTCTTCTTCGTACATGGCATCGTACAATTCCCGGATACTCTGCCAGCGATTTTTGGCATTTACTGCCATTCCTTTCATAACCGCCTTCTTTTGCTTGGTAGAAATTTCCAGATCTTTCATATTCAAAAGTGACGGCATATCGTCTCCCAATGCCCGAATTACCGAATCGGTGGGTGCCTCTCCCGTCAACATATAATACATGGTCGCACTGATTGAATAAACATCGGTATACGCTCCCCACCGCCCCTTGTAGCGGTACTGCTCCTCCGGCGAAAATCCCCTTTTAAATAACACCGTCATTGTCTTTGTATTGTCAATATTCCGCATTCTCGCGGCTCCAAAATCGATCAGCACCAGACTTCCGTCTTTTCTTATCATAATATTGTCAGGGCTGATGTCTCGGTGCACAATCCCTGTCCGATGCACTTTTTCCAATGCCAGAAGCACCGGCCGCATCGCATTCAGCACTTTTTTGCCATCCATTTTTCCGTTTTTCTTAATGTACTCTTTTACACTGACCCCATCAATAAACTGCATGACAATGTACGCAGTTTCATTTTCATAAAAGAAATCAAGGACGGACACAATCCCTTCTACTTCATTGAATTTAGACAAACATTTTGCCTCATTCAAAAATTTCTTTATGTCCTCCTCATAATGATTCTTTTTGGCATTTTCATACAAGTATACTTTATTTCCATGTCCGCAGATGACATCCCGACTGACCATTTCGCTCGGAAAATATTCTTTGATCGCCACCGGAATCTGCAACCGGCTGTCCCAGCCAATATAGGTAATTCCGAAGCTTCCCTCGCCCAGCACTTTCCCCAGAATATACCGGTCCGCAAGCCGCGTCCCCGGCAAAAGACAGCGCGGGATCGGATTGTAATCTTCCTGTTTCATTCCACAAAAAGAACACCTCCCGGTCTGACCGAGCGGCTTCATGCATCCGATACAAAGATTTGATCCCTCTATATTCATCCAAATCTCCCCATTACTGTAATGTGCTAATCTTATGATAGCATATTTTTTTCATTTCTGCCAGAGTGATTTTGGGGATTTATGGGGACATGGGGAAGTGGGGTGGTTGGCGGCGAAGAAGTCGGCGGGGAGGCAGCGGATTTTGGCGACTTCCCCCATTTGCGTTGCCTTTTAGGCTTCTTGCCGGCTTTAAAGGCAACGGATCTCGCCGAGTTCCCCCATTTACGTTGCCTTTTAGCCCTGCTCCGCGGTGAAAAGGCAACGAATTTCAGCCACTTCCCCCATTTACGTTGCCTTTCCGCCCACGCCCCCGAAAACGATTTTTTTCGCCAAACCCATTGTAACCCCGCCCCTGGTATGGTACAATACAGGGTATCATCGTATTGTAATACAGGGTATCATCGAATGTCTCCAGGCATGCTTGCATGGCTGGGAACATCGTTTGAGACACTCGTGCAAAGCACTGGAATGGAGATTTAATTGTGAATAAAAAAGTTTTAAAGACATTAGAATATGATAAAATTATAGATATGCTCGTAGAGGAAGCTGATTCTGCGCTTGGGAAGGACAGCGCGAGACGGCTGCGCCCCTCGTCGGACCACGGGGAAATTGTGGCGATGCAGGCAGAGACAAGCCATGCTTTGACAAGGCTCTTTCATCATGGGGCGCTGTCCTTTCATGGGCTGACGGATATCCGGCCGAGCCTCGTGCCGCTTGCCAAAGGCGGGACATTGGGAGCTGGCGAACTTCTGAGGATTGGGGCTCTTTTGGAGGCTGCCAAGCGGGCTGTTGAATTTGATAAAAAAGACGAAGAAACCGATTTTTTGTCCGGGCGTTTCGACGGGCTTCAGACATTTCCGGAAATTCGCCGGGAGATCAGCCGCTGTATCTTGTCCGAGGATGAGATCAGCGACGATGCAAGCAGCGAATTGAAACGCATCCGCCGGGCGATGAAAACGACAAATGACAAAATCCGCGAGCAGCTGTCTGTGACGGTCAATTCGTCAGGAGATATGCTGCGCGACAATATCGTGACGATGCGAAATGGAAGATATTGTCTGCCGGTAAAACAAGAATACAAATCCGCATTTCAGGGAATGATCCACGATCAGAGTTCCACCGGTTCCACCTTTTTCATCGAACCGATGGCAATTGTCAAATTGAACAACGATCTCGCCGAACTTGCGATGAAAGAACAGGAAGAAATTGAGCGCATCCTTGCTTCCATCAGTAGTATTTGCGCGCCGGAAACCGAGGGACTTGAGCGCGATGTCATTTTGCTGGCAGAACTTGACTTCATCTTTGCAAAGGCAAAATTATCCAAAAAAATGCAGGGAAGCGAGCCGATTTTTGACGACAATTATATAGAGATCAAAAAAGGACGGCATCCATTGATTCCGCGCGACCGCGTTGTGCCGATTGATGTCACATTGGGGAAAGATTACCGGCTTCTCATCATCACCGGCCCAAACACCGGCGGTAAGACCGTTTCGCTGAAAACCGTCGGCTTATTTACTTTGATGGGACAGGCGGGGCTCCACATCCCGGCGTTTGACGGCTCTCATCTGCGCGTATTTCACGAAGTGTACGCGGATATCGGGGATGAGCAGAGTATCGAGCAGAGCCTGAGTACCTTCTCCTCGCACATGACAAACACCGTTTCGATCCTGAAACGTGCGGATAAAAATACGCTTGCGCTTTTTGATGAACTTGGTGCCGGAACCGATCCGGTCGAAGGTGCGGCACTTGCCATCAGCATTCTTGACAATCTTTTACAGCGAAATGTGACCGCGATGGCGACGACACATTACAGCGAGCTGAAGATCTACGCCCTTTCGACAGATCACGTAGAAAATGCTTCGTGCGAATTTGACGTGGAATCCCTGCAGCCGACCTACCGTCTGCTCATCGGCGTTCCGGGAAAAAGTAACGCCTTTGCGATTTCCAGCAAACTGGGAATTTCCGACGAAATTATTGAGAAAGCAAAATCCCTTGTCGACGAAGATTCCAAATCCTTTGAGGACGTTGTGACCGGGCTCGAAAGTACACGGAAAGAATTGGAACAAGAACGTGCGAAAGCGGCTGCTTACCGCGAAGAAATCGAGCGGCAGAAGAAAAAACTGGCAGAGAAAAATGAACGAATTGATAAAGCAAAAGAAAAGATTTTGCGCCGTGCAAATGAAGAAGCCAATGAAATACTGCAGAAGGCCAAAGACATGGCAGACGATTCCATCCGCAAATACAATAAATGGATGGACGGCGGCAAAGGAAATGTCAGCGACATGGAGCGCCAGCGTTCTGCAATCCGCGAACAACTTAAGAAAACCGGCGAAAAATTGGCGACAAAGCAAAAAGGAAACCGCCCAAAGACAGCACCGGGAAAACTTTCCATCGGCGACCTTGTCATGGTGCATTCCATGGGCGTAAAAGGTACCGTAATGTCGCTGCCAAACACCAAAGGAAAATGCTTTGTGCAGATGGGAATCATGCGTTCCGAAGTCAATGCGGATGATCTCGAACTTCTCGAAGAAGAGACATTGCAGAACCGGAAAGAACAGCTTCGCGAACGTTCCGGTGCCGGAAAGATCAAAATGATGAAATCGCTGCACGTTTCTTCAAGCATTAATCTCATCGGAAAAACGGTTGACGAGGCAATTGCACTTTTAGATAAATACCTTGACGATGCGTATCTTGCCAAGCTGCACCAGATCACCATTATCCACGGTGTCGGAACCGGTGCTCTGCGAAATGCCGTGCAGGCGCATTTGAAAAAGAGTAAATACATCAAAACCTATCGTATGGGAGAATACGGTGAGGGCGGCTACGGTGTGACTGTGGCTGAGTTCAAATAAGAAAGGATGACTTCCATGGCAGAAAAACAAAAAATACTGATTGTTGATGACGACGCCAACATTGCAGAGTTGATCGAATTATACTTAACAAAAGAATGTTTCCAGTGTATGCAGGCACACGACGGCGAAGAGGCATTAAAGAAAAATGCTTCCTTTCAACCGGATCTGATCCTGCTTGACATCATGCTTCCGGGCATTGACGGATACGACGTTTGCCGCGAGATCCGCAAAACTTCCACGGTTCCGATCATCATGCTTTCGGCAAAAGGAGAAGTTTTTGACAAAGTGCTGGGACTGGAACTTGGCGCCGATGACTACATCATCAAACCTTTTGATTCAAAAGAACTGGTGGCGCGCGTAAAGGCTGTTTTGCGGCGTTATCAGACAGGAAGTGCCCCCGCAGCTCCGGCGGCTTCCACCGAAACCGGCACAGAGACGATACAATACACCGATCTCACCGTCAGTTTGTCAAACTATTCTGTCGTATATATGGGACATCCGGTCGAGATGCCACCAAAAGAACTGGAGCTTTTGTATTTTCTCGCCACACATCCAAACCAGGTATTTACAAGAGAACAGCTTCTTGACCGCATCTGGGGTTACGAATACGTCGTCGACACGCGAACCGTCGATGTTCATATCAAACGACTTCGCGAAAAGATCAAAGACCACGACGAATGGCGCCTTGCCACCGTATGGGGTATTGGCTACAAATTTGAGACAAAGAAAGGCTGATCATTATGCGAAACCGAATTCGCCTGACATTTGGAAAAAAACTGGTAATTCTCTATCTGTGCATTTTCACGTCGTCCTACTATCTGACGCACACGCTCGTCTTTGCACTGGTCCGCAATAGCTTGCTGGCGGCGGCGATGGAAAATGAAGCACTTACAAGCGGATATGTTGCCGAGCGGCTGCAATATTATTTCAATCTGCTCGACTCCATTCTGTTTATGATGGGGGCAATCCTAGCCGTATCCTTTTTCCTGATCTATGCCATGAATATCATCCCACTGCGGCGGCTGTGCAATGCGGCCAAGCATTTTTCCATTCATCAGAAAAATGAGCCGATCACCCTTCACACTTCCGATGAATTTGGCGACCTTGCCGGTGCGTTAAACATTATCGCGGAAGACCTGAACAACTTCGATGATTACCAGCGTGCATTCATTTCCAATATTTCCCATGATTTTCGTTCACCGCTTACTTCAATTCATGGATATGCGCAGGCAATGCTCGATGGTACGATTCCTTACGAGGCGCAGGAAAAATACTTGAACATCATTTTATCGGAGACCGACCGGCTTACGAATCTGACCTCCAATCTGCTGGAATTAAATTCATTTAACGGCGACAATGTACTTCTTGACATCACAACTTTTAATATTTGTGAGACAATTGTTCAGACCGTAAATACATTGGAAGGAACGGCGGCAAAAAAAGAAATTTCGTTTGTTCTGGATTATAATACCCAGAAAGAACTGCTTGTGGAAGCAGATGAAAGCAAGATACATCAGGTGTTATATAACCTTATTGACAATGCGGTAAAATTCAGCCATAACAATTCGGAGATAAAAATCAGTTTACGAAAAAAGGGTGCAAAAGTATTTGTTTCCGTCAAAGATTCCGGCATCGGAATCCCGAAAGAATCTCTAAACAAAGTATTTGACCGCTTTTATAAAACCGATATTTCCCGTGGAAAAGACAAACGCGGAACGGGACTTGGACTTTCGATCTCCAAAGAGATCATACAGGCACACAATCAGACGATCAATGTCGTAAGTACCGTAGACGTCGGAACTGAATTTGTCTTTACTTTAAAATATCATTCAAAAAAACAAGAGGCTTCCTCGTAATGGGAAAGCCTCCTATCTTTTTATATAAACAAGTTCTCTTAAATCTCAAATTTATTCATGTGGTCTTCAATCTTCTGAGCAGCATCATGAAGCTCTTTTGCATTGCCTGAGATGTCCTCCACAATGTCATTTACTTCGGTAACCGATGCGGAAGTCTCTTCTGTACCAGCCGCATTTTCTTCGGCGATCGCAGTCAGATTTTGTACCACATCCACAACTTCTGTCTTCGCCTGATCCATTTTATCTGTCTTTTCATAGATCGTATTGATACTCTCCATGGAAGACTCAATCTCATCCTGCACCTTCTGGAACATCTCTCCGGTAACATTCATCTTGACATTCTGTGTATCCATGATCTGTTTCACACGATCCACGATCTCTACTGCCTGATCCGAATCCTGCATGAGCAGGTTGGCAATTTTTTGAATCTGCATCGCGGATTCGTTGGACTGTTCTGCCAATTTCTGAATCTGGCTTGCCACTACCGCAAAACCACGTCCCTGCTCGCCGGCACGCGCTGCCTCAATCGAAGCATTGAGAGAAAGAAGATTCGTCTCTTCTGCAATCGATGTGATCAATGTAATCGCATCTTTAATCTTCTGCGCCGACTCATTCGTTGTATTGGTCTGATTATAAATCTCAGCGATCGACTGTTTTGCCTCTTCGTTGATCTCTTCCAGTTCTTTCAGTGTCTGCTCCGCTTCTTCTCCGGAAGTCTTCATCACTTCAACGTTTTCTCGAAGTTTTGCCACCTCATCGTTTGTCTCATTCACCATGTTACCGATGACAATAACACTTTCTGTCGCAGTCTGTGTATCATTGGCTTGAGACGACGCTCCTTCTGCCATATCATGCACAGCACTGTTAATCTGTCCGACCGTCTCTGCCGTCGCGGCTGCATTTCCACTCAATTGGTTCGAAGAAGCAAACAAGTGCTCGCTCTCGTCTTTAAGCTCCATAACAACTTCTGCCAGTTTCGTCTGCACCTGCCATACAGACCGCGCCATCATTCCTACTTCTCCGCCGATCTTAGCCAATTTATCTAATTCACCGGTATGCTTCAAATCCAAATTTCCCAGACGCTCCACCTGATAAGTAATCTTCTTCAGCGGATTAAACAGACGATGGAAACATAGGAACGCAATGATCATGCAAATAATCTGACAACAAACGGAAGTTCCAACCATCGTACCGATTGCTTGAGTAACTCCGGAAAGTGCTTCGCTCTGATCTGCCGATACAATTACGATATACTGACCATCTTGGTCCGCATAATATCCGACATATTTTGTATCTCCACGGAAATCATACGTCGCTACATCGGACTTTGGAACCTGGTCTTTCTCAATCTGCGATACCAGATCTTTTACAACTGCATTTTCTACCGGTTTCCCGATCTTATCTGCTTTCGGATGATACAGCATCGTACCATTTCCGGCAACTACATATGCATAACTGCTCTCCATATCTTTCACTTTTACATTTGAGAACAACTCACGCAGTTTATTTTCCGAAAGTGCAACACGAATTCCATGTGCTTTTACTTCGACATCCAGACTTCTTCCATTTGTCACTGCGATATCATACATATACGAGTGAATGGTTTCTGTCATGTTGCTCTTAATCTGCGGTATCGCTAGCATAAGTGTCGCCCCGACCACAACAAAAATCAACATTGCTGTCAACAGCATCCCCTTATATTTAAGAGAAATGCCCTGACGTTGTTTGTTTTCTTTTTTCGCCTTCTTCATTGCTCTTCCTCCATTTCATGCTCTTTTTGATTTCAGTTATCCCAGGATAACCGATGAAGATTCCCCTGTTTATTCAGATTCTCAAATCCATGCTGGCGCAATGCTTCGTATAAAACAATCGCTACAGAATTGCCAAGATTCAAGGATCGAATCTCGCCAAACATCGGAATTCGAATCGTGTTTTCCTGATTCTCTACCAAAAGTTCTTCCGGGATTCCTGCGCTCTCTTTTCCAAACATGATATAACAGTCATCCTCAAAAGACACCTCCGAATAAACATGGCGCGCTTTTGTCGTCGCCATATAAATCTTAATACCGGGGTTTTTCTCCACAAAATCACGGTAACTGTCGTAAATCCTATAATCTAATTTGTCCCAATAATCCAACCCTGCACGCCTTACCTGCTTTTCATTGATCTGAAACCCCATCGGTTCAATTAAATGAAGTCTGGCACCTGCTGCTACGCAGGTACGCCCGATATTTCCTGTATTGGCAGGGATTTCAGGTTCCAACAATACAATATTTAACATACTGCCCCCTAATCCTGTTTTAATGCCAGATACAATTCAACCGTTGTTGTGTTAAATGTAAGTGGTACACAAAGATTTCTTGTATATGTATTTGTAAAACTGCCTTCACCATGTAATAAAGTCGGTGGTGTAATATCGATTCCAACTCCATTGGAAGAAAATACGGTAGACGCATTTCCCATGATCATATTACCAAGTTCGCTCAGTGCACTGGCAGCAAAATCATCAATCTCTTTTACTTCCATCATACACATTTTCGAAGCGATATTACAAGCATCTTCTTCGGACATTGCCAATAATACCTGGCCTTTCATCTCACCCGTAACTCCAATTATGATAACCCAGGTACCTTTACCAAAGTTCGCCTCTTTTAAACCAGGTTTCTGTATCTGAACCTGAACAAAACACATATCCTGAAACACTTTCTTTGCAGCCATTAAAAAAGGATTAATATGCTCTGCATTTAATGTAGCCATATCTTTTTTTCTCCTTTCTCATCGCCATCATATGCATAATATTATAACATAATTATCATAAGGTGTCTATAAATTCCTTAATCTTTTCCAGTGCCTTTTTCAGGTCCTCAATAGAGTATGCATAGGAGATTCGAAGGAATCCTTCGCCGCATTTTCCAAAGGCATCTCCCGGCACAACAGCTACCCGTTTTTCATGCAAAAGACGTGTTGCAAATTCCTCGCTCGTCATTCCGAATTTGCTAATATTTGGAAATACATAAAATGCGCCGTAAGGTTCAAAGCATGGAAGTCCCATGTCGCGCAGTGCCTTCACAAGGAAACGCCGTCTCTGGTTGTACGCTTCACGCATCCTCTCGACATCCGGCATCCCATTTTTGAGTGCTTCGATCGCCGCGTACTGGCTTGTCGTCGGCGAACTCATGATAATGTACTGATGAATCTTCACCATCTGTTTAATAATTTCCTTCGGACCTGCTGCATAACCAAGACGCCATCCTGTCATGGCAAAGGATTTCGAAAAACCATTGATTACGATCGTCCGTTCTGCCATCCCCGGAATGCTGGCAATCGAAACGTGCTTTCCTTTATAACTCAATTCGGAGTAAATCTCATCCGACATAACAAAGATATCATGTTGCTTACAAATATCAGAAATAACCTGTAACTCCTCTGCCGTCATAATTGCTCCCGTCGGATTGTTCGGAAATGGCATTACAAGAATCTTTGTTTTGTCCGTAATTGCCTCTTTCAATTTCTTGCCGGTTAATTTGAATTCATCCTTTTCTTCAAGTGAAATGCGAACCGGCGTACCTCCTGCCATGCGCACACAGGGAAGATAAGAAACAAAGCATGGTTCCGGCAAAATGACCTCGTCACCCGGATCAAGCATCGCGCGCATGCAGATATCAATCGCCTCGCTTCCTCCGACCGTAACCAGAATCTCGTCCGGTCCATAAGGCAGGTCAAAACGGTCATGCAGATACCGGCTGATCTCCCGGCGCAATGGCAGAAGTCCGGCATTGGACGTGTAATATGTACGGCCTTTTTCCAGGGAATAGATGCCCTCTTCGCGGATGTGCCACGGAGTATCAAAATCCGGCTCGCCTACACCCAGGGATATAACGTTATCCATCGTATTTGCCACGTCAAAAAAACGGCGGATTCCCGATGGTTCTAATTCCATTACTGTTTTTGACAATGGGTTTCTCATGGTGTGATCAACATCCTCTCTTGTTCATTTTTCTCTCTCACCATCAAAAGACCATGCTCTTTGTATTTTTTCAACACGAAAAAGGTGGAGGTATTGACTACTTCTTCAATCGGTGAAAGTTTGGTGGTGACAAATCTTGCCACTTCCTTCATACTCTTTCCTTCGAGAATTACCGTAAGATCAAAACTTCCGCTCATCAAATATACACTTTCGACCTCGTCAAACTGGTAAATGCGCTCCGCCACTTTGTCAAATCCGGTTTCGCGGTGAAGTGCCACATTGACTTCGATCAAAGCAGTTACCATCTCGTTGTCTGTGCAGTCCCAATTGATCAGCGTCGGATATCCACAAATGATGCCCTCTTCTTCCATCTTCGCGATCGTTTCCTGAATTTCCTCCTCGGATGCCTCAAGCATCGCCGCCATATCTTCCGTCGATATTTTTGCATTTTTCGACATAATTCGCAATAATTCTTCCTGCCGCATAATATGCCTCCTCATTTTCAAAAATTGTAATTATGGTGGTGTTAAAAACCGCGTTTCCTCTCCGCGACAGATGGTCCGGTCATTTCCATCGGTCACTCGCCCGATGATAGCAGCCGGAATTCCTTCTTCCCGCAGCCGGCGAACCAAGTCTTCACCGTGCTCTGTGCCAATCAGCACACTTCCGAGAGAATCTGTTTCATACAAATTTACACCATACTGCTCACAGATCTCGATGCTCTCCTGCCTCACAGGAATCGCCGCAAAGTTCACTTCCAATCCGGCATGTGACATCTCAGCCATTTCCCAAAGGGCACCAAACACACCATTTTTCGTGACATTGTGAAACGCTCCGGCTCCCATGTCCCATGCTGTTTTTATCTCTTTTTCTATCGAAAGCAGCGATTCCCCGGCTGTTTTTTCCCATAAATATTCAACCGCTTCATCCACATAAACCGCCGGAAAATACTTCATCAGCGATCTCTTGTTGACATACGCCAGTTCAGCTGCTCCGGCTGCCCCTGCCCATTTTGTCATAATAATCTGCTGTCCCGGGCAGAATCTACTGCTTCCGGTTTCTGTTACGTCTTGTTTTCCAAATCCTGATAATGTCAAAAGCGGAGCCTTAACCAGTTCACTGATTTCTGTATGTACCCTTCCGATATCAACTTCATAGGCAGCCCCATATTCCCCGAGCTGCCCCATGATATTCTTAATCTGTTGTTCCGATGCGGATTCCGGCAAAAGAAGCTGCACCTGCATTCCTTCTGCTCTGGTTCCCGCCGCCAAAAGAGCATTGTACATCCGGTAAAACGC
>OHSK01000273.1_pt1 | contig 31982 bp, 22 predicted proteins | sample 1578701 | NCBI WGS metagenome assembly OHSK01 (sample SAMEA3879503, study PRJEB24766) | human gut metagenome | biome: human-associated habitat; feature: feces | place: USA | collected 1985/1987
ATGTGTATCGCATGCTCCGGGAGTTCGTGGATTTTGCCAATGTATTTAACTAACTCTCAATTTACTTAAAGTACTGTACACCGGATTCAAAGATCTTCATATCCTGCTCGCCATAGATGTTCATGGCCACAGCGGTATCTCTTCTCTCGGAGTGTGCCATCTTACCGAGGCATCTGCCATCGGGGGATGTGATACCCTCGATCGCACAGTAGGAACCGTTGACATTGTATTCCTCATCCATGGATACATTACCGTTCTGATCAGCGTACTGAGTAGCGACCTGTCCGTTAGCAAAGAGCTTGTCGATCCACTCTTTCGGTGCTACGAAACGGCCCTCTCCGTGGGATGCGGGATTGCAGTAGGTAGCACCCAGTGTAGCGCCCTGTAACCAGGGAGACTTGTTGGATACGACTTTGGTGTATACCATCTTGGAGATATGACGGTTGATGGTATTGAAGGTCAGGGTAGGTGAATCCTCCTTCTGACCGGTGATTTCGCCGTAAGGAACCAGTCCCAGCTTGATCAGAGCCTGAAATCCGTTACAGATACCCAGTGCCAGTCCGTCTCTCTCATTTAACAGCTTCATGACCGCTTCCTTCAGCTTCTCATTCTGGAATGCGGTTGCGAAGAACTTCGCGCTGCCGTCAGGCTCATCACCTGCGGAAAAGCCGCCGGGGAACATGATGATCTGTGCCTGTGCAATGGACTTCTCGAATTCCTCTACGGATTCGCGGATATCCTCTGCGGTCATGTTACGGAACACTCTTGTCTCCACATGGGCTCCGGCACGTTCAAATGCCTTGGTGCTGTCGTATTCACAGTTGGTTCCGGGGAATACCGGAATGAATACGGTAGGCTTTGCGATCTTGTGCTTACATACATAAATACTGTCTGCCTTGTAAACATTGCTTGCCACTGCCTCGGTACCCTTCACTGCCTTGGTGGGGAATACCTTCTCCAGCTTGGAAGTCCAGGAAACAAGTGCCTCTTCCATGGTGATCTTCACATCACCATATACGAATACAGGCTCCTCGGTCACGGTACCGATCACGGTGTAATCCAGTTCCTTCTCTTCCAGTGCAGCCATCTTGTCTGCGGGGATCTCTGCCAGAATATCGCCCAGTCCGTTGTCAAACAGGTCGTCTGTGGTTACCTCATCGTCGATCTTCACACCCAGCTTGTTACCGAAGGCCATCTTTGCTACAGCTGCTGCCACACCCTTGGAATCCAGAGCATAAGCGGATACGATCGTACCATTTTCGGTCAGTTCGTGGATCTTGCCATATAATTCTGCCACATTCTCATACATCGGAATGTCGAAATCGTCTTTATTAATAGAAAAACGTACCAGCTTATTGCCGGGGGTCTTCAGTTCCGGAGTAATAATATCGCCATATTTTGCCACGTCCACTGCAAAAGATACCAGTGTGGGAGGTACATCAATATCATTGAAAGTACCGGACATACTGTCCTTACCACCGATGGAGGGCAGCCCGAACCCGATCTGTGCATCGTAGGCGCCTAACAGTGCTGCGAAAGGCTGACTCCAACGCTCAGGATCGCTGGTCATTCTGCGGAAGTACTCCTGGAAGGTAAAGCGGATCTTGCTGAAATCACCGCCGGAAGCCACGATTTTCGCCATGGACTCTGTCACTGCATAGACAGCTCCGTGGTAAGGACTCCAGGAGGACAGATACGGATCGAAGCCGTAACTCATCATGGTCACGGTATCGGTCTTACCTTCCAGTACAGGCAGTTTGGCTACCATGGTCTGGGTCTCAGTCAGCTGATATTTTCCACCGTAGGGCATCAATACACTGCCGGCACCAATGGAGGAGTCGAACATCTCTACCAGACCCTTCTGGGAACATACATTGAGGTCATTTAACAGTGCCACCCAGGCACCCTTCACATCGCCCTCTTCCAGTTTCTCACCTACAGCGGGAACAGCCCATTTATCAAAATAGTTCTCTTCTTCGGAAGGAATATCTACTTTTACTTTGGTCTCCTGATGGGCTCCGTTGGTATCCAGGAAAGCTCTCTTCAGATCCACGATGGGCTTGCCTCTCCAGTTCAGTACCAGTCTGGGTTCCTCAGTAACAACTGCTACGGGAACAGCCTCCAGGTTCTCTTCCTTTGCATAGCCCAGAAAAGTATCTACATCCTTAGGATCTACTACCACTGCCATACGCTCCTGAGACTCGGAGATTGCCAGTTCCGTGCCATCCAGTCCGGCATATTTCTTGGGTACCTTGTCCAGATCTACGGTCAGACCGTCTGCCAGCTCACCGATGGCAACGGAGACACCGCCGGCACCAAAGTCGTTACATTTTTTGATCAGACGGCTGACTTCCTCACGACGGAACAGTCTCTGGATCTTACGCTCGGTCGGTGCATTACCCTTCTGTACCTCAGCACCACAGGTCTCGATGGAAGTATCGGTATGTACCTTGGAGGATCCGGTCGCACCGCCGCAGCCGTCACGTCCAGTACGTCCGCCTAACAGGATGATGATATCGCCGGGATCAGAGGTCTCACGGATAACATTCCTGCGGGGAGCTGCGCCCATAACGGCACCAATCTCCATACGCTTTGCCACATAAGAAGGATGATAGATCTCTTTTACAAAGCCGGTAGCCAGACCGATCTGGTTACCATAAGAGGAATAGCCACTGGCTGCGCCTCTTACCAGCTTCTTCTGGGAGAGCTTGCCGTGCAAAGTCTCGGATACAGGAACGGTAGGATCCGCAGCACCGGTGACACGCATTGCCTGATATACATAGCCACGGCCGGACAGGGGATCACGGATGGCACCGCCCAGACAGGTGGCAGCACCACCGAAAGGCTCGATCTCTGTAGGATGGTTGTGGGTCTCGTTTTTGAAAAATACCAGCCACTCCTCGCTCTCTCTATGGTCGCCGTAATCCATCTCCACGGGAACCACTACGGAGCAGGCATTGATCTCATCGGATTCTTCCATGTCATCCAGTTTGCCGTCTTTTTTCAGCTTTCTCATGGCCATCAGTGCCAGATCCATCAGGCAGACGAACTTGTCCTCTCTGCCTTTGAAGATCTCTTCTCTGGTATCCAGATAGCTCTGGTAAGTGGTCTCTAAGGGAGAACGATAATAACCCTCACCGAATTCCACATCGGTCAGCTCGGTGGAAAAAGTGGTGTGACGGCAGTGATCGGACCAATAGGTATCCAGTACACGGATCTCCGTCATAGAAGGATCTCTCTTCTCATCATCATGGAAATATTTCTGGATATGCAAGAAATCTTTGAAGGTCATGGCAAGTCCCAGAGATTCATACAGAGCTTTTAAACTGCTCTCGTCCATATCTCTGAAGCCGTCAAAAACAGCAACATCAGCGGGATCATCATACACCGTGATCAGAGTATCCGGCTTCTCCATGCCGGTCTCTCTGGAATCTACAGGGTTGATACAGTAAGATTTGATCTTGGAAAATTCTTCGTCGGACACCTGTCCTTCGATCATATAAGTCACAGCGGTACGGATCACAGGTTCTTCGTCCTCTTTTAAGAACTTCACACACTGCACTGCGGAATCCGCTCTCTGATCGAACTGTCCGGGAAGGAACTCTACGGAAAATACTTTTGCATCCGCAGGAATCTCGATGGTCTCTTCATACAGATCATCTACGGGAGGCTCGGAAAATACAGTCTTGCAGGCTCTTGCAAACACCTCATCCGAAATATTCTCCACATCATAGCGGATAAACTCACGAACCTTTGCCACATCAATACCCAGATAATTTTTCAGTTCGTCGTGCAGCTCTTTTGCCTTGACGGCATAAGGTTCCTTTTTCTCTACATAGATACGTCTTACGTTGCTCATGTCTCTCCTCCGAAATTTTATACTATGCGACACTATTCAGAACGCCATTCGCAAAACCACATCTTGCGATGCTTACTTTTTGCTCATGTGGTTATCTCACCATATAAATATCATCAGATGCCCTTACAAATGCGAGCCTTTGACGTACATATGATTATATTTACATGGTTCTGAATAGTATCATACAACATACTATATTTTCCCACAATAGCAGAAAACAACAAATTTAGATAGATTTTACCTGCCTTTTTGAACGGTTCGTCATTCATGCAGTCTGTGGATCAGCCGGTAAGCGATGTCCTTCTCGCAGATCAGGGCCTCCGTGTGGGCGAAAAATACGATGCCGTCCGTGGGGGCCAGAATCTTCTCCCTCACCGTTCCATCGTAAGGGTCTATAATTTCTGCCATCTCATTTCCATAGCGCACATCGTCTCCCGCATGTACTTTTCCCCGAAAAATTCCCGCCCGGTTCGCAGGTACATCACTCAGATCCTTTTCATATATAACATGACTGATATAGCCGGAATGACTCTCGTACCGGATCAGCCCCATACGTTTCAGGAAACGTAAGACCGCTGCCACCGCCTGTCTTGCACTCACCTCATTGATCTGGGTATTCTGATTCGTGTATACCGAAAAGGCGGCCGTCATCTCATCCTGCCAGTTATAATTCAGTGTCTTGGTATCGATGGGTACCGGCTTGCGCACCACCACATAAGGAAGTCCGAACAGATTCGCCAACGACGTATTCTGATAGCCTGTCTCCATCATACGCACATGGGGCACGAATTCTCCCGGTCTGTAAAAGGACGTAAACTGGATCCCATAAACGTAATCCCGGATCTCCGTAAGCAACGCATTGGTCAGACGGTCCGCCGGCTCCCCGTAATCATTTCCCGGAAAACTCCGATTGATATCCGCTTCCTTGACACCGAAAAAGCGGCGGCTGATATTCACGGAATAGGCATTGATGGTAGGAATCACCAGAATCTGTTTGCCGGCACTGATACAGCCGTTGTTTTCCAGTTCCCGCAGTGTCTTCACCAGTTGGGAACAGATATACATCTGCTGGATCTCATTACCTCTGGCTGCGCCCACGATGCAGGCAGACTTCTCGCCCTTGCCGAACTGAAAGCCCCTGATGCGCATATCTTCTCTGTAGGTCGAATGTATGGTATAAATATCTCTCTCAAACATAATCTTTTCACTCCGTCAGGATCCGCGCCAGCAGATCTCCTTCATAGACCACCGGATAAGCTCTCAGGGTAAACAACAGCCCGCCTTTTGCGGTACGGATCTGCTGCTTCACCGTCCCTTCAAATGGATCCACCACTTTCCCGATCAGATCTCCTTTTTTCACATAGTGGTTGTGCTCGATCAGTGGCAGGAACACACCGTCTGACTTGCTGCGGATAAACTCCACCTCACCGTCACTGGATATCGCAGGCTCCTGCACCTTTGGCTCCGGGCCTGTCCAGATCCCCATTTCACTCATGATGTGGAAAATACCGTCCACGATCTGATTACCGAAGGATCTGTGGATGTCATGCCCCTGTCCCATCTCCAGCACCAGTGTGGGAACTCCCAGCAGATTCATGGAATGGGCCAGCGTCGATTCATGCACCGTGGCAGTGGCATTCATCCAGATCATGTCGGCATTGGTCATTTTCGCATAGGGAAGCAGTGCCTCCGCAAAATCTTCACTGAGTCGTACCTGTGGGATCTCACGCACAAAAATATCACTGGCGTGCAGATCGATACAAATATCGGATCCGATCAGGGAATCCACCACAGTTGCCGTGATCCGCTCCATCATATCCCCCGATGCGTCTCCCGGAAACATACGGTTCATATCCATATCCAGTCTCGGCACCGTCCGGCTGGCCATGTCGATTCCCAGCGGATTCAATGCCGGATAGATATCTACGATTCCTTTCAAATACTCCGGATGCTCTTTTACTCTTCGCGCCGTCTCATAACAGATGTACTGTCCCTCCAGTTCATCCCCGTGGATGCCGGACACCAGACTGATTCTGGATAAATTCCGTTCTTCTCCCTCCGGACGGATCCGGTTCCTGCGGATTGCCAGATGTCCTCCCGCCGGAAGTTCCATGCTGATGATCGTTTCTGTCATACTTACCTTTTCCCTCTCTTTATCTCTTTATCTCTTTGCAGCTTTTCTACACAGAAAATGCTTCAGGAAACTTTCCCTGAAGCATCATCACCCGTTGTCTTATTAATCTTCTACACCCAATCCGCGCAACAGATACAGGATCTCACGATCCACCGCTTCCGCCGTCACGCCGATGGTCTGAGCCGAAATCTTCAGTCCTTCCAGCACAAACATAATATTTCTCGCAGTTCCCTCACAGTCCTCGCAGATAAACTCTCCGTTATCCACACCTGCCTCGATCAGTTTTTCAATGATCTTCACTGCGGAATCAAACTGCTTTTTTAAAATATTGTCTCTCTTGGGCAGTTCGTTTTCAAAATAGAATTCATAGGTAGCCTGCGTCAGTGTATTCTTCTTGCGCAGAAGCTCTTTCTTCTGCTCCTTTAAAAACAGAAGCAGGATATCCGCTGCGGTAGCATCCTCCGTAATACTGTCGGAAAATACGTCATCCGCCTCCTCACTCTCCATGCGCAGCACTTCCATGAAGATCTGACTGGTATTCTCAAAATATAAATAGAGTCCGCCACGGCTGATGTCGCAGGCCTCTACAATATCCTTCATCGTTACTTTTTTGAAGCCCTTCTCCACAAATACTTCTCTTGCTTTCTCTACGATATATCGCTTTTTCTGTACTGATTTTTCTCCCATGGATCTATCCTGCCTTTCCCCACTCAAAGCTTTCCGTTCGCCGGTGTCTTATCCCAGAATTCAATGATCTCCTGCATCTGTTTCAGTACCAGATAAAAGATCTGCTCCGATACCGCCTCGCTCCACAGATTTCCCTTTGTTCTGCCGCCTAAGACATATTTTGACAGGATTCCTCTGAGGATATCCCATTCCTTCCATCCTGCTTTCTGAATAATATCCCGCTCCTCCTGATGAGTGCGGATCCGGTGTCTTGTGTATACATAGGCATAGTTGCGATCCATCAGGGGACTTTTCGTCGCTTCCCTGACGAAATTCAGGAGAGTCCCGTCATATACCGGAAAAGACACGGAATTCACTCCGATATCCTGTCCGCTGTAGATAGAGCTGGCTCTCTTGCCGGCGCTCTGCTCCAGCCAGGGCAGGTAGGGAAGTAACGGCCTCACTGCCTGCTTATATGATTCCAGCAACTGCTCTCTGTATTCACTGCTCTGTTCCATAACCCCAATATACCTTTCCATGTACCGTTTTCTACCGAAAACATCGCTTTTTTCGTCTGTCAATGTAAAAGTGACACATATGTAGTTTTATTTTATCACATTTCTATCAAAAGTACAGTAGAAAATTGTTGGTATTATGGTGTATAATGTGTATTAAATATTTGTATGATAAGACGAGGTATTGGAATGGCTGGAATCGTATTGGAGAAGGGGAAAACTATATATAGCTATGGGCAGCCCATGACTGCATTGCATCTGATTACCAACGGTAAAGTAGATGTATCATATCCCGGCGGCTCTTATACTCTGGGAAAGGGAGACGTGATCAGTATCTGTGAGATCTGCTCCGAGATCCATCTGCTGGGCTATACCACGTTGGAGGATACAACGATCCTGACGTATCCCCTGACCAGTCTGGATTCCCTGAATGATATTCTACAGAAGCACCCGGACGTAGCACGTCTGTTCTGTCTGTCCTGTTTCCGTCAGATCAATATTCTGCTGAACCGCAGTTCCATTTCGGAATTGAACTGCAGTGAGCTGTATCGTACTCTGACAGATGATATTGCCACCTACAATACACTGTGTAGCCGTTACCGTCTGCAGGCGAGATCCCTGGAACATTTCGATGAGCTGAATGCTTTTCTTGGGGATGATTCACCGGACATCTGGCTGAACGGCTATTACATGGGCTTAAGCAGGATCCTGGCTTCGGACAATTACCGGATCCTGGTACAGGAGTCGGATCTGTCCCTTGGTATGCTGCGTAAGGGAAGTCTGGACTTCCGCCGTACTTACCAGAGCCTGGAGGAACAGTTCCACTATCTGCAGCAGGTCGGTTCCTTCTATTTCCGGGAATCCGGCAACGATCTTTTTGATTTTTATACTTCTTTGTTCTATAAACTGGGACAGGATAATGAAGACAGCAAGGCGGTCTACGACCGCATTCATCGTATGCTTTCTAAGGCCGGCGATCTGTCCTTCATCGATCAGGAACTGTTTGCCTCCAGATCCCAGACCTTCCAGAGCAGCCTGAATCTCATGGAATCCAAGGATTCCGCTGAGGCAGGTTCTTCCGGAGATTCCGAGATCCTTGGCAAGCTTGCCGGATCGCTGAACACTATTCTGGATTACGCCGGTTCGGATCTGGATACCGTGACCAGCTTCCGTCAGCATGTCCACGCTTACAAGCTGCTGTCCGACCGGGCTTCCCAGGATCAGGATGTCGCTCTTTTACGCAGACAGCTGACCGAAGAATTTTATCTGCTCTACTCCCTCCTGTTCACCCAGACGCTGGAACAGCCGAACATTCCCATGCCGGTCAAAATGTTTCTGTATTTCGGTTATGTGGATGAGGAGCTGGCCGGTCTGAAAAATGCAGTCACCCTGTACCGCATGGCAGAAGCCATGTCGGATCACAGCGATATCGGTGTCTATACCTTTTATGACTGGCTGATGGCCATCTTCCGCGGGAAGAAATCTCCCAGCCGGAACGAATTTGACCAGGATTATTCCGATTATATTCACAAACAAAAGGTCGGTGGCAATATTACGGATGCAGAGCTCAAGGCATTGGAGAACAATCCCATGGCCAAGGTCAATTACGAGCTCCGGAATATGTTCCCTCAGGTCAACAAGATCACCTTCGGACGGATCACTACTTTCTGTCCGCTGTTCTGCGCAGATGATGTGCTGAAGGATCTGGAAAGCTCCTATGTCACCGTTTCCCGTGTCTCCCAGATTCTCGAGGAGATCCGCCGGGTAGATTACACGGCATTCTATAGAGAAAGTCTGGATATGGAGCACATAGATGTCATGGGTAAGGAGACAATTCATCTGGAATATCTGCCGGACATCATCCTGATGCCCAACGTCGGTATCCGCGGTGTCATGTGGCAGGAAATTGAGGGCAAGCGCCGTAACAGCCCCGGTCGTATGGTCTTCTCCATTTTCCATCTGGAGGATCTGAAGACGACCTTCACCCACCTGACCGGTGAATTCCGTTGGGAGCTGTGCAAGAGAGTCCAGGGTAACCGCTGGAACGATGTCTCCATCAGTTCCCTGACCAGTGAATATTTCGATTATATCCAGTTCTACCGCAAGAACCATGATCTGAGTACAGAGGCCAAGGAAAAGGTAAAATCCAGCCTGCAGCGTGCCAAGAACAGTTTCAAGGAAATGTTCGTAAGGGATTATATGATCTGGGTGCTCTTCGAAGGTGCCGGATCCCCGAGACTGAACAAAGTAGCCCGTCAGATCATGTTCACCTACTGCCCGTTCCCGGAGGATATTTGCAATACGCTGGCTCAGAACCCGTTGTATGCCGATCTTCTGGATCGCCGTAAGATCAAGATAGCCCAAGGCTTACATCATCTGGATGTTCTGACCCGAAAGCTGCAAAACGGTAATATTCCGGTTCCCGAGACCGTGGCACAGGAACGCTATTATTTAAGTGGCAGCAAAAAAGCATAGCACATACATATAGCAAAAAGATTCACTCTCCACCCGGGGAATGAATCTTTTTGTTATGTTGTCTTATTTGCTTTCAGATACCTTATGCGTTTGCCAGCTGTATACCAAGTTCTCTGCACTCTGACAGGCCATCCTCGTCCGGTGTCTCATGGCAGATCAGGCCCTCACCGTTCAACACAGTAGCTCCTGCTGCTTCCATACGGGTGGTCCAGTCTCTCATCCACTCACCGTCTCCCCAGCCATAGGAACCGAACAGTGCGATCTTTTTGCCGGAAGCAAAGCCTTCCACATCACATACAAAAGGCTCCATCTCGGATTCCTCCAGGACTTCCGCTCCCATCGCGGGACAGCCCAGTGCAAACTTGGGAGCAGCCTTTAGTTCGTCAAGGTTGGCGCCGGTCACAAATACTACCTCCGCTTCCTTCCCGGCTTCCCGGATACCCTCTCCGATGGCCTCTGCCATAGCCTGGGTGTTACCACCCTGTGTCCAGAATACTACATAAATCTTATCCATTTATTTTTCCTTCCCTTCCGCACCTTTCCGTGCCTGTTTCTATGCTGCGGTACATCCGCAGATATCTATGATTTCTGTCATCTTTAATCCATAATGCAACAGCTGGATCAAATTTTCCCTGGCATATTCATATTTTTCAAAAAGTCTCTGTTTTCCTTCTTTATCCGCATATACTTTCCAATAACCGGTGCAGAGGCTGTTCTTCCCCTGATGTCTGATAAATCCTTCCACATCCTCCGGGGGATATCCTAACAGCAATCCCAGTTCGTGGGGGAACGGCTTCCCTCTCTCTGTATAGGTTTCATAACGATCGCAAAATACCGGCAAAATATCCTCCAGTCGATCGGATTCGTACCCTGCCTCCCGCAGCAGTTTCTTTACCTGCGGCATTTTCAGATACTTTTCCAGCCGGTCTTCCCGATACAACAGTATTACCATTTTCTCCTCTGTCTCCAACAAGGGATACAGGGAAAGCACACTGCCTTCAACGATCCTTCCCACCTGTGTAAAGCCTTCCGGGGAAATCGTCAGCAGATTGGAAATCTTAAGTCCCGTGATCAGCGGTGCACACTGCAAAGCCAACTGTAGTTCCACATCGTCTGCTTCCATTTCACACAGGATCTCCCACGTTTCCTGACTCAATCAGCGCTTCACCTCCTGCCATCCAAAAGTCATTGAGTTAGTCGTAGCTAACCTATATAAATAATATAGAAAAAAGCAGTTCCCGTCAAGGGAACTGCCTGATAGAAATTCTCAACATATAAACTTTCAAAATAGCTTTGGAGATTTCCATTCTCAGATCTTTCTGCGGTCCAGCCCTGTACTGCGATAGTATTCTGCCTTGTCCTGATACATCCGTCTCTCGGACTCCGTCAGTAGATGATCCTTTCCCACGGCTTCCAGAGTGTTCACCGCTGCTCCTACTGCCATGGAGACATCATGAGCTGCCAGCTCTGTTTTTAATTCCTCCACCTTTTGATAGAATTCCTTTTCAGAAATTCCGGTGCACAGAACCACCAGTTCATCTCCGCCGATACGGAACATTCCATTTCCCTCAAATACACGTTTCAGGCAGTCACAGCACCTGCGGATCAGGCGGTCTCCGGCGGAATGGCCTTCACTGTCATTGATCCGTTTTAATCCTGTAATATCACAGTATACCACGCCGATGGGCTCGGTATGGTCCACCTGCTCAATGTACCTCTCCATAGCATAACGGTTCCCCAATGTCGTCAGCGGATCCGAATAGCTCATCACTTCCAGCTCCCGTACCAGATTTCTCTGCTTCAGGGACGATACGATAAAGTGTCCCATGATCTGCAGCATCTCCGACACAAATTCAAAATATCTGGTCGAAGGATTGTCTACTCCGTAGAAGCCGATTACTTTCCCATCATCATAAAGCGGAACCACCACCAGGGAATGAATATTCTGTCTTACCAGAACTTCATACATCTGCGGATCCACATCTTTCATTTCTTCCAGATTCTCTGTGACAATACTCTGATTCTCATCAAACTTCCGATACCATTCCGCACAGATCTCCGGCGGTAGATCCTGAAGGGTATCCTTTTCCGGTGCGACTCCCTTGGCTACCCATTCGTATGTATTGTGGTCATGATCGTGGTCATCCTTTTCAAAAATATAGGCCCGTTCCGCTTCCAGATTCTTTCCGACGAATTCCAGCAGCACCTGCAATGTCTGATCCATGCTCTCCTGCCGCTGTGCCACACGGATGGCTTCATTCAACGCAGCCTCCATATTACGGTAATCTTCGGATTTGTGCCCTCTCCCATTCAGATTGCCACAATCTATGGCGATTTCCATACGGTATTTTCTCCCGTCATCTTCTACCAGTGTGTCCTTGATATGAAGTTCTCTTCGCAGCAGCGGATTGTAATATTCCCATTCCTTAAAAAAACCCGGCTTTAACTGTTCATTATTACACATGCCACAGGGCAGAGAATTTCCCTGCAATATCTCATAACACTTTAACCCAATGATCTCTTCAAGACTTTGAAATCCATAGCTCTTCAGAGTCTTCTTGTTCATATATATCAATTCATGAGTCTCTGCATCTGCCACATATACATATTCACCCAGATTCTCGAAAAATTCCCATATTTTACTCATATACGCCAACCTGCTTCCGTATTCTTCCCCTCATTATAATTAATCAGTATACACTTGCAAACGCTTTACGGCAAGCCTGTTCTCTCAAAAATGTCTGTAATAATCTCACATCATCCGTGATCACACCGTCCGCCCCACAGTTTACGATCCGAAGCATGGCACCGGAAGTATTGGCTGTCCACCCGTATACCGACTTTCCGCAGTAATGAATGGCATCTACCATATCCACTGTAAGATTTCTCCCCTCGATACTATAGCTGTCGGCATAGTCCAGCTCATAATCCTCTTCTTCCAGATCATGGGCAATAAAAACTGTTGAAATCCCCGGTTCCAGCTCCTTCATTTTCTGCAGGATTCCCTTGTTCATGGAGCCTATAATACACTCATCCACCATATCATAATCCTGCAGCAGAGTCAGCACGCTTTCCTCCAGTGCATCCTCCTGTCCGGTATATTTCAGTTCGATCATCAGAGTGATCCTGCCTCTGGCACAGGCAAGCATTTCTTCCAGTGTCGGGATCTGTTCTCCCCGGTATGCTGCCGAAAAACCGCTGCCCACTTCCAGGGTTTTGAGAGCATCTGCCTCCGCATCCCATACGCAGATATCCTCTCCTGTGGTCCGTTTAAAATTACTGTCATGCATAACGATCAGGGTTCCGTCCGACAACTGCTGCACATCAATCTCTGCAATAGGCGCTCCATCCCGGATGGCCTGTTCCAGGGCCGCCACCGTGTTCTCCGGAGCTACTTTTGCCCCCGCCCGATGCGCTACCACGATCACAGGAGCGTCTTTACTTGCGGCCTGTACCTGCGGCAATACACCATATGTCAGAAAATAGAGGCAGAGAAGCATAACAATCGCTGTTTTTCTGATAATTTTCATCACATTGCCCTCCCATGAAAGTTATTTGTCAATTTTATTGTAACTATTGACTATAAACTCCATACAAGGAAAATGTTAACTTTTTGTAAATATTCAGAGCCACGTAAATATAACCGGAGGAACGTCGAATGCTTGCATTCGTAAGATCCTCTGGCTATATTTATGTGGCGAAGTAACCACATGAGCAAAAGGAAAGCATCGGAGATGCGATTTTACGAATGGGGTTCTGAATATTACGACTATTCAGAGCCATGTAGCTTCAGGCAGGGTATTCGGCAGATGCTTGCATACGCAAGAATATCTGCCTGAAGTTATAGGGCGAATTATCGTTCTGAATCGTCGGTAAGCCCGGATAAGCGTACTCACTTCCGTAACATTACTACCAGCTCATGAGCCAGCAGTGGAAATGCTGCCAGTACATTCAATAGCAGCCATTCCTGTCCGGACAGATGGGAGGTTCCGAACGCTCCGATGAGAAACGGTACTTCCGTTACCGCAAACTGCAGCGCAAATCCAATAACACAGGCCAACACCATCAGCGGATTATCCCAGGGTCTCATGGCAAATACGGACTTCTGCATATCCCGCATTCCCACTGCATGATACAGCTGGCACATTCCCAGTACTGTAAAAGCATAGGTCTGGGATCGGGCAAGTATTTTTTCCCGGGACAGTAATTCACGAAGTCCCTCCACCCAGTCAGACAGATTCCAGGACAGTTCTCCCCTGCCTGCCAGGATTCCACAGGGCAATACCAGAAATGCCGCCAGACCGATACCGGTGATCAGCGCTCCATAGAGTAAGGTACAGGCCATTCCGCCCCGGGCGAACAGACTCTCCGCTGCTTTTCTTGGAGGACAGCGCATCAGGCTTTTTCCGTCATTTTTATCCACTCCCAGTGCCAACGCCGGAAGGGAATCCGTGATCAGATTGATCCACAGTATATGACTGGATTTTAGAGGGGAAGCCAGCCCCAGAGCCACTGCTGCGAACATGGTCATCAGTTCCCCGAGATTGGAGGACAGTAAAAATATCACCGACTTGCGGATGTTTTCATAGACGCCTCTGCCTTCCTCGATTGCCTTTTCAATCGTTGCAAAATTATCATCCGTCAATATCATGTCCGCCGCCTGTTTAGCCACATCCACGCCGGTTCCCATGGCTACACCGATATCTGCTGCTTTCAGAGAAGGAGCATCGTTCACACCATCCCCTGTCATGGCCACAATCTCCCCATTCTGCTGCAGCCCCTTCACGATCCGTACCTTCTGGGCCGGAGTCACTCTGGCATAAACCCTGATATTCCTGATCCTCCTGGCAAAAGAAGCATCATCCAGATGATTCAGTTCTTCCCCTGTAATACACTGACTGCGATGCCCTGCAATCCCCAGCTGTCTGGCAATGGCATAGGCGGTATCCACATGATCCCCGGTGATCATTACTGTAGATACACCTGCACGGCGGAAAATCTCCACCGCTTCCTCCGCCTCCGGTCTGGCAGGATCACGCATCCCCACGATTCCCAGGAATGTCATACCTTCTTCCCCACACCCGGGAGTGTTTCCGCTCTGTGCTGCCGCCAGTGTCCGAAGCGCCAGGGAATTCATGAGTTCTACAACCTCACTGATCCTTTTTCTCTGTCCGGCTGTCATTGGCACACTTCTTCCGTCCTGTAAAATATGGGTGCAGTGCTGTACGATCACATCCGGTGCCCCCTTCGTATAGGCAATGCTTCCCTTATGCCCTCCGTTTTTCGGGATTCTGTGATAGGTCGTCATCATCTTCCGGTCCGAATCGAAAGGCTTTTCATCATAGCGGGGGTACTGCTTCTCCAGACGTTCTCTATGCATCCCCATCTTCTCTCCGAAGTCTAAGAGCGCCAGTTCCGTTGGATCTCCGATCCGTTGCTCTCCCTGCAGGGAAGCATCATTGCACAACAGTATTCCCCGGAGCATCTCCTGTACGCATCGGGATTCTCCCCTTCCATTGCTGCCGGCAGCATCCTCCAGCACATCATACCACCAGCATTTTTCCACCGTGAGCCGGTTCTGGGTCAGTGTGCCGGTCTTATCCGAGCAGACCACGCTGACCGCTCCCAGAGTCTCAACGGAAGGCAGTCTGCGGATGATCGTATGTACTTTGACCATTCTGGTCACTGACAATGCCAGACAGATCGTCACCACTGCCGGCAGACCTTCCGGCACCGCAGCCACCGCCAGGGAAATCGCCACCAGCAGCATTTCCGGAATATTTCTGTGTTGAAATACCGCCAGCAGAAACAATGCCGCACATACTCCCAGCGATAAAATACTCAGAAGCTTTCCCATATCCCCCAGACGTTTCTGTAACGGTGTCATTTCCTCTTCCGCATCTGTGATCATGGAGGCGATCCTGCCGATCTCCGTGGCCATGCCCGTAGCTGTCACGATTCCTTCTCCGTGGCCATGGGTCACCACAGTAGACATATATACCATATTGACCCGTTCAGCCAATGGAATCTCGTGTCTGCAGTCTGCCAGAAACAGCGCATCTTTTTCCACAGGTACCGATTCTCCGGTCAGGGCGGATTCCTCTACCTGCAGATTGGAGCTTCTGGTCAGCCGTATATCCGCAGGTACCTGTGCCCCTGCCTCCAGGTCTACCAGATCCCCTGTCACCAGCTCCGCCGCCGGAATCTCTCTGCGTATTCCATCCCGGATCACTATAGTCTGTGGACTGGTCAGCTTTTTCAACGCTTCCAGTGCCTTTCGGGCTTTTCCCTCCTGCAGCATGCCCACCAGGGCATTGACCACTACCACAGTGCCGATGATCACGGCATCACTGAGCTCCCCCAGAAAGACGGATACCACAGCTGCGATCAATAATATGTAGATCAGCGGGTCCTTTAACTGCTCCAGAAAAAGCTGTATTTTCGTCTTTTTTCTGGCAGCTTTCATTTCATTTCTGCCATTTTGCTGTAAACGACGAAAGGCCTCACCATCGGTAAGGCCCTTCACTGCGTCACTTTTCAGTTCATTTACGGTTTCCTGTATATTCTGTTTTTCGAACACGGCTGCCTCCAATGCTTGTTTCTATTAAGCATTGTATGTCATATCTTCAGAATTCATTACACCGAATCATCGTACATTTTGATCTCTTAACTGGAATGCTGCGGTCAGCTCGTTCATGTTGGTGGCCTGCGCAGACAATTCCTCACTGGTGGCAGAAGTTTCTTCTGCGGTCGCAGAGTTGTTCTGCACCACTGTGGATATCTGTTCAATGCCCTGTTCGATCTGCATCATGGCATCTGCCTGTGCCTTGGATTCTTCCATGGCTTTCTTGGACTCGTTGGCCAGATCCTCAATGCCTTCCACGACCTTCTGCAATGCTTCGGCTGTCTTGTCCGTGATCTGGTTGCCATGCTCAATCTCCTGCAGGGAAGTCTCAATCAATTCTCTGGTATGTACCGCAGACTGTGCACTGTCATCTGCCAGCTTACGGATCTGATCCGCAACCACTGCAAAGCCTCTTCCGGCCTCTCCTGCTCTGGCTGCCTCAATGGCTGCATTCAGGGACAACAGATTCGTCTGGGATGCGATATCCTCAATCTCACCGATAATATCGCTGATCTGCCTGGAAGTATCGTTGATACGCTGCATGGCATCTGTCAGACCCTTCATTTCCTCTCCGCTGTCCTTCGCCTGCTGCTGGTAATCCATAGCCTTCTGGTAAGAACCTCCCAGTGCCTTGGCATTCTTCTCCACGATCTCGGTTACATTCGTGATGGTAGCCTGCAGTTCCTCTACGGAACCGGCCTGGTCGGTAGCACCTTCCGCAAGTCCCTGGGCAGCATCTGCCATCTGGTTTGCCCCCAGAGATACCTGTCCCACTGCCGTCTTGATCTCATTAAGTGTCTCACTGAGCTTATGGTTCAGCTTACGGATAGATTCCAACAGTCCCTGAAAGTCTCCCACATAGGCTTCTGCGCAACCTGTAGTCAGTGCAAAATTGCCCTGTGACATCTCTCCCAACAGATAATCCGCATCGCCAATCACTTTCTGCAGGTTACCGGATAATGCGGCGGTAGCCTCTGCCAGGATCTGTGTCTCATCCTGTGTCCGGATCACTGGTGCCGGAGTATGCAGATCGCCCTCAGCCAACAGACGTAATCTCTCGGTACACTTTGCCACCGGTTCACCGATCGCCTGACCGATCTTTTTTGCCCTGCGCACACTGAAACATAAAGCTGCAGCACCTATTGCTACACCAATGACAATACATACAACGGTAGAACCAAGGAAATCTGTCAGTGGTGCATTTACTGCCACGCTCCATCCATTGGTTCCTTCTATTGGTGCATAAGCCTGTATTGTGAGGGTTCCGCCTTTCATATAAGTGCCATATCCGGTTGCTCCGGTCATCATCTTCTGCTCTACCTTTGCAATTCCCCGCAAAGATCTGTCCGTCTGAGACAGTTCAATGTTGCTCTTCTGCTCCTGGGCAATCGCAGAATCACAGTGAGCAATGGTGATACCTGTTTCTCCCAACAGATAGCACTCGGAATTCTTACTGACAGAGACTGCCGCAGCAATATCATTTAAGAACTCCGGATCCGGCACAACGAATACCACGCCGACAATATCACCATTCTTATCTCCGTCTGCATATACGGGTGCGGAAATGATAACGCTGAGCTTACCGTCTGTCTTTGCAATCACGGGATCCGATACCACGACCTCTCCCTGCATGGATCTCTTAAAATAATCACGGTCACTATAATCGGTTCCGTCATAAGCACAGATACCGTTGGCGCCGATCAGCTTGCCTCTGACCATTCCATAAGCTTCCACACGCTGGTTGATATACTGCTGCTTCTGCTCCTGGGTAAATACTGGAGAAGACAGCTGATAGCTGCATCCGAGTTCGGATACGATCGTTGTTGTCACCCGTAGTTCCTCTTTGATACGGTCTGCAGAGATCTCTGCCACCACCAGCATATCGCCTTCCAGTGTTCTCATGGTACTGGACAGATTCAGGATCACGGTAAGGATGACCAACGGAATAATCGAGAACACTACCAGCCTGCTGATTGCCTTCTGCAGACGTTCCCGGATCGTCGTCATGCCGGGTGTCTGCCCCTTTGTGCCCTTCTGTGATGCTTTTGTACTCATATGTCCTCATTTCTGCGCTGCATTTTTATTATATGCTTTATTTTCCTGTACTCTGTGAAGTGACCACTTGTCCGGCAGCGCCCGGATATCCCATGCATTTCCTTCATTTTGGAACAGTGATCTTCTGCAGAGATACTTAATTTTATATGTTGATTTTATTTTACCATGATTCAGAAAAATTTTCTATCTTTTGAAGCCCAAAAAGAGAGTTAATATTCCGTTAAGAATATCAACTCTCTCCTGTCATTTATCTCTCTATCCCCTCATGATAAGAAATACCCTGTTAATAGCCGAACTCCTGGGCAAAATACAGCTTGCCATTGGTCTCATAGACCGCAATGCTGCAGGTGGTAAAATCGTCTGCCAGGATATTCGCTGCGTGTGTAGGAGAAGCCATCCAGGCATCTACTACACTCTGTGCGGAATCATAGCCCTTCGCCAGATTCTCGCCCCACATCAGTTCACTGTTCACTGTGTACCAGTCCTTACCGTTGGGTCTGGTATGGGAGAACTTGGAAGCTGCTTCGGTTGCTCTTACCATAGCGCAGGACTCCAGACCGTTGCTCCAGTTCAGTGTTGCCAGGCCGTTCTCTGCTCTCTTCGCGTTTACAATATCCAACGCATCGATAGCCATGGCACGAAGTTCATCTGCACGGGCCAGCTCAGCTTCACTCATACCGGCTTTTCTCACAGAACCCGCCAGTGCCACTGCCTCTTCATCGAACCAGACAGTTCCGTCATCCGTGGCAGGATCACGGCTTACAGAGGATAATTCTGTACTCTTGCCGCAGCCTGCAAGGCTCAGCACCATGATGACTGTCAGAACAAGACTCATCCATCTTTTTTTCATTTGTTCTACCTCTTCTTTCCTTGATTGTTTATAGTAAATATATGTTTATTCGTTATGATTGCTTTTTCTTAATAATAAGCCATGCTCCCAGCCCTGTCAAGGAAAGGGCAAAGCCCAGATTCCATGTATTGGAATCATCGCCGGTCCTGGGTCTTCTGGAAGCTCCCAGGACTGCTCTGTCCGCCAATGGTGTAGGATCATCGGTAATGCTTACAACCCGCTGACGTCTTACACCAAGCACCTGAGGTGTTACCGGGGTTGCCGGCTCAGACGGTGTACCGGGAGTATCCGGGGTATCGGAATCATCCGAATCGTCCGGAGTATCCGGGGGTGCGGTCGGAGTAGTGGTCGGCGTCGTGGGTGTGGTATCCGGTGTGCCTGTCGGCGTAGGCTCCGGAGTAGCACTGGGAGTAGGTTCCGGGCTGGTAGTCACGGGCGGAGTAACCTCCGGCTCTCTGGACAATTCAAACTGCATTCCGAAGCCGTATCTGGTCATCTGATAGCCGTTGTTGGCCAACACACCGTTAAGGTTAGTGGTGATCTTCACTTCTCCGTCCTTTAACAGGTCGGATACCAGAGTATCTGCATAGGAACCTTCCTGTCCGTTTTTCAGCATCCGGTCATACAGACCTTCACCGTCAAAAGTATATACATTATGATATGTCGTGTAATATAAAGCATCTGCTACTGCAGAACAGCTCTCCGCTACTGTGGTATCGGCGGTTCCGTTGGTCAGGATTGCCAGTTCCTCTGCCGTAAGTTCTGAAAAGCCGTAGACCTTATTTCCTTCTTCTCTGGAAGTATTGTTGAACCAGTCTAAGTAATACTGTGCCAGGCAGCTCCGCGTAACCTCTTCCGGCTTCATTTCTTCGCTGCCATATCCTTTTTTCAAAAGAGCCTCTCCGACAATCGCATCCGTAACCTTGCCTGCGGTGATTCCGAGATCCCGTAACGGAGCATTTAAAATACGGCGGGGCAATGTACAGAACGCTCCCACTTCACCGATCTCATAACCTTCAAAACCACTGGACAGAACCGTTACTTTCTCTCCTGCCTTAGGCGCCGCCGGGATCGTACCGATCGTGGCCTTTGCAGGATCATACTGATACTCCTTATTGCTCTCATTTACCAGCTTTATGTTGTAGTACAGGGTATCTCCGGGCTCTGCCGCATTTCCTCCTGCCACGGTACCGTTCAGATAACCGATGGCATCGGACAGATTGATTCTTACCTTGTCCGGGGCATTGCTGTGGATCGTAATGGTGATCGTTGCATCATAGGTCACCCTGCCGGTGCCGCTTTCCCAATGCTGTTCCAGTTCCGGAGTTGTAGTAATGGTAATACCTTCGGAAATATAATGGAACACTGCGCCGTTCTCATTCTGTTCAAAAGTTACCGTTCCCGTGGGATATTCATAATAATCTACTGCGGATACCCCGGGAATCCTGTAATCGTATCCGTCATAATTGATCCAGGTCTCTGTGGGTGTGGTCACATACCATACCGTGGCAATGGTGACTCCACTGAAGGACCGACCGGTGGTGAGCAACTGATCCATAAAACTTTCCGTTACATTTTCACCATACAAGACGCCGTTGTTGTCATTCACATACTGTTTTACATCCTCAAGGGTTTTTCCGCAGTTTTCTTTATAATAGGAAGTGCCTTCGCTGTCTCCACCGTAATAAACATAGTGTAACAAATCTGCGGGCTTGCAGTCAGAATATTTGTTTACATCTAATGCTACGAATCCAACGCACTGCCAGCTTGCTCCGTTACTTCCGGTTAACTTTCCTTCGGCATCTACACCTGTATTATCCACAGAAAGATATTTAAAGGTTTCAGCATCATCCAAAGTCATCTTATGACCTGCAAACAATGAAAAATCTCCGTTTGCCGGCTTGTAATTATTGGGCCATACGTTGGGGCTGGCTACCTGTCCTCCCACATATTTTGCCATGGTGCCTCCAGCAAGAATCACCGTTTTGATGGTGGGATAGGTTTTCTCTTTTACAGCAACAACGCTGTCGTTTCCGCTTACACTTGCCATTTCAACAACATCGTTCTGCTCATTCTGCGTTGCTTCTTCCGCCTGTACCGTAAATCCGGTGTTGGAGATGCTGCCGATCATCAGTGCCGCTACCAGAGTTTTTGCCAGTTTGGTCTGTATTACGTTTTTTAACTTCATTTCTGTTTCCCCTCAAAACCAGTATTTCTGTTTTTATTACTTCTTTTTACTCTCCTAATAAGGAAGACTGCGCCAAATGGAAAAAAGGACCAGAATTTGAAAAATTTTTCAAGATTCTGATCCTTTTATACTTTTACAGCTAAGATCGGCTGTCGTTCCGTTCCTGTTTAATGTTCTTTTCGCTTAAGAACAAGCCATGCTCCCAGACTCGTCAGGGAAAAGGCAAAGCCCAGATTCCAGGCATCGGAGTCATCGCTGGTCTGCGGTCGTCTGGATGCTCCGAGGACTGCTCTGTCCGCCAAGGGAACTGTCTCATCCTCGATGGTCACCATTCTGCGGCGTCTTGCACCAAGTACCTGCGGGGTATCCGGGATTCCACCGGCCGGTGTGCCGGGATCTGCCGGGGTACCGGGATCATTCGGGGTGCCGGGATCATCTGGTGTATCATCCGGAGTATCGGGTTCATCCGGGGTGTCAGGTGTTGCTGTTGGTGTTGCTGTTGGTGTAGGTTCCTCGGTTACTACCGGCGTAGGCGTAGGCTCCTCGGTTACTACCGGCGTAGGCGTAGGCTCCTCGGTTACCACCGGTACCGTCGGCGTAGGCGTAGGTTCCGGCTCATCCGGTTCGCACGGACAGTGAATCTCTCCACCCTGCTTATACTTATCCGCTATGATGCCTCCGACAACAGTTCCGCCATTATAGACAGTTGCATTCGGAGCCAAAATATATCCGAAAATAGAATTTACATTAACTTCTGTTGCATTGCCAAAGTTCCAAATAATTCTGTCTGCCCACAGCTGATGTTCCAATGCTTGCTTTTTTGCACCATGCGCATTCATCCAGCCGGTAATATTCACAGTTCCGGAATCACTTACATTTACCACAACTGTTTTTCCATAAAAAGCTGCGCCGGTGATCTCTTTGTCATAGTCTTCCATCCTGGTATTTAACTCAGCACTTGTTACATTCAATACCAGTTGTGTATCGTTATTTTCATCCGCCAAAGCATACAAGTCGTTGCTTTTCTGTACCATATTACCTGCCAGGACATTGCTGATCTCAGATGCAATATCTGTATCCCATACCTCACAGTTCTTCAGAAGATTTCCAGTATATAATTTATTTTCACCAGCTATAATATTATAACCCTGTCCAGTCACTTCCCGCTCAACAGAGTTCTGTGTTCCGTCAGAATTAGTAAGCGGAATTATCAGTTCCTTTTCGTCTGTTCTGCCTGACGCTGTATATTTAAGAATCTGATTCGGAGCAGAAAGATCTCCCAGATAAGATTTTCCCCCATAGCTTACCATGGAAACCTTTAATTCTCTAATTGCGGCATTTCCCTCAATATGGTCCAGATTTGAGGATACAAATTCATTTGTATATAATACAAATGAAAATGGATCATTTAAATCCGCACCTGCTGCCTGCACAGCAATCCCTTCGTTCCCTGCAACAGAACCTACAACCAGTGCTGTCACCAGAACCTTTACCACTTTTTCCCTTACATACTTGCTAAATCTGCTCATCTGATTTCTCCCTCAATGAAACTGCGTGTTTCAACGTCTTTAAACGTTTTCGTTCCTCTTTACAATCATTAAGACTGGCGCCATTTCAAAAAAGGTTCAGATTTTTATTATATTTTTGATCTTTTCAGTATCATTTGCTATTTTTGTAACATAAGCCTTAGTATACAGCCGTTTCTGTCAGGACTCCATGGATCAGAGCCCGCCTTTTTGTACCGGATGAGCCGTAGCAGGTAGATAGGGATACGATATTTCCCCTGTCACTTAAGTCTGCATCTGAAGCATACAGGGAATGTTCCGTGGCCCACTGCACATAATCATCATAGGAGGCATCTGAGGTAAACGTGGCAAAACGGTCACTGGTACTCTTTGTTTCATAATAGGAAAAAATCTCATAAATGTAGACTTTATCTTCCGTGTATATATAGAAGTAAGGATTCTCCTCGCAGCTTGCCGTCCCCTTCAGCAAATTTTTAAAAGCCCCAAACATGCTCTCATCCCGCATATTATGTCCGAATACAAAGGTATTCCTGTCTGACCAGTCTGCTGAAGCCCCACAGTCCATGAAAATGCATCCAGCATTCACACTCTCCCCCTCGAAGGAATGCTTCAGATAATAGTCATTGTCCTCCCCCTGTACCACCGGATAACTGATGTCCAATGCCGGGAAATAGAGCCATCCACGAAAATCCTGGTTGGTCCTGATAAGTTCGGCAAAGTCGATCTGCAGCTCCGGATAATTTTTCTCCGCAATCTCTTCCTGTGTTTCCCCCGCCGCAGGCTCTGCCACCACCTCCTGGCGGATGGCATCGTATTCATTTTTTGCTCTCTGCTCTGACAGATAAGAATGCAGACTCATTCCTCCGGTCAGCAGTACCGCTGCCGCCAGCACTGCTGTGATCGCATTTTCCGCTTTTTTATTTTTCATGCCAGTTTCCCCTTCCTGCAAGAATCGTTATAATTTGTTAATGATTATACCTTATTTTTCCGCATTCGTCTTTACGAAAGAGTTATTTTTTGATATTTTTAAGGTATGACTTTAAATAAGAAACTATTGGGGGAATAAAATCTTATGATACATCTTTTTGCACTGCTTTCACTGCTTTTGTGCGGTGTCTGCTATACAGGCTTTCAGAACAGTTCTCATTTCCACAATACAGGCAACCGGCGTTCTCTTCTGTTGCTTGTATTTGGAGGTGCCCTGCTTCTGCGCCTGCTCCTTGCATACACCACCCACGGCTTCAGTAATGATATCGCCTGTTTTGCAGCCTGGGCTGACCGGATTTTCACTTTAGGGCCAGGGCAGTTCTATTCTGCCGAGATGTTTACGGACTATCCGCCAGGTTTCATGTATGTATTGTATCTGATCGGAGCGTTACGATCTCTGCTGCAGATTCCTTATTATTCCGATCTGCATATTTTACTGTTAAAATTACCCGCAATTCTCTGTGATATTGCCTGTGGGTTTCTACTCTACAGAGAGGCGGTAAAGCGACTGCATTTTTCCGATCTGCAGGGAATCTTTGCTGCCTCTGCGTATCTGTTCCAGCCGGCGGTCATTCTGAATTCTTCCTGCTGGGGACAGGTGGATTCCGTATACACGCTGATGATCATCCTTATGTGCCTGTTCCTCATGAAGGGAAACCTGCTTCCTGCCTATGCTGTCTACGGACTGGGTGTCCTGTTAAAGCCACAGATGCTGATCTTCACGCCGGTACTGCTGGCAGGGATCTGGGACCATGTGTTCTTACAGGATTTTTCCTGGCGGAAATTCTTCTATAATTTGTGCGGTGGTCTGGTTGTCATCTGCGGGATGCTCCTTCTGTGCGCTCCTTTCGGATTAACCGCTGCAATCTCACAATATACTTCAACGTTGGGATCCTATGAATATGCAGCCATCAATGCCTACAATTTCTGGGGACTATTAGGAATGAACTGGGTCGACCAGAACACGATTTTCCTCTTCCTGCCCTGTAAGACCTGGGGCACTATCGTGATCCTGCTGATCGTACTCTTTACCTTCCTTATTGCAGCCCGCTGCCGGAAAGAGCCTTCAAGATATTTCTGTCTCGGTGCCTTTATCATCCTGACGATGTTCCTGTTCTCCGTCCGTATGCATGAGCGTTATATGTATCCCGGTCTGGCCCTGTTGCTTTTCTGCTGCCTGTACCGGCCCTCTACACCTCTCTGGAAATGCTTCAGTGGATTTGCAGTGCTGCATTTTTACAACACCGCCAATGTGCTGTACCATTACGATCCGCAGAATTATGACCGCAAGGCTCCCATCATTCTGCTGGTATCTGCCGGAATGTTGTGCTGCCTGTATTATTTCTATAAGATCATCTGGAAATATTATGTTCACGGTGAAGCAGGAGCTGCCACCGATGCAAAGCCGCAGCCCACGATAGGCCGTAGAGCTTCCGGGCATACTGCTTCCACAAGATCTGCCGCAGGACTCGGACAAAGACTTCGAGAATATTTTCTCTCTCCCCTGGAGCCCATTCCTTCCGAAGAGAGAATCCGTTTCACGAAACCGGATCTGTGCCTGTTGCTGGCAATCGGTATTCTGTACAGTTGCTTTGCCCTCTATGATCTGGGAGACCGCAAAGCTCCGACAACAACTTACGATATGTCGGGAGAATTACAGGCCATCGAGCTGGAATTCCCCGAAGATGCGCTGCCTGTGACTATGGCCAGTTATCTGGCTCCCTGGCACCAGCGACATTTTGGGATGGATGTCAAAAGTAATGCCGAAGACTCCTGGACTTATCTCGGTGAGATCATTTTAAACAATGTCTTCACCTGGCAGGATGTCTCCCTGCAGGATCTGCTGACACAGGCCACAGAAAACAGTACTTCTGATATGTCTGCCACAACCAGATATCTGCGTCTGTCATTGACGGATAATGATGCCTCTCTGATTGAACTGGTCTTCCTGGACGCGAATGGCAACATCACACGCCCGTTGAACGCAGATGCCTACCCTACACTGTTTGACGAAAGCGATCTGTACCCGGAACGCTATTCCTTCCGCAACAGCATGTATTTCGATGAAATCTATCACGCACGCACGGCTTACGAGTTCCTTCACGGCCTGCCGACCTACGAAAATACCCACCCGCCTCTGGGCAAGATCTTCATCGCCCTGGGTGTTGCCATCTTTGGAATGAATCCTTTCGGCTGGCGTATCATGGGTACTCTGTTCGGCATTGCCATGCTGCCGTTTATCTACCTGCTGGGGAAAAAAATGACAAGGAATACTCCTGCGGCAGCTCTGGCCTGCTTCCTGTTTGCCTTTGATTTTATGCATTTTACGCAGACAAGGATTGCCACCATCGATGTTTATATCACATTCTTTGTGATTGCAATGTACTATTTTATGTACTACTATTGTTCTATGAGTTTTTACGATACACCGTTGTATAAGACCTTTGTGCCTCTGGGCTTATGCGGCATCTGCATGGGACTGGGAATTGCCAGCAAATGGACCGGTATCTATGCGGGCTGTGGACTGGCACTGCTGTTTTTTGCGCATCTGCTGCGACGCTACCGGGAATACCTCTATGCCAAAGCCCATCCCGGAAAAAGCACCAACGGCATGGAGCATCAGCAGATTGTAAAGAAATTCCCGGATTATACGGTAAAGACGATCGACTTCTGCCTGACCTTTTTCGTGCTGGTTCCGGCAGTGATCTATCTGTTGTCCTACCTGCCATTTGTAGACAATTCCCATCCGGGACTTTTTGACCGTATGCTGACCAACCAGACTTCCATGTTCAACTATCACAGCGGCCTGGAGGCAACGCATCCTTATTCCTCTTCCTGGTATCAGTGGCCCACTATGGTCCGCCCGATCTGGTACTATTCCGGATATCTGACCGATGCAGTCAAAGAGGGAATCAGTGCTTTCGGCAATCCTCTGGTGTGGTGGGGCGGCATTCCGGCATTTTTGTATGTGCTGTATCTGCTTGTCACCCACAGCAGTTTCCTGCGTGCCCTGACAGGCAAAGCTACCGCTTCCTCTGCGACAACTCCCCTGTCCCGCAGAGAATATCATGCTGCCGCATTTCTGGTGGTTGGCTACCTGGCGCAATATCTGCCCTGGTTCTTCGTCACCAGAATCACCTTCATCTACCACTATTTCCCCAGCACACCGTTTGTGGTACTGATGATCGTGTACAGCCTGATGCAACTGAAAAAGCGGGTATCCAACCGCACTTTTGCAGTCATCTGCTGTGCCTATGCCGTGCTGGCCTTCGGTCTGTTCCTGCTGTTCTATCCGGTACTTTCGGGTCAGCCGGTGGATGTGGATTTTGTAGTAAAATACTTACGCTGGCGGGATACCTGGGTGTTGATCTCGGGTTAAGTCATTTTTATAATATCTTACTTTAGGAGGTTTTTATGTAGTCAGAACACACCTTATAAATACTATTTACTGAGCGCTTTTATCATACTTACAATGTTCACTTTCTCCGTTCGTATGCATGAGCGATACATTTTCCCAGGAATTGTTTTACTGGTCTTTCTGCTGATTTATTTTTACTATATAATAGGTAAATATTGTCTCGTTCATTCTTTTCCTGAAAAATCATAAGAAAATGTAAAAATTATTTCATACAAAAAACAGTGCCAACCCAGGCACTGTTTTTGGGTATAGCATATCTATTCACTTACCCCTCAGCGATCGCATTACCGGTATACAACTGATAATATCTGCCCTTCTGGGCGATGAGTTCATCGTGGTTGCCGCGCTCGATGATGCGGCCCTGTTCCAGAACCATGATGCAGTCACTATTCTTGACAGTGGACAGTCTGTGGGCAATGACAAAGGTGGTTCTGCCCTTCATCAGTTTATCCATGCCGTCCTGTACAATTTTCTCAGTACGGGTATCGATGGAGCTGGTAGCCTCATCCAGGATCAGCACCGGCGGATCCGCTACTGCGGCTCTGGCAATGGACAGAAGCTGTCTCTGACCCTGGCTTAAGTTCGCACCGTCACCGGTGAGGACTGTGTTGTAACCATCCGGAAGCTGACGGATAAAGGTATCCGCGTTAGCCAGTTTTGCTGCGGCAATGACTTCCTCGTCTGTAGCATCCAGCTTACCGAAACGAATATTGTCCATAACGGTAGCGGTGAACAAATGGGTATCCTGCAATACGATACCCAGAGACTTCCGCAGATCCGCTTTTTTGATCTTGTTGATATTGATGCCGTCGTAACGGATCTTACCATCCTGAATATCATAAAAACGGTTGATCAGGTTCGTGATTGTGGTCTTGCCGGCACCGGTGGAGCCTACAAATGCAATCTTCTGACCGGGCTTTGCATACATCTCGATGTTATGCAGCACGATCTTGTCATCATTGTAGCCGAAGTCCACATCATCGAATACTACTTCACCCTGTAATTCAATATAATCTACGGAACCATCTGCCTGATGCACATGCTTCCATGCCCACATACCGGTTCTCTCGGTACACTCCACGATCTTGCCGCTTACCTTCTTGGCACGGACGATGGTCACATATCCCTCGTCGGTCTCTACCGGCTCATCCAGCAGATCGAAGACTCTCTTGGCACCAGCCTGTGCCATAACGATACTGTTCAGCTGCTGGCTGACCTGGCTGATAGGCATGTTGAAGCTCTTGTTAAAAGTTAAGAAGCTGGCAAGCTTACCCAGCGTCAGTCCTGCGAAACCACCCAGCGCCATGGCACCACCGACGATGGCACATACCACATAGCTTAAGTTACCCAGCTGGGCATTGATGGGTCCCATCAGGTTTGCGAACTTATTCGCATTGTATGCGCTGTCGCACAGTTCATCATTCAGAGCCTTGAACTCCTCCAGACTCTTATCTTCATGGCAGAATACCTTGACTACCTTCTGGCCTTCCATCATTTCCTCAATGTAACCGTTGACTTTACCGATATTCTTCTGCTGCTTTACGAAATATTTTCCGCTTAAGCCCGCTACCTTACCAGTGACGAACATCATCAGTGCCACCATGATCAGACTGACTGCTGTCAGAGGCACACTTAATACCAGCATACTTCCCAGGGTACCGACTACGGTGATGAAGCTGGAAAATACCTGCGGGATACTCTGGCTGATCATCTGACGTAAAGTATCAATATCATTGGTGTAAATGGACATGATATCGCCGTGGGAATGGGTATCAAAATACTTGATCGGCAGCTTTTCCATGTGTTCGAACAGATCATCACGGAGATTCTTCAGTGTTCCCTGAGTTATGGTTACCATGATACGGTTGTAAGCATAAGTGGCCGCCACACCGACCAGATAAAAACCAGCCACACGGACAATTTCCCGGAACAGATTGCCAAAGTCAGGAGTCTTCTGTCCGATCATGGGCATGATATAGTCATCGATCAGTCTCTGCATGAACAGAGTACCCTGAATGCTTGCCACAACGCTCAGTACAATACAGACCAACACAAAGATAAAGTGAATGCCGTAATTTTTAAAGATATACGCCATCAGTCGTTTAAATACTTTTCCCGGATTCTCAATACGTGTACCGCCCTGCATTCTTCTGCCGGGTCCACGCATTCCGCCGCCCATAGGTCCTGGCATTATGACTCACCTCCATTCTCATCAAAGTCGCCGCCACCCGTCTGGGTCTGGGCTTCATATACTTCCTTATAGATCTCATTAGTACGAAGCAGTTCTTCGTGAGGTGCAAATGCATCGATCTTACCGTTATCCATAACGATGATACGATCTGCATCCTGAATACTGGAGATACGCTGTGCAATGATGATTTTCGTCGTACCGGGGATCTCCGTGGCAAATGCCTTACGGATCTTCGCATCGGTAGCGGTATCCACGGCACTGGTAGAGTCATCCAGAATCAGTACCTTCGGCTTTTTCAGCAGTGCTCTGGCAATACACAGTCTCTGCTTCTGTCCGCCGGATACGTTACTTCCGCCCTGTTCAATATAGGTATTGTATTTCTCTGGCATCTTCTCAATGAATTCATCGGCGCAGGCCAGACGACAGGCACGGATGCATTCCTCTTCAGTAGCATTCTCATCGCCCCAACGGAGATTCTCTAAGATGGTACCGGAGAACAGCACGTTCTTCTGTAATACTACGGATACTTCGTTACGCAGAGTCTCCAGATCATAGCTTCTGACATCCTTACCGCCGACATAGACCGTACCCTCATTTACATCATACAGACGGCTGATGAGGTTCACCAGACTGGTCTTGGAACTACCGGTACCACCCAGAATACCGATGGTCTCTCCGGCTTTGATCTCAAAGTTCAAATCATCCAGTACCGGCTTCTCACTCTGTTTGTTATAGCGGAAGGTCACATGATCAAAACGGATACTACCGTCTGTCACATCGTAGTCAGGTTGTTCGGGGTTGGTGATGTCCGCCTTTTCATTTAATACTTCCGCGATACGCTTTCCGCTGGCAGCGCTCATGGTCATCATAACGAAGATCATGGCTAACATCATCAGGTTCATCAGAATCGTCATACAATAGGTCAGCAGGCTCATCAGTTCACCGGTAGTCAACTGGCTGGCAACGATCATGTGAGCGCCAAGCCAGCTGATTCCAAGGATACAGCCGTATACGGTAAACTGCATTACCGGCCATACATAAGTCATGGTACATTCTGCTTTTTTGAACATCTTGTAGATGTTGTAGCTGGCCTTATGGAACTTGTCGATCTCATAGTCCTCACGCACATAAGCCTTTACCACACGCTGTGCGGCTACGTTCTCCTGTACGCTGGCATTTAAATCATCGTATTTCTTGAATACTTCACTGAAATACTTGGACACTGCTCTCATAATAAAAATGATAACGATTCCAAGGAACACTACCGCCACCAGATAAATACTTGCCACTCTTGCATTAATCAGGAACGCCATCAGCATAGCACAGATCAGGCTGACCGGTGCGCGGAAGCACATACGTAAGAGCATCTGGTAAGCGTTCTGGATATTGGTAACATCCGTGGTCATACGGGTGACCAGTCCTGCCGTGGAGAACTTATCAATGTTGGAGAAAGAGAAGGTCTGAATGTTCTCATACATGGCCTCTCTTAAATTTCTGGCAAAACCGGTGGATGCTTTCGCACCGTATTTACCACCCATGACACCGGCGAACAATCCGACAATAGCTGCCAGGATCATGTAACAACCGATGGCAAAAATATGTTTCATATCTCCCGCCTGCACACCGTCATCAATGATGGATGCCATCAGGAGCGGAATCACCATTTCCATGGCTACTTCCAGGATCATGAAAATAGGAGTTACAAGAGATGCACTCTTATATTCCTTGATCTGTTTTGCTAATGTTTTGATCATAGCTGGTTTCCTTTCTTGTATTTTTCTATCCTATAATAAATGTTTTGTAACCTCTCTGTTATGCATGACTGCCAGCATCACTCGTTCCGGCATGGCCCGTTACAACGTCCGGTCCGCCTGCTGTCCTGCCCCAGATTCTGCATCATCTTATCTAAAATAGTTAAGAATGTCTGCTTCTCTTCTTCGGTAATACCGTTCTCCAGCTCTCGATTGAAATCCCGGATCTGCTCTTCGATCAGATTGTGATGCTCGATCGCTTTCTCCGTCAACAGGATCCTTTTCAGTCGGGCATCCTCCGTGGATGCCACCCGGACGATATAGCCCTTCTGTTCCAGATTTTGGAGCATTACCGTTGCCGTGGATCTGCGGATTCGGAATTCCTTCTCCACATCCTTCTGATATACATCGCCGTTCCGGCTCTTGTGATACAGATATCCCAACAGCGGCCCCTGCATTCCGTTGATTTCATTTCCTTCCATCTGAGCAAAGATCGCATCGATCTTCCGGCGGATCATGTTGTTGGCGGCCTTGATCTCAAATCCAAGCTGACGGTTCGTCAGTACACTTGTCTCCTCGTTCATCCTGCCTCCTTATCTCCTATGCCTCTAATGCGGTGTTCGTCAAATCCTCATGCCAGCATGGGATTTTCCTCTCTACTCGCGCAAACTATGAGAAACACGCTTCGCGAGTTTCTCAAGTTATCGCGGCAGTCGCCAAGGTCTCGTGCAAGCACGGACTT
>OHSK01000276.1_pt1 | contig 31762 bp, 28 predicted proteins | sample 1578701 | NCBI WGS metagenome assembly OHSK01 (sample SAMEA3879503, study PRJEB24766) | human gut metagenome | biome: human-associated habitat; feature: feces | place: USA | collected 1985/1987
TCCGGCAGGATGAAGCACACCGCGGACACGAACTTTGCGCCGCGCTGCCCGGCAGGCACAGCCTGCATGGCATCCAGAAGCTTGTCGTTGTTGGCTTCGTCGTCGCCGTGGCGGCCGCAGTAGCGGGCACTGTAGACGCCGGGCGCACCGCCCAGCGCATCCACGCACAGGCCGGAGTCATCAGCGATGGTGGGCAGACCGCATGCCTTGCAGATGGTTTCAGCCTTGATGAGGGCGTTCTCGGCAAAGGTGGTGCCGGTCTCCTCCGGCTCGATGGTGATGCCCAGCTGCTTCTGGCTGACCACCTCGTGGCCCTGCGCTTCCAGAATGCGGCGCAGTTCGCGGAGCTTTCCGGCGTTGCCGGTAGCTGCACAAATTTTCATGCTGCGACCCTCCTTAGTGCTTCCACTGGCGCGGGAGCAGCTCTTCCACAAAGCCCTCCGGGGTAAAGGGCAGCAGGTCGTCGATGCCCTCGCCCACGCCGATGAAGCGCACCGGCAGTCCCAGACGCTGTTTGACCGCTACCACGCAGCCGCCCTTGGCGGTGCCGTCCAGCTTGGTCAGGATGATGCCGGTAGCATCTGCAGCCTTGCAGAATTCCTTGGCCTGACTGATGGCGTTCTGGCCGGTGATGGCATCCAGCACCAGCAGCGTTTCAAGGCTGGCTTCCGGGCTGGCCTTCTTGACGCTGCGGCTGATCTTGGAAAGCTCTGCCATCAGGTTTGCCTTGTTGTGCAGACGGCCTGCGGTGTCGGCAATGACCATGTCATAACCACGTGCGGTGGCAGACTTTACGGTGTCGAAAATGACAGCCGCCGGGTCTGCGCCCTCGCCTGCGCTCACAATGGGCACACCGGCGCGGTCGGCCCAGATCTCCAGCTGTTCGCTGGCTGCGGCACGGAAGGTATCGCCTGCGGCCAGCATCACCTTTTTGCCCTCGCGGGTGTAGTGATCGGCCAGCTTTGCAATGCTGGTGGTCTTGCCCACGCCGTTCACGCCAATGACCAGAATGACGGCCGGCTTGCCGGAAAGATCCATCTCGGCATCCGGTGTCATTTCCTCGGCAATGATGTCGCGCAGGGCATCCGCCGCCTCTTCGCCGGTCTTCAGGCCCTTTTCGTGCACACGGTCGCGCAGCTTGTCCACCAGACGCACGGCCACCTCGCCGCCCACATCTGCAAGGATGAGCTGCTCTTCCAGATCATCGTACATATCATCGTCGATGACGCTGCCGGTGAGGGTGTTGAGGATATTGCCCCAGAAACCGGTGCGGGTCTTTTCCAGACCCGTTTTCATTTTTTCCTGTTCTTTTTCTTTGTTTTTCTTGCCAAATCCGAAGAACCCCATGGTGTCCTCCTATCTTTTTCTTTAATATATATCAGGAAACCAGCGTTGCGTCAACCTGTTCCAGATCAAGCTTGAGCAGCTTGGACACGCCGTCCTCCTGCATGGTAACGCCGTAAAGCACATTCGCGGCTTCCATTGTGCCGCGGCGGTGGGTGATCACGATGAACTGGGTCTTGTCGCTCACCCGGCGTAAGTACTGGGCAAAACGCACCACATTGGCATCGTCCAGAGCGGCTTCGATCTCGTCCAGAATACAGAACGGGGCCGGGTTGACCGCCAGAATGGCAAAGTAGATGCTGATGGCCACCAGCGCCTGCTCGCCGCCGGAAAGCGCTTCCAGATTCTTGATCACCTTGCCCGGCGGTGCCACCCGGATGCCGATGCCGCAGGACAGCACATCGCTTTCATCCTCCAGCACAAGGCTGGCTTCGCCGCCGCCGAACAGCTCGGTAAATACGCGGCCAAAGTTTTCGTTGATGGCGCGGAAGCTGTCGGAGAAGATCTCCCGCATCTGTGCCGAAAGCTTGGAGATCATGCGGGTCAGCTCATTGCGGCTTTCCTCCACATCGGTCACCTGATGTATCAGGGCATCGTAGCGGGCCTTGACCTCCTTGTATTCCTCGATGGCGCTCACATTCACGCTGCCAAGGGCGCGAATTTTGCCGCGCAGGTCGGCCACCTGTGCGCGCAGGGCCGTCAGGCTTTCAAACTCCACGCAAAGGTTCTCCGCCTGACTGACCGAGAGCTGGTATTCATCCCACAGCTTTGCCACGGTCTGGTCGTACTCGGTCTCGGCAGCGGCCTTGCGCTCTGCAAGGCGGGCCATCTCGCGCCCCATTTCCTCGCGGCTGTCGGAGGAAGTGCGCGCCCGGCTCAATGCTGCTGTTTCAGCCTGCTGGCGTTCCATCCGCTTTTCGGTAGCTTCGCGGATTGCCTTTTCTTTTTGGGCGATCTCGGTCTGGCTGTCAGACTTTGCCTGCCGAATGGCTGCAATTTCTGCCCGGCAGCTCTCGCTGCGCTGTGCCAGTGCCGCAAGGCTTTCTTCCAACGTGGCGCGGCGGGCAGCGGCATCCTGTGCCCGCTGCTGCAGCGCTGCGATCTGGCTGTAGGCCAGTTCTGCATCCTTCTGGCGGGTCACCTGTTCCAGCCGCTTTGCGCTGAGCTTTTGGCTCAGTTCGGTCTGCTGGGCCACAAAGTTGTCGTCGCCTTCGGCAATTCGGTTCATCTCCGCCGTCAGCAGGTCGATCTTTGCCGTCAGCCGGGCCTGCAGGCTGGCAGCTTCCTCTGCTTTGCCACGGCTCTCTGTCAAGGCCGCCTGCAAAGCGTCAATCTGCTGCTGGCCGTTGCTGCGGGCCGTTTCCAGCTGGGCGGCAGCAGCTTCCAGCCGCTTCTGCTCTGCCTCGGCACGCACTTTGTCGTTGGCGGCGGTGATCTGTTCACTGGCCGTGGCGGTCAGCTCTGCCTGAAGGGCATCCACCTGCTCTTTGCAGCGGTCGGTCTTTTCCTGTGCAGCAAGGCAGTCTTTTTGTAACTTGGCCGCTTTCACCCGCAGCTCTTCCATCTCCTGCTTGCGGGTGAACAGGCCTGCGCTGCGCTGGACGCTGCCGCCGGTAAAGCTGCCGCCTGCATTGATCACCTGACCATCCATGGTCACGACCTTGCTGCGAAAGCCGTTGTCCCGCGCCACGCGAGAAGCTTCGTTGATGTCGTCCACCACGATGATGCGGCCCAGCAGGTTCGATACGATGTTGTCATACCGACGGTCGGCCTGCACCAGACTGGAGGCAAGCCGTGCCGTACCGGAGAGTCGGCCACGGAACACGCCGGGCTGGACGGTATCCAGCGGCAGGAAGGTTGCGCGGCCTGCATTGTCATTGCGCAGCAGGGCAATGGCCGCTTTGGCAGCGGCTTCGTTCTCTACCACGATGTTCTGCAGCGCACCGCCCAGAGCCGTTTCCACAGCCACTTCACAGCCCGGCTCCACCTTTAAGATGGCGGACACCGGCCCGATGATGCCCCGCAGGCGGCGTGCACCGGCAGCACGCATGACGGCCTTGACCGAGTTCTGGTAGCCGTCCATGTTCTTTTCCAGTTCCCGCAGCACGGAAAGGCGCTGGCGGGCCGCATCCAGCTCCCGGCCAAGGCACTGCTCTGCTGCGTCGGCATCGTCCAGCGCAGCCTTGCGGCCTTTCAGCTTGAGTTCCACGCCGGAACGGACATTTGCCAGCTGCTTCTCGTTTTCTTCCAGCATCCGGCGATACTTGATGGTGTCGTCCAGATCCTGCTTTGCTTCGTCCCGCTGGGCGGTGCTTTCCTGCACACTCTGCTCAAGGGCAGGCAGGCGCTGGCGGGCTGTTTCCCCGGCAGCTTCGGCAGCGGCCTGCGCCACCTGCGCTTCGGTGCGCCGGGCTGTCAGGCCGGCAAGTTCTGCTTTCAGGGTATCCTTGCGGGCACCGCTGGCACTGCTGGCATCGGTCAGGCGTGCGATCTCCGCGTTCAGCGCCTCGATCTCTGCCGCCAGCTTTTCGCCCTCCGCTTCCATGGTCTTTGCCACGGCACGGTGGCGCTGCAAGGCGGCCTGTGCCTCGGTGCTGTCCTGTTCCCCGGCGCTGATCTCTTCCTGTAGGGATGCGGCGCTCTCCTCGTTGCGGAGGATGTCGTTTTCCAGCACAGCGATACGGCTCTCCGACCCGCTGATCTGCTCGGTGATGCTGCGGATATCCCCATTCAGGCGCTCAACAGCAACCGTAAGCTGCTGTGCCTGCATCCGGATCTCCTCAGCCTCCTGCTCGGCGGCTTTCGTCTCCCGGTCAAAGCGCTCGTAGTCGGCCTGTGCTGTCTCGTAGTCCCGCACCTGCTGGCGCACGGCTTCGCGCGCGCGGTGCACACCGTCGGTCCACAGGGTCACTTCCAGCGTTTTGCGCTGTGCGGCCAGCTCGAGGAACTTTTCTGCCTTGGCGCTCTCTTTTTCCAGCGGGCCTACCCGGCTTTCCAGCTCGCCAAGGATGTCCCGCAGGCGTTCAAGGTTTTCGCCCGCCGCAGCAAGGCGGCGTTCCGCCTCGGTCTTGCGGTAGCGGTACTTGGCAATGCCGCAGGCTTCCTCAAAGATCTCGCGGCGCTCACTGCTTTTTGCGGCCACGATCTCCGCAATGCGGCCCTGCCCGATGACCGAGTAGCCGTCGCGGCCAATGCCGGTATCCAGCAAAAGTTCGTACACATCCTTCAACCGGCACACCTGCCCGTTGATGGTATACTCGCTCTCACCGGAGCGGTAATACTTGCGGCCAATGGTCACTTCGTCCGCATCCACATCAAAGGTGTGGTCTGCGTTATCCAGCGTCAGCCGCACCTGCGCAAAGCCCATGGCTCCGCGCCGCCGGGTGCCGCCGAAGATCACGTCCTCCATCTTGCCTGCCGCGCGCAGCTGGCGGGAGCTGGTCTCGCCCAGCACCCAGCGCACTGCGTCCGAAAGGTTCGACTTGCCGGAGCCGTTGGGACCTACCACGCCAGTAACGCCTGCGTCGAACCGAATTTTGACTTTATCGGGAAAGCTCTTGAAGCCCTGGATCTCCAGTTCCTTGAATACCATTTACTTTTCCTTTATCACGCCCAGCAGCTTGAGTGCTTCTTTTGCGGCGCACTGCTCAGCGGCCTTTTTGCTGCGGCCTTCGCCACGGGCCACGCGGTCAGAGTTGAACCGCACAGCCACCACGAAATGCTTGTCGTGATCCGGGCCGGACTCGCTTTCTACTACATAGCTCAACCGCTCTTCCGGGTTCTGCTGCACGATCTCCTGCAGGCGGGTCTTGTAGTCAGCCTCGGCGTGCTTGCCCTCGGTGATAAAGGGCAGGATGAAGCTGCGGGCCACATCCATGCCGCCATCCAGATACAAAGCCGCGATCAGCGCTTCAAACGCATCGGACACCACGCTGGGGCGGGTGCGTCCGCCGCAGCGCTCTTCGCCGCGGCCAAGGCGCAGGTACTCGCCCAGATCGATCTCCTGCGCGAACTGGAACAGTGCACCCTCGCTGACAAGGCTGGCGCGGATGCGGGTCAGATCGCCCTCCGGCCGGTCGGCATAGGCGTGGAACAGATAGTCTGCCGAGACGATCTGCAGCACGCTGTCGCCCAGAAATTCCAGCCGCTCGTTGTGCTTGACCGGGGTGCGGCTCTCGTTGGCATAGCTGGTATGGGTGAGCGCGATCTCCAGCAGCTCCGGGTTTTTGAACTTATAACCAATAATTGTTTCCAACTGATGGCTCATATGTTTTAGCTCCCTTATTGATGGTCAGCATCCTCGCCCTCTCAGGCTCACGTCCGTTCGCCAGCTCCCCCAAAGGGGGAGCCCTTGGCAAATCGATGCAGTCTGCACGAACTGCCAAAGCCTCTCACTCTGAGGAAAGACTCTCCCCGGCCGGGGAGAGATGTCGCAATAGCGACAGAGTGGGGAATGTGGCATTGCGAAGCAATGACGGAGAGGGCAAGCCCGCTTCCCTTATTCCTCAGTTTTCTGTGCCGCAGCCAGCTCGTCCAGCGCAGACTGCATGGTGCCGCACAGATCGTTCTCCACGCAGATCTTTGCCTGACGGATGGCGTTCTTGATGCCCTTGGCCTTGGAAGAGCCGTGGGCTTTGATGACCGGCTGCTTGGCCCCCAGGAAGGGTGCGCCGCCGTACTCCTCGCTGTCCATCTGATGCTTCAGGTCTGCCACGCTGCCCTTGAGCAGCAGGTAGGCCAGCTTGCCGCCGAGGTTTGCGAGGAACATTTGCTTCAGCATGCCCAGCAGCATTTTTGCCACGCCCTCAGTCAGCTTGAGGATGACGTTGCCGGTGAAGCCGTCGCACACCACCACGTCCACTTCGCCACCCGGCACATCGCGGGGCTCGATGTTGCCCACAAAGCGGATGCCGGGAGTGGTCTTGAGCAGCTGGTGGGCTTCCTTGAGCATGGGGGTGCCCTTGCTCTCCTCCGCGCCGTTGTTGGCCAGCGCCACGCTGGGGCTGCGGCGGCCTTCCACCTTATTCACATAGCAGCTGCCCATGACAGCGAACGCCGCCAGCATCTCGGGGCGGCACTCCACATTGGCACCACAGTCCAGCAGCAGATAGGCCTGCTTTTTGGCGGGCACCATGGTAGCCAGAGCCGGGCGCTTGATGCCCTTGAGGGTGCGCACGATCAGGCTTGCGCCCACATGCAGCGCACCGGTGCTGCCGGCCGAGACAAAGGCGTCGCCCTTGCCGTCCTTCAGCATGTTCAGGCCCACCACGATGGAGGAATCCTTCTTCTGGCGGATGGCGCGGGCAGGCTCATCGCACATGTCGATGACCTCGGTGCAGTTCACCAGCTCAATGCCATCCAGCGGGATGCTGTTTTCCTGTGCGGTCCTGCGCACCAGCGCTTCGTCGCCCACACCTACGACGGTGATGCCGTACTCTTTCACGGCCTGTGCGGCACCCTCCAGCACCGCCAGAGGGGCGTTGTCGCCGCCCATCATGTCCACGATAATCTTCATAGTTTTTCTCCCTTCTTAAAGAGAAGTTTCATCCAGCCAGTGCTGGAAGCTGGCAACAGCGCGCTGAGCCTGTGCCATGTAACGCAGGCGCTTGTCCCGCGGGCGGCTCTCCTCCGGCAGCGGAGGAAGGATGCCCATATTCGCGCCCATGGGCTGGAAGTGCTTGTTCTCGGTGGTCAGGTACTGCACCAGTGCGCCGCACATGGTATCCACAGGCGGGGCGGGCAGCTCTTTGCCTTCCAGCCGGGCATACAGGCTGCGGGCCGCCAGCAGGCCGCAGGCCGCGCTCTCCATATAGCCCTCAAAGCCGGTGATCTGGCCCGCGAAGAAGACATTGGGGTGCTCCTTGAGGTACAGGCCGGTGCTCAGCACCCGGGGCGCGTCGAGGAAGGTGTTGCGGTGCATGACGCCGTACCGGACGAACTCGGCGTTCTCGAGGCCGGGGATCATGCTGAACACCCGCTTCTGCTCCCCCCATTTCAGGTTGGTCTGGAAGCCCACGATATTATACAGCGTCCGCTCCTTATTTTCAGCCCGGAGCTGGACGTTGGCCCACGGGCGGTGGCCCGTGCGGGGGTCGATGAGGCCCACCGGGCGCAGCGGGCCGAACCGCATGGTGTCCGCGCCCCGCGCCGCCATGATCTCGATGGGCATACAGCCCTCATAGACCGTGACGGTGTCGGCCTTCTTGCCGTGGGCGTCGGGGTCGGGCTGTGCGCCCTGCTCTGCCCCTGCATCAAAATCGTGGAGGGGAGCGCGCTCGGCAGAGGCCAGCGCGGCGTGGAAGGCCTCGTACTCGGCCTTATTGAAGGGGCAGTTGAGGTAGTCGGCCTCGCCCCGGTCGTACCGGGAGGCGGCAAAGACCTTTTCGTAATCGAGGCTCTCCGCCGTCACGATGGGGGCCACAGCGTCATAGAAGTGGAGGCGCTCATCTCCGGTGAGGCGTCCGATCTCGTCCGCCAGCATGCCGTCGGTCAGCGGGCCGGTGGCCACGAGGACAGGGGCGCTCTCATCAATGTGCTCCACCCGCTCGCGGTGGACGGTGATGCCCGGGCATTCCTCCACCATCCGGGTGACTTCGGCGCTGAAGGTGTCGCGGTCTACCGCCAGCGCACCGCCTGCGGCCACGCGGGCCGTCTCGGCGGCATTCAGGAGCTGGCTGCCCATCCGGCGCATCTCCTCCTTCAGCAGGCCGGAGGCGGAGTCCAGCCGCTCGGCCTTGAGGCTGTTGGAGCAGATCAGCTCCGCGAAACCCTCGCTCTTGTGGGCCGGAGAGAAGTGTGCTGGCTTCTGCTCGTAAAGCTCCACCTGCACGCCCCGGCCCGCCAGCCAGAGGGCCGCTTCGCAGCCCGCCAGACCGGCGCCTAATACGGTAACTTTATAGTTGCTCATTTAATATCCCTTTTATCTCACTTCAAGCTCAAGGCAGTCAGCGAAAACTTTCCCGCACTGCCAAAGGCTCCCCTCGATAGGGGAGCTGTCTGCGAAGCAGACTGAGAGGTTCACTCTTAATCGCCCTTTTTCGGCACCGGCATCTCGAAGCCGCAGCCCTCCTTTGCGCAGTAGAGCTTGGAGCCTTTGCGGAAGAGGGTGGAGCCGCACTTCTCACACTTGGTGGGCACCGGCATATCCCAGGTCATGAAGTCACAGTCGGGGTAGCGCTCGCAGCCGTAGTAGATGCGGCCCTTGGCGCTCTTGCGCTCCAGCATACGGCCCTTGCCGCACTTGGGGCAGATGCCGCCGGTATCCTTCACGAGACGCTTGGTGCCCCGGCACTCGGGGAAGCCGCTGCAGGCAAGGAACTTGCCGAACTTGCCCACCTTGATGACCATGGGCCGGCCGCACAGGTCGCATACCTCACTGGAAGGCTCATCCGGCACCTTGACCTTCTTGCCTTCCATGTTCTTCTCGGCCTGCTCGAGGCTGGCGGCGAAGCCCTTGTAGAAGTCGTCCACCGTCTTGTGCCAGTCGGCCTTGCCGCTCTCCACCTTATCAAGGTTCTTTTCCATCTCCGCGGAGAAGTCCACGTCCACGATGTGGGGGAACTGCTCCAGCATCAGGCCGTCCACGGCACGGCCCAGCAGGGTGGGCTTGAGCTTCTTCTGCTCCCGCTCCACATAGCCGCGGTCGATGATGGTGGTGATGATGGGGGCGTAGGTGGAGGGGCGGCCGATGCCGTTCTCTTCCAGCGCCTTGATGAGGGTGGCTTCGGTATAGCGGGCGGGGGGCTGGGTGAACTTCTGCTCGCTCTTCAGCTCCCGCAGCTTGAGCACCTGACCCTCCTCGAGAGGGGGCAGGCTGGTCTCCTTCTTCTCCTTCTCGTCGGTGGCCTCCTCGTAGAGAACGGTAAAGCCGTCGAAGGTGACGGTGTAGCCGCTGGCCTTGAAGCGGTAGCCCCCGGCGGTGACGGTGACGGAGACGGTGTCCTGCTGGCAGTCGGCCATCTGGCTGGCCATGAAGCGGCTCCAGATCATCCGGTAGAGCTTGGCGGTGTCGCCGCTGATGCTCTTGTCCACTTCATCGGGGGTCAGGCCCGGCACAGAGGGGCGGATGGCCTCATGGGCATCCTGCGCTGCCGTGGCGCTCTTGGTCTTCCAAGTGCGCTTGTAGGGGCAGATGTAGCTCTCGCCGTAGGCCCCGGCGATATACTCCTTGGCGGCGGCGACGGCCTCATCCGAGATGCGGAGGCTGTCGGTACGCATATAGGTGATGAGGCCCATGGTACCGTGGCCCGCGATGTCCACGCCTTCGTAGAGGGTCTGGGCGGCCCGCATGGTGCGGGTGGCCGTAAAGCCCAGACGGCGGGAGGCCTCCTGCTGCAGCGTACTGGTGATGAAGGCCGGGGTGGGCTGCTTTGCGCGCTTGCCCTTCTTCAGCTCGGTCACGGTGTACTCGGCCCCCTCGAGGCCCTGCTCGATGGCGCGGGCCTCGGCCTCGGTGCGGGGCAGGAGCTTTTTGCCCTTGGCGTCGGAGGCCAGCCGGGCGGTGAAACTCTTGTGGCCCACGCCCAGCGTGGCGTCCACATTCCAGTATTCCTCGGGCTTGAAGGCCTCGATCTCTTTCTCGCGGTCGTCGATAAGGCGGACGGCTACGCTCTGGACACGGCCCGCCGACAGGCCCCGGCGCACCTTCCGCCAGAGGAAGGGGCTGAGCTTGTAGCCCACGAGACGGTCCAGCACACGGCGGGCCTGCTGGGCGTTGAAGAGGTCTTCGTCGATGGCGCGGGGGTGGGCCATGCCCTCCTTGACGCCCTTCTTGGTGATCTCATCGAAGGTCACGCGGTTGGGGGCGTGGGGGTCAAGGCCGAGGATGTTGGCCAGATGCCAGCTGATGGCTTCGCCTTCGCGGTCCGGGTCGGTCGCAAGGATCACGCCGTCGGCGTGTTTGGCCTTGCTCTTCAGCTCCTTGATGAGCTTTTCCTTGCCCTTGATGCTGATGTACTGCGGCGTATAGTCATGCTCGACATCGATGCCCAGCTGGGAGGCGGGCAAGTCGCGGATATGGCCCATGCTGGCCGTAACCTCATAGTCATTGCCCAGATATTTGCCGATGGTCTTCGCCTTGGCAGGCGACTCCACGATCACGAGTTTTGCCATTACACTTTACTCCTATATATAAATCCTCATCAGCCGCTGCCGCGCGGGCAGAGGCGAAGCCCGGCCTTGGCGGACTGAGAGGTTTGCTCTCTTTAAATTGCGCGTCCTCAGCGCAGAATATACCGTTTGCCCGGCAGGCAGGTCACCCTGCCGGAAAGCTCGAGCCGCATCAGGACGCCCAGCAGTGCCGCCGTGGGCAGGCCGCTCCTGACGCCCAGCTCCTCGATGCCCTGCGTTCTGCCGCTCATGCAGGAGAGCACGAGCCGCTCGTTCTCGCTCAGAGGCTGGGGCGCAGCCTTGGGCGGCGGGGCCGGCCTTGCAGCGCTCAGCCCCAGTGTACCAAATAAATCCTCTGCTGTACAGACCGCTTTTGCGCGGCCATCCCGCAGAAGGGCGTTCGTCCCCGCCGAGGAAGGCGAAAAGATGCTTCCCGGCAGCGCGAACACCGGCTTGCCGTACCGCTCCGCGTGGGCCACGGTGGACATGGTGCCGCTCTTTTCCTTGGCTTCCAGCACCACCAGCGCCCCCGAGAGGGCCGCGATGAGGCGGTTGCGCTGCAAAAAGCCCACCGTCCCCACAGCGTCGCTCTCGGGCGGGTACTCGCTGATGACGCAGCCCTTCTGCTCGATGGCCCGGCGCAGCTCCCGGTTGGCGGCGGGATAGGTGCGGTCGATGGGGACGCCCATCACCGCGATGGTGGGGCAGTTCTCCCCCACCGCCGCCCGGTGTCCGGCACTGTCCAGCCCGTCGGCCAGACCGCTCACGATGATGGCCCCCGCCCGGGCGAGGCCCTTCCCGATGTCGGCAGCGGCCCGCAGGCCGTATTCGGTGGGTCTTCTCGTCCCCACCATCCCCACGGCGGCAGGCTCGTTGAGCCAGCGGGGGTCGCCGGTGCAGTAGAGCACCAGCGGCATATCCGGGATGCGGGAGAAGGCCAGCGGGTAGTCGGGGTCGTCATAGGTCAGGATGCGGATGCGGCGGGCCGCACACCGCCGCGCAAAAGCGCTGTAGTGCACCGGCGTATTGTCGGGCAGACAGGCCCGCTGGGCGGCGGCAGGGCCGACAGCGGCGGCGAAGGCGTCGGTGTCCCGGGCCTCCCATGCCTCCTGCGCTCCGCCGAAAGCGTCCAGCACGGCTCCGGCCCGCAGGCTGCCCGCCCCCAGCGTCCCCGCCAGCCAGAGCCAGCACAGGAGCGGGTCGGGGGCAGGCTCGGGCGGGAAAAGGCTCAGCTGCCCCTCCCCGGCCCGGTTCACAGGCTCTCCTCCCGGAAGTGCCACAGCAGGATGCTGCCCGCAATGCCTGCGTTCAGGCTCTCGACCCGGTCGGTCATGGGGATGCGCACCGTGCCGGTGCAGGCGGCGATGGTCTCATCTGTCAGGCCCTGTCCCTCGCTGCCGATGACGACGCAGACGCCGTCCGGGCAGCTGGACGCCGCCGCGCTCAGGGGCTGGGACTGGTAGAGGGCGGCGGCGAGACAGGTGATGCCCAGTGCCCGCAGCCGGGCGATGGTCTCGGGCATCTTTCCGGCCTCGATGACCGGGATGCGCACCGCTGCCCCCATGGAGGCCCGGAGAGTCTTGGGGGCGAAAACGCTGGCACAGCCGTCGCTGAGCAGCACGCCGTCGAAGCCGAAGGCCGCTGCCGAGCGCAGCAGGGTGCCCACATTGCCGGGGTCCTGCACCCGCTCGAGGGCGAGGTAGCGTCCGCCCTTTTTCACCTCTTCCAAGGTATGCACCGGCGTGCGGAAAACACCGAACACCCCCTGATGGGTGCCCACGTCGGCCAGCTTGTCGGCCACATGGTCCTCCACCAGATAGTGCTCCCCCGGCAGGCCGGAAAGCTCCGGGCATTTTTCCAGCGCCGCCTCGGTGCAGAAGAGGGTCTCCAGCTCTGCGCCCCGGCAAAGCTCGGGGCAGAGCTTCCGCCCCTCGGCCAGAAAGCGGCCCTCGGCACGGCGGAACGCCCCGCTGGACGCCAGACGGCAGGCGTATTTGACTTTTGCGTTTTCCCGGCTGGTGATCTTCTCCATCCGTCTTTCCTCCTACTGCCAAAACATACAAAAAGGACGCCCGCGTATCAGTACGCGCGGGCGTCTTTTTTAAGGTCTATTAGGCGTTCTTCACGGTCTCGACCAGAGCTGCGAAGCTCTTGGGATCGTTGATGGCCATCTCGCTGAGCATCTTGCGGTTCAGCTCGATGCCAGCCTTCTTCAGGCCAGCCATGAAGCTGGAGTAGTTCATGCCCAGAGGACGGACAGCGTTGTTGATGCGGCAGATCCACAGGTTGCGGAACTGACGCTTCTTCATGCGGCGGCCAGCCAGAGCGTAGTTGCCGCTCTTCATGACCTGCTGCTTAGCCATCTTAAAGTGCTTGCTCTTGCAGCCGTAGAAGCCCTTGGCCAGCTTCAGCATCTTCTTGCGACGTTTGTGAGTCATGGTTGCGCCCTTAATACGTGCCATTTTTTATATCTCCTTTAGTTGTCTCAATAGAATGTGTTTGCCTGCGGCTCGCTCTTAGGCGTAGGGCAGCATGCTCTTGATGGTAGCTGCGTTGGTCTTGTCAACGTAGCTGGGCTGACGGTAGCCACGGGTCAGCTTGGTGGTCTTCTTGGTCAGGATGTGGCTGCGGAATGCATGACCGCGCTTGATCTTGCCGTTCTTGGTCAGCTTAAAGCGCTTCTTAGCGCCGGAGTGCGTCTTCAGTTTCATCTTAGCCATTTTAGTATCCTCCTAAAATTAGTCCTTATTGGGTTTCGGGATCAGCAGAATGGACATCGTGCGGCCCTCGAGGACCGGCGGCTTATCCATGCTTGCCTGAGGCAGAGCCTCAGCGAAGCGCTTCAGCACGTCGGCACCCAGAGCGCTGTGCGCCATCTCACGGCCGCGGAAACGGATCGAGGCCTTTACCTTGTGGCCAGCGGCCAAGAACTTGGCCGTCTGGTTCAGCTTGGTGTTGAAGTCGTTGGTGTCAATGTTGAGCGAGAGGCGGGTCTCTTTGACTTCGACCACCTTCTGGTTCTTCTTGGCTTCCTTCTCCTTCTTCTGCTGTTCAAAGCGGTACTTGCCGTAATCCAGCACCTTGCACACAGGCGGGACAGCCTGCGGGGCGATCTTGACCAGATCAAGGCCGGCGTCCTCAGCAGCGCGCATGGCCACCTGAATGCTGACCACGCCCTTCTGCTCGCCGTCAGCACCGATCAGGCGAACCTCACGGTCACGGATCTGACCGTTGATCTCCAGTTCCTTCGACTTTCCAGCGGTAGCGATAATGAATGCACCTCCAAACAATAGTCCATAGTGTTGCGTTTTTGGCATAGAAAACGCGGCCGCCCCAGTTTCGGGACAGCCGCGCGGAATTCACTCAAAAGCGCGATTCGTTCTTTAAGACGAACCGGTTCGGGGTATAGCCCGGGAGTCCAAACTCCGCAAGGCGAGCGCGGCACAGGCCGTAGCTGCTTTCTTTACTCGGGTATTCTACCACACCCCGGAAAGGCTGTCAAGCATTTTTATGCGATTTTTCAGAAAAAGATGCCCGGACAACGGAATGGGGGAGCGGCATTTCTGCCGTTCCCCCGTTGATTGCATCTGGCGGGTGTGCCCGTTCCCGCATTTCTTTTGACCCAGTGGGTGTGTAGCAGCACGCTCTCTACTTCAAATGCACTCTTATCCTATGCTGATTATACCACGATTATTCCCGGCTGTAAAGCAGCCGATTCTTCTCCATCAGCTTTTTCAGGTTGCGCTCCCGGATGTGTTCCATCCTCTCCTCTGTGACCACGACCTCCTTCGTCCGCAGCTCGCCGAAGTATCCCTGCAGGAGCGATGACTCGATTTCACCTAAAAGCAATGTTCCCATAGTTCTATGCTCCTGTCGTTTTATACTTCGATCAATTCCCCCAGCTCCAGCGAGTAGATTCCCTTATACGTCACCCGCCGGGGTGCGAAGCGCTTGTCGATGGCTTTGGCGTACAGCTCCAGCTGGGCGCGGTAGGCGCGAACGAAATCGGCGCGTGTCTTGCGGCGGTCGGTCTTGTAGTCCAGCAGCTCGAGGTGGTCGGGGTAGACGAGGACGATGTCCGCGATGCCCTGCACCAGCACCCCGGCGTCGGCAGCGCCGTCCCCCTCCGGCAGGGCACGTCCCTGCGCGGCCATGACCTCTGCGGCGGGCAGCGAGGTGATGAAGGCCAGCTCCCGCAGCACCTCCTCCGCACCGCAGATGCGGTCAAAGGCCTCGCTGCGCACAAAGCGGAGGATCTTATTTTCATCCAGTTTTTCGGCGATGGCGGGGGGCGTGAGCTGTGCCGCCACCTGACGCTCCCGCTCGGTGCGGACTGCATCCAGCACAGCGGCATCCTCCCCGCCCTGCACCGCCGCCAGCGCGGCGAAGTCGGCGTGCTCGAGGAAGGCGTGGAGGGCCGTGCCCATCTCGGCAGCGGTGAGGCCGTCCTTTGAGAGGAAGCCCGGGCGCTCAAGAGTGGTGCGCTCGGCGGCGTGGACAAGGCTGGTGACGCTGACCTTGGCGGGGATGTTTGCCAGCGCTGCCGCCGGATACTGCCAGCCGAAGCCCTGCCGCAGCGTTTCCACAAGGGCGGGGTCGGCCTCGGGCTGAGGCGGCGCATTCTCCTCGGTGCGCGGCCCTGCGGGCGGGAGGGGGTCTGCCTGCACCGTGAGGGTGAGGGTGCTCCCGGTGTCCACAAAGGGCAGTTCAAGGTTCCCCGCAAGGCGGCGGAGCGGCCCGCCGTCCGGGTGGACGAGGAGGGCTGCCCGCAGCCAGTCGGCAAAGCTGCCCGCCTGCGCGTTCAGGGTCTGGCCCGCCCCGGCGGCAAGGAAGGCGGCGGCTTTGGCGAAGGGGTTGGACGTCCGGCCGATGCCCAGCGGGACGGTGAGGATGAGCTTGTCCTGCGCCCGGGTGAGCGCCACATACAAAAGCCGCATCTGCTCGCTGCGCAGCTCAGCGGCGTGGACAGTGGCAAGGGCGGTGTAGGCCGCCGTCCGATAAGACCCCTCGCCGCCCTCGGGACGGAGGCGGAGGCCCGCCCCGCAGACCCGGTGGAGCAGGACGGGCTGGCGGGTGTCGGCGGCGTTGAACTGCCGGGCCGTGTCAGCCACGAAGACCACCGGGAACTGCAGGCCCTTGGAGCGGTGGATGGTCATGATGGTGACGCAGCCGGGCCGTGCCCCGCCGGGGGTGGTCTCCTGCCCGGTGGAACCGGCCAGCGCGGCCGCGTCGATGGCCCGGACGAGGGCCGAGATGCCCCCCGCGCCCGCCCCGGCGCAGAAGGAGGCGAACCTTCTCGCGTCCTCCCGGCGGCGCTGGCCGTTCTCCATGGCACCGAGGGCGGCGAGGTAGCCGGTGGAGACGAAGATCTCCTCCAGCAGTTCCTCCACCGGCACGCTCCGGGCCATCCGGCGCAGGGCGGCGAGGCGCTGGTAAAAAGCCCCCACCCGGCGGGTGAAGTCATCCTCCGCCCCGCTGCGTGCAGCCTGCAATACCGCGCCGTAGAGGCTGATGCGGGTGTGCTGGTCGGTGCTCTGCGCCCCTGCCCGGAGGCGGACGAGGTCGTCGTCGGTGAAGCCGAACATGGGGCCGAGCATAGCAGCGGCAAGGTAGATGTCCTGCGCGGGGTTGTCGATGACACGCAGCAGGGCGATGAGGGGGCGGATGTGGGGTGCGTCCAAGAGGTTCTCCCGGGCGTCGGCGTAGACCGGGATGCCCCGGGCCGTCAGGGCCTCGGCGTAGGCCGGAAAGTCGCCGCGTGCTGCCAGCAGGACACAGCAGTCCTCATACTGCACCGGGCGGGTGGTGCCGCCATCCCGCACCGGCTCACCGGAGGACACTATCGTCTCGATGCGGCCGGCAATATAATTGGCATCCGTCTCGGCGGTGTCATCGGACAGGAAGCAGGCCTCCACGCTGCCCTCATACTCCCCCGGCGCACCGCAGACAAGGCGCTGGCCGTCGCCGTAGGCCGTATCGCCCAGCTGAGGGGTCATGAGCTGTTCGAAGAGGAAGTTGATGCCCGCCACCACCTGCGGGGCGGAGCGGAAGTTGGCGTCCAGCGCCAGCAGGGCGTTCCTGCCGGAGGCACCCTCTTCGGGGCGGGGGCGGGCCACGCCGCCGGGCAGGGGCGGCCAGCTCTCCAGCTTCTCCCGGAAGATGGTGGGGTCGGCCTGCCGGAAGCGGTAGATGCTCTGCTTGAGGTCACCCACGAGGAAGAGGTCGTCCCCTGCCGGGCTTGCGAGGCAGCGGTAAAGGGCATCCTGCAAGGCGTTGGTGTCCTGATATTCGTCCACCATGACGGCAGCATAGCCCTGTCGGATGCTCTGGCACAGCTCGGTGGGCTGGCCGTCCTCGTCCCGCAGGAGGCGAAGGGCCAGATGCTCGAAGTCGCTGAATTCCAGCAGCCGGCGCTCCCGCTTCCGGGCCGTAAAGCGGGCGTCGAAGTCCCGCACGGCGGCAAAAAGGGCGCGCAGGCGGGGTTCGGCGGCTCTCCGGTCCAGCTCGGCCTCGTCCAGACTACAGCTGATCAGATCTTCTATTTTTTCAAAGAGCTTCGCGGCCTCGTCGGCCCGGGTCTTGACGGCGTCCTTGTGCTCGCCGGTGAGCCGCTTTTTCATATTCTTGAGGCCGGGGACCTGCTCCATGCCGAGGACGTAGGGCGTCAGCTTATCGTAGAGGGGCGTCCACTCCCCCGCCTCCGTCAGATGCTCCACCTCTCCCAGCAGGGCGGCGGCGCTTTCGAGCCGTTCCAGCGGCTCGGCGAACCGCTCATTCATGCCCGCCACAGCCTTTTCCTTGCGTCGGCCCGCGCCGTGACGAGGTCGGCCCGGCTGTCCTTCAATGCGGCGGAAAGCAGCTCCCCCGCCGCCCGGGCCGACCGGGCGGCTTCGGCCAGCAGGATGTCGTGCCAGCAGGTGCGGACGAAGCCGTTCTCGTCCTGCCATGGGGCCAGCATCTCGTCCAGCTTCCTGCCGTAGTCAGGCAGGGCGCGGAGGAAGTCATAGACCTGCAGGACGGCCTCCCCCGCCGCGCTGTCGGTGCGGCCCTTGCCGTAAAGGTCGGCGAAGGCACAGAAATCCGCGTTCAGATAGGCCGCTTCCAGCGTCTCGGCGAGGGCCGCAGTGCGCAGCGTCTCCACGCTGCCGGGGTCGGCGGGGGTGAAATCGGGCGGGATGTCCAGCGCCTGAAAGTGCTTGCGGAGCAGGTCGAGGCAGAAGGCGTCAATGGTGCAGATGGGGGCGCGCTGCAAAAGCATCCGCTGGCGGCGGAGGGCCGTGTTGGACGGCTCGGCCTGACTGTGGCGGAGCAGCGCCTGCCCGATGCGGGCGCGAAGCTCGGCGGCGGCGGCGTTGGTAAAGGTAACGATAAGGAGCCGGTCGGCGTCCACGGGGTGCTCCGGGTCGGTGATGAGCCGGACGGCCCGCTCCGTCAGCACGGCGGTCTTGCCGCTGCCCGCGGCGGCGCTCACCAGCAGCGCACCGCCCCGGTCGTCGATGGCGGCACGCTGGGCCGGGGTCCATTTTGTCTCGCTCACGGGTCTTTTTCCTCCTTCTTATCGGGGTCTTCGGACGGCTCAAAGGGCTTTGCGGGGGCGTCGAGGGCACGCTCCCCCACGCCGTCCTCGTGGCAGCAGATAAAGCCGTAATCGCACCACCGGCAGGGGCTTCGGCCCGTGACCAGCGGCTCGGCGGCGATGCAGCCGCTGTAGAGCTGCTCGCCCATCCGGGTGACGAGGTCGTCGAGGTGGAGCTGGATGCGGGAGAGCTTGGCCTTGTCGGCCCGCTTGTCCTTCTGGTAGGGGCTGGGTTCGCCGCCCCGGAAGCTGAAGGGCAGATACCGCCCCGTCTCCTCGGCGTCCATGGCGTCGAAGACCTTTCGCTCGTCCCGCACGAGGCCGTCCAGCTTGTAGTCCATGGTCTGGGCGGCCTTGTCCCGGGTGGTGGTCTCGGGGGCGGGGTCGGCCAGCAGATACAAAACGCCCGCCGGTTCGGCCCCGGTGAAGCGTCCGCCCGCGTCCCGGGTCAGGCTGAACAGGTAGAGCAGCATCTGGCAGTCAAGGCCGCAGTAGACCTCCCGGAGGTCCAGCTTCTTCGAGCCGGTCTTGTAGTCCACCACCCGCACCCAACGGGTGCCGTCGTCCTCGATCCACTCGTCGGCACGGTCCACCGTGCCGATGAGCTGCACCGTCCGCCCATCGGAGAGGCGGTAGGTCTGGCCCCGGACGGCGTCCTCGCCGGGGCCGATCTTCAGCTCACAGGCCACGGGGCGGAAGCTGGACTGGCGCTGCTCGTCCCGCAGGTAGCACAGCAGGCCTGCCATGCTCTTTTTCAGGCGGGAGAGCAGGTAGGCAAAGCGGGCCGTGTCCTCGGGGAGGTAGCGCTTTGTGTACTCATCCACCAGCAGCCCGGCCAGCGCTGCCATGGCCTCGTCGTCGAGGTCGAGGAAGGGCTGCAGGCCCGCGCAGGGGTTGTCGGGGCCGGGATGGGGGTCGAGGGCCATCTGGAGCACCCAGTGCATGAGGGTGCCGCTCTGGTCGGCGGATAGCTCGGCCCGCCTGCGGGGGCGGAGGCCCAGAACATATTGCAGAAAATAGCCGTACCGACAGGTGTAATATTTTTCCAGCTGGCTGGGCGAAATGCGCAGACGCCGCCCCAACAGGGTCTCGAGGGCCTCAAGGTCGCTGACCTGACGGGGGGCGCGGCCCGCCATCCGGCGCAGGAGGGCGAGCCCCTCCGGTTCGGCTGCACCGGGGGCGCAGAGGGCCTCGGTGAGGCTGGCCCGTTCGGTGTCCGTCAGGGGCCAGCCGCCGCCCAGCACATCGAGGCCGTCGGCGGGGGTAGCGGCGAGGTCGGGCAGCTCCAGCACGGGAGCAGCAGGAGCCAGCAGGTCCACGACCGGCTCGAGGGCGGCGCAGAGGGTCTGGCCCTGCCCCTTGGGCCAGCTGAGCCAGAGGCCCTTGGCCGGGGCGGTGAGGGCCTTGTAGAAGCAGACCTGCTCACGGACGACCCGGTTCTCGAAGCAGTCGGGCAGCTCGACCTCCTGCGCCATGAGGGCATCCCGGTCGGCGTGGGTCAGGAGGCCCGTCTCGCCGGGCGCGGCGGGAAACTCGCCCTCGGAGAGGCCCAGCACAAAGACGTAGTCCGGCGCATCGAGGCGCATCTTGCCCGCGCTGGCCAGCACCACAGCGTCCAGCGTCTGGGGGATGTGGCCGAGGTCGGAGGAGCGCAGCAGCAGGCCGAACAGCTCCTCGTACTCGGCGATGGTGACGCTCTGACCACCCAACAGGCTGGCCATCTCGTCCAGCAGGCCCATGACCACATTCCACTCCCGGGCGGCTTCCTCTGCGGCGGGGATGCCCCGCTCGGCCCGGATGGCCTCCACCTGCGAGGCCTGTGCCTCCTCGGCCCCCAGCTCCTTGAGGCAGAAGTAGAGAGCGCGGCTCATCTGCTCGGCGCTGGCAGAGCGGAGCTTTGCACGCAGACCGTCGGCGGCCGTTACAAGGAGGGCGCGGGCCTTCTCGGCCCGGGCGAGGTTCTCGGTATCCTCGGCGGTGGGGTCTGCGTCGCCGAAGCCCCGGGGATTCTTCTCGAAGGGAGCGCGCCACGCTGCCGCGCCCGGCGACCATGTGTAGGCGTAGTTCTCGAGGGCGCAGACCTCCTCTTCGGTAAGGGCACACAGGCCCGTCTTTGCCAGCGTGGTGAGCTGTTCGGTCAGCTCTGCGCCCCGGGCAATGGCCAGCAGGCAGCGCACCGCCGTGGCCGGAGCGCTGAACTCAGGGGTGGTCGGCTCGTCGCAGTAGAGGGGGATGTCCGCCATCCGGAACTCGTACCGGACGGCGGCGCGGTACTTTGCAATGTCGCGGCAGACCACGGCGACCCTGCCGCAGCGGACGCCCTGCCGCATGAGGCGGCGGATGGCCGCAGCAGCAGCCCGGGCTTCCTCCTCCCGGCTGGGGGCGGCGAAGAGCTTTATTTCCGGGCAGGCCGGGGGCGGGTCGCACTGGCCCGACGCCAGCAGCCGGGCCGCTGCCGCGAGGCCGGGGGCATCGGCGTGGCGTACGTCCCGGCGCAGCAGCTCCGGCACGGCCACCTCGGTGCCGCTCCGGCGGGCCAGCTGACGCAGCTGTGCCGCCACCTGCTTTGCCCCCGAGAAAAGGCTCATATCCCCCGGGATGAGGGGAGCGCCGTCGTCGCAGAGGGCCACCGTCACGGTGGGCAGAGAGGCCAGCAGCGCACCCATCAGCCGCTTTTTCGGGGCGTTGAAGGTGTCGAACTCGTCGATGAACACCTCCCGGCCGCGCAGAAACTCCGGCAGTCCTCCCCGGGCAAGGGCACTCTCAAGGCGGGACGCGGCCAGCGTGAGGCGGTCGGAGGGGTCCATGCCCGTCCCGGCCAGCAGGGTCTCGTAGCCCTGAAAGATGAGGGCCAGCTCGCTGAGCTTTGCGCTGTCTGTGCCGCACTCCTGCGCCAGCGCATAGAGCCGCTGGCCCGAGAGGCCCGCGCTCTTCAGCTCGTCGATGGTCTCCGCAGCCATCTGGCAGAAGGCGGCAGAGCGGCGGTGGCGATAGTAATAATGGACGTTGTCCTGCAATTCCTCGAGGGCGCGGCGGACCAGCACGGCCCGGCCCGCATCGCTGAGGGTCTGGACGGCGGAGCCGCCCTCCGCCGACAGGATGTGCTCGGCGAGGCTGGTGAAGGAAAAGCTCTCCACCAGCCCGCTCAGCGCGTCTCCCAGCTCCCGGTGGATGCGGCCCTCGGTGGACGAGGTGAACTGTTCCGGCACCAGCAGGATGCTCCTGCCGCCCGCCTCGGCCCGGGCGCGGATGCGCTGGTACAGCAGGGTGGTCTTTCCGCTGCCGGAAGCGCCTAAAAGTAGTTTTAACATGATGAATCTCTCCGTTGGATGGATTTTCTGCTTATCTCTCATTGTACCACAAAATTGCAGCAACATCTATTCTGTGGTACAATGGAGAAAAACCATCTCAGGAGGATGACCCTGCATGAAAATATTAGCAGTAGATTACGGTGACAGCCGCACCGGCCTCGCCACCTGCGACCGCACCGAATTTCTCACCACCGCCATCACGCCCCAGATCACCCTCAAGGCCCGGGACAAGGTGGCCTCGAAGGTCTGCGAGGTGGCAAAGGACATCGGGGCGGAGCTGATCGTCATCGGCCTGCCGCTGAACATGGACGGCACCGAGGGCGAGCGTGCCCGCAAGAGCCGGAAGCTGGCCAAGACTGTGGAGATCTGGAGCGGGCTGCCCGTCCGGATGTGGGACGAGCGCCAGACCACCTGCGCCGCCGCCGACCTCCTCGACGAGAGCGGCACCTTCGGCGCAAAGCGGAAGGGCATCCTCGACTCGGTGAGCGCGACGGTCATTCTGGACGACTATCTCGCATGGCGGAAGGAGCATCCGGGGGAGGTCTGAAAGCCCCCCGCCGCCCCTGCGGCAAAGTTTCTTTGCGAAGTCCGGACAGTTTGTTGCGAAGTCCGCAGAAGATCGTCGTTTTCCGGTTTGTTTTCACAATTTTCCCGCGCCGAATTTGTATAGTTTTCCGGCTTGACAGCACCGGCTATTCTCCGATAAAATGAGGGTAGAAGAACCCCCTGACCAGATGGCCGGAGATGACGTTTCTTCATGAGAAAAAACAACTGGACTCACCAAAGCAAAAACGATTGGAGGCGACCCACATGACAAAACTGAGAAAGCTGACTGCCCTGCTTCTGGCCGGTGCACTGACCCTTCTGTTCCTGACCGCCTGCAGTGGTGGCGGCGGCTCTTCCGGCTCGAAGGCCCAAGTCGAAGCCGATGTGATGGAGGCCATCCGAAAAAACCCCGCCACCGCAAGTCTGACATATGACGATGAGACGCAGCGTATCGCCAAAGACAAGCTTGCCAATACCAATCTGGACACCGAACTGAAAGGCGGCATTGGAAAATATAAGTTCTACCACAAAGTAGATATTGATTCTAGCAACTCCACCCTGACCCTCATCGCCCAATACGATTATCAGAACACCAAGCTGGAAGATCTCATCGATTGCATCACCGAGGGCAATAAGTCTTCTAACCTGAATTTCAATCTTTCCAGTAAATGGACCAAGGTAGGCGTAGCAGCCAAGACCCATAAAGGGAAGACCTACATCGCCATCACGCTGCAGGTAAAGAAGACCTGACCTGTCCCTTTTCCCCATAAACGCAAATCACCCGCCAACTGGCGGGTGATTTTTTTGCAGCTGTCCCACCGCCCGGAGGGCGGAAAAACAGCTTCTTATTCAAATTTCGTGATGGTCACACTGTTGATGGTGATGGGTTCGGTGGGGCGCTGAGCCTCATCCACGCCGGTCCGGGCGATGGCGTCCACCACGTCCATTCCCTCGTACACCTGCCCGAAGACGGTATCGGTGTAGTCGAGATAGGGTGCGCCGCCCGCCGTCTGGTAAGCGCTGATGACCTCGGCCCGCCAGCCGGCGGCGGTCATCTGGTCGGTCAGCTCCTGCGTCACTGAGTCTGCGCCCGGCAGCGTCTCCATGACGTAGAAAACGCTGGCGCATTCGCCCGAGGCGTCCGCCGCTGCACAGAGGGCACCGGAGTAATGGCGGAGCTTATCGGTGGTCTCGGCGGGGTAGCGGCTGCCGTTCCAGATGGTGGTGCCCCTGCCGTCTGCGCCCTGCCCGGCCTCGACCACAAAATCCTTCTCCACCCGGGTGACGGTAAGACCGTTATAAAAGCCCTGCCCGGCCAGCGTGGTGAAGTTCTGCACCGCCTGCGGGGCTTCGTCGGGGAAGAGCACGGCCTTAAAGATGCCCGCCGAGGTGTCGAACACCGCGATGGTGTCCCCCGCCGCCGGGTGGGCGAACTGCAGCTCTGCCGACTCCACCGCAGGGCGGCTGATGCTCTGAGCTGACGTGCTGCCGCCCTTGAGGCTGGAGAGGACGCCGCCCCCGCTGCACCCGGCCAGCACTGCCGTCAGGGCCAGTGCGGCCATTATTTTTTTCAAGGCTCTCATATCCGGGCCTCCCTCTTCGTATGCTGTAGTAAAAGCTATCGATATAGTATAGCACATTCCGGGATGAAATGCGAGAGAAAAAAGCATCAAACTTTGTCCGATAATTTCTTTGAAAAAACTCTTGACGAGTGACGATAAAAACGCTAAACTATAGGCGTACCCGGAACCCACACCACCAGAGCGATGGGGCCGCCGGGGCATATGTGAGATAATCTGTTTGTGTATAATAGTGCATACCCGGTATTTCGATAGGAGAACGTGATCTATGGCAGAAGAGATGAAGAAGCCCGCCGCTGAGACCGAAGAGGAGTATCAGCCTGACCTGATGACCCTCGAGGACGAGGATGGCAACGAGGTCACGTTTGAAGTGATCGACGCTCTGGACCACAAGGGCGTGCATTATCTTGCCGTCGTGGAATACGCCGAGAACGAGGATGATTTGGACGAGGATGCCCAGCTGGTCATCCTGAGTGTCGGCGAGGACGACGAGGGCGAGTATCTCGACGTGGTGGAGGACGATGAGACGCTGCTGGAAGTCAGCAAGCTGTTCGAGAAGCGTCTGAGCGACCAGTTTGAGATCGACTGATTTGTCAACTGCGTAAGGTTTTCCTGCCCGACTCGATTTGTTGCGGTTTATATGATCCTACTAATCAATCAACGGGAGCTTGGAGTTCTCCGGTGGATTGCAGACCTCCCCGTCATGGGTCGACCATGAAGGCTCGATGAGGAAGCGCGAAACCGGCGACAGGGCACCCACCTGTCCGTAAGGGTAGGTTTGATTGCCGCAGACGATCGGGTGGGATATCTTTTTATAAAACACACTGGCTTTCGTGCCATTCTTTTCGGTCGGCATGGGAGTCCGAGGTACTGAGATTTGTTCGTGCCATCATTTCCTGCTGGCATGAGCGCCCTGTACGATACAAAAAAGGCTTTCGCGCCGCATTCCTGACGGCACGAGAGCCTTTTTGTTTTGTCCGGAGGCCGGGGTCACTCCCCGGTCTCGTCGTCACCGAACAGCCCCGGGATGCCGCAGACTGCGGCCACGCCCACCAGCGTAAAGACGATGCGCGACCAGATGGACGCGCTGCCCCCCAGCAGCCAGCCGACGAAATCGAACTGGAACAGGCCCACCAGCCCCCAGTTGATGCCCCCGACGATCATCAGGACGAGACAGATTTTGTAAAAGCTCTGCACAAAAAGGCCCTCCCTTCCTGCGGGCAGTATGCCCAAAGGAAGGGAGGGTTATGCATTTAATGGAGATAACCTCTCCGTCGCCGTTGCTCCTACCGAGGGGAGGCCTTGGCACGAGACTGAGAGGTTGGACAAAGACGGGCCTGCCCGCAGGCAAGGTCAGCGCCGTCTCACCGGCTGCACCTCCGCCCCTCCCCTTACGGGCTGGGCGGTATAGACCTCCGGCCAGCGAGGACGGAGGGCGGCAGCAGCGGCAAGGGCCTCGCCCTCGGTGCGGAAGACGCCAAAGACCGCTGCGCCGCTGCCGGTCATGAGGGCAGCGACCGCGCCGTTTTCCCGCAGGGCGTTCTTGATGGCCTCATTGTCCTTCGCGCCGCTGCACTCTTCGAGGGCATTGCCTGCGGCGGCACAGATTCCGTCGAGGTCCCCGTCCCGGATGGCGGCCTCCTGCGCGGCGCAGTCGGGGTGGACGCTGCTGCCCACCCGGTCATAGGCCGCAAATGCCTCAGGGGTGGAGACGCCGTAGTCGGGCATGACCACCGTGAACCAGCACTCCGGCAGGGGCGGCAGGGGCTTGAGCACATCGCCGAGGCCCTGCACCCGGCAGGTGCCGCCCATGAGGGCGAAGGGCACGTCCGCGCCGATGGACGCCCCCAGCGCGCACAGCTCGCTCATGGACAGCCGCGCACCGTACAGCTCATTCAGGCCCACCAGCACGGCGGCAGCGTCGGCGCTGCCGCCTGCCATGCCAGCCCGGACAGGCACGTTTTTATAGATGGTGATGTCGGCCCCCGCCAGCAGGCCCGTGTAGTGAAAAAAGGCCAGCGCCGCCTTGATGGCGGTGTTGCCGGGGCCTGCCTTGACCTTGCTGCCCGGGAGGGTCAGGTCGAGGTAGGGGCTGCGGCGGATGACCACCCGCTCATACAGCGAGATGGCCTGCATGGTCATGTCCAGCGCGTGGTAGCCCCCGGGCAGGATGCCCACCACATCCAGCGCCAGATTCAGCTTGGCCGGAGCCAGCACCGTCACACTGCTGCGCATCGTCTGTTCCCTCCTCACTTGCCGTTCTCACTCAGAAACTCCCGGATGCGGCGGAGGGCCTCCATCAGGTGCTCCACGCTGTAGGCGTAGGACACCCGGGCATACCCCTCGCCGGACGCACCAAAGGCGTTGCCCGGGATGATGGCAACATGCTTCTGCTCCAGAAGCTTGGTGCAGAACTCCTCGCTGGTCATGCCGCTGGACTTGATGCAGGGGAAGGCATAGAATGCGCCCCGAGGCTCAAAGCAGCTCAGGCCCATGTCATTGAAGCTCTTGACCACGAGGCGGCGGCGCATATTGTACTCGTTGCGCATCCGCTCGATCTCGCCGTCGCAGTCCTTGAGGGCCGTGATGGCGGCATACTGGCTGGTGGTGGGGGCGCTCATGATGGCGCTCTGATGAATTTTCGTCATAATTTTGATGATGGGCGCGGGGCCGCAGGCGTAGCCCAGCCGCCAGCCCGTCATGGCATAGGTCTTGGAGAAGCCGTTGACCACCACCGTCCGCTCAGCCATGCCGGGCAGGGTGGCGATGGAGACATGGTTCTGGAGGCCGTAGTTCAGCTCAGCATAGATCTCATCCGACAGCACCATGATGTCGGTGCCCCGCAGCACCTCGGCGATGGCCTCAAGGTCTGCCCGCTCCATCACCGCGCCGGTGGGGTTGTTGGGGAAAGGCATGATGAGGAGCTTGGTGCGCGGGGTGATGGCGGCTTTCAGGGCGTCGGCCCGGAGGCGGAACTCGTCCTCCTGACGACAGGCCACGTGCACCGGCACGCCGCCGGAGAGGGTCGTGATCGGCTCATAGCAGACGAAGCACGGCTCGGGGATGATGACCTCATCCCCGGGCTGTACCAGTGTGCGGATGCACATATCAATGGCCTCGCTGCCGCCCACGGTGACGAGGACCTCCTTGGCCGGGTCGTATTTCAGGCCCATCCGGCGGTCGAGGTAGCGGGCGATCTCGGCCCGCAGCTCCTTCAGACCGGCGTTGGAGGTATAGCGGGTGCGGCCATGCTCGAGGCTCTCGATGCCGGCCTCCCGGACGGCCCACGGGGTCTTGAAGTCCGGCTCGCCGACGCCGAGGCTGATGCACTCGGGCATCTCGGCGGCAAGATCGAAAAATTTGCGGATGCCGGAGGGCCGCATGGCGGCGGCGGCAGGCGCGATCAGTCTATCATAATCCATCACAGCACCGTGCACTCTCTTTCATCGATTTCTTCGTCCTGATACAGACGACCCTCTTTCTTGTAGGTGCGGAGCACGAAGTGGGTAGCTGTGGACAGCACATCGTCCAGCGGGGACAGACGCTTTGCCACGAAGAGGGCGATCTCCTGAAAGGTCTGGCCCTTGATGACCAGCTGCAGGTCGTAGCCGCCGCTCATCAGCAGCACGCTCTCCACCTCGTCGAAGGAGGCGATAGTGGCTGCGATCTCGTCGAAGCCCCGGCTCTTTTTGGGGCTGACGTTCAGCTCGATGACGGCCTCCACCCGGTTCACCCCGGCCTTCTCCCAGTCCACGAGGGTCTTGTAGCCCTTGATGATGCCCTGCGCCCGGGCAAGGTCGATCATCGCCGCCACCTCGGCGGGGGATTTGTTCAGCATAGCCGCGATGTCCTCCACCGACATCCGGGCATTGTCCTCAAGGATCTTCAGAAGCTGTTCCATAGTCGTTTCTCCTTTGTTCAGCCTGTGGCGATATTTCTATCAGTATAACACACCAGCGGGCGGTTTGCACCCGGTTTTTGCAGTTTCCCGCCCCATTCCGCCCGCAATAGACACTCTTTTGCCCTTCTTCCCTGCTCTTTTTTCCAAAAAGAGTGTTCATTTTTCGTGAAATCTGCTATACTAAGGGAGGATTAACCACTCGGGTATGCCCACGAAGCAACCTCTCCGTCACGGCTTTGCCGTGCCACCTCCCCTACCGAGGGGAGGCCTTGGCATTTCGTAAAGTTTCGCCTTTTCGCCAGAGGCTCCCCTACTAGGGGAGCTGGCTGCGAAGCAGACTGAGAGGTTGTACGAGGAGAATCCTGCCCTCACGCCAAAGGCGTGACGGAGAGGCCGTACCACCACATAAGAGAAGGGGTAGAACTATGAAAGCATTCATTACCGTCATCGGCCACGACACCGTGGGCGTCGTCGCCCGCGTCTCGGGCCTGTGCAGCGAGCTGAATATCAACATCGAAGACGTCACCCAGAGCATCCTGCAGGGTATGTTCGCCATGATCATGCTGGTGGACATCACCAAGTGCAATGTCTCCCACGAGGAGCTGCACCAGAAGATGAATGCTCTCGCCGCCGAGATGGGGATGCAGATCAATCTCACCCGTCAGGAAGTTTTTGACGCGATGCATACCATCTGAGGAGATACGAATATGAACATGATGAACACCGGCGACATCCTCGAGACCATCGAGATGTTCACGCAGGACAATCTGGACGTGCGCACCGTCACCATGGGCATCAGCCTGTTGGACTGCATCGACCCGGACCCCAAAAAGGCCTGCGAAAAGATCTACAATAAGATCACCACCCGTGCCGCCCGGCTCGTGCCCGCTGTGGAGCACATCAGCGCCGAGTACGGCATCCCCATCATCAACAAGCGCATCAGTGTCACCCCCATCGCCATGCTGCTGGGTGCCTGCCCGGACGCTGACCCGGTGGACTTTGCCAAGACCCTCGACGCCGCCGGTAAGAAGGTCGGCGTCAACTTCGTGGGCGGCTACACTGCCCTCGTCCACAAAGGCTTCTCGGCGGGCGACCTGCGCCTCATCGAGTCCATCCCCCGTGCCCTCGCCGAGACGGACATCGTCTGCAGCTCGGTGAACATCGGCGCGACCAAAGCGGGCCTGAACATGGACGCCGTGAAGCTGATGGGCGAGGCCGTCAAGAAGGCCAGCGAGCTGACCGCCGACCGTCAGTGCATCGGCGCAGCAAAGCTCGTCGTCTTCTGCAATGCACCCGAGGACAACCCCTTCATGGCGGGCGCGTTCCACGGCCCCGGCGAGCCGGACTGCGAGATCCATGTGGGCGTCTCCGGCCCGGGCGCAGTCCGCGCCGCGTTGGCCCGCCTGCCCAAGGACGCCCCCATCGATCAGGTGGCCGAGCTGGTGAAGCGGACGGCCTTCAAGATCACCCGCGTGGGCCAGCTGGTGGCCAATCTCGCCTCCGAGGAGTTGGGCGTGCCCGCCGGCATCATTGACCTGTCTCTGGCCCCCACCCCCGCCGTGGGCGACAGCGTGGCCAACATCCTCGAGGAGATGGGCCTTGAGACCTGCGGCTGCTGCGGCACCACCGCCTGCCTCGCCCTGCTGAACGACGCCGTCAAGAAAGGCGGCGTCATGGCCTCCAACCATGTCGGCGGCCTGTCGGGCGCGTTCATCCCCGTCAGCGAGGACGACGGCATGATCCACGCCGCCGAGTCCGGTTGTCTGACCATCGAGAAGCTGGAGGCCATGACGGCTGTCTGCTCGGTGGGCATCGACATGGTCATCATCCCCGGCGACACCACCCCCGCCGTCATCAGCGCCCTCATCGCCGACGAAGCCGCCATCGGCATGGTCAACACCAAGACCACCGCCGTCCGCGTCATCCCGGCCATCGGCCGGAAGGCGGGCGAGGTGCTGGACTTCGGCGGCCTGCTGGGCTACGGGCCGATCATGCCCGTCAACCAGCGCGACCCCTCCGTCTTCATCAACCGCGGCGGCCGCCTTCCCGCACCCATGCAGTCGCTGAAGAACTGAGCAAGGCTCCGGCATTCTGATACGGGAGTTGTAAACTTTCCGTGCGGTGCTTGACTTCTGTGGGAAATCGCATATAATAAAGATAGAAAGTGTAAGGACTCCATTGGCTTTCATCCCAATGGAAAAGCCCCCTCGGAGTTGCGACCTCCAAGGGGGCTTTCCTTTTTAGGCTTTGCGGTTCTTGTCGTTATCTGTCAAGCCACTTGCAAATGAAGTGAGACACAACATTCGCTGCGACAGATACGAAAAGTGTAAGGAAATGCTCCATGCTTTCACCCCCTCTCCCGTATGATGGCGGGGTGAACCGCATATTAAGTATAGCACACTTTTCGACGAAAAGGAACTGTGAATAAACCACCCTCCGCCAGCCCATCCTCTGGATAAAACTTCCAGAGGAGGCTGGTTTTTATGTTATCACGCCGGGAGATGGGGGCGCTGTGCGCCGCCTTGCTGCTCTGCTTTTTGCTGTCGCTGGGGGCGGGCTGGGCGAAGGGGCAGCTGGACGCCGCCGACGCCCTTGCTGCCGACACCCTGCGGCTCCACATCCGGGCCGACACCAACGCAGTGCGGGACCAGAGCGCGAAGCTGGCAGTCCGGGATGCCGTGCTGGCCCTCGCCGACGAGAGCTGCCCAGCGGACGGCAAAGCCGACGCCAAGGTCTGGGCGGCGTCAAATCTCGTCCGGCTCGAGCTGACAGCCCGGGAGGTGCTGGCAGCGCGGGGCACCCACGCACCGGTGCACGCCTGCCTCGTCAATATGTATTTCCCCACCCGGCGCTACGCAGGAGCGGCCCTGCCCGCCGGACGGTACGATGCAGTGCGGCTGGACATCGGGACCCACCGGCCGGGCCGCAACTGGTGGTGTGTGCTCTACCCGGGCCTCTGCCGGTCGGCCTGCGGCGGGTATGCACGGCCCGAAGAAAACGACCTCGTCTGCGGAGAGTACCTCGTGCGGTTCCGGCTGGTGGAGTGGTGGAGCGAAGTCACCGCCCCCCGAGAGGATGTAGTGCTGGCCGGGGGAACGCTCTGCTCCGACGCCGCATAGGATAGGCGCGGAAGGAGTGTGACAACACTATGGCGATCCCTGCTTACTACTCACTCATCCAGCGCGGCAGCTCCGGCCCCGACGTGGCCCTCGTGCAGACGTGGCTCAACGGCATCCGGGACAGCTGCACATGGCACGCAGCCCTCACCGTGGACGGCCGCTTCGGTGCAAAGGCCGAAAAGGCCGTCCGGGAGTTCCAGCTGCGGTATGGTCTGGCAGAGGACGGCAAGGTGGGCGCGAACACATGGAACGTCCTCTACGCCCGCTACACGGCCAAGCACGGCCTGACCGTCCCCTACCCCGGCATCGTGCTGCGCAGCGGCAGCGCAGGCGGCTGCGTCCGTCTGGTGCAGCAGAAGCTCAACGCCGAGGGCGAGCGCCTGACCACCGACGGCAAGTTCGGCACAGGTACTGTTGCCGCCGTCAAGCGCTATCAGGCCCGCCATGGCCTCGCCGCCGACGGCACGGTGGGCAAGGCCACATGGGAGAAGCTGTTCCCGACGGCGTGATGTAAAAAGGAGTCTGGGCAGCGGCCCAGCGCATATTCTCCCACGCCTCCGCACACCCTAAGTACGGAGGTGTTTTTTATGGAATCTCTCACACCCTTCATCCGCCGCCAGCTTGAGGACGCACCCGGCCCCAGCAGTCCGCCGGAGGCGGCGGGCAGCCGGGTCAGTCCGGCCCTCGGACAGCCGCCGAGCACCGAGCCGCCCCAACCGGGTTGCGGCTCCCAGCAGCCGCCGTCACAGCCGGATGACCCCGACGTGCAGCTGCCTCCCGAGATCGAGCAGCCCGGCGTCCCGATGACGAACGGCACCCCTGTCGCCTGTCGGCAGAAGAACGCCGCCGAGTATCTGGCCGGGCGGTCGCCGGGCGTGATGGCACAGTACGGAGACGGGCTTTTCGGTGCAGAGCAGCACACGAAGAGCCGCCAGCCGGCGCCCGACAAAGACGAGAGCGGCGTTTTACAGCTGGTAGAGTGGCGCGAAGAAGCGCCTTACGGTTGAAACGGGACTAAAATTCAGAAAATATTTTCCAATTACCTGTTGAAATCTTTGCGCAGTTCTTTTATTATGGTAGCAAACAAAGCAAAGGCAGGTAATCTATTATGGCAGAGATCAAATATGAGATCGTGGAGCGCATCGCCGTCCTCGGCGAGCGTCCCCGGGGCTGGGAGCGTCAGCTGAACCTCATCAGCTGGAACGACGGCGACCCCAAATATGACATCCGCGACTGGTCCCCGGACGGCACCCGCATGGGCAAGGGCATCTCCCTGA
>OHSK01000306.1_pt1 | contig 30143 bp, 30 predicted proteins | sample 1578701 | NCBI WGS metagenome assembly OHSK01 (sample SAMEA3879503, study PRJEB24766) | human gut metagenome | biome: human-associated habitat; feature: feces | place: USA | collected 1985/1987
AACTTTTTAATGCAACAGCAACAGCGTTGAATTGCATATCGCAAATATGCTGTTTAAATGTCGCACTAATTTCTTGACTTGCGATAAACAGGCGGACTGCGCAGACGGGAGGGTTCTGCCATGACACGATGCACAAACCGCCGCACTGCCATCCTTACGCTCATTCTGGGCCTTACACTCCTGCTTTGCGGCTGTCAGGTCGGCGGCGGGGTGTTCGTCCTGCCGGACATTTCCACTAAAGACAGCTCGCAGGGCAAGGCCCGGCTTCTCGCCGCCCTGAATCAGGAAATTCGTGACGGAACTCGCAGTTTCATAACGTATACTTACGGTGACGACTCTGCCGCCGAGGCTGTTTTCTTATATCTTCAAGACGCCTGTAACGGCGATGCTTCTCAGGTATCTACACTTCTTGCAGAGAACAAAAACACGGGTCTTGTAAACTGTGCCGAGAATTTAGCAGTCATGCCTCCCTTCTTATCCATCGGACCATGTCGGATCAGTTATTCCGAACTTCGTCCTGATTTGTTGGATGGTGGAGTGCTTCGGGAAAATGCCGACTTTTCCTCTGTCGCCAAAAATCTTATCAATCGCCAAAAGTTTCTCACCATCCCCGATGATTCCTCCAAAGCAGTCTACGACCGGGTCAGTTTTGCCATCGGCACCATCGGCGGACAGACCTTCGTGATCGCCGTCTTTACTTCCTGATAAAAACAAGAAGCCAGCCGCAGTTTTCCGTTCTGCGGCTGGCTTCATCTTTTACTTGCTCAAGCGGGCATTTTCTCCGGTTGCTATAAAATGTCATCGCGCCTCACAGCGTGAACTGCACCGCGCAGAACGCGGCATAGATGCAGAGCAGCGCCACGCCCTGCACGCGGGAGAGTCTGCCGCGCACCAGCGCCGGGATGGTCAGCAGGATCATCACCAGCAGCATCACGGGCAGTTCGAGCACGAGGCTCGAGTTGATGCCGAACAGAGTCGCGCTCTGTGGAATATCAAACGGTGCCAGCGCCACCGACACGCCGCTGACCAGCACGAGATTGAAGACGTTCGCGCCCACGACGTTGCCCAGCGAGAGGTCGCTGTGGCCCTTCATCAGCGAGGTGATGGCCGTGACCAGCTCGGGCAGCGAAGTGCCCAGCGCCACGAAGGTGAGCGCGATGACCGATTCGGGCACACCCAGCGCCTGTGCGATGATGGTGCCGTTGTCCACCAGCAGGTTCGCACCCAGCGCGATGAGGGTCGCGCCCACCACCAGCCGCAGAACGATCCGCCCAAGGCTCATCAGCTCTTCTTCGTGCTCCGGCTCTGCCGGGGCACTTTTCATCTGCCAGACATTCGCCGCCATATAGGCCGCGAACATTGCCAGCATCAGCAGACCCAAAGGCCGGGTGAAGCGGCCCATCCCGTAAGCGGCGAAGCAGTAGACGGCCGCCGCCGCGAAGAAAAAGGCCACTGGCACCCGCAGGGTCTTGGGGTCCACCTTGGCGGGCCGCACGGCCACCGTGATGGCCGCGATGAGGGCCGCATTGCAGATGACCGAGCCGATGGCGTTGCCGTAGGCGATCTCGCCATGGCCGGACACGGCTGAGATGGTGGACACCATCACCTCAGGCAGGGTGGTGCCGATGGACACCACCGTTGCGCCGATGAGCAGCTCCGGCAGGTGAAACCGGCGGGCCAGCGCCGATGCGCCGTCCACGAACCAGTCGCCGCCCTTGATGAGGCAGAGCAGACCCAGAACGAACAGAATGCCGGGGATTATCATAGTACTCCTCCAAAACCGGGCGCAGCGTGCGCCGTATCCCATAACGCATATTCATCGGCCCGCACTTTCCGGGCCGTATTTTTATATGATACCAGATTTACCCCCGAAATACAACGTCCCGCCATGAAACATTTTGCAGCGCATTATATATAAGGTAGCCGGAGCGCAAAAAAGCTCCCCCGGAGGGGAGCTGAACGGTCTTATTTGCACCATTTGGCAAATTCTTCATCCGTACACTTGACGTAATGGCTGCCCTCCACATGGTGGCTGGTGCCCTTGGCATAGTCGATGCCGGAGGTGGCGTAGTCGTAGGTCTCGGCCACCCGGCGCTTCTCCACCACCGGGTTCGGCAGCGGGATGGCCGACAACAGGCTGCGGGTATAGGGATGGATGGGATTTGCAAAGATCTCCTCCGTTGTGCCCGTTTCCAGCAGGTGGCCCAGATGGAGCACGCCGATGCGGTCGGAGATGTACTTGACCATCGACAGGTCGTGGGCGATGAACAGATAGGCCGTGCCCGTCTCCTGCTGGATGTCCTTCATCAGGTTGACGACCTGCGCCTGAATCGACACGTCCAGCGCCGAGATGCACTCGTCGGCGATGATGAGCTTCGGGTTCATGATGAGAGCGCGGGCAATGCCGACGCGCTGACGCTGACCGCCGGAGAACTGGTGGGGGTAGCGCTCGGCGTGTTCCGGTGCAAGGCCCACCTTCGCCAGAATCTTCTCCACCTTCTCGCGGCGCTCGGCCTGCGTCTTGTACATATGGTGGATGTCCAGACCCTCGCCGATGATGTCCTCCACCTTCTTGCGGGGGTTCAGGGATGCCATCGGGTCCTGGAAGATCATCTGCATCTGGGTGCGCAGGGTATTGTTCTGGGCGTGGCTCAGATGGCCGCTGATGTCCTGCCCGTCGAATGTGATCCTGCCTGCGGTGGGGTCATACAGCCGGATGATGCTCCGGCCGATGGTGGATTTGCCCGAGCCGGACTCGCCCACCAAACCATAGGTCTCGCCGGGATAGATCTCAAAGCTGACATCGTCCACGGCCTTGACCGTGAAGTTTTTGTTCACCTTGAAATACTGCTTCAGCCCCTCGACCTTCAGCAGAGGGGTAGCGCTTTGTGCTGCCATTTACTCCGCCTCCTCGATCTTTTTTGCTTCTGCGCGCATCCGGGCCACACGTTCCTTCAGCTCCGGCGGCATCTCCACCTTGGGGGCACGGGGGTCCAGCAGCCAAGTCGCTGCAAAGTGGGTGTCGCTGATCTTGAACATGGGCGGGTCGATCTCGTCGTCGATCTTCAGCGCGTACTTGTTGCGGGGTGCAAAGGCGTCGCCGGCCTTTTCGTGCAGCAGGTTCGGCGGCGAGCCGGGGATGGTGTAAAGCCGCTCGTCAGCCGTGTCAAGGTCGGGCATGGCCGACAGCAGGCCCCATGTGTAGGGGTGGCGGGGGTCGTAGAAGATCTCATCAATGGTGCCGGTCTCGACGATCTTGCCCGCATACATGACATCGACATAGTCGGCCACCTTTGCCACGACGCCGAGGTCGTGGGTGATATAGATGACCGAGATGCCGCGCTCCTTCTGGATGCTGCGGATAAGCTCCAAAATCTTCGCCTGAATGGTCACATCCAGTGCGGTGGTCGGCTCGTCGCAGATGAGCAGGTCGGGGTCGCAGGACAGCGCGATGGCGATGACCACGCGCTGCCGCATACCGCCGGACAGCTGGTGGGGGTAGCTCTTCATCCGTTTTTCGGCGTCGGTGATGCCCACCTCTTCCAGCAGCTTGAGAGCCTTTTTGTAGGCCTCGGCCTTGGGCATCTTGAAGTGCCAGAGCATCCCCTCCATGATCTGCTTGCCGATGGTCATGGTGGGGTCAAGGCTGGTCATGGGGTCCTGAAAGACCATGGCGATCCGCTTGCCGTTGATGTGGCGGCGGATCCACTTCTTGTCCTTCTGCAGCAGGTCGACCGTCTCCGGGCTGCCATCGGCGTGGTGGTAGCTGAACTGGATGCTGCCGCTGTTCACCTTGGCGTTCTGGGCGAGGATACCCATAGCCGCCTTCATGGTGACGGACTTGCCGGAGCCGGACTCGCCCACCAGCGCCACCGTCTCGCCCTTGTAGAGGTCGATGTTCACGCCCCGGATGGCATGGACGGGGCCGGCGGTGGTCTTAAAGGTAATATCAAGGTCTCGCACCGACAAGACCTGTTCTCTTTTTGCATCAGGCATGCTGTGCGCCTCCTTACATACTCTTCATCTTGGGGTCAAGTGCCTCGCGCAGGCCGTCGGCCAGCAGGTTGAAGCTGAGCATCAGCAGGCTCATGACCACGATGGGTGGGATGATCTGATAGGGGTGGGTGGTGAAGCTGTTGTACAGCTCACTGATGAGGGAACCCAGCGAGCACTGGGGCACCGGGATGCCCAGACCCACAAAGGAAAGGAAGGCCTCGGTAAAGATGGCCGTCGGGATGCTGAACATGACCTGCGTGATGATGGGTCCGATGATGTTGGGCAGCACTTCCTTGAAGATGATGAAGAAGCTGCCTGCGCCCAGCGTGCGGGAGGCCAGAACGAACTCCTGATCCTTCAGCTTGAGCATCTCAGCGCGGGCGATCCGGCTCATGCCCACCCACTCGGTGAGCATCAGGGCAAAGATGATGGTCACCATGCCGGGCTGCAGTACCAGAAGCAGCAGCGTGACGATGACCAGACGGGGGATGCCGTTGGCGATCTCGAGGAAGCGCTGCATCAGCATATCCACCTTGCCGCCGAAATAGCCCGAGACAAGGCCGTAGCTCATGCCGATGACCATGTCAATGACCGCAGCGGCCACGGCGATGATGAGGGAGACGCGGGCACCTTCCCAAGTACGGGTCCAGATGTCGCGGCCGTACAGGTCGCTTCCGAACCAGTAGTAGACGTCATCCTTGCCTTTTTCGACATAGTTGTTGACGATCTTCGTGCCGGTGGTGGTGCTCATCTTCTCGCTGCCGTCCAGAATGCCGAACTGCTCGATGCCGGGCACGCGGGGCGCGAAGTTTTTCTGGCTCAGATCCTGGCCGGAGTAGGTGTAGTCATTCATGCCCGGGCCAAAGATGGCCAGCAGCAGGATGACGAAGATCATGATCAGGCCCAGCACAGCGCTCTTCTTGCGGAAGAAGCGGATGCGGACATCTTTCCAGAAGCTCTGGGCCGCAAAGTTGGTATCCACCGCGATCTCGGCGGCGTTATCTTTCCGGGCAAACTCTTCGGCGGTGAAGCTGTGCTCCGGGTATAGCTCCTGCACGGCCTGCGTGATGGCTGCGGCGGTGCTTTCGCCGCCCAGTCGGATCGCTTTTTCTGCCATATCAGTCGTCCCCCTTTGCCAGACGGATGCGCGGGTCGATGATGCCGTACAGCAAATCAACGACCAGCATGATGCCAATGTACATGGCGCTGTAGATGAAGCTCAGACCAATGACCACGTTGTAGTCGTTGGACTGGATGGCCGTCACCAACAGGCTGCCCACGCCGGGGATGGCAAAGATCTTCTCGACCACCAGCGAGCCGGTCATCAGGTCCACAATGAGGGGCGCCAGCACGGTGATGATGGGGATGAGGGCGTTGCGCAGGGCGTGGCGGAAGATGAGCGCCGGGCCGGAGATGCCCTTGCTCTCGGCCAGCAGCATATAGTCGGAGTCCAGCACCTCGATCATCTCGCTTCGGGTAAAGCGGGCGATGGAGGCCATCGTGAACATGGACAACGACACGCTGGGCAGAACGCTGGAACCAAAGATGTCCTTGGCTGAGAACAGCATCGGGAGCCAGCGGAGCCGGAAGCCGAAGGTGTAGCTCAGGGCCAGTGCGAAGACGTAGGACGGCACCGACACGCCGATGACCGAGATGATGGTGGCGATGGTGTCAAAGATGGTGTCCCTCTTGAGGGCGGCGATGATGCCCAGTACGAGGCCCACCAGAGCGCCCAGCGTGACCGCCATGCCGCCGATCTGGATGGAGATGGGCAGACGGGACTGGATGAGCTGGGAGATGGGCGTGTTCTTCGAAATGTTGTAGCTTACGCCGAAGTCGCCCCGAAGCATATTGCCCACATAGCGGAAGAACTGGACATAGATCGGCTGGTCAAGGCCGTATTTTGCGTAGAGCGCGGCTCTCATATCGGCTGTCAGCTTTTCGTCGTTGAACGGCGAGCCGGGCATCAGCTGCATCAGGATGAACAGCACCAGCAGGATGGCCAGCAGCGTAAACAGCGAGGTGAGGACACGCTTGAGCGTATATTTTTTCACGTCAGGTGAACCCCCTTTTGCGGCCGCAGCGGCGGTCAGTCGTGCGCCCGCTGCGGACAGGTACAATGCCAAAAAGGCGCACAGTGGCTTTTGCGGGCCACTGTGCGGCCTTGGTTCAGCGATTCTTATTTAAGCGTTCTTCACGGTGCGCTTGTACACGCGGTTCAGTGCCACAGGGTGGAACTCTACGCCGGTAACAGCAGAAGAGACCATCTCGGCGTTGCACTGGCCGTACAGCGGGAAGATGACGGCCTGCTCCAAAACGATGGCTTCTGCATCGTACAGAGCGGCCCAGCGGCCCTCGGGGTCGGTGCAGAGGTCGCCGGTGGTGCACTCCTCAATGATGGAGTCATACTCGGCGTCGCTCCACAGACCGTAGTTGTTGGAGTTGCCAGTGACCCACATACCCAGATAGGTCATGGGGTCGGCGTAGTCGGGACCCCAGCGGGTCAGGCCCAGCTGGAAGTTGCCGTCCTGCATATCCTGCACGCGCTGCTTCTTCGGCTCGACGGTCAGGTTCACCGTCAGGCCGGGCAGAGTGGTCTCCAGCTGCTCCTTGACGACCTGTGCCACCTTCTGAGGTGCATCGTCGGCGTCAACGACCATGTCGAAGGAGAAGCTGTCCTTGCCCAGCTCGCTCTTTGCAGTCTCGTAGTACTCAGCAGCCTTGGCTGCATCGAATGCGCAGTAATCCGCATACTTGGTCTGGTCAGCGCTGAAGTCGCTGCCGTCCGGGCCGGTTGCGAACTGAGGAGGAACGGCGGTGTAGCAGGGGGCGGAGCCATCCTTCAGGACGTCGCCGGTGATGGCGTCGCGGTCCAGAGCGAAGGTGAGGGCCTTGCGCAGATTCTCGTTTGCCAGCTCAGGCACACTGTTGATGTTGGGGCTGATGTACCACAGATAGCCAGCGCCCACGCTGATGAACTCGGGATCGTCCTTGACCTGATCGACCTGCTCACCATTCAGCAGGGTGATGTCCAGAGTACCGGTCTGATAGCTCATCAGAGCCTGCTGGCTGTCCTTGATGACCTGATAGGACAGGCCATCCAGCGCGATGCTGTCGGCATCGTAATAGTCGGTGTTCTTGACCATCTCGAATGCGGTAGCAGCGGGCTGATAGTCGGTCAGGATGAAAGCACCGTTGGACAGCACCGTGTCGGGGCTGGTACCGAAGGTGTCCGCGCAGGTGTTGAAGAAGGCCTCGTTGACCGGGTAGAAGGTGGGGAAGTACATCAGGCTCAGGAAGTAGCTGACCGGGACGTTCAGCTGGACCTCGAGGGTCTTGTCATCCACTGCGGTCACGCCCAGATCGGTGACGGGCTTTTCTCCTGCAATGATCTCGGCAGCGTTGACCACCTGACCAATATCCGACAGCATATAGGAATACTCGGAAGCGTTGGCAGGGTCAACCGCCCGCTGCCAGCCGAACACAAAGTCGGCTGCGGTGACGGCGTCGCCGTTGGACCACTTTGCATCGCGCAGGTGGAAGGTATAGGTCTTGCCGTCCTCGCTGATGTCGCAGCTCTCGGCAATGGCCGGGACCGCTGCGCCGTCGGTATCCATCTGCATCAGACCATCAGTGTAGTCTGCGATGACCTCAAAAGAGGTGCCGTCGGTGGCGATCTGCGGGTCCAGAGACTGAACTTCGGTCTCCAGCATGATGTTCAGGGTGCCGCCTGCGGCAGTGCCAGCTGCGCTGGAAGCACCGGTGGAGGCAGCCGTGGAAGCTGCCGTAGAGCTGGAGCCGCCGCAGGCCGTCAGGGCCAGAGCTGCTGCGGACACGCCTGCTGCTGCCAGAAAGCTGCGGCGCGAAATACGACGATCGAATCTCATAATATCTTTTCCCCTCTCTAACACCGCTTTAATCCATTAAAGCGACTGTTTCAAAAAAATGCACAAGGTGTTCCGCTCCCCCTCCGGAGCTTTTCGCACACCCTTGTGCCTTGGCCGCATTATACCGCGTCTTCCGCCGAAAGAAAAGGTTTTTTTCCAAATTTACATCTCCCAAAGGACGATTTCTGTGGTTTGACCAACAATATACCGAAATTTCGATTTGAATTTTGTATAGTTTTCCTCTTGAACTGTACTCACTCAGAGCACAGTTCAGATGAAACAAGTGTTATCTGTCCTCCTGTCATGTACACTTCGGCTATTCCTCTTTCTTTTGTAAAGAAAACCGCCCGCCGCACTTTTTGATGCAGCGGGCGGCCCAGACTTTATTTTATCGCAATTTTCAAAAATAGTGCCTATCAAAACGGCCGCTTTGCGATATGCAGTTTGCGGATGTTGCTTGTGCATTAAAAACGCAAACTGCTATATTTGGAAAATGCTCAGACCACCTCAGCGGCAGGCACTTCGGCCTCGCCATTGTACACAGCCTCATCCAGCTGACCTTCGGTGGCGGCCACAAGAGTGGTAGCGGCCGCAGCGCCGACGACGTTGGTGGCGGTACGCGCCATATCAACGATGCTGGAAATGGGGGAAAGCAGGATGATGGCTTCCACCGGCAGACCGGCGGCGGCAAAGAGGGCCGTGGCGGTGATGGTGGCCGTGCCGGGCACGCCGACGGTGCCGATGGAGACGACCACAGCCAGCACGACAAGGAAAGCGTACTGCACCGGGGTGTACTCAATGCCCAGCAGATGGATGGTGAAGACCGCCAGCAGGGTGGGCCAGATGCCGGCGCAGCCCGGCATACCGAGGTTTGCGCCCAGACTTGCGCCAAAGGCGGCGACATCCTCATTGACGCCCAGCTTCTTGGTCAGCTGGTTGACGGTGACAGGGATGGTGCCCACGCTGCTCTGAGAGGTAAAGGCCACGGTGGCTGCGGGCCAGATGCCCTTGAAGAAGCGGACAGGGTCCAGCTTGCCGACCAGCTTGACGAGTGTGCCTTCCACCACGAAGAGCTGGATCGCGCAGAGGATATAGGCCAGCACCAGAACACTCAGCAGCGGGATGAGGTCAGCCGGAGAAGAGCGGCTGACGGCGCGGGCGATGAGGGACAGGACGGCATAGGGGGTAAAGGAGATGACGTAGCTGACCACACGGCCCATCACAAGGTCGCCGGCGTCGATGAACTTCTTGAAGGGGGCGACCTCCTCGGGCTTCTTGACCACCAGCTTGTTGTAGCTGATGGCCACCAGAATGGAAAAGACCACGATGGGCACCACCTCGCCGTTGGCCCAGTGCGAAGCGAGGTTCTGGGGAAAGAGGCTGATGACGGTGTCCACGAAGGTGGGCACTTCCTTGGCGGTGTAGTCGGTGGCCAGCTCATACTGGACACCGTGGCCGATGTTGGTGGCCACCCCGGCGACCAGAGTGATGAGGCTGGCGAAGAGGGTGTTCAGGACGAGGAAGAAAACAGTCTTGAGGCCGATGTTTTTCAGACGAACGGAGTTGCCCAGATTGGTGATGCTGGAAATGATGCTGAAGACCAGCAGCGGGATGACCACTGCCGAGACGACGTGGGCATAGACCGTGCCCACAGCGGCCACATAGATGTGATGGCCCTTGAACGCGAGGCCCACGATGAGTCCGAGGCCTACCGCCAGAATGGTGCGCACGCCGAAGTCAACGTGCTTTTTCTTGTGCAGATAATACAGCAGGGCAAAAAATACAGCAGTCAGGGCCAGTGCGGCCAGATCCAAAATTTCTACAGACATAAAACGGATGCTCCTTTATTTTCTGAGTGTGATGTCGTTTTTGTCTGTCAACACATTCGCTCTCTCATGGTGTTCCTCCCATTTAGCACAAACCTACTTTGTATGTATGTTTGTTCGGTTGCTGTGGAGTATACTACATCCCGTTCCGGTTGTCAAGCAAATTATGAAAGACCTTTGAATTTCACGTCCAAACAGCATTCTTCTTTTGCAGCTCTTTCCTCTGCCCGCTTGACTTTTTCGCTCTGGCTGCATATAATAGAGGTGCAAATGAGAATGACAGTCGCCATTCATATCACCAAATGAGCAACAAGAAACCCCTGCGGTACCGTTAATACCGAAGGGGTTTCCTGCTGCCTAGGGGTTAGTGCTTGCCAGCCTTGAACTGTTCGTCAAGCCACTTGCAGATGTAGTAAGCTGCTATACCTGCTGCGACGGACAGCGCAAATGAAAATATGGTCTCCATTCTTATCACCTCCTTCTCCGTTTTATGGAGTCGGAAGGCCGACACTATCAGAATACCATAAATTTCGACGATTCGCAATGAATCCATGAGAATATGTAAAAAGAGCCGCCGTGCACACGCACAGCGGCTCTTGCGATTTTTCGTTCTTTTACTTTGCGTACTCGACAGCACGGCTCTCGCGGATGACATTGACCTTGATCTGGCCGGGATAATCCAGCGTATCTTCGATCTTCTTTGCGATGGAGCGGGCCAGCAGGATGACCTGATCGTCGCTGATGACGTCGGGCTTGACCATGATGCGGACCTCGCGGCCGGCCTGCACGGCAAACGCCTGCTCGACGCCCTCGAAGCTGGAGGAGATCTCCTCCAGATTCTCCAGACGCTTCACATAGCTCTCGACGTTCTCGCGGCGGGCACCCGGGCGGGCGGCGCTGATGGCGTCGCAGGCCTGAATGATGAAGGCCAGCGGCGTCTTCGGCTCCACATCGCCATGGTGGGCCTCGATGGCATGGATGACCTGGGTGTTTTCCTTGTACTTGCGGCAGATGTCCACGCCGATCTGGACGTGGCTGCCCTCGATCTCGTGGTCAAGCGCCTTGCCGATGTCATGCAGCAGACCGGCACGGCGGGCCAGCGTGACATTCACGCCCATCTCGCCTGCCAGCAGACCGGCCAGCCATGCCACCTCCATGCTGTGAGTCAGCGCATTCTGACCAAAGCTGGTGCGGTACTTCAGGCGGCCAATGAGCTTGATGAGGTCGGGGTGCAGGCCATGGATGCCCAGCTCCATGACAGCGCGCTCGCCCTCCCGCTTCATCTGCAGCTCAAGGTCGTGGCGGCACTTTTCCACCGTCTCCTCGATGCGGGCAGGATGGATGCGGCCATCGCCGATGAGGCGTTCCAGCGTCATGCGGGCCACCTCGCGGCGGGTCTGGTCGAAGGAGGACAGGGTAATGGCCTCCGGGGTATCGTCGATGATGAGGTCAACGCCGGTGGCCGTCTCAAGGGCGCGGATGTTGCGGCCCTCGCGGCCGATGATGCGGCCCTTCATCTCGTCGCTGGGCAGCGGGACGACGCTGACGGTCGTTTCGCTGCAGTGGTCAGCAGCGCAGCGGCTGATGGCCTGACCGATGAGGTTGCGGGCGATGCCGTCGCAGTTCTCCTTCAGGTCGGTCTCGTAGGCAGCGACGCGGATGGCCTTCTCGTGGGTCAGCTCCTCGTCCACCTTGTGCAGCAGCACCTCGCGAGCGTCCTCCTGACTCAGGCCGGCCAGCGTCTCCAGACGCTCCATCTCCTTGGCGCGCAGGGCATCGACCTCCGCCAGATGGGCGTCAGCCTCCTCGTGCTTCTTTTTCAGCTCGTCCTCGCGCTTTTCCAGCGCCTCGGTCTTGCGGTCGAGGGCCGTTTCCTTCTGGTCGATGCGGTTCTCCTGACGGCTGATCTCTGCACGGCGCTGCTTGATCTCCTTGTCGGCCTCTGCCTTCTGGGCATCCACCTCGGCCTTCAGACGGAAGGCCTCATCCTTTGCTTCCAAAATTGCTTCCTTGCGCTTCTGGTCAGCAGCCTTGATCGCTTCGTTCACCAGCCGGGTAGCCTCGGCCTCGGCGCTGCCGATCTGGGCCTCAGCGGTCTTCTTACGGTTGTTGTAACCAATAAAATAGCCCGCAGCTGCGGCAGCGACAGCAACGATCAATGCCGCGATCACTCCGATTACGGTCATTGTTCTTCACTCTCCTTAACAGTCAAATTTTGCTTTAACAGGCAGGAGACGCTGTGCGGCCGAACGCGGGCCAGCAAAAATCAAATTTTCAACGAAAAAGAGGCAGACAAGAACAGACGCAGAGAAAGATCTTCCTGTGCGGTGAGTCTGGTGCAGCTTTTCGATTTACAAGATGTGCTTATAAAAACGGGCCAATGATGCCCCATTGAAATATCTGGTCGCGGAATGCTCCGCCTACAGCGTCTTAGATTCCATACTACTTCTTATATTACGAAACATTTTGCACAATGTCAAGGAGAAGTAAGGCGGAAAGGCGAAATTATTTTTGATTTATTCCAGATACATCCGGCGCAGACGCATCAGACGGGCCGGAGTCAGGCCATATTCGGCCTCCAGATAGGCCTCGGCGCTGCCAAAACGCTGCCGGATGATGTCCAGCACGAAGGGAGCCGACTCCGGGTGGACACCAAAAACGCCGAGGTAGAAGTCCTTCCGGGAGGGGTCGGCGGCGATCTCATCGGCGTGCTCGGCCCAGACTTTTTCCAGCTCCGGTCTGCGCCAGATGTTCGTCTTCACGAAATCTTCCGTAATGGTCTCATCCGACGCACCCAGCGCCAGCAGAATGAGCATCGCGGCCACGCCGGTGCGGTCTTTTCCCGCCGAACAGTGGAAGAGCACCGGCGTCTCGCCCACTTCCAGCGCGCGGAACAGCTCTTTGTAGGCCTTGTTGCCGAACAGCATCCGCTCGTACATGGCATCCGCCATCCGGCGTCCCTCGTCGGGCATCCCCTTCAGCAGGGTCTCCCGGTCTTCGGGCGAGAAGTCCACCTCCTTGCCGTTCTCAAGGCAGAGGCCGCAGATGCGCACGAGCCGTGCACCGTCGGGCACATAATCGGGGCTTTCGGCGGCCTCCGCCTCGCTGCGCAGGTCAAGGATGAGCCGCAGCCCCAGCGAGTCCAGCAGCTTCCGGTCGGCCTCACCGGTGAGCTTCCACGTCGGGATGCCCCGGTAGATCTGCCCCCACCTGACGTGCTTGCCCTCGTCGGCCTCGTAGCCGCCCAGCTCGCGGAAGTTGTGGCCGCCCTCGAACGGCAATTCTGTGCCGGGGGCCGGATGCACCACAGCGGGCTTGGACGCCGCGCTGGACAGGACGGGCAGATCGTAAAAGGGCTTGGCCGGACGTCCGCGCCGGGGCGGCAGGCTGGCTGCGCCGCCCAGCACCTCCATGAGGTAGCCGCGCAGCAGGTCGAGGTAGGCCGAGGTGTGGTCGCGCCGCTGCAAAAGGGAGACGCAGAGGGGCGGCAGATCTTCCAGCAGGACATCCCGCACCCGGTCCAGCTCCCGCCGTGCCCCCGGCTCATACCGGGTCAGGCAGGTGCAGAGCTGCTCCTGCACGAGGTAGTAGGCCTGATAGAAGCTGGGGCCGATCTCGGCGTTAGGCGCGAAACCCGCCCGGGCGCAGGCCTCCCACAGCGGGGCAAAGAGGTCCTGCCGCAGGCTGGGCAGAAGGACCCGCTGGTTCCGCAGCTCGGTCAGCGGCACGCTCTCCCTCTCCCAGAAGGGGTGGCCCCGCGGCACCAGCAGGCAGGCCGGGTCGGCCCGGAGGGTGGTGCGGGCCAGCACCGGTGCGGCACAGCCCAGGTCCATCACGAGGCCCGCGTCCAGCTCGCCCTGCTCCACCCCCTCGGCCACCGCGTCGTTGTCCAGCAGGCGGAAGCGCATCTCGATGTGGGGGTACTGCTGGCGGAACTTGTCCAGCTGGGTCTCGAGGCCGGGCAGATAGTCCGGCACCAGCGAGACGCTGATGCCGATGCGCACCGGCTGGGCCGACTGGATCTCCGCGTGGAGCGCTGCCTGCATCTGCTGGAACTGCTCCACCACCGGCGCGGCGTGGCGCTGTAAGCTCACGCCCCGTTCGGTGAGGCTGAGCTTGTGGTGGGCGCTGAGAAAGAGCGGCCCGCACAGCTCGGCTTCGAGGGCCGAGATGCTCTGACGCAGAGCCTGCCGGGATAAAAACAGGCGCTGGGCCGCGCGGGTGTAATTCATCTCCTCGCAGAGAACCAGAAAATAATGCAGCTGGCGGATGTCCATCGTTTCCTCCTGAATGATCGTAGTCTCATGGGTAAAGCATACCGCCTTTTGGCCGGATTGTAAAGCCGCCGGGCACAAAATCCCGCTTTTTCTGCCCTATTGACGCCGGCTCTGCCCGCGCGTAAAATAAAGAAAAAGGAGGCCCTGCCTATGACACACAATGCTCCGGCACCGAAGGCCCAAAGCCTCGGCACGCTGTTTTTTACCTTTTTCAAGATCGGCCTGTTCACCTTCGGCGGCGGCTACGCTATGATCGCCCTGCTGGAAGAGGAATTTATCCAGCGCCGCAGGTGGCTGGATAAGGACGAGTTCCTCGACATGACCGCCATCGCGGAATCCACCCCCGGCCCGGTGGCCATCAACAGCGCCACCTACCTCGGCTACAAGCTGGCCGGAGTCCCCGGCGCGGCGGTCGCCACCGTGGCCGTCTGCCTGCCGTCCTTCCTCATCATCTACGCCATCTCGCTGTTTTTTGAGCAGTTCACCCAGCTCACCGTCATTGCCAACGCCTTCAAAGGCATTCAGGTCTGCGTCATCTATCTCATCTTCTCGGCTGGTGTGCGGATGCTGCAGGCGCTCGACCGCTCCCTCTTTTCTTCCGGCGTCCTCCTGTCCGTCTTTCTGGCGATGACGAGCCTTTCGCTGGCGGGCATCAGCGTCTCGTCCATCCTGCTCATCCTCCTCAGCGGTGCGGCAGGCGTGGCCGCGTGGCTCTTGGGCCGCAGAAAGGAGGGGAAGTGATATGCTCCTGAAGCTGTTCCTCACCTTTTTTGAGATCGGTGCCGTCTCCTTCGGCGGCGGCTACGGCATGATCTCCCTCATCCGGGAAAAAGTCCTGCTCCATGGCTGGCTCTCCGAGGCCGAGTTTCTGAGCTTCATCGCAGTGTCGGAATCCACCCCCGGCCCGCTGGCCGTCAACATGGCTACCTTCATCGGCTCTTCGCAGGGCGGGGTGCTGGGGGCGCTCTGCGCTACGCTGGGCGTCGTCCTCCCCTCCTTCTTCATCATCCTGCTCATCGCGGCCCTCATCCACGACTTACTCAAGTACGCCGGGGTCGAAGCCTTTCTCTCCGGCGTCCGGCCCTGCGTCGTGGCCCTTATCCTCTCCACTGCCCTCACGATGGGCCTAAGCACCCTGCTGGACATCTCCACCGCCGCCGACGCCCCCGCGCCATCATGGCAGGGCATCGGCATCCTTGCGCTTCTGGCTGTCGTCCGGCTGGTCTGGCAGAAAGCGAAGGGCAAAGCCCCTTCACCCATCGGGATGATCCTGCTCTCGGCGGTGCTGGGCGCACTTTTATACCAATAAAAAAGAACGGCATCTGAGCTTTTCTCCGATGCCGTTCTCTATTTTGCTCTTCTGAAATCCGATTCACAGACCCGGCCATTCTGGGCCAGAACACGGCGCAGGATCTGCATCACGCCGGAGCTGGTGTTGGGCGGCGCGAGGAAGGGCACCTCCTCCCGGAGGGCGGGCGAGCCGTTCTCCACGAGGAATCCGTATTTTGCCGCCTTCAGCATCTCCGCGTCGTTGAAGGTGTCGCCGAACGCCATCATGCCCTCGGGCGGGACGCCCAGACGCTCCCCCAGCCGAAGCAGGGCCGCGCCCTTGTGGACGCCGGGATTCATGATGTCCACCCAGTCTGCACCGGCCACCGCCACCGAGAAGCGCCCGCCCCAGACCGGGCCATAAAGCGCGTCGTAGCCCTTCTGGGCATCCCCCTCGGGGAAGTAGATGGTGAATTTATCCACCCGGGCGGTCACGTCCTCCAGATGGGGGACATATTCTACCTTGGTGTAGAATCTCTTAAAGACCCTGTCGTATGGCCGGAACTGCTCCTCCACATAGGCCGTTTCCAGCCCACAGAGGACGGCGGCGTGGCCCGCGCTCCGGGCCTGCCCGGCCAGCGTGTGCCAGTCGGCGGCGTCCATCTCGGAGAGATACAGGCTCTCGCCCTTCCAACAGATGGCACCGCCGTTGTCACCCACAAGGATGATGTCGTCCTGCAGGGGCGCGAACATCTCCTCTAAGGTGTAGATGGGCCGTCCGCTGGCGGCAGCGAACCGGATGCCCCGCTCTGCCAGTGCGCGGACGGTCTCCGCGAAGTCCGGCGGGAGCTGGCTCTGGCCGTCCAGCAAGGTAGCGTCAAGGTCGGAGGCAATGAGGCGGATGACGTCCATGCGCGCCTCCTCAGCCCACATAGCTGATGTTCACGTCGATCTGTCCGCCATAGCCGGGGATGCGGGCGGTGCAGCTGCCCTGCCACATATCGCAGGAGATGGGGCTGCTGGCTACACCATAGTGTGCATTCCAGATGCTGTAGCCCGTCAGACGGCTCAGGTCCACCCGCTGGCGGAACCACAGAGTAGAAGCGTAGACGCCGGGCTTGTAGCCCTGCGCCTTGACCTCCTCGCAGAAAGCGATGGCGCACTTGGTGCGGTCCTCGACGCCCAGACCGTCGGCACGGCCATTCTTGCCGCCGGAGGCCTCAGTATCGAAGTAGATGGGGTAGTCCAGCTTACGGCCGTTCAGGACGTAGGCGCAGCCCATGGCTTCCTCCCGGGCCTCCTCCTCGTTGACGGCCTGACTGAAGAAGTAGACGCCCACCTTCAGGCCCGCATTGCGGGCGTTGGTGAAGTGCTGCTCGAACATGGGGTCCAGCACCAGCGCACCGCTGCCGTAGCCGCGGTAGCCGATGCGGATGATGACGAACTTGACGCCCGCCGTCTTTACCTGTTCCCAGTTGATGCTGGACTGATATTTCGAGACATCGATGCCGAAGGTGGCATTCTGCTGCACGCCGTTGGCGTCGAAGTAGTAGAGCTTGTTGTCGATGGACTGGATGCCCTTCACGGGCTGGTTGGTGTACTGGTCATAATAATAGGTCTTGCCGCCCACCGTGCGCCAGCCGGAATAGACCGGGGCCGGGGCGCTGCTGCCGCTGTCGTCTTTGTCGCTCCTGCCGAAAAGCAGGTTCCACAGCCAGCTCAGCAGGCCATTCTCGTCAGTGAGACAGGCGGGGTCGATGCTGCTCTCGTCCAGCGTGCCTGCATCCAGTGCGGCGCGGATCTCCTCCGGGGTCAGCAGGATGGTGCCCTCCTCGGTCTTCACCGGCAGGGAAGCCTCCTCGGAGTTCGTCTCTGCACCTGCCTCCGGCTGGGCCTCTGCGGCCTGCTCCACCGGTGCGCTCAGGGGGTCCTCTGCGGCCAGTGCCTCCGTCTCCTGCTGTAGGCTGGGGAAGTTGTTCTCCTGCTCCAGCTCCTCGATGCTGCCCATCATGGGGTCAGCAGGCGCTGCCTCCGGGGCCGCAGGCGCTGCGGCCGTTTCCTCTGCGGGGGCGGCCGGAGCCTCCGACACGGCAGGCGCTTCCGTCTCATTCTGGCTGGGGGCAGCGGGCTGCGCGGCAGACGCAGCGGTGCTCTCCGCCTCCGAGGATGCAGAGTCCGTCTTTGACGGCTTGGGAGCTTCCTTCTTGTCGTCTTTCTTTGTGCTGTGGTCCGCGTTGCTCTCGCCCTCCCACAGCAGGGCCGACGGCTCCACCGTCAAGCCTGCGGGCTGAGACGCCAACAGGGCCGTGGTGCCAAAGCCGCCCACTGCGATGGCAAGCGCCATCACCGCCGAGGCCACCATCTGGCCCGCCGCGCGGCGCGTCTTCTTTTTTGGGGTTCCTGTATCGTTCCGTCTCATTCCGCCTGCTCTGCCTCCAAGCTCTATTCTAACGCGGCCTCTCGCCGCCGGAAGTGCTATTTGCACACCTATAGTATACACCCAACTGCAAGCTCCCGTCAATCTCCTTCGGTGCGTCCTGCGGGGCGTCTCGCGGGGGGCGTCTACTGCCAAAAATACTCTGTATGAAATACGGCCCAGACCCTCTCATTATTGCACCGACGAGAAAAAAGACAAGTTTTGAGCAGAATTTTTGCGTTTTCCTCTTGCTGTCTTGACAGGTGTATGGTATCATGGTGGTCATGCAGCTTTTGCTGCCCTTTTGAAACTGTAATGACGGAAAGGCAGATCTTTATGTCAAATGTAAAAGATTTCTTAAAACGCAAGGACATCGTCATCACCCCCCAGCGCTACCTCATCGAGGCGCTGGGCGCGATGGCACAGGGCCTGTTCGCCAGCCTGCTCATCGGCACCATCATCAAGACGCTGGGCCAGCAGACCGGGCTTGAGACGCTGGTGGACTTAGGCAGCTACGCCACGGCCATGAGCGGCCCGGCCATGGCTGTGGCCATCGGCTGGGCGCTCCACTGCCCGCCGCTGGTGCTGTTCAGTCTGGTGACGGTGGGCTACTCCTCCAACGCTCTGGGCGGCGCAGGCGGTCCTCTGGCCGTCCTCATCATCGCCATCGTGGCCGCTGAGCTGGGCAAAGCCGTCAGCAAGGAGACCCGCATCGACATCCTCGTGACCCCTCTGGTGACCATCTTCTCCGGCGTCGGCCTCTCGATGCTCATCGCCGCCCCCATCGGTGCCGCCGCAAGTCAGGTAGGCACCCTCATCATGTGGGCCACCGAGCAGGCTCCCTTCCTGATGGGCATCCTCGTCTCGGTCATCGTGGGCGTCGCACTGACTCTGCCCATCTCCTCTGCCGCCATCTGCGCAGCGCTGGGCCTGACCGGACTTGCCGGCGGTGCCGCTGTGGCGGGCTGCTGCGCCCAGATGATCGGCTTCGCCGTCATGAGCTATAAGGAAAACGGCGTCGGCGGCCTCATCAGTCAGGGCCTCGGCACCAGTATGCTCCAGATGGGCAACATCGTGAAGAACCCCCGCATCTGGATCGCACCCACTCTGGCCAGCGCCATCACCGGCCCTCTGGCCACCTGCGTCTTCCGCATGGAGATGAACGGCGCAGCCGTCTCCTCCGGCATGGGCACCTGCGGCCTCGTGGGCCAGATCGGCGTCTACACCGGCTGGGTCAACGACATTGCCGCCGGCACCAAAGCCGCCATCACCCCGATGGACTGGGCCGCCCTCGTCCTCATCTGCTTCGTCCTGCCCGCCGTGCTCAGCGTCCTCTTCTGCGAGATCGAGCGCAAGCTCGGCTGGATCAAGGACGGCGACCTGAAGCTGAACTGAACAAACAAAAAAGCCTGCCGACGCAGGCTTTTTTCTGTTCATACCACTCGTTTGCCATCCAGCACCGCCTGCCGGAGCGTATCCCCTTCGTACACCAGCTTGAGGGAGAACCACAGGCGTTCCTCGTTCAGCAGCCGGAAGAAGATCTTGTCGCCCTCCCAGATGGGCAGCTGCGTCACCTTCTCCTTCGGCACCCATTCCAGTACGCCCTCCCGGCAGGCATCGCCCTGCATCATCTCGCCCGTCCACTCGTCGGCGGTGTAGAGGTGGATGAACTCGGTCATATTGCCCCAGATGAAGGTCAGCAGACCCCGGCTGCGCCAGTGGGTCAGAGTCAGGCCTGTCTCCTCCTTCACCTCGCGGAGAAGGCAGTCCTCCGGGCTTTCGAACCGCTCGAATTTGCCGCCCACGCCGATCCATTTGTCGTGGTTGTAGTCGTCCTCCTTCTTCACCCGGTGGAGCATTAGGTAGGCGTCGTCCCGCTCCAGATAGCACAGCGTCGTGCTGAAGATCGGGTATTCCGGGTCCATAAAGGCTCCAAGCTTCATTGTTTTCCCCTCTTATCTTAAAATCTCACAGCAAAGCGCCCCGCAGATGACCCCTGCGGGGCGCTGTCTTCATGCGTTCATGCCTTGCGGCCTGCCCGGCCTTTGCCCGCGTTGTTCAGCTTGCGGACGAGGTCGTTCTGGTGCTTGCGCTGGGAGGGCGTCGGCTCGGGGTCGTGCACTTCCTCTGCCTTGGCCCGGGTCTGCTGGGCGGTGGCGTCCACGCGCTCAAGGTTCCACTCCTGATTGCCGCCCGAGACGAAGTTCCAGATCTGGGCCTGCGCACCATTGGAGGTGTTCATGCCCACGAGGTCGATGTACTTGTCGGCCAACACATTGCGGATGCGGGTACGGCCATTGCGGGTGGGTTCCAGCGCCCAGCACTGGCTCATGCCGCTGGTGCGTCCCCACTGATGGAGCCATGTGCCCTCCACCACGCCGCCGAGGGCAAGGTCGATCATCTTCCCGGTAAAACGGTTCTGGATGCGCCAGCGGCCTTCGCCGGCATCCACGAATTTCCACTGCTGCCATGGATGACCTGCGTAATCCCACAGACGGATCGCAGCGCCGTTCTCCGTGTTGAAGTTCTTTACTTCCAGCACCTTTCCATTGGGGGCCTTGATGAGGTAAAACTCATTTTCCGATAATACGACCTGCGATGCCTTTGCCATAACTGCGATCTCCTTTCAGCGTAGATTTTACTGCCCCTATTATAGCGCATTTTCATTTGGGCAGCAAGAATAGTTTTCCATAATCTTTTTTGATTTCTTTATACATTTTGACCGTTTTGCTGGAATTTGCCCTGTCCCGGGTTCCGCTGTCGGTGCACACTTGTATACATTATGAAAACGGCCCGCCGGGGGCGCTTTCCGCGCTGTCTCCACGGCAAGAACAACGCCCCCGTTTTCGGCTCGTTTCGAGCCGGTTCCGGGGAGTTCTGTAGTTGCTGCAAGGCCAATTCAGGGCAATGACTTTATTTTTATAAATCAAAGCTCGCTTTGATGCTTTACTTTAATGATAGATATAGCATTTCAGAGAACGCTTTAATTTGTTTCACGTTTTTTGCTATTGACTTTATTTCAAAACCGGTGTATAGTAAGCTTGCAAGGAGCAAAGAGCGCTCCTCAACAACGAGCTTCAGGTCCCGCGTCCGGCGGGACTGTGAGAAAAATATAGGAGGTTTGACTATGTATTACTACATTCTGGGCTGCGGTATCGCTTGTTTGATCCTGTTCGGCATCGACAGCATGGAGACGGTATGCGTCAAGCCGGCTGAGATGGTTGGCAAGGTCCTGCTGTGGCCTGTCACCCTGATGGAAGCAGTTGTCCGTTACAACTCCACTCATCACGACTTCAAGGCTGCGCTGTAAAACGCATCACGTCCAAGGACGTCGAAAAAGCCATCAAGGCTGCCGTACTCTTTGCGGGGTACGGCAGCCTTTTTGCTTTACACCCGGGGGCCGGATGTGATACACTATCTCTATAAGCCGCTTTCCCCCACCGAACTTTATCATGCGCAGCGGTGCGCTGTCTTTTCAGGAGGACTATGAAACCCGATTACAAGCTGGTCGCCAAGGCCAAATACATCCACATGACCGCCGACCTCGCCAGTGAGCTCTGGCACGAGGTCTACAAGCGCTACTTCCCAGCAAAGCAGCTGGGCGCCCTCGTCGAGAGCCTCCAGAGCGCCGACGCCATCGAGGAGGACATCGACAACGATGTGAACTACTTCCTCGTCTTCCTCGGCAGCCAGCTCATCGGCTATTTTGCGTGGAAGATGGAAAACACCTCGCTCCACCTGCTCCATCTCTACCTCAAGCCCGCATACCGGGGCAAGGCCATCGGCCGGGACATCGTGGCGTCCTGCGAGCGTCTGGCCCGGGGCGAGGGCCGGGGCCGGGTCTGGTGCGGCGTTAACGCCAAAGCCCTGCCCGTGCAGCAGTTCTTCAAGGCCCGGGGCTACCGCTCCCTCGGCCCTGCCGAGAGCGAGGGCGGCATCGACCGCAACGAGCTGATCTTTGAGCGGATGTTGTAAGAAAAAGACCATTGCATTTTTCCTGCATTTGTACTACACTAAAGTAGTGTATTGAAGTGCCCGTCTGCGGGCCGACCATCAATGAATGACCGGGGAGGAACTGTATATGGCTAAGGACCATCCGACCGGAAAATCCGGCCTGTATGCCGCTTTTCTGGAGCTTGAAACACCGGAGGAATGCTACCGCTTCCTGCAGGACGTATGCAGCTATGCAGAGCTGAGCGCGATGGAGCAGCGCTACAACATCGCCGAAAAGCTCATGCGCAAGCAGAGCTACACCAGTATCATGGGCAATATCGGCGCTTCCAGCGCGATCATCAGCCGGGTGAGCCGGGTGCTGAGCCGGGACGACAGCGTCCTGCGCCGCATTCTGGAGAAAAACGGCGTCTCTACTGACGCTGAGGAATGATCTTTCACTGACCGCTGCGCACTGCGGGCCGGGGACGCCCCGCCTGCGGTGCGCTTTTTTCGTTGATCTATAAGGAGATGTTTTTATGAGCAAAGCTGTTCTGTTTTTTGCCGACGGCACCGAGGAGTGCGAGGCCCTTCTGGTGGCCGACCTGCTCCGCCGCGCCAAAGTCGAGGTCATCATCGCCTCTGCGATGGGCCGCCGTGCGCTGGTCAGCAGCCACGGCATCCACCTGAACGCGGACGCACTGGCTGAGGACGTGGACTACAGCGATGTGGACATGGTCGTCCTGCCCGGCGGCATCCCGGGCACCCCCAATCTCGCCGAGAACAAGACCGTCACCGACACCTGCGTTTCCTTTGCCAAGTCTGGGAAAAAGGTCGCCGCCATCTGCGCCGCCCCCAGCGTCCTTGCCAGCCTCGGCCTGCTGGAGGGTAAAAACGCCACCGCACACGCCGGTTTTCAGGATAAGCTGGCCGGTGCCATCGTCCACGACGAGGAAGTCGTCGTAGACGGAAACATCACCACCAGCTACGGCCTTGGCGGTGCCATTCCTTTCGCTCTGGAGCTGGTGCGCCAGCTGGCAGGCCCCGCCGAGGCCGACCGCATCCAGAAGGCCATCGCTTATCGGCACTGAGAAGGAGGCTTTTCGATGCGCTTCATCACCTGCCGTCTGCCCGACGGCGTAGAAGACCCGGCCATCCTGTCGGCGGATGGCCGTCAGGTCTGGCCCCTGAGCTGGCTGGGCCTGTCCTACGAGACTCTGTCCGACGCCATCCCCTTTCTGACCCCGCAGGTGCGGGCCGGGCTTTCGCTGGCCATCGCGGGCATCCCGGCCCTGCCCATCGAGGCCGTCACGCTGGAAAGCCCCATCCCCGCCCCGGCACAGGATGTCATCTGTCTGGGCATCAACTACATGGCCCATTCGGACGAGGCTGAGAAATACTCCGCCGACGCCTTCGCCACCCAGCATCAGGATGCCATCTACTTTTCCAAGCGGGTCACCCGGGCCGTGCCGGACGGCGGCTTCATCGAGGCTCACACCGACCTCGTGAAAAAGCTGGACTACGAGTGCGAGCTGGCCGTCGTGCTGGGCCGGGATGCCAAGGACGTTCCCGCAGGGCAGACCCGAGACTACGTCTTCGGCTACACCATCCTGAACGATGTCTCGGCCCGGGACGTCCAGACCGCGCACAAGCAGTGGTATTTCGGCAAGAGCCTCGACGGCTTTACCCCCATCGGCCCCTGCATCGTCACGGCGGATGAGTTCGAGGCTTATCCGCCCAAGCTCCCCATCCGGTGCTTCGTCAACGGCGAAAAGCGGCAGGACTCCAACACCGGCCTTCAGATCTTTAACATCGACCACGTCATCGCCGAGCTGTCGCAGGGCATGACCCTCCGCGCAGGCACCATCATCGCCACCGGCACCCCGGCAGGCGTCGGAATGGGGATGGACCCGCCCCGCTTCCTCGTCCCGGGCGACGAAGTGCGGTGCGAGATCGAGGGCATCGGCACCCTGACGAACACGGTCCGCTGAGTGCATTCAACTCCAATTAGTATTATTCCGCGTAATTTATACCGTATCGATTGGTTTTTGTGTAAACCAGCCTTTTATTCACGAATAGTTCATATTAAATTCATATTCCGTTCATGCATCTTCGGTATATGTATGGCATCCAAGGCGCACAGCGCGCCAAAAAGCCGCTGACGGCACACTCCATGCTGCTGCCCCGCCCGGGCGGCAAAGGAAAGGAATCAGAAGATATGAAAATTGGTTTTTGGGAACTCGTGGTCATCGTGGTCATCGCGTTCGTCTTCATCGGCCCCGACCAGCTGCCCGTCTACGCAAAGAAGCTGGGCAAGATGCTACGTGAGCTGAAGAAGTACACCGGCGCTGCCTCCGAGGAGATCCAGAAGAACGTCGTGGAGCCTCTGAACGAGATTCAGGCCCCCCTCAAGGAGGCGGTCGCCCCCCTGACCGACATCAAGAAAGACATCGACAACAGCGTGAAGGACGTCACCAAGAGCTTCACCGGCATCGGCAAGACCAGCAAGGAAGAAGCCGCCAAGGCCGAGCAGCCGGAGGAAGTCACCGAGCTGGAGGTCGAAGAGCTGCCCGAGGAGGCTTCTGCTGAGGCTCCCGCCGCTGAGACGGCTGAGCAGCCTGTGAAGGCCGAGGAAAAGGCCGACGCCTCCGCTGCGGCAGCCCCTGTGGCCGAAGAAGCCGCACCTGCTGCCGAGGCCGCACCCGCCGAAGAGGCAAAGGCCTGAACATCCACACCGATGCACCCGCGCCCGCGGTTGCCTTATACATCGTAATCAGCCCGCCTCGCGGCGCGGCAAAGTAAAAAGGAGATCATTATTATGCGTATTGGTACTAACGAGCTGCTTATCATCCTGGTCGTCGTCCTGCTGATCTTTGGACCCAAGAACCTGCCGAAGCTGGGCAAGATGTTCGGCAAGACCATGAACAACTTCAAGAAGGGCATGGAGGAGTCTGACGACGAGGCCGAGACCACCACTGCAAAGGCCGAGACCAAGACTGAGAAGAAGGACGACGAGGAGTAATCTGTGGCTACGAACGTAAAGCGCAAAAAAAAGGCCGAAGTCATGGCTGACGACGGCAACATGACGCTGACGGGCCACCTGAAAGAGCTGCGCAACCGCCTCATCGTCTGCGCCGTGGTGTTTGTGGTGGCGGTCGTGGTCACACTGTCCTACGCCGACCGCCTCATCGACCTGCTGACCGCGATGGGACAGGGCTTCTACACCTTCGTGTCCATCGCCCCGCAGGAAAAGCTGATGCAGTATTTCCGCGTCTCCCTGCTGGCGGCTGTGGTCGTTACGGTGCCGGTGGCGCTGTATCAGGTGTACGCCTTTGCAAAGCCCGGCCTGAAGAAGAGCGAGACCTTCTTCCTCAAGCTGGTCATCCTGCTGGGTCTGGCCCTCTTCGTGGTGGGCGTGATGTTCGCCTACAAGCTCATGATGCCCTTCATGCTCCAGTTCCTGAGCACCGGCATCGAGGGCGCCGATTACATCCAGACCACCACCAGTATCGAGAGCTACGTCAGCCTCTGTCTGACCATGTTCATCATCTTCGGCTGCGTGTTCGAGATGCCTCTGGTCACCATCATTCTGGCCAAGATGGGCATTGCGAACCCCCAGCTCATGAAGAAGGGCCGCGGCATTGCCATCGTGCTCATCTTCTTTGTTGCAGCCGTCGTCACCCCGCCGGACATCGTTTCCCAGTGCATGGTAGCCATCCCGATGGTCCTGCTCTACTTTGTCAGCACCTTCCTGAGCGGCATCTTCTACAAGCCCCGCACGGAGGAAGGCGAGGAAGAGGACGAAGAAGACGAGGACTAAGGCTTCTTAAAACAAAAATGAGACAGGCAGCCCCTTTGCGGGGAAGCCTGTCTCATTTTTTGTTGTCCGCAGAAGCGGAGCGTCCGCCTCACAGGTCCACTACGCTCCCCACTTCTCCCGGCGCAGCGGGCACCGGGCCGAGCCGGACGGCGTCGGCATCCCGCCGCACCACAAACTCCACCGGCTGGCCGGCGGCAAAGGCGGGGCGATAGCTCAGCTCCAGTGTCTCCCACTCGCCCGGGACGGCACAGAAACAGTGGAGCATCGCGCCGCGCCCGGCGGCGAGGTTCAGGGTAAAGGCCGAGGCGTCGGCGGCGTTCTCTGCATAGAGCGGGGCCGCAAAGCTCCCGCAGGGGATGCTCTGCCCCCCGCAGCGGGCCGTGACGCCGCTGTCCAGACTGTACAGCTCGTTCAGAGTGGAGACGTCCCGGCTGTGGAGGTAGCTTGCCCCCACCGGCAGGGTGCGGGCCGAAAGGTTCTCCACCGAGAGGTAGACCAGCACCCCGTTCAGCCCGGGCGCAGGCGCATAGCCCAGCAGCTCCACCGCCGCCTTGCCGTCCAGCAGGGCAGGCTGACCCACGGCCCGGGGCTGTGCCCCAGCCGCCGAGACACCTGTGAGCAGGGCAGCGGCCAGACTGACCGCGCCCGAACCGGCGCATTTCAGGAACGACCGGCGGGAAAGGGACTGAGACATGGGGGACTCCTCCTTGCAGCGAGAAAAATCATTCACTTTATAGAGTATCGGTTTCTCTGCGCCCTGTCAAGAGTCTGGACGGGTTCTGCCGCAGATTTTGCATTTTCTTTGCCGATCTTGTACCAAAAAGCCGCAAAAATGCCGCCCGGCGTCAAAATCGCCGGGCGACAGCGGGTGCAGTCTTATTCGAAGGCCTCGTTCTCCTCTGCTTCGGCCTGACCGCGCAGGGTGTCGGCGTAGCCGAAGGGCACGATGTCGATGGCCTCCACCAGACGGTCGCGCATCCAGAGCTGAACATCGGTCTGGACGGTGTAGCCGCAGCCGGGGTCGGCCATCCACTGTTCCGGGTGGCGGGAGGGGAGGGCGCGCTGGCTCAGCATACTCATGATGACGCCGCCGTGGGTCACGCAGGCAGCCTCGGTGACGTCCATCCGGATCATATACTCGAACAGCTTGAGCAGCGTTTCCGAGCAGCGGGCGTGGAACTGCTCGGTAGGCTCTGCGCCCTCCGGCACGAAACCCGAGCCGGGGGTGATCCACTTCTTGAAGTCCTCGTTCTTCACCAGCTCCTTGACGGGATGGTTCTCAAAGACGCCAAAGCCCGCCTCCCGCAGGTCGTGCACCGAGAACTGGTGGGTGGCATTCGGGAACAGGATGTTGGCCGTCTCCACGGCGCGCATCAGGGGGGAGGAGAAGACGGTATCCACCTGCGGATACTCGAACCGCTCCTTCAGCTCGGCCAGCTGAGCGCGGCCCTCGTCGCACAGGGGGATGTCCGTGCCGCTGCCGATGTAAAGGCCCTGTAAATTACCGGCCGTCAGGCCATGGCGGATGAGATGGAGCTTAAAGGTTTTCATGCAAAAACACCTCTTGTGAGCTATCTTGTACTGTGCTGGTTCGCACAAATCTTGCTTTTCTGCTAAAATTCCCGGCATCCTCAGACACAAAATGTATGCCGTCAGGCTTTAGTTTAACATAGATATGGTGGAAAGAGCAACCCCTTTGACAAAAACGCCGAAATTATCGCGGAAAATCCGTCACTTTTTCGCTTTACAAGTCGTTTTCCATTGTGTATAATCAACGTGCTGTAAACCAAAAATCAAGGAAGTCCCATCTTTTATCTGAGGAGCCAAACATCATGGAGTTCAATCGTATCATCAAACTGCTGCGCAAGGAGCGCGGCATCACCCAGAAACAGGCGGCAGAGGATCTGGGCGTTTCGCAGGCCCTGCTTTCCCACTATGAAAAAGGCATCCGGGAGTGCGGCCTGGACTTTGTGGTACGGGTCGCCGATTATTATAATGTCTCCTGCGACTACCTGCTGGGCCGCTCGGCAGAGCGCAACGGCATGATGCTCTCGGCGGAGGATATCCCCAACCCCGACAAGATGAAGGACAACATCTACCATGGCAGCGTCCTTCCCACCATGAACAAGAAGCTCATCTCCAACAGCCTGAACGTGCTCTACGCCAAGATCGGCGAGTGCCACAGCAAAGCGCTGACCACCGAGGTCAGCGCCTACCTGATGACCGCCGTGGCCAAGATGTTCCGGCTGCTCTACTCCGCCGAGCCCCACAACGCCCCCAGTATGTTCAGCGTGGACGCCCGGCGCTGGCCCGGCTATTCCGACGCCGTGATGCACTCCGCACAGGCCAACGTGGAGGCCCTGCTGGCCGGAGAAGAGCTGCCCGGCGGCGAGGGCGTAGCCGACCCGTCCTGCCTCGCCATGACCACCGAGAGCCTGACCCGGGAATACCCGCTGTATACGCCCAGCCTGCTCAATCTGGTCAAGACCAGCGAGACCCGCGCCCGGGAGCTGACCGGCGAGGACCGCACTTAACTCTCTGTGAAACTAGTGTAAATTCTGCTCTGTTTTGCTTGCATCTGCGTGCAAAAAATGTTATAAACAAGACAGAACATTTTCATCGTGCTTTTTTATTCATAAAACGATTTCAAGGAGGGACACATCCATGTCCAATAAGATTTCCCGCCGCACCTTCCTCAAGTGCACCGGCGCTTCCGCCGCCGCTCTGGGCGCTGCTGCCATGCTGGGCGGCTGCGGCTCCAGCACCAGCGACGCCATCGAGGTCAAGGTGGGCGATAAGGTCAGCAACTGGAACAATCTGGGTGTCCAGCTCACCAGCGTCTTCACCATGAGCACCACCCCCGACCTGCCCGACCACGAGTACGTCGCCGTCCTCATCACTGCGGTCAACCGCTCCGGCGCGACCACCTTCAACATCGGCGCACAGAACCTCGCCGAGCTGGATGCGGCCTACCCTCTGGACAATGAGGCCACCAAGATCGACGTCGCCCGCCAGTATTTCCACGCTCTGGCTGCCTCCACCACCGACTTCACCGCCACCTGTGACGGTGCCGAGGCCGAGGTGGGCGCTTACATCCAGCTCTACAACGCCGAGGCCCAGAGCTTCTCTGAGTCCACCAACCTGCCCCCGCAAGGTTCCGGCTACATTGAGCTGATCTGCTGCGTCCCCACCGGCTGGCAGAAGCTGAACGTCACCTTCGTCCCCACCTTCGTGGCCAACAAGAGCCTGACCTTCACCCTCAGCTCTTCCGATATTGCACAGGCCTAAAGGCGTTTTTTCCGGACGAAATTCCGTCCCACGGGCAGATTTTTCCCCACAAAATTTTGTGAAAACCATTGACATCTGCTCATTTTTCGCCTATTGTATAGGCAAGACGCCCTACGGGGCAGTACAATGATTTCTGTGTTTCTACATAAAGGAGGAACGATCATGTCCTTAGAATTCAATCGCCGCTCTTTCCTGAAGTACAGCGCCGCCGCTGCTGTGGCTGTGGCTGGTTCCAGCCTGCTGACCGGCTGTGGTGAGGATGAGTACCAGAAGACCGGTAAAATCGGCAGCACCCTGAAGCTGATGGGCACCTTCAAGATGTACGATGGCGCTGATGCTCCTACATACATCGTCACCACTCCTGCCACTGCCACTACCCCTGCCACCGGTACTTTTAAGTGCAAGCTGAAGCTCAAGTGCACTACGGACAAGGTTCCTCTGGCCGTGACGGCTGATAAATTCCTGCTTACTGTGAATCCCGGCAAAAACGAAGACAACTACTACGGCAACACCTATGTCACTGTCGAAAGGGAAGATCCTAAATTTACTGTTGATGATGGTGAACGGGATTTCACTATTACTGTTAAAAATGTCAAGCTTGCAAATGACAATAAGGTCGAGTTCATCTACTTCCCCCGCATTCAGGCCAGCAGCGGCAACAGCGGCTATACCCGTGCTTTCTGCACTTGGAAGATGACCGCCAAGGTCAATAGCAATACTGGCAAGGTTACCTTCGAATAATTTCTTATTTCCGCACTCCACGCCCAAGGCTCACGCCTTGGGCGTTTTTGTTTGCCCTATTTCGTCGATATGCTAAATTCAGGGCAAAGAATTTTAGCAGTTTTATGTCTTGTGCACAGGGGGCTTTTCCTGCTACAATAAAGGCATATCAACTGGGGAGCGCAGCGGCCGGGCAAGTGCCGCCGCGCTGTTTCCTTTTGAGGGATGGGCGTCCTGCCTGATTTCACAAGAACAGGAGTGTGCAGTTTATGATCAATATGGTAAAGCTTCCCACCAACAAGAGCAGTCTGTTCCTGCGCGTGGCAAAGGGCCACTTTGCCACCAGCCACAGCCACATCAACTACTACATCGACGTCACCACCCAGAAAGCCCGCCTCTCGGAGGCCAAGGCCGTCGCCAAGGAGCTGGTGGCCGCCTATCAGCACAGCACCATCGTGGACACCGTGCTCTGTCTGGACGGCACGCAGGTCATCGGCACCTGTCTGGCCAACGAGCTGACCAAGGACGGCTTCGCCAATATGAACGCCCACCAGACCATCTACGTCATCACCCCCGAGTACACCAGCGGCAGCCAGATCATCCTCCGCGACAACCTCGCCCCGATGGTCAAGGGCAAGCACGTCCTCATTCTGGCCGCCTCCATCACCACCGGCTACACCGTGCAGGCCGCTGTGGAGGCCGTGAACTACTACG
>OHSK01000336.1_pt1 | contig 27817 bp, 20 predicted proteins | sample 1578701 | NCBI WGS metagenome assembly OHSK01 (sample SAMEA3879503, study PRJEB24766) | human gut metagenome | biome: human-associated habitat; feature: feces | place: USA | collected 1985/1987
TTGCCCTTCAAATTGTATTATTATACTACAGGCCTAAGAGCTAATAACATGGATCGTACAGACATTGATTTTCAATATTTTAAAATTCCATTTCCCGATAAAATAATTCACATTACAGAATTAGATGTGCTCTATAGAAAATATATATTAAGACCTAATTTAGTCCATATTCCTCACAATTACGATGACTCATATAAAGAAGAAAATTTGCTACTTACAATACATGATGTTTGGGGATATAAAAATATTACAAACAAAAAAGAAAAAAAGAAATGGGAGCGAGCCGTTTATAATGCTTCATGTATTGTAACATGCTCCCAATATTCTAAGTCTATGATTGAGGAAACTTTCAACCTCCCATGCTCAAAAGTTGTTTCTATTCCATGGGGAATATCCAGTGATTTTAATAAAGTTTCTCCAGCTATACTATCTGAATGTAAAACTCGCTTAAACTTACCATCAAGATACTTTCTATCAGTGTCTTGTAGTCACCCTAGAAAAAATATAGAAACATTAATAAAAGCATTTATTCAATTTAACTCAAAGAAAAGAGAGCATAAACTTGTATTAGTGTGGAGTAACCCACCTAAAAGCATTTTAAATCTATGTCAAAAGAATATTGAAAATAGTGATATTATTTTTTTGAAATATATTTCAGATAAAGATTTAGTATCTGTATATAATGGAGCCACAGCAACATTCTTCCCTACAAGATATGAAGGATTTGGTTTTCCTATTTTGGAATCATTCGCATGTAATACACCTGTAGTAACTTGTAGAAATACCTCACTACCAGAAGTAGGTGGCAATATAGCGTTATATACTGATGAAGACGGAGTTGATGAAATGTCATACTATATGGAATTATTTGAAAACGAAAATTTTGATTTACATTTATTTAGAGAGCAAGCTAAAAATTATATAAAGAGATTTTCCTGGGAAAACACAGCATTACAATATGTTGAACTCTACAAGTCATTACTATGATTAAAGCATATATCGATCCTTCAAGTCAAGTTTATTATGCTTCGTTTTATATACAAGGTCTATATGATTCTATTGGGAAGCCAAACATTTCATTTTCAGCAAAATATTTCAAAGACCTAAGGCGAAATGAAGGAAGAACTGCCTACGATGTTTATTTTGCTTTTGTATTAATAAACGATGGGGTAATAACAAAATATGTTATAGATTTTGCAGACGATGCAAGCGACATCAATAGAAGTGCATATAAGTGGGCGGATATCTACGCCAAAGTAAATATAAACAAGTCTTTTACTCTTTTTTATGCATATAATAAAATAGTAGATTATAATCGAATAATACAATTGCCTCCTTATTTTGGTATCAAAATATGGAATAGTTACCAAACTATATTTTATTGTATTACAAATTATATTAAATCATTAAGTAATAGAAGTGTAGGGATTCATGTGCATATAAAAGATTATCTACTTCAATACGTACATAGGTCTAGACTATCATACTATGAAACACCTTCTCTTAAAAACAATGGTAATAATTATGTTTTCTTTGCATCGAACTTATGGAACATTGAAAATTGCAATGACACTACCAATTTAATCCGTGAAAGATTTATCATCGCATGTACCAAAAATAAAAAGATTGATTTTGAAGGTGGATTTATTATCCCTCCTAATCATCCTTTAAAAGAGAAATATCTAAAATATGCAATATCCAAACGTTATAATATACATGAATACTTAGACAAAATAAAAAAATCAAAAATTGTATTCAATACACCAGCTGTCCATTTTTGCCATGGATGGAAACTAGGTGAATATTTTTGTCTCGGTAAAATTATATTATCTACTAATTTTCAAAATAATATTCCTAATGGAATTCAAGATAGAAAAAATATTCTATTTGTAGATCCTAAAAACATAGAAGAAATTATTAATACAATTACTAATGATATAAGTTTCCATGAACTGCAACAAAATGCTCTAAGTTATTGGAAAAACTCAGCATGCCCACAAAAAGTAATAGAACATTTAATATCGTACAGTAATAGGAAGCTATAAAAGTTTAGCTATGGAGTAAGCACTCAAATTAGGGCTTAAAACTAGTATATCTAACTTTGCTACAAAAAAACTAAGAATCAGAAATTAAATACAGGTTCGCATATTATACTAAAATTTAAATCTTGAGTAATAACATTATTTTCATGAATGTAGTTCATATTTTTTGGGGGCTAGGTTTCGGTGGAATAGAAACTATGTTGGTAAATATAGCCAATGCACAAGTAAAGTCTGGCGCAAAAGTGTCAATTATAATCATCAACGACTTATGCGAGGAATCACTTTTACAATTGCTTTATCCTGAAGTTACATTACATCTATTAATGCGCAAACAAGAATCGAAGGGAGTTGGATTTATTTTTAAACTAAATCGATTACTATTTTTACTACAACCTGATGTTATCCATTTACATCGTTCTGATATTGGTCAATTACTTCTTTATAAAAAATTTCGCAAAATAGCATGCGTAACTCTTCACGATATACCAATCGGCGAAATGAAAAATGATACTTTTATGAACTACATTTGGCGAAAAATTAATAAGCGCCCCATCAAGCATAGTAATGTTACATACATTAATCGTATACCTTTAGTTTTTGCCATAAGTAATACCGTACAAAACGATTTATTAACTCGTTACAAGATTTATAGCACAGTTGTTTTTAATGGTATTTTGACATCAAATTTCACTCAAAGAATGGCAACAAATCCCAAAGATATTTTTAAAATTCTAACGGTAAGTAGATTGGAACATCTTAAAAAAGGACAAGATTTACTATTAGAAGCAGTAGCTCGCATCAAAGGTCAAGTCACCATTGATTTTATAGGCGAAGGAACGAGTTTAGATTATTTAAAAGCGAAAGCCAATAAACTAAAAATTGAAAATTATGTTCATTTTTTAGGTAAGAAGACCCAAAAATACATTTCCGAACATTTATCAAATTATGACCTTTTTGTACAACCATCACGTTGGGAAGGATTCGGGCTGACAGTTGCTGAAGCCATGGCTGCTCGTTTACCTGTTTTAGTAAGCGAAGGACAAGGACCTGCTGAAGTAACCTGTGGTGACAAATATGGCTGGTTATTTATTAACGGTAATATCAATGATTTGAAGGAAAAGATTGAGTATATTATTTCACATTATGACACAGCAATACAAAAAGCAGAAAATGCACTAAAATATGTTTGTAACACATATGATGTATCAATTACAGCAAATAAATATTTAAAGGAATATTCAAAAATAAAGCCTTAAACCATAGTATATGAATCATGTTAACAAAGAAAATTACGAGACCTTTTTATGAAATAAAAAAGGTGCTATTCTAATTCATAATCAAACGTTAGTTTATGCCAAATATCTCCTCCATCCACCACTGCTATGGATGCTCTCTCTGTGCCACCGTTTGCAGTAAAAAGATTATTTCGATAACTCTTAATAAGAATGGATTCTATGAACCAACCATCACCGACACTACCCAATGTACCGATTGTAGCCTATGCATGGAAGTATGCGCCTTTGCGAACAAAGAACTTGCCAACAACGACAACCGCCCCATCAAGAGCTATGCCGCCTGGAGCAAAGAATATGCCGTGCAACGTAAATGTTCATCGGGCGGCGCAGGTTACGAATTGGGACGCACGCTGATGGCACAAGGCTACGAGGTGTGCGGAGTACGTTACAATGCTGAAGCGGGACGAGCCGAGCACTACATTGCCTCCACTCCCGAAGAGCTGATACCGGCGATTGGTAGCAAGTACATCCAAAGCTATACACTCGACGGATTCTGCGCCATAGACCGCAAACGGAAATATTTGGTAACGGGTACACCTTGCCAAATAGACTCATTCCGTAGGTATATACGGAAGTTCCGGGTGGAGGACAACTTTGTGTTGATGGACTTCTTTTGCCACAGCGTGCCATCCATGTGGGTATGGAATAAATATTTGCGCATGGTGGAGCAGGTCACAGGTAAGGTGAACTACGCTTCGTGGAGAAATAAGCACACCGGATGGCACGACTCATGGGCCATGGGAATTGATGGCGAGAAGACTGCTGAAAAGATGGATTGGCACGATTCTTACAATTTGTTAATAAGGGGGAAAAAAAGCTTCTTCAACTCCAGACTCTCGCAAGGAGACGTTTTCTACAACCTTTTTTTAGGTGATTTTTGCTGTAACCGTGCCTGCCAAAAAAATTGTAAATATAAATACGACCGCTCTAGTGCTGATATCCGCATAGGCGACCTCTGGGGCAGAACATACCGTAAGAATGAAGATGGGGTTAGTGCCTTGGTAGCTTTTACTGAAAAAGGGAACATGCTAATTCAGCAAATGAACTGCGAACTGAAAGAACATCCGTTTGAAGTGGTAGCTGAAGGACAGATGAAAGAGAATGCACACACAGCCTATTTATCAAGTATAGCCTGGAAAATGTTGCACAGCCCAAAAACTTATTCATTGACTGATTGGAAACGACTCATCATTGCTGAGAAAATTCTGCAACTACCCAAAAAGTTGGTTAGGAAAATAGATAGAATACTATCAAGATAAACATTATGAACATAAAAGTTATTACCCGGCATATGCCTAACAATTATGGATCACTGCTTCAAAGTATCGCAACACAGCATATCATTGAAACATTGGGACATCAATGCGAGATTATAAATTATGTACGCAAAGACGAAAGAGGACTGCAAGGTATCCTTTCGAGTATGGTAAGCAAAAAAGAATGGAATGAAAACTCGTTAAAGAAATTTGCATATATTATTTTGCGTTATCCAGGTGAATGGATGGCCCAACGAGCATTTGACCGTATGCGCAAACTACATCTAAAACTGACTCCTGCATGTTATACACAAAAAGAACTGAAACTACTCAAAGCAGATGTATTCATGACCGGCAGCGACCAAGTGTGGGGACCTCTCTTTAAAGTAAAGTATGATCCGACCTACTTCCTTGATTTTACAGATAGCACTTCAAAGAAAATATCGTATGCCGCCAGCTTTGGACATACAGAGTTTACCCCCGATATCCTACGAGCATACAAGCTCCATATGTCGTCTTATACTCATCTTACTGTGAGAGAAAATAGTGCCGTAGAATTACTGAAAGACTTAGGCTTACATTGTGACGGTCAAGTATTGGATCCAACTTTACTTATTGACAAAAGCCAATGGTGCCAATACATCAAGAAAGAGATAAAAGGCAAATATGTGTTAATTTATGAAATTCATAACAATCCCCGGCTGGATACTTATGCCAAGTATTTTGCAGCCTATGTAGGTTTACCATTAGTACGTATTACACCAACTTTACATCAAGCTGTGAGAGGTGGGAAAATGGTGTTGCTACCTAATATTGGGGAATTCCTATCCTACATAAAGAATGCTACCTACATGGTAACAGACTCTTTCCACGGAACAGCTTTTGCTATTAATTTCAATACACAGTTTATCGAAGTTCTGCCCAATACCAAAACCGGAAGCAGGAATCAGAGTATCCTACATCTCACAGATTTACAAGATCGTATTGTTACAGATTTCAATGATTTCTCGTTGACCAATAAGAAGATTGATTTTGAAAGAGTTAACAATATTATTGCTACAGAGAGAGCAAAGTCAATACACACACTGAAAACAATCATTGAACAATAATTTTCTAATCATGAAAGTTCTATTAATTGACGTATATAATTACAATAAAGGAGGTGCTGAAACGGTATGTTTCAATACAGGCGATATGCTGGAACAAAATGGACACGAAGTGACATATTTTACGCTGAAGTGGAAGCAGAATCGCCCTTCTAAATTTGAAAAATACTTCCCTGAATCGAAAGATACACGCAAAGGAGTGTTTAGGCAAGTAATTAATCTTCGAAACTACTTTTACTATCCAGATGCAGCTCGCAAAATAGAGCAACTCATCATTGATGAAAAGCCAGACATTGCGCATATCCATCTGCTGTGGGGACAAATTTCCCCTTCCATTTTCACTATATTGAAAAAATACAATATTCCCATTGTTTTCACTATCCACGATTACCGTATAGTATGTCCTGCCTATAGTTTCAGAAACGGAAAGGATGAGGTCTGTGAAAAATGCCAAGGAAAGCACTTCTACCGTTGTGTCACCAACAGATGTACTAAAGGCAGTTATTTCCTAAGTATCTTTATGGCTGCTGAACAATACTACCGAAATAAATTCTTCAACCCGGCTAAATACATAGACGGCTTGCTCTACGTGAGTAACTTTGCTAAAGGAAAGCACGAAAAGTATATGCCTGCATTGAAAGAATTACCTAACATTGTACTTCATAACTTCTCAGTAAGTATCAGTGAACATCGCATACCATTAAAAGAGAAATACTTCTTATTCTTGGGTCGTTTGTCTCAAGAGAAAGGCATTATTACACTGATGAACGCATTTAAGAACAGACCTCAAGACAAACTGAAAATTGTAGGCGACGGACCATTGCGCAATCAATTAGAGGCTTATAAAGAGCAGCATGGGATAAAAAATATAGAATTCTTAGGCTATAAGAGCGGTCAAGAACTGATGGATTTGAAGAAGAATGCCTACTTTGTAGTAGTTCCATCAGAATGGTACGAGAACAATCCAATGGCAATCATCGAATCTTATTGTGAAGGTGTACCCGCCATTGGATCGCGTATCGGTGGCATCCCCGAAATTATCAATGAGGGTAAAACAGGTTATATATTTAAGCCGCACAATACAACTGAATTGACAGAAAAGATTGCTAAAGCATCGGATTTGAGCGCAGAAGTGTATCAGCAGATGAGTGATAACGCCATCAGTTTTGCCCACAAAGATATGAGCAAAGAGAGTTATTACAAGCGGCTACTCCCATTCTATGAACAACTATTAAATAATAAGAAATAGCAATGAAAATTTCAGTATTGGGAACCAGAGGATTTCCAAAGATACAAGGTGGAGTGGAAAAACATTGTGAATCACTCTACCCACTATTTAACGCAAAGTATCAAATAACAGTATATCGCCGTAAACCATATGTGAACTCAGATAAGACTTATCCCAATATAAAGTTCATTGACCTACCTTCCACTAAAATAAAAGGATTTGAAGCCGTATTTCACTCTTTTTTGGCTACCTTATCAGCATGCTTTGGAAAAAGTGATGTGGTACATATTCATAACATTGGTCCCGCACTGTTTGCCCCATTGCTCAGATTGTCTGGTAAGAAAGTGGTACTTACCTACCACAGTCCCAATTATGAACATACCAAATGGGGAAGAATGGCCAAAAAAATATTGAAATTCAGTGAAAGTATTGCATTGAATTGCTCACAGGCAATTATTTTTGTGAATAAATTCCAAATGCAAAAATATCCGGAAAAGGTACAAAAGAAGTCTGTTTATATTCCTAACGGAATACCCAATGTACAACCCACCTCGAAATGCAATTATATTAGCAGCATGGGATTAACACCTGGAAAATATGTAATCAGCGTGGGACGTATTACTCCTGAAAAGGGGTTCGATGTATTGATTCAAGCATTCGAGAAACTGAATACCGACTATAAGTTGGTGATAGTTGGCGGTGTGGAGGCAGAATCGGATTACGAAGAAAACCTTAAGAAGTTGATAAAGTCCAATCGGGTAGTCTTTACAGGGTATATCTTTGGCGAGAAACTTAACGAAGTGTATAGTCATGCCGGAATGTATGTGCTTTCTTCGTATAACGAAGGATTCCCGTTGGTATTATTGGAAGCTATGAGTTATCAATTAGATGTACTGGTGAGTGATATTCCAGCCACTCACTTAATAGATTTGAAAGAATCTGATTACTTCAAACCAGGTGATGTGCATGATTTGGCCTGCCACCTGCAACAAAAATTAGCGACACCCCAAAAACGTACATACAACTTGTCGGCTTTCGATTGGAACAAAATAGCGGAAAAAGTGGCAGAAGTATACAGAGGCTGTGTGTCACCTCGGTAATATGAAAATAGCACTATTGGAACAACAGTTTAGTGTTATTTCCCCATTTTTCTCTTGCATATCAAATACATTTGACGTAATTTTGTCACATATAAAAAAATCAGATGCTGCCACGAACCTCTTCCCCATGTGACCGGCAATAGCGTAGCGTACTTTAGACCCACCAGACAACAACGTTTTAGAATCAAAAATTAGCATGAAATTTAAACAAGGACTTATGGTCTGTTGCTTGTTGTGCTGTGCCCTCAAGGTACAAGCCCAATACTCCATGGGCAACACCGGGCTACTGAACATCCCCACAGCAGACATGCAGGAAGCCGGCACCTTTATGGGAGGTGGTAATTATCTGCCGGACGGCATGACACCGTTCAACTTCAATACCGGAAATTATTTCGTGAATATGACCTTCCTCTCGTTTGTGGAATTAAGTTATCGATGCACACTATTGAAAACCAGACGATATGACGGGAAAAGAGGCTATTTCCAGCAAGACCGGTCGATGACTGCACGTATACGACCATTGAAAGAAGGGAAATACCGGCCAAGTCTAGTAATAGGTGTAGACGACCCCTTCAAAAATACCGGAACAAACTATTTTGCCACTGTCTACGGCGCTCTTACCAAAGGCTTCTCCATTGCCCAAGGTGACCGTCTTGCTGTGACAGCAGGCTACTACATCCCACTGAATGATCACAGCATAAAAGACGGTCCTTTCGGAGGTATCAGCTACTCCCCTGCTTTCTGCCGGGAAATGACTGTCATGGCCGAATATGATTCGGAAGGTTTCAATGTGGGAGCTGCCGCCAGATTATGGAGGCATCTCTCCATCCATGTGTTTACCAGAGAATTCAACAGCATATCGGGAGGGATACGGTATGAATGCAGGCTGTTGCACTAAGAGAGAGATGAAGGATTAAGGATTAGGGATTAAAGAGTAGGATGAAAAACAAGAGAAAAAGCGGTTTGAAGTGGATACTGGCAGTATGGTTCTGTGGTATTTCTGCAATGGCAGATGCCCAAGTGACAGAGGGCCTGAAAGCTATCGGAATGGAAAATATCCGATGTGCACAGACACCGGGAATGACCACTGTAAGTTTTGAGAACAACGTATATAGAAGTACCTACACCGGAGTGGGCAAAGCCATAGATGCCTGCTTGGGAAGCGAGACGAAGGGCGATTTGCAATTGGTGGTACTGGAAAACCGGATTCCCAGGCTTTGCATCAATCTGCCGGATACATTGACGGAAGCATACAGAAACGGGGAAATCAACTTGACACAAGTATATCAGCAAATGGGAATTACGGTAGATACGGATGCGGCCATGAAAGCATTGAAAAATGCCGGTCAGGAAGAAGCACCGTCTGCCTGGAAGATGGATTTGGTGATATACCCCGATTTGTTTTTAGAGAACAATACGTTTGACGAACTGTATACGTATGCCATCAACCTGAATCCGGCAGTGGAAATGGCTTTGTGGAAAGGCGGAAAAATGACTGCACAAGTGATATTGCCCGTAGCAACCAATCTGAGTGGAGAGATGAAACGGATAAGACCGGGAATCATAGCTCTATCGCAGGATGTACGCTTCAAGCACAACATCTTCGGGAAAATGACGGTGGGTAACTTCACCAACAACAGATATGGTGCACAACTGGAAATAAAATACCGCACCAACAACGGACGCTGGGAACTGGGCGGAACGGCAGGTTCCACCGGTTTCTCTGCCATCACCCGGGAAGACGGCTGGTATATAGGCAGAAAACAGCGTATCAATGCCTCGCTGAATGCTTCGTACTACGAACCACGCCTCAACTTGCAGTTCGACTTTAAAGCAGGAAGATATATTTACGGTGATTATGGAGTGAGAGGAGACTGTACGCGGCACTTCGGAGAGTATGCCATCGGCTTGTATGCCCTTTGTACAGACGGAGAGATAAACGGAGGATTTCATTTTGCCATCCCCCTGCCGGGAAAAAAATGGAGTAGAAAAGGATTCTTCAGAGTAAAACCGGCTGACTACTTTGCATGGGCATACGGCATGGTGGCAGATGGAGAGTACATAGAAAAACAACTGGGAAAAAGTTACAGTACACGCCCTAACGAAAACCGAAGCAGCAACTTCTACCAGCCGGACTATATACGCTATTTCCTTATAAAGGAACTGCAAAAAGAAAAATCGAAATAAGTATAATTTAAACAGATTAGTTTTATCAAATGACGAAAATTATGAAAAAGAAAAGTTTATTTTTAGGAGGTGCATTGATGTTTGCAATGACCTTCAGCACAACAGTCCTTACATCTTGCCACGATGACGACAAGAAGTATGAAGAAGTGGAAGACCCGCTAAGAAGTCAAACAGCCTACTACATTGCAGGTACCATTACCGATGCCAACGGTCCATTGGCAGGAGCCACCGTAAAAAGCGGCGAATACTCTGCCACAACCGATGCAAAAGGCGTATACTCACTGACTGTGAACAAAACCGGCATCTACACGCTCACCGTAACAGCTGAAGGACATGATGACTACGAGGCCACAGCAGAATTTACAGACGGAACAGCCAACCACAGCCTGATGGTGGTAAATGTAAAAATGTCAACAACCATAGAATTCGGCGAAATGCAGGAGGCTGACGGAAGCACCATTGAGGCTCCGAAAATAGAAAATCCGGAAAAGGAGAATGCCGCCACCATCAACATACCCACCGGAGGTACGGAAGAAAACACCAAGATTGCAGCCGTCGTGTTTGAAGAGGCACGTGAGGCCAATCCGGCAACTTCCACACAACCGGAAGCATCAAAGGCTTCTGTAAATAACGTAGCCATCAAGACAGAGCCGGCTGACGCTGTTGCCAAAGAAGATATCATCATTGCCATTCCCAATCCGTCGACTGATGCCAACCTGGGCTATTTTGATCCGGAAAACATGGAAGTGGAATCCAGCGAGGCGCCTGCAACCAGAGCCGCTGCTAAAACCGTAGGATTCAACAATAACAATTACATCATTACCATTCCGCAAGGCGAGAAGATAGCCGGCAAATATTCACCTAGAGTGAAATTTACCAAACAAGCTGCCGCCAGTGTAGCAGACGGCTACAACGAAGTGAATGGAAAAGCCGAGGTAATCAAGATTGAGAACAGAGATTACGATGCACTGGAAAACATCATCCTGACCCTTAAAATCAAGAACGGATGGGACTATACCGTTTCTCCGGCTGAAGCGCTGAAAGCTGCAGGAGCATCCGATGCACTGGCCACATACATCAACAACTACATTGAAACTGAAGAGGGAGGTACGAACGGTTCTTATGAAATTGAACAAAAGCTGACTGCAAGTGTCAGTGGCAACCATGTACTGCTGTATGGCAGCAAGCGTATGGTACGCGTGAAAACATATACCTTTAAAGTAGTGGTAGGCAACCAGAGCAAAGACGTAAAAGTAGAGTTGAAAAGCTACACGGGACATCAGGAAGAATATTCAAACAATCCGGTCAGCCAGCACTCAGGCGGCACCACAGGCGGTCAAGGATAATCTTCTCCACAGTCTGAAACCAATAAAAGCTATTCATTTATGACCATAGCCGTTGATTTTGACGGTACCATTGTAGAACACCGCTATCCCCAGATAGGAGAAGAAATTCCCTTTGCCACCGCTACGCTGAAGATGCTGATAAACGAGCGTCACCGGCTGATTTTATGGTCGGTACGTGAAGGGAAGCTCCTGGAGGAAGCTGTGGAATGGTGTAGGAAACGGGGTGTGGAATTCTATGCCGTCAACCGGGACTATCCGGAAGAAGACATCGCACACACCGGTTTTTCACGCAAAGTAAAAGCCGATCTCTTTATCGATGACCGCAACCTAGGTGGACTGCCTGACTGGGGAAGCATCTACCGCATGATACATGACGGAGTGACCTACGAAGAACTGTTCCGCGAAAACAGTGAACCGGTCCGGCAGAAAAAGAAGGGCTTTTGGGCACGTTTGAAAAAATAATATCCGAATGAGATTTTTGACTTATGTCAATTCATAACCCGCAAAAACCTTCTAATTTTGTACTCGAAATAGAGAAAGATTAGTTTTTATAAGAGTAAAGAGATTAGTTTTTAGGGTGCACTAAAAAAATAGGCAATATCCACAACGGTTATTGCCTATTTTTATATATAGCCGGAAGCCAAGTACATCAATACAGACTTCCCAGGCCGACTTCCGTAAAGAGTTTCGCCAACTTTTCCACCACCGGTTTCATATAACGTTCTCCTTTCTCGGCAGAAGCTTTTTTGGGGTTCCCTACCCCGCTGTCGACTGTAGCCTTATCCCAATGGCGGGGAGCCCAGCCAACCTTTTCATTCAAGGAAGGAATGGCAAACGGTTGGGACTCTCCGTCACCGGCCTCAGCCAGATTCACCAGCTCGGGATGGTAATGCATCATAACGGAAGTCTCAGACTCGCCGGCATGGTCGTCGACAACAGCCTCAAAGTAGTCTTTGGGAGGGACGATGCTGAACCAGTCGGCAGCGATAATCAGAAAATCGGGATACACAAACGCCAGGTCACGAATCATTCCCTTGAAGTTGTTGCCGCCATGACCGCTGAGAATAATCAGCTTACGCATGCCTTGTGCATAGAGGGAGGCAACTATGTCTTCCAGAATGGCCTGCTGGGTGGAATAGCGGGTATGGATGCAGAACGGAAGTTCGCGCTGCCCCGGATTGTGTGCACCGAAAGGTACGGGAGGCATCACCATGCAGCGTACACCGGAATTCTGTAAAGCCAATGCAGCCGCGTCTACGGCAATGTCATGCGGCAGAATACAATCAGTGAGATAAGGCAGATGCAGATTATGGGGCTCCGTAGCTCCCCAAGGTAGGATGACAACGTCATACTTCACTCCTTTCACCTTTCCATAGCAGGAAACAGTAAGGTCAATTTCTCTTTTTTCCATGATAGTTTATTTTGGGGGTAAATCTTTACCGCAAAAATAAACATTATTCCGTCACATTGAACCTATTGCCGGCGATATTCTTTAGGTGACATACCGGTGTGATGCTTGAAATACTTGCCAAAGAACGACTGGTTGGCAAAGTGCAGCTCGTCTGCAATTTCCTGAATGCTCAGCTCGGAAGACTTCAACAAGGCTTTGGCTTCCAACGACGAGACTGTCAATCCATTCGCCCGCCGTCTTTCCGCTGATTTCCTTCACTACGGTGGAAAGGTGCTTGGCAGTGAGGAACATCTTATCAGCATAGTAGGACACACTGCGCTCTTCCTTATAGGACTCGGAAATAGCACGGATAAAGCGCTCGAACAAGTCTTCCTTCCTGCTTTTGGGAATGCGTTCCTGGATGACATGTCCTTGATAGATATTATATATCTCATAAAAAAGGGCCAACAGCAACCCCTGAGTGATTTCCTTACGGAAAGGATTGTCTTTCAGCTTCACCTTGCTCCAAAGAAAAGAGTGATACTCCTGAAACGATTGGGATTCCTCCGGAGTGATGTGAACGAAGGGCCGCTCCTTAATCATGAAAAACATAGGGAAAAGCTGTTGCATGGTAGGTATCACCATATCCATAAAATCCCTTGAGACGGCAATGAAAAGACCGGAAAAATCATCGGAACGCTCGCGTTGCAGAACAATCTGGTCGGGAAGAATAATACCCAACATACCTTCCCGCATTTCACATTGCTGCAGGTTGAGTTCCAGTTTGTACCACCCTTTCAAGCAGACAGTCAGGCAAGCAGCATTCAAACGGGTGGGATAAGAGCTCAAAGGCATGTCCTTGATATCATTAAAAATAGCAAAATCATTGCCGATGAAATCAATCATCGGCAAATGATGTATCTGGGAAATGTCTACATTCCGTATTCTCTTAGTATCCATGGTTTTTGTGCTTTGGCGACAAATGTAGGACTATTTTGCGGAATTTAGCTCTAAAAATTCTTAAATGGAAACTTTTAGTTCATTATCTTGAAACCGATAAAGAAGGTTCTCGGCTGCGTCGGTCCGTAGAAATAACCCGCATCGCGGAATTCCCCTTTATCCAGGTCTTTCTGGAAACTGTTGAAGATGTTCTGTACACCCGTGTTCAACTGGAGTTTGATATGGTCGTGAAGCACAAAGGTGTAGTTCAGCTTCACATTCAGGTCCAGGAATTGGGGAGTATGCTCCATGCGGTCTGAAGTGATATTACAGAAGGCACCCTCGGGAGCATCTTCCGGTGCGTAGTGCGGAACAATCATCTTTCCCGTATAGGTACCGGAAAGAGAGAAATCAAAATTCTTTACCGGTGCGGAGGAGAAAGTGAAGTACCCGTAATAATCAGGTGTACGGGGCATGCGCTTGGTGGTAAGGTCTTCTCCGTCCACCTTCGTCCAGGCTTCCTCATGGGTATAGCGGCTGCGCTGTGCCGTAAATCCGAGCTGGAACTGCGCCTCCTTGCCATGGGCAATCTTTACATCCAGATTGGCACCATATACGCGTGCACCGTTTCCGTTGCGGCGCTCCTTGATGACATCCCCTACTTCGTTCTTGCCGATATCTTCGAGCACAAAGACGTGGCGCAGGTCTGTATAGAAACCCTCCACCAGGATGTTTGCCTGCCAGTGTCCCAGATGGGCAGTCCAGTCCACCGAACCGCTGTAACTGTTGGAGCGTTCTTCACTCAGGTTATCGGCGAGTTTGATTTGGACTCCCTTGCCGCCTACTGCCGTCACGTGCAAGTCCTCATCGTATGCCTGCGGAGCGCGGAAACCGGTAGAGTAAGTCAAGCGTGCCTGAAAATCATCTGCCGGCTTGTAGAGCAGGTTGACGCGGGGGCTGAAAATAAGCTTGTCTATCAGGTTGTGTTTGTCCAGGCGGGCGCCGACCAGCATGGTCAGTACGTTCATCTTCCACTCATTCTGCACGAAGGCGCTGGCAATGCGGACATCCTGCTCCATGTCACGATGATAGCCGGTCATGATGTCGTGCAGGGAGTTGTTCTGATATTCCAGTCCGCCGGTGAAGGTGGCGGGGGCAAAGAAGCAGTTGTCCATATTGCCCACATACATGCCGCCGGCAACCCAGGTCAGGTCTTTCGTCTTGCCGTAGGCATTCATGTTCTTTTGGGCACCATAGTAGCTGTTGCGGTCGGTGTGCTGGATGGAGGTGTAAGCCGAAATCTTATGCTTGTACTCTTTCCAGAACAAATCATAACTCACGCCTCCGCTATTGATGATATGCTTGGTCTGCTCGGTGATGTCCGTCTCGTGCGGCTGCAAATCGAATTTGTTGCCTCCGCGACGAAGTTCGTTGGTGGTATGGTATTCCAGATTGATGCGGCTGAAATGCGTAGGACGGTAATAGGCGCGGAAGCCGAAAGTATTCATGTTCAGCTTGCCCAGCTCGGAAAAGCCATCGCCATCGCGGTCGTAGGGGTTGCGGTTGCGGTAACTCTCATAAAAGGCAATGCCGTAAGAGTTATCTTTGGCAACCAGCGACACATTGCCACCCATATATTGCTCCCAGGACTTGCCGTCCATATTGGAGAACATGCTCGATACCTGAAAGGAATTGTTGATGGGGTCTTTGGTTATAATATTGATAGTTCCTCCCACAGCATTGGCCCCAAACAAGGCAGAGCCTCCGCCACGCACCACTTCTACCCGTTCAATCATGTTCACGGGGATTTGCTCCAATCCGTACACACCGCTCAATGCACTGATGATGGGACGGCTGTTTATCAATATCTGCGAATACGGACCTTCCAAGCCATTGATGCGCACCTGGGGGAAACCACAGTTCTGGCAGTTGTTCTCCACACGCAAGCCCGATTGGTAGTTCAGTGTCTTGGCAAGGTCGGTGGAGTTGACCATCTCGAACAATTTGGTACTCATCACATTTACAACTACCGGAGCTGCCTTGCGGCTTACCTCGTTGCGGTTGGCGGATACCACCACTTCATCGGTCATGAAACTCTCCTCTTCCATCGGGAAATGTATGACGGCAGTAAAGTCCTTGCTCACCGTCACCTCCTTCTCTTGGGTCTTGTAACCCACTGCCGACACACGGAGCTTGTATTTTCCCGCCGGAAGCTTGCGGAACTCAAATTGTCCTTCTTCATTGGAAACCGTTCCCTGACCACTGCCGATAATCAAAACCGTGGCATACGGTATATTTTCCTCCGTACCTTTCACTATCACATGGCCGGAAATCATATTGCCTTCTTTTATAGGATTTACGGCAAAAGCTACGCTGGCACTTACCACTGCAAGTACCAACGCCAAAATGTATTGTTTCATCAAATTAGCGCTCTAAATAAAAAAAATAATTCAAGTCTGAAAAAAGATAATCATCCGAGATGCCGCACTTCGTTCACTGAAATGCCGGACTTCGAGACTAAAATGCCTGGTATCTACATACAAAAAATCCAGGCGTTTTTAAACCTAATGACTATGAAAAAAGAGCGGGAGGAGCGCGAAGGGAAAGGGTACGTATCACTTCCCCCTTAACAGTAGGTGTTGCCGGTTTGGCTCTGAGCATGGCCAGCAAAGGACGCATCGGGTGCTGAACCTCATACACATCCACCCCGGAAGAGTAGAATGCCGACAAATGCCCGATGACCAGAAGGGAAGTCTGGGAGTGAGAGTGTGTGCCATGAAAAGGGTGCGAGTGCGTTATCATCACCCCATTCACATAATGGACGTGAGTGAACGCGGTGATGCTTGCCTGGTACATGATAAACAGTACCAGCAAGCTCAATGCGCCTATATTTTTTTTCTTCTGCTTCACGTCCAAAAACTTACATTATAGATTCTGAGCCGCAAAGATAGTGAATTATTCTTTAACTTTGCCAAACAAGAACTCATAATCACGCATGGAAGCCGGAGCCACCCATTCTTCGGGAATAAACTTCCACTGATTCAGCGCACGCGGTTCAATCACCTTCTTTCGCTCGATGTACTGCATCAGATAATAGCGTAAGTCCTTATCCGTAGAGTGGATGATGCGCTCCTTCAATTCATCCTGCGAGATGCCGGAACCCTTTGTCAGCAATTCGCCGCCACCGTTTCCGCGATAAGAATTCACCGCTACCTTATACATTTTATCCATATCGAACGGGGTACCGTCTGCCATACTGAGAATGGCTACCTTCTCCCCATCCGGCTTGGTCACATCCACCGTGTAGATAATACCCGCCGCAGAATCGAAGTTGAAGCTGAAATTCTTGAATGAGGCCCTATCCGTAGCACCTTCGCGGCGCTTCTCACGGAAGAGAAGGATATGGTCGTCCGGAGACTTCATCCGATTGGTCCACAAATCATACGACATCTCCAAGGCATCGCGTATCTCCTTCCCCGTCAGACGCATGGTGTAAAGCATATTTTCGTACTTATACAGATTGAACATATCGTTCACAAAAATGTCTCCTTTACGGATTTCCGTATCATAGGACAAAGGAGCCGCAAAAGAAATATCCGCTCCGCTGATTGCCAACTGCAATTCGTGGATAAGGTCTATAAAAGCGGAAGAACCGAAATAGGCAGGACGTGTGGAGATAGTCTCGGTAAAGGAACCAATTTTCTTGGAAACAAAATTCTGCACAGCTTCATTTTCGGGGGCAAAGCGTTGCATGAACTCTTCGCTGACGCCGTAGTCTTGCGTATCGGACAGTATGCCGTCTATCTTCTTGTCTATAACTTTACCATCACGCAGTTTCAAGGTTATATCCACATTACTCACAACAACACCGTTGCTGGCAGGGTCCATCACCAGTACCGAGTCACCGGCTATGTTGCACACCCTCTTGCATTCGCGCGCATGGTCGTGCCCCATCAGGACAATATCGAATCCCGGCACGTTGCACGCCACTTCCACCGAAGCGTTTTCGCGATACTTGCCTCCCATCAGCTGGGCATCCTGGCCGGCATGGAACATACCGATAACCAAATCAGGCTTTTCCTGCTCACGGATAATCTTCATCCATTTGCGGGCAGTCTCCTCCATATCGTCGAAACGCAGCCCTTTCCACAGATTCTCTGAAAGCCATACGGGGATGGCAGGAGTTATCATACCGAGAACCACAATTTTCACTCCGTCACGTTCCAGCACCTCATAGGGTTTGAAATGGGTTTCTCCGGTAGCAGTATCCACAATATTGGCACCCAATATCGGAAAACGGCAGTCACCTGCCCAACGGTCGAAAACGGTACGGCCGGTCTCTACGTCATGGTTACCCATATTACCGGCATTATACCCCATGAAATTCATCATCTCCGCTGCCAGATGAGGGGCAACGGTATCTATGTAATTATAATAATAGGCTGTGGGCTGTCCCTGCAGAATGTCGCCATTGTCCAAAAGAATCAGGTTTTCGCCATAAGCCTCACGTTCTTTTTGCACCAAAGCATGCACACGTGCCAGACTGCCGGTTGCCTCCCGGCGGCGTATAAAGTCGTAGGGATAGTAGTTGCCGTGTATATCACTGGTCTGTACGACTTTCAGTTTCACCTCTCTTTCCTGCGCAGGCAGTATGCTTGTCAGGACAAAAATCCAGATAAAAAAACAACTAAATCTTTTCATTATATATCCTTATTTCTTGTCGGTTCTTATAAGTTCATAGGGTGGGTAAACATAAACCGCGCTCCATCCGTATAGGCAGGATCTATCCAAATCTCGCCGCCCCACTTCTCAACGGTCAGCTTACAGATGGACAGGCCCAAGCCGGTTCCCTGCACATATTCGTTCAGCTTCTCGAAACGTTCGAATACCCGTTTCTGTTTGTCCAAAGGAATGCCGCAACCGGTGTCGGTCACCGAAAATACTGCTACATTCCCTGCTGTATCCAGTTCCAGCTTCAAGGTTATCGTGCCTTCTTTTGTAAACTTGTCCGCATTGGAAAGCAGATTTATCACAACCTGCTGTAAACGCTGCACATCCGTCCGCATCTCCACTACCTCACGTTCACACTCAAATAAGAATTGATTGGTCGACCTGCGTGCCTGGGCCACGGAAGCTACTACCTGCTGGCATATCTGCACTACATTGCAGCTCTCCAAAGAAAGGATGACGCGGTCGGCCTCCAAACGGGACACATCCAATATGTCATTGATTAGCCGAAGCAGCAAATCAGAGTTGGTCCTGATAATCTCGAAATAGCCACGCTGTTCTTCTTCCGAGGCTCCTCCGGCAGACAGCACGTCCGAGAAGCCCACAATCGCATTCAATGGAGTACGGATTTCGTGGCTCATATTGGCAAGGAAAGCACTCTTCAGGCGGCTGGATTCTTCGGCACGGTCCTTTGCTTCGCGCAAGGCACCTTCGGATACCTCCAGTTCATCCTTCAACTTCTTTGTATGATAATAAAAGTAAAGGGAAACGAACAAACCGCCCAACAGCACCAACAGAACAGCACCGACCGACCAGATATGATACTTGTACTGTTCGTAGAAAGAAGGGGTTACGTTCAGCATCTTTACCGGCTGCGGAAGGCCGGTGATATTCAGTTTCTTTTCCTTCACAAGTTTACCGTCCAGTATGGTCTCATTCGGAATGATTTCCATATGGGTCTCACTATCCTGCGAGGTGGTCAGCAGGCGGTAGGACTGTCTTGCCATCTCCTTGCCCAAAGCACGGTAGGCAGGAACGACACCTGCCACAGCCCAATATCCCAAGCCTACGGAACTGAGCGAGAAAGTGGGCAAAGTGGGAGCTGCTTCCATCATGGCGTAGGTTGCATTCCGCATGAAGTAACCATCGTTCATGTCCACACGCCATGTCCCCATCAATATAGCTGTATTTTCCGGTAACTCATACAATCTGTCACAAATGGTATATATGGTATGGACGCGTCCGTCCAGCAGAATCAGGTTGAGTTCCGGAAACTTCTGCATCTCCTTCACTACATAGGCTTGCATGGCAACGCCGCCATAACTGTTGTCTGAGACAAAAGCGATATTCTTGGTGCCGGGATACATCTGCTTTATCATATTGATGTTGGCCTCCACATCATACTCATAAACGAAGCCAGCCTTGATAGGCGAACTGGGGAAATCCGTGAAGAAGTCGACGGATTCGGGCATCCAGGTCTTCAGGTCAACGGTATCACCCGGCAGCAATATGGCGTTCCGGCTGGACAGTGCACTCACTACCGGAGTATTGCCGCATATGGAGTCTTCCAGAGAAAGATAGGCAGCCCAGGCTTCCTGCCCTATAAGTACAATCAGCGCCGGACTTTTATCACCTTGATATTTAGCCAACAGCTCAGCCATTCTCCTCTCCCAAAGAGGGGATTCGGAAAAACTCTTGCAGTTCATGTTCTCCAATGCGATGGTGTTTGTCCCGCCCAGGCGTTGGAACTCCTCCATAAAGTCGGAGATGTTGCCGGAAGTACGGCCGGCATCCGGATTATAGGAACTGATAATCAGTACCGGATGCTCTCCCGTAATAGAAAAAGCGGGCAAAAGGCAACAGAAAAGCGCTACCATGCATGGTAATATTGTACGATATATGTGTTTCAATTGATTGATTCGTTTAATTGCTCCATAGCTTTGACAAATATAGATAAAAGTTGGAACCTAAAGAAAAAACAACAATTGTTTTTTTGTACTTTTGGCACCTATTATAAAATGAGATACAAAATGATACAAGATTTTCATCGAATGATATCTGCCGCTCTCGGCATATCAGAAAGACAAATAAGCCAGACCCTCGGCCTGCTGGAAGACGGAGCGACAATCCCTTTCATCAGCCGTTACCGCAAGGAAGCAACGGGAGGACTGGACGAAGTGCAGATTGAAGCTATCCAGACGCAATATGAGAAACTGAGCGAAACCGCCAAACGTAAAGAAACCATCCTGAACACCATACAGGAACAAGGTAAACTGACCGCCGAACTTCAGAAGCGCATCGAGGAGACTTGGGACAATACCCTACTGGAGGACATCTACCTCCCCTACAAGCCCAAACGGAAAACACGTGCCGAAGCAGCCCGTCAAAAAGGACTGGAACCCCTCGCCACCCTGCTGATGCTGCAACGTGATCCTCATCCGGAGGAACGCGCCGCCAATTACGTGAAAGGAGACGTGAAGAACGTGGAAGATGCACTGAAAGGTGCCCGTGACATCATAGCCGAGCATGTTAGCGAAGACGAACGTGCCCGAAACAGCGTGCGCAACGCATTTGCCCGCCAAGGCATACTGACCGCCAAAGTAGTGAAAGGCAAAGAAGAGGAAGCGACCAAATACCGTGACTACTTCGACTGCTCCGAATCGTTGAAGCGATGCAACTCCCACCGCCTGCTCGCCATCCGGCGTGCCGAAGCGGAAGGCCTGCTGAAAGTCAGCATCAGCCCGGACGATGAGGAGTGCGTGGAACGGCTGGAACGCCAATTCGTGCGGAGCAACAACCCCTGCGGACAGCAAGTGGCAGAAGCCGTGCAGGATTCCTACAAACGCCTATTGAAGCCATCCATAGAGACGGAATTTGCCACGCAAAGTAAGGAACGTGCTGATGAGGAAGCCATCAAGGTATTTGCCGAAAACCTCCGTCAGTTGTTGCTGGCTTCACCACTGGGGCAAAAGCGTGTGATGGGTATAGACCCCGGATTTCGTACGGGTTGTAAAGTTGTGTGCCTCGATGCACAAGGAAATCTGCTCCACAATGAGAACATCTACCCCCACCCTCCGGTCAGCAAGCAGAAAGAGGCATTTGCCAAGCTGCAAATGATGATAGAGTCTTATAAGATAGATGCCGTTGCCATAGGTAACGGAACTGCCAGCCGCGAGACGGAGGAGTTCTTGAAACATCAGCGCTTCAACCGCGACATACAGATATTCATCGTCAGCGAGCAGGGAGCTTCCATCTATTCGGCCTCTAAAATTGCACGGGACGAGTTTCCCGACTACGACGTCACCGTACGCGGTGCTGTGTCCATAGGCAGACGACTGATGGACCCGCTGGCAGAGTTGGTAAAGATTGACCCGAAATCTATTGGTGTGGGGCAATACCAGCATGATGTGGACCAAACCAAGCTGAAAAAATCACTGGACCAGACCGTAGAAAACTGTGTAAACCTGGTAGGTGTCAACCTGAACACCGCAAGCAGCCATCTGCTGACCTACATCTCGGGATTGGGTCCGCAGCTGGCACAGAACATTGTGAACTATCGTACCGAAAACGGTGCCTTCACCTCGCGCAAGGAACTGATGAAAGTACCTCGTATGGGTGCCAAGGCGTTTGAGCAATGTGCCGGCTTCCTACGCATTCCGCAGGCAAAGAATCCGCTGGACAATACTGCCGTACACCCGGAAAGCTATTGCATCGTAGAACAGATGGCAAAGGACTTGGATTGCAGCGTAGCCGAGCTGATAGCCAGCCGGGAGCTGCGTCTGAAGATTAATCCGGAACGCTACCTCTCCCCCACCGTGGGCATGCCGACACTGAAAGACATCCTGCAAGAGCTGGACAAGCCCGGACGTGACCCACGCGGACCGATAAAAATATTTGAATTTGATAAGAACGTGCGCACCATCAACGACCTGCGCGAAGGCATGGAATTGCCCGGCATCGTAGGAAACATCACCAACTTCGGCGCATTTGTCGATATAGGCATCAAGGAAAACGGACTGGTACACCTCTCCCAACTCGCCGACAGATTCATATCAGACCCTAATGAAGTAGTGTCCATTCATCAACATATACGCGTAAAGGTACTCAGCATAGATATGGACCGGAAACGCATACAGCTGACAATGAAAGGAGTGGAACAGAATTAGTGATTAGGGATTAATGATTAATGGTTAGTGGTTAATGGTTTCTGTATTAATCATTAATCCCTAATCACTAATCCCTTATAATAGTGTCTTAAGATAATTACTGTACCAAGCACTAAAAGTAGTGAACACAGAATAGAGCCTTCGAACCCGAAAGTTCCTCCATTTATCAGATTTTCTTCCGGAAAGTGAAGAATCAGCAGATTCTCATTGCTAAATTCATTTCCACTGACTTTATATCCCAAAACAGAACCTTGAATCCAGTTCCAGAACCAATGCAAGGCAATGGGGAAACAGAGGTTGCGCGTGTATATATAGGAAGCTCCCAAGAAACAACCCGCCAGCATGATATTCAAAAACGGGACGAAGGCAAAGCTGGGATTGAAAAGATGCATCAACGAAAATAACACCGCAGAGATAAGCAATGCCACAAACTTATTGACGCCTCCATCCAGCATACGCCCTAAAATGAAACCGCGTCCAATAACTTCTTCCGTAACTGCCACTAAAAAATAAAGCAAAAGACTCGACAACAACGAAATGGGAGAAAACAAGACCCCTGCCACTTCCACAGCCCCCAACAATAAAGACAAGCCAAAACCAACTGCATACAAGAACACGACAAACAAAGCTCCGTTCAGCAGGCTTCTACCCCATCCCTTCAAAGACAAGCCCAAGCCCGAAAAAGGAAGCTTCCTGAAGCCCAGCACCATACAAGCGGCAATAAGCCCACTAGCCAACATCAAGGCTTCATTCAACATCATTAAATAGACGCTCATCCCACCAGCTTGTGTCTTCAACTCAGGGAAAGCAATCGCAAAAGGTATGGCAAACAAAAACAGAAAAATCACAAAAAGTACAGTAAACAGTACTATATCAACGAATGCCAGCCAAATACGTTTTGTTTTACTCACAGCAACACACTCTTCCTTCACCGTTTCTTCCGTCTCCATTTGTATCTCATTTTGATTAATATCCGACAAAAATAATAATAAAAAGAAAAAACTTCACGTATTCCTGCCGGTTTCTTCTTATATTTGAAAAATCAATCTGGAATCGACAAACATGAAACTTAGAAAAATACTTTTAGCCGTTGCCGGACTGGCGTTAATGCTGAATGCCTCGGCACAAAAATCCCAAAGATACTACGTGGCCAAACCCGGCACCCTGGTGGAACTGACGACAGAAGCGGAAGCCAATGAAATCACCCAACTGACCCTGCAGGGCAAGCTGAATGCCGTAGATTTCAGGCATCTACGGGATGAATTCAAAAACCTGCAACTGCTGGACATTTCCAATGCCTCCATCAGCATGTATGCAGGCAAGAACGGGACTTATCCAAACCGTTTTTATGTATATCCTGCCAATTGCATTCCGGCATATGCCTTCTGCAAGCAAATGGACAACAGTACATTTGTAGGTAAGGAGACGCTGACCAGGATTATCCTTTCCGACAAGACCAAGAACATCGAAGATGCTGCCTTTAAGGGATGCAAAAATCTCAAGATATGCCAGATACGGAAGAAAACGGCTCCCAATCTGTTGTCCGAAGCATTGGCCGATAGCGTTACAGCCATATTTGTTCCATTGGGATGCAGTGACTCCTACCGTACCAAAAAGAAATGGGAGACCTTTGCATTCATTGAAGGAGAACCACTGACAGTAAATGTGCAGATTGGTAAAATGGGCAGCCTTGCCAGCGAACTGTTAAGAGCCGGATTTCAGCCCAAAGACGTTAACTTTCTGACCGTTGAAGGAAAAATGGACGAAGCCGACTTCACATTGATACGCGACTATATGCCCAATCTGGTTTCCATCGACATGACCAACAGTAATGCCACTGCAATTCCCGACTATACTTTCACCCAAAAGAAGTATCTGCTGAACGTACGGCTCCCGCAAGAGCTTAGAAGCATCGGACAGCGTGCATTCAGTGGCTGCGGTCGTTTGTGCGGCACGCTGGTGCTTCCTGCTAGTGTAACCGCCATTGAGTACGGAGCATTTATGGGATGCGACAACCTGCGCTATGTGCTTGCCACGGGGAATAAGATTACCACGCTGGGCGACAACCTTTTCGGCGAAAGCCAAGGCAAAATTATATATAAGGAGAAACAATAACCCAGACTATTCCCCGCCTTAATAAGAACAAAGAGACTCTTTTAATAGCAAAAGAAGGTGTGTTAGAATGATTTTTAGCTATCATTCTAACACACCTTCTTCTTTTTTTCAATATCGCACAAGCCTTTATTAAACAAAAAAGATATGAAAGAAGAATCGTTCCATCATGGCAGAAATATTTTTTCACCATGATGGAACGATTTAAAATATGCTTATTTAGTCCTTAGCTTCCGTTATCACTTTGTTGCGTACATACGTGCACGCAACTCCTTAATGTGGTCTGAAGTGATGTATTCGTCATACTCCATCATCTTGTCGATAATACCGTTCGGAGTCAATTCGATGATACGGTTGGCAACCGTCTGAATGAACTCGTGGTCGTGGGATGAGAAAAGGATATTGCCTTTATAGGTCTTTAGATTATTGTTGAATGCCTGGATAGACTCCAAGTCGAGGTGATTGGTAGGTGTATCCAGAATCAAGCAATTGGCATTGCGCAGCTGCATACGTGCAATCATGCAACGCATCTTCTCACCTCCCGACAATACGCTTGCTTTCTTCAGCACCTCCTCGCCGGAGAACAGCATACGTCCCAGGAAGCTCTTCATATAGACTTCATTGCCTTCACCGAACTGGCTCAACCAGTCCACCAGATTCAGGTCTGTATTAAAGAATGCAGTATTGTCCAGCGGCAGGTAAGCGGTGGTAATAGTCACACCCCAGTTGAAAGTACCTGCATCCGGTTTCATATTCTCGTTGATAATCTCGAACAGGGCGGTCATGGCACGCGGGTCGTGCGAAAGGAATACAATCTTGTCTCCCTTCTCTACGTTGAAGTTGACGTCGCGGAACAGCACCGTACCATCTTCCAGCGTTTTCGTCAAACCGGAAACTTCCAGAATCTGATTACCCGGTTCGCGTTCGGGCGTAAAGATGATGCCCGGATACTTACGTGATGACGGCTTGATTTCTTCTACATTCAGTTTCTCCAACATCTTCTTGCGGCTGGTAGTCTGCTTGCTCTTTGCCACATTGGCACTGAATCGGCGGATAAACTCTTCCAGCTCTTTCTTCTTCTCCTCGGCCTTTGCCTTCTGGTTCTGCTGCTGACGGAGCGCCAGCTGGCTGGACTCGTACCAGAAGCTATAGTTACCGGCAAAGAGGTTAATCTTTCCGTAGTCGATGTCCACCGTATGCGTACAAACGGAGTCGAGGAAGTGACGGTCGTGGCTTACCACCAGCACCGTATGCTCAAAGTTGGAGAGGTACTCTTCCAGCCAAGTCACGGTCTCCATATCCAAGTCATTGGTAGGCTCGTCCAGCAGCAAGTTATCAGGATTTCCATAGAGAGCTTGCGCCAGCATGACACGCACCTTTTCTTTGTTGTTCAACTCACCCATCAACAGATAATGCTTGTCTTCCTTGATACCCAAACCACTCAACAAGGCGGCAGCATCGCTTTCGGCATTCCAGCCGTCCAACTCGGCAAATTTCTCTTCCAATTCGGAAACCTTCAGTCCATCCTCGTCTGTGAAATCCTCTTTGGCATACAGCACTTCACGCTGCTTCATGATATCCCACAACACCGTGTGTCCCATCATCACCGTGTCCATCACCGTAAAAGCATCCCACTTGAAGTGGTCCTGGCTCAAAACGGAAAGACGCTCTCCCGGAGCCAGCATGATGGAGCCCGTCGTAGGGTCCAGCTCCCCGGAAATCGTTTTCAGGAAAGTAGATTTTCCGGCGCCGTTGGCACCGATGATACCATAACAGTTACCACTTGTAAACTTCAAGTTTACGTCATTGAACAACACTCTTTTACCAAACTGTACTGAGACATTAGAGACTGTAATCATCTTTATATTTACGATTTATTTATTTACAATTTACTATTTAATACCTATTAGTCTGCGAATTGCGAGTGCAAAGATAGTTATTTTTCCATGAATAGACACAGAGAAGCGCTGTCAATCTGACATAAAAGTATTACCTTTGCAGCGTTTTCGGCAAAAATATCCGTTTTGGCAAAGTTTTTGCTGGAGCACTAATATCGTATTAACTTAAACCCTTAACAGCAATGAAAGCTAAATCATTTTACAAGAATAATAAGCATAACAATATGAATCCGAAAGAAAAAGAAAACAACCAGGAAGAGGAGCTGAAAACTCAAGCTACTCCCAACGAATGTGACGAAGAAACTGTCGGACAAGAAACTTCACAAGAAAACGAAGCTCCCCTGACGGAAGAAGAAAAGCTCGCCCAGGAACTGGAAAAGGCCAATGAACAGATTGAAGAGCAGAAGGACAAATACCTGCGCTTATCTGCCGAGTTTGACAATTACCGCAAACGTACCATGAAGGAGAAGGCAGAACTCATCCTGAACGGTGGTGAAAAGAGTATCAGCAGTATCCTACCCATTGTGGATGACTTTGAACGCGCCCTCAAAAACATGGAGACAGCTACCGATGTAGCTGCCGTAAAAGAAGGCGTTGAACTTATCTACAACAAATTCATGTCTGTATTGGGACAAAACGGCGTTAAGGTGATAGAGACAAAGGAACAACCGCTCGACACAGACTATCACGAAGCCATCGCCGTGATTCCGGCACCCAATGAAGCACTGAAAGGCAAAATTCTGGACTGCGTACAAACCGGTTACATCCTAAACGACAAAGTGATCCGTCATGCCAAAGTGGTAGTCGGAGAATAACATAAAACTGTATGGAAAAAAGAGATTACTACGAAGTATTGGAAGTCGAAAAGACAGCAACGGTAGAAGAAATAAAGAAAGCCTATCGCAAAAAAGCCATCCAATATCATCCGGACAAGAATCCGGGCGACAAAACAGCCGAAGAGAAATTCAAGGAAGCGGCAGAGGCATACGACGTACTAAGCAATCCGGACAAGCGTGCCCGCTAC
>OHSK01000375.1_pt1 | contig 25568 bp, 23 predicted proteins | sample 1578701 | NCBI WGS metagenome assembly OHSK01 (sample SAMEA3879503, study PRJEB24766) | human gut metagenome | biome: human-associated habitat; feature: feces | place: USA | collected 1985/1987
CCCTCCCTGCCTCTGGCCCGCGCGGAGCGCAAGCCATTTGACCGAAAGAAAAAACATCCCCCGCGCCACCAGCGCGCGATCCAACTTAAAGAAAATCCGGCCCTACTGCAACAGCGCTCTGACCCCCGCGCCACCAGCGCGAAATCCCACTTAAAGGAAACTCAGCCCTGCTGCAACAGCAAAAATCAGACGTTGAACAGGAACTCGATGACATCGCCGTCCTTGACGACATATTCCTTGCCCTCGGTGCGCTGCAGGCCCTTGGCCTTGACGGCAGCATAGTCGAAGTTGTTGGCCTCGAGGTCGCTGTAGCCGATGACGCTGGCACGGATGAAACCGCGCTCGAAATCGCTGTGGATCTTACCGGCAGCCTGCGGGGCCTTGGTGCCCTTGCGGATGGTCCATGCGCGGCACTCTTTCTTGCCGTCGGTCAGGAAGGAGATGAGGCCCAGCAGGTCGTAGCTGGCGGTGATGAGGTTGTCGAGGCCGCTGGCCTCGATGCCCATCTCGGCGAGGAAGGCTTTCTTCTCCTCGGGGGTGTAGTCGGCGATGTCCTCCTCGGTCTTGGCGCAGATGGGGATGTAACGTGCACCCTCTTCCTTGGCGCGTGCAGCCACCAGCGGGACGTACTTGTTGTTCTCGATGCCCTCCATCAGGTCGTCCTCGCCCACGTTGCAGGCGTAGAGGACGGGCTTGCTGCTCAGCAGACCCATCTCGTGGAGCACGGCCTGCTGCTCGGCGTCGTTCTCGTCGAAGTCGAAGCTGCGGGCGGGCTTGCCGCTTTCCAGATGAGCAGCAAGCTGCTGCAGCCATGCAGCCTCGGCAGCGGCTCCCTTGTTGTTGCCGCTCTTTGCAGCCTTGGCCATCCGGCCTGCGCGGTTCTGGACGACCTCGAGGTCGGAGAGGATCAGCTCATAGTCGATGGCGTCGATGTCAGAGATGGGGTCCACGGCCTCGGCCTTGGTCACATCCTCCACGACATGGATGATGTTGTCGTCGTCAAAGCAACGCACCACATGGACGATGGCGTCGCACTCGCGGATGTGGCCGAGGAATTTGTTGCCGAGGCCTGCGCCCTGACTTGCGCCCTTCACGAGGCCCGCGATGTCCACGAACTCCACGATGGCGGGGGTCTTCTTGTTGGTCTGCCAGATCTCAGCCAGCTTGTCCAGCCGCTTGTCGGGCACGGCCACGATGCCGCTGTTCGGCTCGATGGTGCAGAAGGGATAGTTTGCGGCCTCCGCGTTCTTGGTGGAGGTGATGGCATTGAACAGAGTGGACTTGCCGACGTTGGGCAGGCCGACGATACCAAGTTTCATATAAAATACGCTCCTTCACGTCTGATAGACATATTGATACATCTATCATTATACGCGAAGGAGCGTAGGAGTGCAAGGGTCAATCCTTCAGTTTGCTCAGATAGCGGTAGATCGTCGCCTCCGAGGAGCCGAGCTGCGCCGCCACCTCGCTGACAGCGCCCTTCATATAGAAGATGCCTGCCTGCTGCAGGTCGTCCACGATGCGTATTTTTTCGTCCATCGTCAGGCGGTCGGGAGGCAGGACACTGCCGGTCACATCGGTGATGGCAGCCTGCACCGCATCGGGGAGGCTGCTGACGAAATTTTCGACGCCCAGCGTGGGGCTTGGCTCCTGATGCGCCCCACAGAGGGCCAGAAGCTCCTGCGCCATCCGGCTGTATTTGGCGGCGTCAAAGTTGATGCAGAGCATCCCGATAAGCTCACTGCCGTCTTTGATGAACATGGTGGAGGAGCGCAGCCGCCCCTTGGCCTGCGATGCACCTTGATAGCCCGCAACGTAGGGCTGCTTCTCGTACGCCCTGCCGTGGATGAACCTCAGCGCCATGTTGGACAGCGGCGCACCCTCGGTGCGGCCGCTGATGTTGTTGTTCACGATGGCTGCGATGGTGCCCTCCTCGCTGGTCAGATCATGCAGCACCACCTCATAGTCCGGCCCCAACGCCTCACCCAGAAACGAAACCAGCGTCCGATACGGCTCCAGCCTTGCGTCCATGTATGTCACCACTTTCCATTGCTTCATAAGAAAAATAATGAAAATTTATTCTCATCTCTCTGCCTGTATCATATCACGTTCGTCGGCTGTTGACAATGATGATTCGAAAACTCGCTGAAAATTCGTGAAACTGCCTCAAAAAATCCCGCGGATTTGTCACAAGTGATAATAATTTATCATCAAGAGAAAAAATTGTTGACTTTTGCCGCACGCCGCGTTAGGATAGGGGCAGGACAAGGGGCACGAGGGTAAGCCGTACCCCTGCAATTCGGAAAAAGGAGAGAGAATTATGAAACAGGCAATCGCTACTGCGCAGGCGCCCGCAGCCATTGGGCCATATTCGCAGGGCATCGCAGCAGGCCAGACGGTCTACGTCTCCGGCCAGCTCCCCATCGACCCCGCTACCGGGGCCATCCCCGAGGGCATCGCGGCCCAGACCGCACAGTCCCTCAAGAACATTCAGGCCATCCTTGCCCAGCAGGGCATGACACTGGCAGATGTAGTGAAGACCACAGTCTTCCTTGCAGACATGAATGATTTTGCCGAGATGAATCAGGTCTACGGCGAGTACTTCGCACAGCCCTTCCCCGCACGGAGTGCCGTGCAGGTGGGCCGTCTGCCCAAGGACGCACCGCTGGAGATCGAATGCATCGCCGTGAAATAACAGAGCATCCTAAAAGAGAAAGAGACGGTGCAATACTATGGAACAAAATATGTTCATCCGCATCCTGAACAGTGAGATGGAGCTGGCTACCGGCTGCACCGAGCCGGGCGCTGTGGCTCTGACTGCCGCCGAGGCAGGTCAGGCCCTGCGGAAGGCCGGTGTGGACAAGGCCGAGGAGATCACGGTCAACGCCAGCATCAACATCATCAAGAACGCCATGTCGGCGGGCATCCCCGGCACCGATTACGAGGGCATGGACTATGCCGCCGCCATCGGTGCGCTGGGCGGCGACCCGGTCTACCTTCTGGAGGTCATGAACCATGTCCCCCGTGAGACAGTGGAGGCGGCCGCCGCGCTGGTCAAGGCCGGCAAGGTCAAGGTGAATGTGGCGCAGGTGCCCCAGAAGCTCTATATTGAGGTCATCGCCAAGGGCGGCGGCCACACCGGCCGCGCCATCGTCCGCGACCTGCACACCAACGTCGTGCTGGTGGAGCAGGACGGCACGGCGACCCTCGACAAGCAGGACGCGGATACTGCCGCATCCGGCGACAGCGATGTCGTCACCCCGGAGCAGATCGCGTCCTTCCTGACCGTCCGCTCCATCTGGGACTACTGCACCAAGGAGCTTGACCCCATGCACGACCCCATCGACATCATCCGCAGCGCCGTGCAGGTCAACTCCGTCATCAGCGATGAGGGCCTTTCCAAGGAATACGGCCTTGCCATCGGACGCAATCTCGACCTCAACTGCCGCAAGGGCCTCATGACCCGCGACCTGACCACCAACTCCATGATCGCTGCCGCCGCCGGTGCAGACGCCCGCATGGCAGGCGCGCCGGTGTCGGTGGTGGCCAACTCCGGCAGCGGCAATCAGGGCATCACCGCAACGATGCCCGTCGTGGCAGCTGCCCGCTGGCTGGGCATCGATGAGCCGACCATGCTGCGTGCCGTCACCCTGTCCAACCTCATCGCCATCCGCATCAAGTCGAAGTTCGGACGCCTGAGCAACCTCTGCGGCGCGACCGTCGCCGGGACCGGCGCGGCCTGCGGCATTACATACCTGCTGGGCGGCGGCTATCACGAGATCTGCTGCGCCATCCAGAACATGGTGGGCAATGTCACTGGCATGGTGTGCGACGGCGCAAAGGCAGACTGCGCGCTGAAGATCTCCACCTGCGTCAATGCCGCCTGTCAGGCAGCGGCCATGGGCACCCGCGGCGTCCGTGTCCAGAGCACGGACGGCATTGTGGAGGAGAATGTGGAGCGCACGCTGGACAACTTCGCCATCCTGAGCACCCACGGCACCAGCGACAGCGTCATCCTCGACCTGATGCTCAACAAAGACCACACTCCGGACGCCCAATAAGCGTCCTCACCCTCTAGCAAGCCTGCATCCGCATCCTGCAAAAAACACCCTGCGCCCACAGCGCAGGAGAAGATTAGGGGTAAAATATTATGAAAAAGCTATTCAATAATCTGCCGTTCCGGCTGCTTCTCGGCATCATCATCGGCGTTATTCTGGGCCAGATCTTCCCCGAGAGCGTCATGAAGGTCGTCGTTACCTTACAGTATATCATGGGCCAGCTCATCACCTTCTGTGTGCCGCTCATCATCATCGGCTTCATCGCCCCGTCCATCACCAAGCTGGGCAAGAACGCCTCCCGTCTGCTGGGCGTGGCGATCGTCATCGCCTACGTTTCCTCCGTCTGCGCAGCCCTCATGAGCACCACCGCAGGCTATGCCCTCATCCCGCACCTGTCCATCGACACTGAGGTGGCCGGTCTGCGGACCCTGCCCGGCGTCGTGTTCGAGCTGAACATCCCCCAGATCATGAGCGTCATGAGCGCCCTCGTGCTCAGTGTTCTGGTGGGTCTGGCTGCTACCTGGACCAACAGCAAGCTGACCTGCGACATCCTCGGCGAATTCCAGAACATCGTGCTGGACATCGTCGGTAAGATCATCATCCCCATGCTGCCCTTCTATATCGCTGCTACCTTCTGCAACCTGAGCTATGAGGGCATGATCACCCACCAGCTGCCCGCCTTCCTCCAGATCATCATCATCGTTATGGCTGGCCACTATATCTGGCTGGCTGTCCTGTACCTGCTGGCCGGCGCATACTCCGGCAAAAATCCGTGGGAGGTCCTCCGCCACTACGGCCCCGCTTACCTGACCGCTGTCGGCACCATGTCCAGCGCCGCCACTCTGGCTGTCGCTCTGGACTGCGCCCGCAAGAGCAAGGTCCTGCGCAAGGACATGGTCAGCTTCGGCATCCCCCTGTTCGCCAACATCCATCTGTGCGGATCTGTCCTCACTGAGGTCTTCTTCTGCATGACCATCTCCAAGATCCTCTACGGCCACCTGCCCAGCATCGGCACCATGATCCTCTTCTGCGCCCTGCTCGGCATCTTCGCCATCGGTGCTCCCGGCGTCCCCGGCGGCACGGTCATGGCTTCTCTGGGCCTCATCACTGGCGTCCTGATGTTCGATGATGCCGGCACCGCTCTGATGCTCGCCATCTTCGCCCTGCAGGACAGCTTCGGCACCGCCTGCAACGTCACCGGCGACGGCGCTCTGACCCTGATGCTGACCGGCTACGCCGAGAAGCACGGCATCCAGAACAACGACAACCTCCAGACCCCGATCCTGTAAGGACCATCAAAAGATTTGAGCGCATTTCCCTGAAAATACCGGAAACCGGGCTGCGTCCCCCATTCTGACCGGCCCGTGTGATGCAAAAGGGGCTTCCTGCAAAGGAGGCCCCTTTTGTGTTCTCCGGCCCTTGGCCGCCAAAGATTCAAAAAATCATACAAAACCTTCTTTATTTTGTCATAACTGTCCCGTATAATAGAATATGAGTTAAACTCGGGATCGCAGCCGGTGCCCGTGCGGGGCTGGCTTTTGACTGGATAGAGGAGGAACACTCACATGGCAAACGAAAAGATCCTCGTCGTGGACGACGATACCAACATCTGCGAGCTGCTGCGGCTCTACCTGACCAAGGAGGGCTATCAGGTCACGACCGCCAACGACGGCGAAGAGGGCCTTGAGAAATTCAACCAGCTCAAGCCTGATATGGTGCTGCTGGATGTGATGATGCCCAAGATGGACGGCCTCGAGGTCTGCCGCCGCATCCGCAAGCTGGGCAATACCCCGGTCATGATGCTGACGGCAAAGGGCGAGACCTTCGACAAGGTGCTGGGCCTTGAGCTGGGCGCAGACGATTACATGGTCAAGCCCTTCGACACCAAGGAAGTGGTGGCCCGCATCAAGGCGGTGCTCCGCCGCTGCACCGCCGCCACCACCCAGACCGAGAGCACCGAAGGCGTCATCGAGTTCGACAACCTCCGCCTCGACATGAACAGCTACGAGCTGCGGGTCAAGGGCAAGGTGGTGGAGGCTCCCCCGAAGGAGCTGGAGCTGCTGAACTGCCTCGCCTCCCACCCCAACCGGGTCTACACCCGCGACCAGCTTCTGGACGAGGTGTGGGGCTTCGAGTACTACGGCGACAGCCGCACCATCGACGTCCATGTCAAGCGCCTGCGCGAGAAGCTGGCCGGGGCCTCCGACAAGTGGGAGCTGAAGACCGTCTGGGGTGTGGGCTATAAGTTCGAGGTGCGTCAGTAATGCGCAAAAGTATCCCAGTCGCGTTCTTTTCGCTCATGAGCACTCTGCTCATCTTCGGCACGGTGGTCATGGGCGGCTCTGAGCTGGTGCTCTTCAGCCGGTATTTTGCGCAGGAGCGGTACGATACGCTGGATGAGGTGGTCAATGTCGCCCAGCGGACGGCGTCCTATCTTGTGCAGGAGGCCTCTCTGCCCGAGGGCGAAGAGCTGGAAGCCCTGAGCACCAAGCTCGAGATCATCGGCGAGAGCGCGGAGGCCTATCTGTTCTTCACCGACTGCGACGGCAATGTGATGCTGGCGTCCGTGCCGGAAAAGCTGACCGGCGATACGGTGGAGGCTGAGGTGCTGGAAAAGGCGGGCAAGGCCAAAGAGAACTACCATCTCTTCGACACACTGGGCGGTGTGCTGGCGGAGAAAAGCTACATCTCGGTGCGTGAGATGCGCAGCGAGGACGGCGCGTGCACCGGTTACCTCTTTCTCTGCTCGTCCGGCGAGCGGCTGGCGGAGTTCCGCAGAGAGTTCTTCTCGAACTTTTTCCTCTCGGCCTGCCTGATGCTGCTTCTGGCCAGCGTACTCACGAAGGTGATGATGCACAAGCTCACCGACCCGCTCCAGAAGGTAACGGACGCGGCCCAGCGCTTCGGCGGCGGCGACCTGTCCGTCCGGGTCGAGGGCGTGGACGGCGAGGGCGAGGTGGCCGACCTTGCCCGCACCTTCAACAAGATGGCAGACAACATCCAGTCCAACGACAATTCCCGGGGCCAGTTCATGGGCAACATCGCCCATGAACTGCGCACCCCCATGACGACCATCAAGGGCTTCATCGACGGCATTCTGGACGGCACCATCCCGCCCGAGATGCAGAACCACTACTTGCAGCTGGTCAGCGAGGAAACGGGCCGTCTGGCCCGCCTCATCCAGAATATGCTGGATCTGTCCAAGCTGGAGAGCGGCGAATATCAGGTGAATGCCCGGATGTTCAACATCTGGGAGACCCTCACCGGCGTGGCTCTCTCGGCCGAACAGCGCATCAACGACGGGATGATCGACATCGACGGCCTGACGATGGACGAGAAGGTACTGGTCTACGCCGACCCCGACCTCATCCATCAGGTGGCCTATAACCTGCTGGACAACGCCATCAAGTTCACCCCCGCCGGCGGCACCATCCGCTTCGGGGTGGAAAAGCTCGGCCCGGAGGTGGAGGTCTCCATCTGGAACTCCGGTCAGGGCATCAGCCCCGAGGCGCTGCCCTACGTTTTCCAGCGCTTTTATAAGGAAGACCAGTCCCGGGGTCTCCACGCCCGGGGCGCAGGCCTCGGCCTGAACATCTGCAAGGTGCTGGTCAACCTCTCCGGCGGTCAGATCCGCGTCGAGAGCCAGCAGGGCGAGTGGTGCAGATTCGTGTTCACCCTGCCCGTCCAGCCCCCGAACCCCGGCGGCATGAAGCGTCTGCCCGACGAGAGCGGCCTTCCCGGCGCAGTGGAAGACCCGGCCAGCATGAAGCCGGTAGACTGAATCACAGCGGTCAGACTGCTCCCCAGAGGAGCGGTCTGGCTGCTTTTTGCATTGCAGAAGAAGGGGTGCGGGCGGAGTTTACGTCTTTTCCGTGAAAAACACGGCGGCGGGTTTGATTTTTTCACCGTTTTCATGTAAACTATAAATAACTATGCCGACTGTCCCCCACAGGGGGCGGCGGCAGGGCAAAAACACAAAAAATCTCTTGGAAACAACAGGGAGTAAAATAAAATGACAACGATCAGTCCTTCGATCCTTTCGGCTGACTTCAGCAAGCTCGGCGCAGACTGCCGCATGGTGCTGGATGCCGGCGCAAAAATGCTGCATTATGATGTGATGGACGGCCACTTCGTGCCGAACATCAGCTTCGGCGTCCCGGTGCTCAAAAGCCTGCACAAGGCCATGCCGGATGCGTTCTACGACGTCCATCTGATGATCACCCACCCGCAGCAGTACGCTGAGGCCTTTGCCAAGGCCGGTGCCAGCCTGCTGAACTTCCACCTCGAGTGCGATGACGACATTCAGGAGACCATCGACGCCATCAAGGCGCAGGGCTGCAAGGTGGGCATGACCATCAAGCCCGGCACCCCGGTGGAGGAGCTGGGCTATTATCTCGACCAGCTGGACCTCGTGCTGGTCATGAGCGTGGAGCCGGGCTTCGGCGGGCAGAAGTTCATGCCCTCGGCCCTCGACAAGCTCCGCTGGCTCAAGACAGAGAAGGAGCGCCGGGGCCTGCGCTTCCTGCTGGAAGTGGACGGCGGCGTGGACGCTGCCACCGCTCCGCAGTGCGTCGCCGCCGGTGCAGACGTGCTGGTGGCAGGCAGCGCCATCTATGGTGCGGCCGACCCCGCTGCCGCTGTCCGCGCGCTGGCCGCGCTCTGAGAGGGAACGGCCCATGGATGAAGCATTGATCCGGAAGCAGGAAGAAGAGCTGCAGCACACCGGCAGATACTACAAGCACATCTGCTTTCTCTGCGTGCCGCTGCTCTGCGTCTCCTGCTACCTTTACGGCCTGCGCCCGCTGCTGCTCTGCGGCTTTGCGCTGCTGATGGGCAACCTGTGTGACCGGCTCATCTCGCTGCTGCGCCGCCGCGTCTACCGGCCCGGGGACTATTCCAACGAGAGCTTCGCCCTCGTCATCGCACTGCTGATGCCTGCGACGGTGGACTGGTATGTCCTCGCCGCTGCCATCGTGGCCGGTGTCCTCATCGGCAAAGAGGTCTTCGGCGGCTATGGCAGCTATCCCTTCAACCCGGCTGCCGTGGGCTATGCGGTGGCGGCGGTGTCGTGGCCGGAGCAGGTGTTCCGCTATCCGACCCCTTACACCAGCATCCCCCTGTGGGACGCCTCCGGCGTGGCCACGGCCAGCACCATCTCGGATACCCTGCGCAGCGGCGGCCTCATCAACCTGAGCGGTCTGTCGCTGGCGCTGGGCGAGTATGCCGCCCCGATGGGCGCAGGCTCAGCCCTCGTGCTGGTGGCCTGCGGGCTTTTCCTCTGGGTGCAGAAGGACATCAAGCTGAGCGCTGCCCTGAGCTTTCTCGTCACGGCGGGCGTCATCGTCTTCCTCTTCCCGCGTCAGCTGGGCCTGACCGAGGATGCGTCCTTTGCCGTCAGCGCCATGTTCCGTCTGCGCTGCGTGCGCGACGAACTGCTGACGGGCGCGATGATCTTCAGCGCCGTCTTCCTGCTCAACGAGCCGTATACCTGCGCCCACCACCGGCTGGGCCGCATCCTCTACGGCATCATGGTGGGTGCCTTCACGATGGGCTTCCGCTACTTCGGCGTCTATGAGACGGGCGTCTGCTTCGCGCTGCTGGCTGTCAACAGCATCTCCGGCTGGCTCGACCGCACCGAAGTCCATCTCTACGAGCTGCTCCACAGCAGCTGGAAAAAGCAGACCGGAAAGGGGGATGCCGTATGAAGCGGAGAAGTGCAGAACTCATCGCCCGCGACCCGGAGAGATTCTTCCACCATGACCGCGTCTTCCTGAACAATCCCGTGGTCATGCAGGGTATGGGCCTTGCGCCGCTGGTGGTCCTTGCCACCAACGGCCAGAACGCTCTGATGCTGGCGGCGGCGGTGGCGCTGCTGCTGACGCCCTCCCGTCTGCTGGCCTGTCTGCTGAGCCGCCTGTTCCCCCTGCGGGAGGAGCACCCGTCCAAAGCAGAGCTGGAAAAGAAGCTGCTGCCCCGCAGCATCCTCTATTCGGGCAGCGCAGCGGTGGTCTATCTGGCAGCCTACCCCATCCTGAACCGCCTGTTCGGGGTGAGCCTGCTGGTGCTGGGCATCTACCTGCCCATGCTGGTGGTGGAGCCGCTGCTGACCTACCGCTTTGGCCGGGTGCAGGAGTCGCCCCGCAAGGCCCTCTCCAAGGGCGTGCGCATCACGGTGGGCTACAGCCTGCTGCTCCTGCTGCTGGGCTGCGTGCGGGAGTGGCTGAGCGCCGGTACGGTGTTCGGCCATCTGCTCAGCCGCCCCATCCTGCCGATGGCGGGGATGCCGGCAGGCGGCTTCATCGTGCTGGGCGTGCTGTGCGCTGTCTGGCGCGCGCTGGCCAAGAAGCAGAAAGATTATCTGACATCGGAGGCCCGGGGCCTCATGGCAGTCTATCGCCAGAGAGAGGGGGAGCCTCAGGATGAGCAATGATGTGATGCAGGCCGTCGGCGTCTTTTTCGGCTACGCCGTGCTGGCCATCTTTGCGCAGAATGCGGTGTTCACCCGCGGTCTGGGCGTCTCCCGGCTGGTCCAGCTGGTGGGCGACGAGCGCACCAGCAGCGGGTGGTTCGCCCTGCTGCTCTGCGTGACGCAGGTGCTGGTGGCCCCGCTGGCTTTCTATGCAGGCGGCTTCGCGGCCGCCCAGCCCAACTTCGCCCAGCTCCGCCCGCTGGTCTATCTGGCCTGCGTGGCGGTGGTGAGCCTGTTTGAATTCCTTGTGCTCTGGGCAGCGCGGGGCAGACGCCACGGCGGCCAGCTGCTCCGCATCCTGCCTGCTGCCGCAGTCAACAGCGGTGTGCTGGGCACGGTGCTGGTGGAGCGTACCCAGAGCTTTACGCTGGAGCAGAGCATGGGCTTCGGCCTCGGCAGCGGCCTCGGCTACCTGCTGGCCGTCATGCTGGTGACGGAGGCCGACCACCGTCTGCGCAGCGAGGCCATCCCGGAGGCGTTCCGGGGCCTGCCCATCACGCTGGTCTATGTCGGCGTGCTGGCGCTGGCCATCTATGGTTTTACGGGCCACTCGGTGATCCTGTAAGGAGTGCAGGAGAAAGGGACGAACATGGCAAAGTATAAAAAGGTCAAGCGGTATCACCGCAGTTTTTACAGCCCCGGTATGTGGGCCAAGAAGGTCGTCGGCATCGTGGTGCTGGTGGCCGTGGTGCTGGTGGTGGGCTGGCTGGCTGCGCCCCATGTGCTGGACTGGGCCACCCACACCTGGTATACCGTGGTGCGCAACCGCGACCTCTCGGCCTCGTCCGGGCCGGCAGCGTCCAGCGTGGCCGCTTCGTCCGAGGCGGCGGCAGAGCCTGCGGCCTCCTCGGAAGCACAGCCTGCTTCGTCGGAGCCTGTTGTGCCCGCCAATGCCATCATTGAGGGCAGCTGGGGCGTTCTGGACACCGCTGCGGCCCGGGATGAAGCTTCGCTGCGGGCTGCGGCGCAGGAGCTGGCCCGGCAGGGTGCGGCGTATGCCGTCGTGACTCTGAAGGACAGCAGCGGGCAGATCCTGTACCCCTCTGCCCTCCCCGCTGCGGCGGGCAGCATCGAGGGCGCATCCCTCGACCCGTCCCTCATCGCCTCGGTGCTGAAGGAGAACGGCCTTGTGCCGGTGGCCAAGCTGGCTGCCTTCCGCGACCCCGCCGCCGCCCGCGCCAACCGCGGCATGGCCATCGGCTACACCGGGCAGGAATACCTCTGGCTGGACAATAAGGCCTCGGCCGGCGGCAACCCGTGGCTGAACCCCTATTCCGACGAGGCTGTGCAGTTCATCGGCGACCTCATCGGCGAGGTGCAGAGCATGGGCTTCGACCATGTCCTGCTGGAAAATGTCCAGTTCCCGCTGGCCCAGAACGGCAAGCAGGACTTCGGCTCCACCGGCGGACGCGACCGCAGCGCCCAGCTGGCGGCGGACATCGCCCTGTGGGACGCCCGCTTCAGCGGCAGCGTTACCCTGTGGTACGGCTACTCGCTGGCGCAGGTGACGGACGGCGCTGCTACCGTGGGCGGCAAGGCCGATGCACTGGGCGTTAAGAATCTCGTCGTCGAGGTGCCCGCCAAGCAGACGATGGACGAAGCCGCCCGCAATGCGCTGAGCGACGCTCTGGCAGCCTCCGGCGTGGAGCACACTGTGTTCTGGGACGACGCTGCGGGGCTGTTCCGGTAAGAAGATCACGCGGCCTGTTTCGCTGCCGGTGATCGTATAGAGAGTGAGGAATGTAACCATGAAACCTGCATCCTGCTTTGGCCCGGCCCACATCCTGCTGCCCAGAGAGGACATCCCTCTGGAAAAGTGGGGCTGTGTGGCCTGTGATCAGTTTACCAGCGACCGTGCCTACTGGGAGCGGGCAGACGCTGCTGTGGGCAGCTGCCCCAGCACCCTGCGCCTCATCCTGCCGGAGGTTTTCCTCGGGGACAAGGACGCGGCCCAGCGCGTGGAGCGCATCCACGCCGCGATGGACGCCTACAGCCGGGATGTGCTGACCCGCGCCGTGGACGGCTTCGTCTACGTCGAACGCACCGAGCAGAGCGGACGGGTGCGGCAGGGCCTTGTGGGTAAGATCGACCTTGAGGCTTACAGCTACGAGAAGGGCAGCCGCCCGGCCATCCGGCCCAGCGAGCGCACCGTCACCGAGCGCATCCCGCCCCGTATGACCGTGCGCCGGGGGGCGGCGCTGGAGACGCCCCATGTCATGATGCTGGCCGACGACCCCGGCTGCACCCTCATCGAGCCGATCGGCGCGCACAAGAGTGCGCTGAAAAAGCTGTATGAGGGCGAGCTGATGCAGGGCGGCGGCCACATCGCCGGATGGGCCGTGGAAGACCCCGCCCTGCTGGCCCAGATCGAGGCCGCACTGGCCGGACTGGGCAGTCAGGAGGCCTTCGACGCCAAGTATCCGCAGGCCAAGGGCGCAGCGCCCCTGACACTGGCCGTGGGCGACGGCAACCATTCGCTGGCTGCGGCCAAGGCCTGCTGGGAGGAGCTGAAGCCCACCCTGACGCCGGAAGAGCGGGAGAACCACCCCGCCCGCTGGTGTCTGGCCGAGGTGTGCAACGTCCATTCGCCCGCCATCGAGATCGAACCCATCCACCGCGTCCTCTTCAATGTGGACTGCGGCGCGGTGCTGCTGGCCCTCATCGCGTGGAGCGACGCCAACATGGCTGGGATCTGCTTCGGCGACTCGAAGCAGCAGGCGTTCACGCTGGCAGGCCCCCATGTGTCCAATGTCCTCAGCTTTGAGGACCCCGTCGCCCCGCTGACCGTGGGCACGGTGGATGAATTTATCGAATATTTTATGGCCCGCCACAGCGAGGCCCGGGTGGACTATGTCCACGACGAGCCGGCTGTCCGCGCCCTGACCAAACAGGGCGGCGTGGCTTTCCTGCTGCCGCCCTTCGAGAAGAGCGACCTGTTCAAGGGCATCGTGATGGGCGGCGTGCTGCCCCGCAAGACCTTCAGCATGGGCCATGCGGAGGAGAAGCGGTATTACATCGAGTGCCGCAGGATCAAAGAATGACCAAGGAGTACCATGACTTTTAATGAACTGAATCTGTCCGCCCCCCTGCTCAAAGCTGTAAGCGAGGCGGGCTATGAGACCCCCTCGCCCATTCAGGCCTCGGCCATCCCGCCGGTACTGGAAGGGCGGGACCTGATGGGCTGCGCCCAGACCGGCACTGGCAAGACCGCTGCCTTTGCGCTGCCCATGCTCGACCGCCTGAGCGGGGCAGCTCCCCGCAAAAAGGGCGCGATCCGCGCCCTCATCCTCACCCCGACCCGGGAGCTTGCGCTCCAGATCGGTGAGAGCTTCGCCGCCTATGGAAAGTATCTCAAGCTGCGCAGCACCGTCATTTTCGGCGGCGTGGGCCAGACCCCGCAGGTGGAAGCCATCAAGAAGGGCGTAGACATCCTCATCGCCTGCCCGGGCCGACTGAACGACCTCATCGGGCAGGGCTATATCGACCTTGCCGACATCGAGATCTTCGTGCTGGATGAGGCCGACCGGATGCTGGACATGGGCTTTGTGCACGACGTGAAGAAGGTCATCGCAAAGCTGCCCGCAAAGCGCCAGAACCTGATGTTCAGCGCCACGATGCCCAAAGAGATCGAGCAGTTGGCCGCAGGCATCCTCCACGACCCCGCCTTCGTCAAGGTGGATCCCGTGTCCAGCACAGTGGAGCGGATCGACCAGAGCCTGTATTTCGTCGAGAAGGGCAACAAGAAGCTCCTGCTCCCTTGGCTCATCAAGAATCTGGAGCCGCCGGTGCAGAACGCGCTGGTGTTCAGCCGCACCAAGCACGGCGCAGATAAGATCGCCCGCGACCTCACCAAGCAGGGCATCACCGCCGCCGCCATCCACGGCAACAAGAGCCAGAGTGCCCGTGTGGCCGCGCTGGAGGGCTTCAAGGAGGGCAAGACCAAGGTGCTGGTGGCCACGGACATTGCCGCCCGGGGCATCGACATCAGCGAGCTTTCCCATGTGTTCAACTACGACCTGCCCGAGGTGCCGGAGACCTATGTTCACCGCATCGGCCGCACTGCCCGCGCAGGCGCAGACGGCACGGCTGTGAGCTTCTGTGCCCCCGAGGAGATGGAGTATCTGGCCGGGATCGAGAAGCTCAACCGCCGGAAGATCCCGGTGGTGTCCGGCCATCCGTGGGACGGCGTGCCCGCCCCCGTAAAAGCCGCCCCGCCGGTGCGGGGCCGCAAGCCCAAGGCCGACCAGCCTGCCCCGGAGCAGGCCGAGACCCCCAAGGCGGCAGCCGCCGCCAAGCTCGCTGCACCTGAGAAAAAGGGCGCGGCCAAGCTTTCTGCGGCAAAAAAGCAGAAAGCCCCCAAAATCGAAGCAAAAGAGGAACAGCTCATGGATGAGAACAACAAGCGCACTCCCGGCGGACGCGACAACAACCGCCGTAACAATAATAACCGGCCCCGCCGCGAGGGCAGCGCCCCTGCACAGGGCACAGGCCGCGGCAGCAACGCCCAGCCGAAATTCGACCCCCACTTTGTGAGCGCTCCGGAGGCGACTCCCCTCCGCTCTGCCAAAAAGAACGCCGCCGCGCCCGCTGCCCCGGCCCAGAGCATCCCCACCGCGATGCAGAGCCGCCAGCCCGCCCCGCGCGGCGAGAACAATGGCCGCAATGGCGCAGGCCGAAGCCCCCGCAATGAGCGGAACGCCCGCCCGGCCCAGCCTGCCCAGCAGAACAATGCCCGCAGCGAGGGCCGGAACAGCCGCCGCAATGACCGCAGTGAGCAGGGCAGCGCAGGCCGTGCGCCCCGCGCCCCCAGAGCCGAGCAGCCCGGCCGGAACAACGGCCGCAGCCGCAGCAACGCGCCGGGAAAAGACGAAGACCCGGGCCTTATGCTCATCAGCCGCCGCCCGCCGCAGCAGAAGTTCACCAGCTTTGAGGAGTATATGAACGCCCACGGCGGCGCGACGGCCCCCATCGAGGACCACAGCGAGGAAGTGTGATGGCAGAGGGATTTGCTCCGTGGTGCTGCCCGCTGTGCGGCGCACCGCTTGCCGGGGAGAATGTGCTGAAATGCCCCTCCGGCCACAGCTTCGACCGGGCCAAGGAGGGCTACTGGCATCTGCTGCCGGTGCAGAACACCCGCACGAAAGCCCCCGGCGACAGCAAGGAGATGGTAGCCGCCCGCCGCGCGTTCCTGAGCGCGGGCTACTATGGCATCTTCGGGCAGGCGCTGGGGGAGCTGTGCCTTATGTACGGCCAGCCCGCCGCAAACGGGCCGCTCCGCCTGCTGGACGCGGGCTGCGGCGAGGGCTGGTATGACCGCTGCATCGCCCGGCAGTTCGGGGAGGCAGGCCGTCCGCTGGAACTGGCAGGCTTCGACATCGCAAAGCCTGCAGTGCGTCTGGCCGCAAAGGCCCTGCCCTCGGCCCGGTACGCCGTGGCGTCCAGCTTCCATCAGCCGGTGCGCACGGGATGGGCCGATGTCCTGCTCAACTGCTTTTCGCCCTTCGCGCAGGAGGAGTTCATCCGGGTGCTGCGCCCGGGCGGGCGGCTCATCTACGCCGTGCCCGGTCCGGAACACCTCTTCCAGATGAAGGCCGTCCTCTACGAAAAGCCCTACAAAAATCCGGTGCAGGAAGTGGAGTATCCGGGCTTTGAGGCCGTCGGGGAGCGGGAAGTGTCCGGCCGCATCACGGTGCCGGCCGGGCAGCTGGAAGCCCTTTTCGCCATGACGCCCTACTACTGGAAAACGCCCCGGGACGGTGCAGCCCGCCTTGCGGCGCTGCCGGAGCTGACCACCGACATCTCGTTCCGGTTCCTCGTATTTGAAAAGAAATAAACGAAAAAGGCATCTGTCCGCAGGGGCAGATGCCTTTTTCGCTTTATGAGTACATCAGACAGGGATGGAGTTGGTTACTTGTTTTCCGCCTTCTTCTCGGCCTTGGGCAGAAGGTTCGCACGCTCCAGCGCCGGACGCAGGGCCAGATAGAGGAGAACGACGCAGACGGTGGAGGCCACGCTGTTGACGAAGGTGACGCCGCCGGTGATCTTGGTCAGGGCCTTGGCGATGGTGTAATCCTGACCGAAGATATATACATTGCGGAAGTAGCCGAGGAACGGGTCGGTAAAGACGTTCAGCAGCAGGCCGGAGGCAGCGGCGGCGGTCACTTTGACGAGGTAGCCGGGGGCGTGCTTATCCAGCTCGCGGAGCTTGAAGACCTTGTGGGCCACTGCGCCGCAGGTGATGCCGATGAGGAACTTCAGGATGAAGGTGGTGACGGCATAGCCCGGGTCGCCGGCGAGGATGTCGGCCAGAGCCAGACCGATGGCACCGGCCAGACCGCCGGATACGCCGTCCAGCAGCAGGGCGGTCAGGGCCGTGAAGGTATTGCCCAGATGGAACGAGGAGCCGCCGTAGAAGGGCACCCGGAAGAATAAGTAGGCCACGAGGCTCAGAGCGGCCATGACGCCGGTGAGCGCCAGCTCGTGGACGGTGAAGGTGCGCTTGTAGAGCACACTTGCAAAGACGATCACGATGACAACGACTGCCAGAAGCAGCCACATTGCAGTGGTAGACATGATTTTTCCCTCCCATTTTACGAAAAACCCACAAAACCGATTGACTTTTTTGGTTCTTGCGGGTATGCTCCTATTATACGCAAAACTGGCCCTGTGCAAATACCCAGAACAAAGATTTTTTATGGGGTCAGTTTGGCACGCTGGCTGAAAAGGAGGGGCTTTTTATGGTCCATTTGACGACAGCGCTGGACGCGGCATCCGATGTGCCGCTTTATGAGCAGCTCTACCGCAGCCTCGCCGCCGAGATGCGGACGGGGGCTGTCCCGGCGGGGACGCGGATGCCCGGCAAGCGGCGTCTGGCGGCAGAGCTTTCCGTCTCGGTGAACACGGTGGACGCGGCCTATCAGATGCTGGCAGCGGAGGGCTATCTGGAGGCGCGGGAGCGGAGCGGCTTTTATGTACAGGAGTATCTGGCTCTGCCCGAGAGTGCCGCGCCCGCCGCGCCGCCGAAGGCTGAGACTGTGCCGAAACAGCGGCCCATCCGCTATGACCTCTCCACCCGGGGCGTGGACCCGGGGCTGTTCCCCTTCCGGACGTGGGCGCGGCTGCAAAAGGAGCTGCTGTATTCGTCGCCCGAGCTGCTGACCCACGGCGACGCGCAGGGCGACCTTGCGCTGCGGCAGGCGCTGGCGGGCTACCTCGAAGAGTACCGGGGCGTCCGGTGCGGTGCGCACCAGATCGTCGTGGGAGCGGGCCTTGAGTACCTGCTGGGGCTGCTGGCCCCGCTTCTGCCCGGGCCGGCGGCGGTGGAGAATCCCGGCTACCCCCGCGCAAAGCAGGTGCTGGAAAACAACGGCGTGGCCTGCTGCTGCCTGCCGGTGGACGAGGATGGACTTTCCATCCGGGCGCTGTCGGACTCCGGCGCGGCGGTCTGCTACGTCACCCCCAGCCATCAGTTCCCCACAGGCGTCACCATGCCGGCCGGACGCCGGGCCGAGCTGCTCCACTGGGCCGCCCGCTGCCCGGGCCGGCGGTATATCATCGAGGACGACTACGACTCCGAGTTCCGCTTCGACACCCGCCCGCTGCCCAGCCTGCAGGGGATGGCCGGGGCCGACGGGCCGGTGGTCTACCTCTCCACCTGCTCCCGCAGCCTCGCGCCCAGCATCCGCATCGCCTACATGGTGCTGCCCGAGCAGCTTCTGCCCGCGTGGCACGCGAAGTATCGGCTCTACTCCAGCACCGTGAGCCGCTTCGAGCAGCAGACGCTGGCCCGCTTCATCACCGGAGGCTACTTCACCCGCCACTTGGCCCGGGAGCGGGTGGCCTACAAGGCCCGGCGGGACGCCCTGACGGCGGCGCTGCAGGAGGCCTTCGCGCCCGAGGAGCTGCATCTGACGGGGCTGCACACCGGCCTGCATCTGCTGGCCGAGCTGCGGGACCCGCCCCCGGATGACGCCCTCCGGGCCGCCGCCGAGGCCGAGGGCGTCCGGCTCAGCCTCCTGAGCGATTACGACCTCACCGGCGGCGGAGCCGCTCCGGTCGGCACGCTGGTGCTGGGCTATGGCTCGCTGGCGGATGAGAGCTGCCCGTCGGTGGGAGAGACGTTGAAGAGGGCCTGCACGGCGGCGCGGGAGTCCTCGGTAAGGGTGTAACGCCCGGCGTCGGCATCCCAATCCCCGGGCAGCGCCCCCGCATGGACGGAGGCTGTGCGGTCGGCGAGAAATTCCAGCGTATCCTCTAAGATGAGCAGGTCCTGCGCCGTCAGGTCGGTGAGCAGGCTCGGGCTGTGGGTGCGCAGGGCGTCGGGCAGGGTGGCGGGCAGAAGCTCCAGCTCCTGCCGGAAAAAGGCGTCCCACACCGCCGCCCGGGCGGCTGCTTTGTGGGCCGGAGGGACGACGCCCTCCATCCCGCTGAGCAGCGCTTCCGCCTCCCGGGCTGAAAGGGCCTGCACATTGGCGCTGCAGCCGGTGCGGGCCAGCTCGTCGGCGGTCAGCGCGCCCGAAAAGCCCACCCGGAGCGCCCCGTACCGGTCAGCGATGGCCTGTAAGACCGAGGGCGCAAGGGCGAGGTAGTGGGTGTCCTCAGGCAGGGCGAGGGCTGAGAGCAGCGCTTCCCGGCAGCGGGCAGGGCCTGCCGCCCGGTAGCAGTCGGCGAGGGCGGCTTCGTCCGTCCCGAAGGGGACGGTCAGCTCCCCGGGCAGGGCCAGCGCATGGATGCAGTTCTGGCTGGCGCTGAGGTAGAGCAGCAGGAAGCCGGGGGCTGTCGTCTCGGTGGGGGCGGTGCAGACCAGCAGGCTCAGGCGGTTTTCCTCCTTGGGCTGTCGGATGGCCACGCCGCTCTGAGGGCGGGAGGCCAGCTTTGTCCGCAGAGTGCGGCGGGTGAGCAGGATGGTCCCGCCCACCAGAGGTACCAGCACCAGCAGCCCTGCCAGCAGCGCGGCCCAGAAGGGCCTCCAACCTTTTGCGTTCATTCCTCTGCCTCCCTGCAAAAAACTGCATAAAGCATGGCCGGGTGGGGGAAGCTTTATGCAGAAAAGGAGGGAAACGCTATGAAATTCGATGATACCCCCAGCAAGGAAGAGCGGGAGGACTTCTGGCTCGACCTCGGCCCCGCCAGTGCCTACGAGGGGCTGGACTGCTGCGAAACCGCACGCCGTGACGGCGACGCCAGCCCGGACGGCCTCGCCCACGGCTTTGAGGGCGCGGAAGGCCCGGAAGACCTCGTGCCCCCGCCCGATGATGACCCGGACGGTGAGCCGGTGCCCCACCTGCCGCCCCAGCTGAAGGCTGAGGAGTGGCTGGACGCACTGGGCAGCCCCGACGATGTGCCGCCCATCGACCGATAAAGACAAGAGAAAGTCATACCAAAATAAAATTCATCTTCCGGAATAAAAGATGAAACCGGAGCGTAAAATGCGGTGAAAGGCTTGCCAAGAAGCCGAAAATATGATAAAGTTTTTCTACTGTGCACAGCTGTGCATAAAGGGAGAACGAAATCACAAGATGTGCCGCCCGGTGCGCCGGGTGTGCCGCACTCTGGAGAAGCCCGCAGAAAGCGGGTGCCGAAGGTGTAAGGCCAGATGGGCCGATCTCTCAGGCAGAAGGACAGAGCAAACGTCTTTTGTGCAGGAAGCATATCCTGTGCGGAGTCATACGCTGCGTTTTTTGCGGGCAGAGCCTTTGGAAAAGAGGTTCTGCCCGCATTTTGTTTGGGATATTTGGAGGAGGATTCCTATGGTAGACATCGTCACGCGGATCAACAACGTGGTCAACGGCTTCGTCTGGGGGCCGTTCGGTCTGGCGCTGCTGTTCTGCACCGGCCTCTGGCTCAGCATCCGCACCGGTTTTTTCCAGTTCCGGAGGATGGGCTACTGGCTCCGGCACACCATCGGCGCCATCTTTACCAATAAGGACGTCACCGCCCACACCAGCAAGGAGGACATGGCCATCAGCCAGTTCCAGAGTATGTGCACGGCGCTGGCGGGTACCATCGGCACCGGCAACATCGTGGGCGTGGCCACGGCCATCGTCTCGGGAGGCCCGGGGGCCATCTTCTGGATGTGGGTCATGGCGCTGCTGGGCATGATGACCAGCTTCGCCGAGAACGTGCTGGGCGTCTACTACCGCCGCAGGAACGAGAAGGGCGAGTGGTCCGGCGGCGCGATGTACTACCTTACCGACGGTCTGGGCGCAAAGCCCGGTTGTAAGACGGTGGGCAGGGTGCTGGCCGTCCTGTTCGCCTGCTTCTGCATCCTTGCGTCCTTTGGCATCGGCAACATGAGCCAGATCAACTCCATCGCGGGCAACATGAACGCCGCGTTCCATCTGCCCTACCTCGCCACCGGCCTTGCGCTGATGGTGGTCACAGCCCTCATCGTCATCGGCGGACTCAAGCGGGTGGCCGCTGTCACCGAGAAGCTGGTGCCCCTGATGGCCCTGTTCTACATCGCGGGCGCGCTCATCATCGTGGTCATGCACGCAGGCAATATCCCGGCGGCGCTGGCGGCGATCCTCCGGGGCGCATTCAATCTGAACGCCGCAGGCGGCGGCGCGCTGGGCTACGGCATCAGCCAGACCATCACATGGGGCTTCAAGCGGGGCGCGTTCTCCAACGAAGCCGGACTCGGCTCTGCGGTCATGGTCAACTCGGCCTCCAATGTCAAAGAACCGGTGCATCAGGGAATGTGGGGTGTGTTCGAGGTCTTTGCCGATACCATCGTGGTCTGCACCCTGACGGCCCTCGTCATTCTGACCACCGGCGTGGTAGACCTCGAGAGCGGCGCTGTCCTTGCGGGAGTGCAGGACAATGCACTGGTGGGGCAGGCCTTCACGGTGGCGTTCGGCAGCTTCGGCCCCAAGTTCATCGCGGTGTCCATCCTGCTGTTTGCCTACTCCACCACCCTCGGCTGGAGCCATTACGGCACCAAGGCCGTCGAATATCTCTTCGGCACGGCAGGCAGCCGTATCTACAAGGTCGTCTTTGTGGGGATGACCGTCGTGGGCGCGACCATGAAGCTGGGCCTTGCGTGGGACCTCTCCGACACCTTCAACGGCCTGATGATGATCCCGAACCTCATCGGCGTGCTGGCGCTGTCCGGCACTGTGGTGGACATCACCAAGAACTACTTCGCCCGCCGCGTCCGGGGCGAGGACATCGAGCCGATGTGGTCGGCCTTTGCGGAGTATCAGAAGGAAGAAGAGGCGGAAGCTGCCGCCGAGGCCGCAGAGCTGGAGAAAGCGGCGAACGAATAACGCAGAAAACAAGACCCCGGAGAAATGCCCTCCGGGGTCTTGTGCTGCTTCAGGTCTTTCTCTTTTTCCGGGGGGCAGGGGCGGGGCGGCGCTTCACCGCCGACCGGCCGGCGAGGATGCCGCTGCCGAAGGCCCAGTGGAGGTTGTAGCCGCCGCAGCTGCCCGCGCAGTCCAGCGTCTCGCCCACGAAGTAAAGGCCCGGACAGCCCTTGAACTGGAAGTCGTCCTCCACCTCGTCCAGCAGCAGTCCGCCGCCGGTCGTCTGGGCCTGCTTCCAGCCGCAGGGGGTCAGCCCCTCGAACCGCCAGCACTTGGCCGCGGCGGCGAGCTTCGGCCACGCCGAAGCAGGCAGGGCGCGGGCGTCTTCGGGTAGCCCGGCGTCGGCCCAGAGGGCGCGGCCCAGCTTCGCGGGCAGAAGCCCCAGCCAGAACTCCGCTGCGCCGCCCAGAAGCCCGGCCCGCCGGGCGAAGAGGGCGGACAGCTCCGCTTCGCTCAGGGCGGGGAAGAGGTCGAGGGCTACGACGGGCTGCTTCGGGCCGCGGCCCGGGGCCAGCAGGCCCGACAGCTGCATGATGCAGATGCCGGAGAGTCCGTAATCGGTGAACTGCACCTCGCCCATTTCCCGGGCAAGCACCCGGCCATCGGTGCCGTCCGACAGACTGGCGCAGCCCTTGGCCCGGATGCCGGCCAGCGACTTGCGGGGGCGGGCGCACTGTAAGGCCGTCAGGCAGGGGTAGAGGGGGGCCATCCGCCCGCCGCACTGGGCGGCGAACCGGGTGCCGAAGCCGTCGGTGCCAAACTGCGGCCCGGCTTTGCCGCCCATGGCGCAGATGACGGCATCGGCCCGCAGGCTTTCGCGGCCCGATTCCGTCTCGAACTGGAGGTCGTAGCCGCCCCGGCTCTGGCTCAGGCTCCGGACGGTGCAGCCGGTGCGAAGCTCGACGCCAAGCGCGGCCAGATGGTGTTCCAGCAGGGCCAGCACGTCTGCCGCCTGATTGGAGTAGGGGTACACCCGCCCGGCCTCGTCGGTGCGGGGGTAGAGGCCGAGGCCCTCGAACCACGCCAGCGGCGCGGCCTCGTTCACGGCGTCCAGCAGGCGGCGCAGGGCCTTGGGGCTGCTGGTGAAATACCGCTCGGGCGAGATGTCCCGGTTGTCGAGGTTGCAGCGCCCGTTGCCGGTGGCCAGAAGCTTTTTGCCCACCTTTGCGTTTCTGTCCAGTACGGTGATGCGGGCGCTGCCCTTGGCGGTCTGCGCTGCCGCCAGCGCAGCGGCCAGACCCGCTGCGCCGCCGCCTAAAACAAGGATATGCTGCATCCTCTGTCCATCCTTTCCAAGAAGCTGTGTTCAGAAGCAAACCAGCTTCTGAGATGAGTTCATTGTATCATAGCCGCTCCGGTTTGGCAAACAGAGGGCGGGCAGGTGTATATTTCCCTCTCGTTTCCACATAATAACTGTACCGCATCCGAAAGCAAAGAATGGGAAGGAAGGTACACCAGATGAAAGCAACCGGAATCGTCCGCCGTATCGATGAGCTGGGCAGGGTGGTCATCCCGAAGGAGATCCGCCGCACCCAGCGCATCCGCCGCGGCGACCCCCTCGAGATCTTCACCACCGGCGAGGGCGAGGTCATCTTCAAGAAGTATTCCCCGGTGGGGGAGCTGCACGGGGTGGCGGTGCAGTATGTGGAGGTGCTGAGCCGAAGCTTTGCCCTTACGGCCTTCGTGGCCGACCGCGACCGCATCCTCGCCGCCGCAGGGGCAGGCCGGCGCGACCTTGCCGACCGCAGTGTCAGCCAGCCGCTGGAACGGGTGATGGAGTCCCGCAAGCCCTACCTCAGCGAGGGCGACCCGGAGCACGTCCTGCTGCCCTGTGAGGGTTCGCTGCGGCCTCTGCTCTGCGCGTGGCCCATCATCGCAGCGGGGGATGTCACCGGGGTCGTCGGGCTGCTGGCCGAGGACCGCACCCAGCAGCCTGACCCCGCCCAGCAGAAGGCCGTGGCCGTGGCGGCGGCGTTTCTGGCAAAACAGATGGAGGAGTGAACATTATTATAATAGGGAGCGTCTGCGGTTCGGCAGGCGTTCCCTTTTTTGTTTATGACAGAATTATGAATCTTTATAAACTTTTTCGAGAAGCTATTGACAGGGAAAAAATTTTGGCTATAATGGTCTTAGCACTCAGGAAGATGGAGTGCTAAAGAAACAAAAGCCAAGAAGGAGGCAGGCGCTATGACGATGGATGCACGCAAGCAGCGAGTCTTGCAGGCGATCGTGGCGCTGTATGGCCTCGAGGGCGAGCCTGTGGGCAGCAGTGTGCTGGCAAACTATTTTGATATGGCCGTGTCCAGCGCCACGCTGCGCAACGAAATGGCGGCGCTGACCAAGCTGGGTCTGCTGGAGCAGCCCCACACCAGCGCGGGCCGTGTCCCCAGTGCCAAGGGCTACCGTTATTATCTCGACAATCTGCTGACCGACGACCAGCCGCTGGACCGCGTGACCCGCGCCCGGGTGGAGGCCGTCTTCGCCAGCCTTGACCATGAGCCGGAAAAGCTGGCACAGGGTGCCGCCAAGGCGCTGGCCGCCATCAGCGGCTGCACCGCCGCGGTCAGCACCCCCTGCGCCGAAGACCTCTGCGTCGCCCACTACGAAGTCGTTCAGGTGGGCCGCAGCGCGGCGGCTGTGCTGGCCGTCACGACGGCAGGCTACGTCCGCACCCGTGTGGCGCGGGTGCGCACCGGGCTTTCCCGGGAGAATGCCGCTGCGCTGGCCGCGCTGCTCAACCGCAACCTGACCTTCGTTGCGCCGGTGGATCTTTCGAGTCGGCTGCTCGCCGAGCTGTGCAGCCAGATCGACCCGGAGCTTGTGCCGGTCATCAGCGCCGCAGCCGCGATTTTGCAGGACTCCGCACAGCCCCATGTATTCTTGGGCGGTGAGCAGCACCTGCTGGACTGGCCTCAGCTGGAGGGCAGGGTGGGCGACATCCTTACCTTGCTGAACGACGAGGAGCAGGCCGCCCACATCATCGCACCCCCGGCAGAGCGCAGTGAGAGCGTGCTGCTGGGCGAGGATCTGGAGCCTCAGATCCCCGGCCTGTGCATCGTCAGCGACCGCTACCTTGTGGGCGGCGGGCTGTGGGGCACGGTGGCCCTCATCGGGCCGACCCGGATGCCCTTCCAGAAGCTGATGCCGCTGCTCCACCTCTTCGCCGATGAGCTTGGCGAGGGTATGAGCGGCAAACGAAAAGACACCCCGCAGATGGCCGCACCCCGGCGGACTGTGATATATAAGGAGGATCTGGAATGAGCGAAGAGACGAAGAAGACGGCAGAAGCTCCCGAGCAGGAAGCGAAGGAGACCGAAGCCGCACCTCAGGAAGCGCCCGAGACCGCCGCAGCCCCCGAGCAGGAGGCCGAGGCAGAACCGGCAGACGCCAAGAAGAAAGATGGCTGGTTCAACAAGAAGGCCCGCGAGATGGACGCCGTGAAGGCGAAGCTCGACGCGGCCGAGAAGAATGCCGCACAGGCAAAAGACCAGCTGCTGCGGATGGCAGCGGAGTACGAGAACTACCGCAAGCGCTCCACCCGCGAGGCTGACCAGAAGTTCAACGATGGTGTGTCCTTTGCCGTGAATCAGATCATCCCCATCCTTGACACGCTGGAGATGGCGGCCAACGCTCCCACCACCGACGAGAATTACAAGAAGGGCGTCATCATGACGCTGGATAAGGCCGCCAAGGCGCTGGATGCCCTCCATGTGGAGGAGATCGAGGCGCTGGGCA
>OHSK01000379.1_pt1 | contig 25385 bp, 15 predicted proteins | sample 1578701 | NCBI WGS metagenome assembly OHSK01 (sample SAMEA3879503, study PRJEB24766) | human gut metagenome | biome: human-associated habitat; feature: feces | place: USA | collected 1985/1987
GCACCTACGGCACTGACCACACGGCTGTCGAAACCAAACTGCGATGCATGGTAAGCAAAGTTTGCCGGAGCACCGCCTATCTTCTTTCCTTCGGGGAGGCAGTCCCACAGAGCCTCGCCCATACCTACTATTATCTTATTCATAATATTATATTGTTTAATGAATGATATATTTTATTCACGGCAAACTCAATGTCCTACCCGCTGCAAACCTAATAAAAAAGTTCCTAACTATAGAATGAAAAGTTGCCAATTATCTATTAAAAAGTCTCTAAGAACTAAGGATTATCTCTATCCCAAGGCTTGGGATAGACATCCGCAACCTTGGGACAGATATCCGCAGCCTTGGGATATGTATGCGCAGCTTGCGAACAAAGATTACCGCTTCATACGCAGCATATAGAAGAACAAGTACACTACCCCCACCGTCATTACAGCCACGGCACCGCTTTGTCCTACAGCATCACTTGCCAAGCCCATTGCTATCGGAAATACCGTACCGCCGAAGAGCCCCATGATCATCAAGCCGGAAACCTCGTTCTTCTTTTGTGGCATAGCAAGCAACGCCTGAGAGAAGATAACCGGAAAGATGTTCGAATTGCCGAAACCGATAAGGGCAATGCAAATGTATATCATTGTCTTTTCATGGAAAACGAACAACCCTACCATCGCAGCCAACATACATAACACGCTGATGCCGAAGAAGGTTCGGGGAGCCATCTTCTGAAGAATGAAGGCGCCGAGAAAGCAACCCGCCGTGCGGAAGATGAAGTAAAGGCTGGTGGCAAAGCCGGCATCGGCCAGCGTCATGCCCAGACGCTCCATCAGGATTTTGGGCGCTGTGGTATTCGTACCTACATCAATGCCCACATGACACATGATGCCCAGGAAGCAGAGAAAGATAAACGGCTTGCCCAGCAGGGCGAGGCACTCCCCGAAGGTGGAAGGGCGTCCCTCTTCCTTTTCCTCGCGGATGGAAGTACCGCTCAGCCAGAGAATGGCAATCACCGCAATGACCATATAGACCGGGAACAGCACCCTCCAGCCCATGCCCAGAGACGGAATGGCCTGCGTAGCTCCCCACATGGCGATGTATGGAGCCAGAAACGAAGCAATGGCTTTTACAAACTGTCCGAAGGTGAGCGAACTTGCCAGCCGCTCGCCGCTTACGATATTGGAAAGCAGCGGGTTGAGCGACGTTTGCATCAGCGCATTGCCGATGCCCAGCAATGAGAACGAGAGCAGCATCAGCACGTAGCCGTCTCCGAAAACCGGGAGAAGCAAAGAGGCAAACGTGATGACAAGGCTGAGAAGCACCGTCTTCTTACGTCCGATGCGGTTCATCAGCATACCCGTAGGTACGGAGAAGATGAGGAACCAGAAGAACACCAGAGACGGGAATATGTTGGCTTGCGAGTCGGTCAGGTTCAAGTCGGCCTTCACGTAGTTGGAGGCGATGCCCACCAAATCCACAAAGCCCATGGCGAAGAAGCAAAGCATGACCGGAAAGAGCTTTGCCAAAGAAGAATTCTTAGTATTTTCCATGCTGAAGATTATTATCTGTTATTTTAATCCGAGTTTGTACACAGTAAACGAGGTGACATTGCAGCTTCCACCTTTAGCATAGAAACTGATGCGGTTGTAAGGTTCCGACGGGAATACAAGATTTGTCATGGCAAAACGTCCGTCGTTGCCAAACGCTTCAATGCTCGACTTGTCTACGAACAAGCGGAGTTTCATTTCATTGCCACCCTCGACAGGAGCCACGGTCACTGCAGGGAAGTCCTTGCTGAACGACACCTCACCACTCTTGATACGGTCCATGGTGAACGTCTTTTCCGCCAGGTTATAGTACATCTCCACCTCCTCGCCTTTCGAGTTAAAGAGCTGGAATCCTATCACATCCGCATCCTTGTTCTTGATGGTCATTTCGATTTCATACGTTCCGGAATTGTCATTCAGCAGTTTGTCCAGATTATACGTGCGGTCTACCTTGAAAGCACGCTTCTTGCTGCCTTTATCCCTCAGTTTCAGCAATTCGGGAGACGGGGTTACCTTTACATAGGTTTCACCCTCCGAGGTATAGAGCGAAAGGTCGCGCGGCACGGAGTTGGCACTACGGTATTGGCGGGTGGGCACATCGTTGGCATATTGCCAGTTGCTCATCCATGCAATAGCGATACGGCGGTTGTCGGGAGCATCGCTCCAAGTCACGGTTGCATAATGGTCTTTTCCCCAGTCCATCCATTTCGTCACTGCGGGAGACTCGTTCACGAATCTCTTTCCGTCAAATGTCCCCACGAAATATTGTGTGGCAGAGCCACCGAACGGTCCACCCGGATTGAGGTTACAGACGAGTACCCACTTCTTCAGTTCCGTACCTTCAACCGGCAGTTCAAGCAGGTCGGGACACTCCCAGACTCCGCCGTGAGCACCTTGTCCTTCACCGAATTTGCTCTCCAGCGTCCAGCTCTTCAGGTCGGCAGAAGAGTATATCTCCATTTCCTGCCCTACGGCAAGAACCATGATCCATTTCTTGGTATCTTCGTGCCAGATGACTTTAGGGTCACGGAAGTCGCGCTGCGTGGAAGTCAGGATGGGATTTCGCGCATACTTCTTGAAGGTCTTTCCGTTGTCAAGGCTATAGGCCATGCTCTGCACTTGGCGGTCGCTTGCCGATGTATAGAAAGCAATGACGGCACCGGCACCGAACCCGGCCGTATTATCCTTGTCGACAACACAAGAGCCACTGAAAATTGTTCCCAGCGCATCGGGCGAAATAGCATCTCCGTGATGTTCCCAAGTGACGAGGTCCGTACTGGTGGCATGTCCCCAATGCATGTTCCCCCACATGGAGCCGTAGGGATTATGCTGGTAGAACAAATGGTAGACCCCGTCTTTGTAGAACATTCCGTTAGGATCATTCATCCAACCGTAAGCCGGGCTGAAATGATACACCGGACGGTACTTCTCCCGGTTCGAAACATCGAATTCATCCGACAGTTTCATTTCTTCCCAGCATAAGGCCGAATCCGGAATAAGCTGGAAGTTGAAAGAGAGATGTTTATTATCGAAGCCGGTCAAATCGACCGGAACAAAATAGTCAACCTTATTGACTGCCAATCGCACGTTCATACTGCGTACAACATCATTGTCCGCTATCATATACAATTTTGCCTCCGGAGAAGCCTCTTCCACCGGCAGCAGCAAAAACTTCTTCTGCTCGTCAATTTGGACGATACTCTGTCCGTCACCCAGATGTTTAATCACGAAAGGAGGATTTATGGCCTGGCATGTGAAGACAGCCACGGTAGTTCCTAATATAAATACGGTAAGCGTCCTTCTGATTGTCCGCCAAAAGTCTTTTAAATGAATCATGTTTCTGTTGGTATTAAATTAATTATGTTTTTCTAGCATGCAAAGATACGCCACCAAGCAGCAGGAGACTATCTTTTTTGTTTCAAAGCATACTACAAATGTTACATTCCATCCTTAAAAAGGTATCTGTATGTCACTGGGGAACATACATAGAATTCAATTCATGAATTGTCAACTGTTTCAACTTTGTTTGTCCGCCTTCAACTGATATGGTGACAGAAGGAGTGTTTTTTTCAATCAGATGATAGAAAGCAGCAGACAGTGCTCCTTGATTGACGAAGATTTCTACAGAAGCAATATCCGACAATATATCCAATTCAATTCTTCCTTCATTGGGCTTTAGCACCATCTGCTTCAAGGTTTCCCCATTCTCTTTCTCAACAGTGAGTATCTGTTTGACAGAATCGTAAATCAAATTCAAACCATTAATATCAAAAGCCAATATCTGCGCATCAACACTATCTACAGCAAAACCCGTTTTCAGATAGAAGGCAGGAGTATTCAACTTTGTCGTGAAACAATTCTTTTCTTCAACTACCAGACTCTTCCAGATGTACTTTCTCCCATATAATAAAGCGAGTTCATTTACCGGCATACTTTTTAAGACATATCCTTTATCAACCCGATGTAATGTTAATTCACGCGGAAAGGACATTTGTTGATTGAAAGGCATATCCGGGAAATTACTTCCGTTCATCCATGCTATTTGTATTCTTCGGTCATCTGGTGCATTACTATATGTTTGAACCGCATAATAGTTTGTACCACTATCCATTTTTACAGGTTTCGTCTCAGGCCGAAAACGATATCCATCAAAACTCCCAACCAAATAGGTACTGTTCGCCCCGGTAAAGACCCATTTCCGGACAGTAGGTTCATTGGTTACGGACATTTCAAAAAAGTCGGGACACTCATCCGCCCCCTCTAATTTAAAACGGTCCGTTTCAGTCCAATCCATCAAATTGGGAGATGAAAAGATAGCATACTCCTGCTTATCCAAGTACAATACCATAATCCATCTGCCAGTCGGCGTATGCCACGTCACCTTAGGATCACGATTGTACCTGACCAACGTGGGAAGTACCGGATTACCGGAAAAAGTAACCCAATTACGCCCCTTATCCAAACTATATCCTATACTTTGTGAATGTTGCAAATGCCGGGTGTGATACCCGAATCCACCTGCCGAAGTATAAACAGCAACCAATACTGTATCTCCATTTTGTTGACACCCCAGCGTATTCTTTTTATCAACAACTACCGAACCGGAAAAAATAGGTCCCAACGAGTCCGGATGTAATACATCCCCCAACTCAGTCCAATGTGCCAAATCCCGGCTCACAGCATGCCCCCATGTCATATTACCCCAAATACAGCCATAGGGATTATGCTGATAAAACAGATGCCACTCCCCTTCATGCCAAACCAGACCATTCGGATCATTCAGCCATCCCCGGCGAGAAGTAAAATGTACTTTAGGACGTAACGGTTCTTTATAAAACAAGTTCTCTTCCTTAGGAGTTTCAGAACAAAAGCATTGATTCAAAGCTTGCTCTACATTAGGACTCTTACTCGCCTCTATCCGTAATTCTTGCCCAATCCAATCCTTGACCTCCAATGTAACCCAATAATCAGGTTCATCGCCGCCAAGCTCCACTTCCATATTACGTACCATTTTATCACCAATCCATATATCCATCTGTTCTATAACCGCTCCCATCTTTACCGGAATATTCAAATAACGGTGAGTTACCAACATTCTTTTCGCAAAAATTTCTTTTTCCAATTTGGTATCAGACTGGTAGAAACAGTCGGCATTGATAAATCCCCAGCCCTCTTTTGATTGGTCCACTAAAACAATCCGGGCATTTTTTCCCATATATTCAGCAACATCCCAAGACTCATATTCCATGACACGTCTATTATACCCCGTACTTCTTTTCACCTCCTTTCCATCAATCCAAAGGGCTACATACTCCCGCTGATAATCAACACCCCCACCTATCAGAAAATTAACATATCTGCGTTCTATCCTGAAAAGAGGTGACTTCAATACACCGGTACCGGCATCTCCATTGACAAAGCTAGAAGCCATCCGATTTCCTTCAAACCTATTATCCCCCCATATTGACAAACGTTCCATAGAAACTGGTGAATTGCCAAAAGCATTTCCTTCCAATATCCAGTTTCCAAAAGTATCTCCTTCAAAATTATCTATCAGTAAATCATCCGGACGTAGTGCCATGTGAATATTTTGTGCCTGCATACTACAAACAGTAGCCAGTAGTAAAAGTATCAGTATCCTCTCTTTCATAATATCATTGTTTTTTCATAAGTTGTATAGCATCTAATCCAAACAAATTCTTCTCCTCAACAGCTTTTGGGTTAGCTCCTGACAAAGATATTTTCAAAGTCAATGCTCCACGCACCGGACTATAGCATCCTAAAGAAATAGGGTCAGAAAGAGTAACTTTTGTATCATATCCATCCCACTTTATATGTGTATCTTGTCCATTTACGGAAAAAGAAACTATGCCATAATCAGGAGCTTTCGTGGCATACACCACCAGTTGATAAGGACAGTCTTCCAATTGATTGAACTCAAACTCTACAGAATCACCCGGTTTTCCACCAATACACAAGAGTTGGGTTCCTCCACTCCATTGCCCGTCAACGAAACCAAGCATACTCTGCTTGTCAAAATGAATGGATGGAGAAGAGGCTATTGGAGTTGTTTCCTCAAATTCTATGCTATTTTCTCTTCGATATTTAGATAAATCGCCGGGAACGGGTAGCAAGTCTTGGGCTGCTTCCTCAAGTCCTGAAGTATCAACAGCTTTCGCTCCCATATCTCCATACCAGTAAACGGTAGTTGCATAATCTACAGTTCCCCTTACCCAACTCAACAATTCAATGTCGAAACGCAATAATGAAGAAAACGGTATACCGTCCAAATTCCTTGTACGGAAGAATGTATTATAACCGTGAGAACTCGCCTGGTCGGCACGGGGTGCGCCACCAAAAGGCGTTTGGAATATTACGACCGGAGCCCACGAACTATTGTAGTAATCTTCTGTTCCGGTACCGAAATGCGATGGAAAAACATCATCATCTACCCATATCTTTTCATCCCCTTCTCCGTACCAGGCACGCGAATGGTTATACAGAGTCAGGACATCCCCTTTGTATATGCCTCGTCCGGTCAATGTGGCAAAGTTCCACTCCCGGCAATTTGCATCATCATCCGGACGCTCATAAACCGGAAGTCCGGTCTGCTGGCGCCAGGAAGCATGGAAATAGAGGGAACGCCCTCCCCATGGCAAAGGTGCCGTTCCCACTTCCATACTCACGTCTGCAGTGTGTGCGGAGATATTTTGTAACAATAGTCTGCCTTCTGTCTTGTAGGGCATCAGCCAGCGGCTCACCACCTTGCCTTGTCCGTCTGCAGACAAGAACCAGCTATCAACAGCCGGAGCACCCATACCCCCTCCCGAATAATCCGAAAGAGGAACCCAAACCGTAGACCGGCCGTCAAAATCAGCCTTAAATATAAGATTGCGCATCAGTTGGGCATAAGCCGTAGAATCTGCATTCGCGAGCTGGAAACTGATTTCATAAACCGCATTTTCCCCTTGCGGCAGGTCAATCCACAAAGAATCGCCCGGCTGGAGCACCTGCCGCTTCTTGTCCACCTGCAAACCGGAACGGGATGCAGGATGCAGCAAGGCATCATCTACCTCTGAAATCTTTTTACCGACGCGGGCTACGGATGCCGCAGAGAAGGTTTCCACAGAAGTTCCTTCGGGATACTTGCGATAATTGATGTGATAGTATTTGGGAGTAGGCGCAATGCCCGGTTCGTCTTCAAATGTAATTTTACAACTCCGGGCAAAAGGGATGGGCAGGAAAAGAGTATTGCCGCCTTTCCCGTCCGGAGTATAGCTGGTGTGGGGTTGAAGCAGTCCCCTACCCAACCTGGGTATTCCGAAACGCATCAAATCATAGGCAGGAACTATCCATCCGGGAGTACTTTCGCCATCAAAATAAAATCTCCAAGTCCCACGCTTGTCAACTGTAGTTATCCAGATACGGGTAATAGCTCCAGGGCCCTTTTCATCGAACATCACACGTTCCACTCTCCCATCAACCGTATCCGTACAGACAATGCCATAGCCATCATTGTTGGCAAACCATCCCGGCGAATCGGGAGACACGGAGGAGCGGTCATAACTGCTGACTTGCAGGCAACGATATGGCACCAGCGGATAACGTGCGGATTCTTCTACAGATATCATTTCATCCAGCAAAGAGTCCAAAGTCACTTGTGCCGTATCCTTCACACAAGAGGCCATCAAAGGCAAAAGCAGCAATGCAAACAATAAATTCCTCATCTCCATATTGATTTAAGCATCCAGGCATCCAACTCCATCTTCGTCCCCTTCTTCTGCGCAAAAAGTTCGATACCGGTTTGAGCCTCGCCCGGATAGGTTAATAATGTGAATACATCCTTCCCGTCATTGGCAAAGATTTCAATACTCGATTTGTCTACAAATATATGCAAACGTATCTTATTATCTACCGGTTCCACCCTGGCATATGCCATACGGCTGAATTTAGGAATCTGCACATCGGAGCAATGGGTGCGGTCAATCACCAGATTATGTGAATCCGTATCATAGCTGACCACCACTTTGCGCCCTTCACCCACACACAAATTCAAGCCAAAGGTGTTGGATACGTCAGTAGAAAACGAAGCATCGAGTTCGTAGACATTCTCATCGGGAACAAAGCCGGGTAACCTCTGTGTTCCCACCGATAAAGCACGTTTCACCGATGCAGGCTTATGGCGAAGTGTTTGCAACTGTTCCACCGGTTTCTGCACCAGCCTCACGCCTTCCTTGTATGTCTTCAGTTCCAGATTACGGGGAATGGACCAGAAGCCCTTCCCATACTTCGATGGAGCTACCGGTGCATAGTCCCAGGTTGCAACCCAGCCCATCGAAATTTTGGAATCCAACGTTCCGTCAAAATCCTGAAATGTGCGGGATGCATAAAAGTCCAGCCCTTTGTCCACATATAGAGGCTCTGCAGGATGGTTCTCCATCAGCTTAAAAGAAGTGCCGTCGAAGTCTCCTATAAAATATTGTTCTTGCGCCCAGTTTACAGATACGACCATCACCCACCTTTTCTTGTCAGAATCCCCGTCAACCGGCAACTGGAATAAATCCGGGCACTCCCAAGACTTTTCACTGTCACCGGCAGGGCCAAAATCACTGGTCCAAGTCCAGCTCTTCAAATCAGGAGAGGTATAAAACTTTATTTTCTTCTCCAGGGCCTTGGCTACAACCATCACCCATTTTTGGGTCGGCTCGTGCCAGAAGACGGTAGGGTCCCTGAATTCCGTACTCCAAAGGTCCAGAACCGGGTTACCTTCATAATAATGAAATGTCTTTCCGTCATGACTGAAAGAGATGCCCTGCGCCTGTTTCTTGGAGTCCTTCTCAAAAACGGTGTAAGCCGCCACATAAGCCCCCTTGCCGAAGCCGGCCGTGTTGTTCTTGTCTATGACCGCAGAACCGGTGAAGTAACTGATATTGTCATCCGTTCCGGTCATGGCATAAGGGGTTATCTGTTGGTAATGTACCAAATCTGTAGATTCGACTTTGCCCCACCAGTACATATGATATTTACCCTGATAGTACATGAATCCCGAGGGATCACCAATCCATCCCTTCTCCGGACTGAAATGATACTGAGGACGATACGGCTCTTTGTATAAACTGTCTGAATTCATTTGTGCACCGGCAGACAATGTTCCTGCCAATAAAAGTGCACCCAATATAGCTGGTATCTTCATTTTCTGTATTTTCATTAAAAGTTCATCTTTACCTTTACATCTTTCAGTTTCCAAACTTCGGCAGCAACTTCCGTTGTTTTTCCATCAGAGAATAGCTCCAATAGCGTACTATTTTCTTTCAAAGGGAAGATTCTTGTAGTGAACGCATCTTCGTTATTAATAAATCCTTCCACTACAGAACCGTCAATAAACAAACGAATCTCCACCGGTTTAGCAGTATCCAACCGATAATGATCCTTACGAATCTTCAAAGGAATGTGTGCACGCAAGGAAGAATGCGTCTGGTCCACAATAAGTTCCTCCTTCTCCACATCATAATAAATCAGGCTATATTCGCTATTATCCGGATTCTTACACAATGTAAATCCAAACCGTTTTGCGTCACCGGGATAAAAAGTCGCCTTGACTTCAAGCTGATGTTCCCTTCTGCTCACAATGCACGGTTTCGCAGCAGTCAATGCCTGTCTGGAATAAACCGTCGGTTGTTCACGCAATTGTTTCATCACGGGATGGGGTGTTTGGCATAGTTTCCCATCTTTCAGCTGCCATCTTCTGGGCATACTGTAGAGATGTGCCCATCCTTGTTCATAAGTGGCCTCCCCTCCTATTTCATCGGGTATAATGGCAATGGCAGCAACATCCCCTTCCGGAGTCTCAACAACAGAGGGGGACAGCAAGCGATTGATGACCTCCAGATTTTGAGGGACTGGGTTGTCCGGTATAAACTTTTCATTCTTGAAATCTCCTATCCAATACTGGCAACGCGCAGGTATGCCTTTATGAGGAACCCTATTCACCAAAAGAACATATTTGCCGCCCATCTTCTTAAAGACCGGCATTTCCCAGAAAATACCGGAGTCATCCACTTCCGGATTGCCCTCAAACAGCAAATGTACAAAATCCCATCTCTTCAAGTCCGCCGATTTATAAAGCAGCAAAGCCCCGTGGGGTGTATCGGTCTGCTCAATGCCGAAACCGATAATCATATACCAGACATCACCCTCTTTCCAAACATACTGGTCACGCATGTCCGTACGGGTATATCCGGCAGGCTTCTCGGCAATAACCGGATTACCCGCATATTTCTCCCATTCTATCAACGCAGTATCTTTTGGAAAAGCAATACCCACTCCCATCTTGTCTCCACCGGCTGTGTATATCAGCTGGGGGATACCGTCATCATTGATAACAGCATGCCCGGACCATATTCCATTCTTGTCATAAGCAGCATCAGGAGTCAAAGCCGGCTTTTCCTCCGTCCAATGAAGCATATCGGGACTGCTGAAATGTCCCCAATTTATCTGTCCCAGGAAGATTGCAGAAGCATTCTTCTGATTGAATATATGATATTTACCTTTATAAAGAAGTAAACCATGCGTCTCATTCGTCCAGTTGGCAGCCGGCAACAGATGATAGCGAGGACGGTTGAAGTCCTTCGCAAAACGGGTTTCCGGAATAGCCAAAACCGGAGTCTTCTTCAATCCTAAGGCAATCTCGTCTCTCCATGCAGACGAATCATCGGAAAAGGGAGTGAGGCTTATCCCGTCAATCAACCCGTTTATAGCCGTAACATCGTACATCCAAACCTTCTTTTCCCTGAAATCCTTACCTACCCGAAACATCATTTCACCATCCTGCAAGTTCCGGGGCCATACCTCTGCACTCATCCTCTGTCCATTCAGGCAAACCGATTCATTACTCAAATCAAGGACCACATGCAGCCACTTGAAACGGTCGACTTTTGTCTTTAATGAACAGTAAGAGTATGAGCCATTCTGCCCCATTCCCAACAGCAGCTCACCATAACGGTCTACACATACCGCTACAGATGTTCCTGCCATGTCTCTGATTCCCATAAAGGCAGCAGTATCCGTCGGATAAGATTCCAGAGCAAACCATCCGGACAACGACGAAACATCTCCTTCCGTGGTTGTATCCATCCAAGTGGAATACCCGTCTGTACGAAGGGCTTTACCTTCGACTCCGGTAACAAATTCTGGTATTTCCTTTATAGTGTACAAATTCAACAATGACTTACCGTCACAGGAAAGTAAGGGGTCCTGCCCGTCAAACGACCATGTTTTTTGAGCAAAAGCTGCATTCAAAGAAAGCAATAGACAGCCTAATATAGAATAGGCAAAGTTTTTCATAATAAAAGATTGTTTAAAGGAAAAGAGGGAAACAAACGTTTCCCCTCCCTTACGTTTTTATTTCAAAATATAATTAGTTGAACGGAGCATAACCGGGATTCTGTACATACTTGCCTCCAGAAAATCCGTATTGATTGTTCGGAACCGGATAATACTCATCCTTTCCACCCGTAAAGTGCGCATTGGCATAATAAATGCGATTGTCCGACTCCGCGGTAATGTACTTGTTCATGGTTGTTTCCACTATGCCCCAACGGACTAGGTCGAAGAAACGTTCACCTTCCAAAGCCTTCTCCAGACGTGTTTCCCAACGGAGGGCCTGACGGGCATAATCCTGATTCCAGACATCAGCAGGATAAGGATTGACAAGGTAGTTGGCCGCATATTTGGAATGGTCGTTGAAATCCTTTACATAGGCGCTGTTCCGGGCACGATTGCGTATCTGATTAATCAAATCACGGGCAGTTTCGAGTCCATTGCCTTCATTGAGTTCAATAAGAGCCTCAGCTTTCCAAAGAAGAATATCCGCGTAACGTATAATCTGCCAGTTCAACTGTGAAGCCCCCCAAGGCCAGCCATTAAACATATCACTACTTTCCGGAGAAACCCAGAAGCGCTTCGCGCAATTATAGCCATAAGTATCCTTATCACGCACCCATCCCTCACACGGCTTGTCCGGATAAGTTTTCCAAGTTATAGTAGGACGGCCCACAACAAAATCGAGACGCGGGTCTACATTGGGAGTCGTGTTTTGTAAAGTATAAACCCCATTGTTCAATACCGCCCAACTATAATCAGACTTTGACTGATAATTAAAATCGGGCAGACCGTTTGCATCTGTCTGGTAAGCATTTATCAGATCTTGACTGGGCAGGAAGAAACCGTCACCTCCGTAAGGGCTGCCTCCACCCGGAGAATTCAACAGATTGCTCCAGTTGATGCGGCCGGCACTTTCGGTACCGTCATTCATGGAATATTGAATGGCAAAAACAGATTCTTTACCGTTTTCATTAGTTACTAAATCCAATCCCTGGAAATCGTCAAGCAAACCGTAACGGTTGCTGGCAGTCACTTGGTCGCAAAGCGAAACGACTTCCCTCAGCAGCTCTTTATTGATGGAAGTTACGGCATGCGTAATCTCATCTTGCTGATACGCCTGGTACAGCTTGATTTTAGCCGCATAGGCCAGTGCTATGTATTTATGAATACGCCCTACCTCCGGCTGTGATGCAGGAAGCTGTTCGGCGGCATCAAGCATCTCCTTGGCCAGCATACTCAGAATCTCGTCACGGGTAAACTCATTGTTCGGAATATCCGGATATTGGGAAATCTCAACGTTCTCATCAAAATAAGGTATCTTGTTGAAAAGGCGGCTTAATTCAAAATAATAATGGGCACGAAGCACTTTCATCTCCGCAATGCGGGATACACGTCCGTTTACCTGCTCATCTGTTGCAGCATTCAGTACGCGCAATGCAGAGTTACAACGCTGTACACTGCAATATAGATGATACCACTTGCTGTCCAAGAATCCATTGGTTGCATCCATATCAAATGTCTCCATACGGTGCACTTCATTAAGGTCACCGACACCACCACCGCCTTTATAGGCATTATCCGAACGCACCTCACCATAAGTCCAATTGGAAGTAGGATGACACCATACACTCCAACTCTGTCCCTCGGGACCACCCAAAGCTGCATACGCGGCATTCACTAAAAGGTCGGCACCTTCTGTAGAAGTCATAATATCTTCGTTCAAGCTACCCTGGGGCTTCAAATCCAGGAAACGGTCTTCATTACAGCTTGCAGTCATCAGCGCTACTGCGCCAAGCATATATAAATGTTTCAATTTCATAATAGTATAGTTTTAAAGTTTAGAAACCAAATGATAATCCCAAAGAGAACGTACGGGGCAACGGATAAGGATAGCCCAGACCTTCAGGGTCGGCACCCGTATAACCGGTAATCGTAAACAAATTCTGAGCCTGGAAATAAATGCGCGCATGACGCATCTTCATCTTGTCGAGAGCTGCTTTAGGAAGCGTATAACCCAATGTCAGGCTTTTCAGCTTGATATACGAACCATTTTCAATATAGAACTCAGAAACTTCGTGCTCATTGTTGCTGTTAAGGGTGGTTAAAGCAGGTACACTGCTATTGTAAACACCCGTCTTTTCAAAGTTCTCGTAGGCATGCATGGCATCGAGCAGGCGGGTAGAATGATTACCGGTCCAGCATTGGAACAAATCCGTATAATATTTGGAGTTGTTATAGGCATCACGAATCATACCGTTGAAGAACATGCTGAGGTCAAAGCCTTTCCAAGATGCCCCAAGATTCAGACCTGCAATCACTTTCGGATTGTCAGACCCCAACCATACACGGTCGTTCGTATCAATCGTACCGTTACCATCAGCATCCACGTATTTAATACGTCCTACTCCGGGAGCGCCAAACTGTACATTATATTTGGATTTATACTCATCCACCTCCTGCTGGGTACGGAACACTCCATCTGTCTTGAAGCCCATCCATGAACCGAACGGTTGACCAACCAAGGTCTTGTCAACACCATTACCGCCACCATAAGTATAGTAAATTTCTTCCGACAGCTCTGTCACTTCATTCTTGTAATATGAAAGGTTAAATGCTACATTATACTGGAAATCCTTCACCTTATCATTCCAGGTCAATGCCATCTCGAAACCTTTATTGTTCATCGTACCACCATTATACCAGCAGTAACCACCCTCGCCAATGACAGCAATATACGGTTTCTCTACAAGCATATCACTTGTCTTCTTATCAAAATAATCGAGAGAAGCACTCAGACGTCCATTCAGGAAAGCGGCGTCCACACCAATATTGAGTTGTCTTGTACTCTCCCACTTCAAATCGGGATTGGTAGACCTCACTTTGTAACCACCGGGAGCCAAAGTCGTTCCATCACCGTTCATGTTGTAGCTTGCATCCTTCAGACTAATCAAGTATTTAGTATAGGGGGCCTCATTATCAATAATATCGTTACCATTGATACCCCATGAAGCACGTAGTTTCAAATCTGCCAACCAATTCTTGGTCGCTTCCATAAACTTCTCACTTGAAATGCGCCAGCCTGCCGACACTGAAGGGAAGTAATCCACATTATTACCCTTTGCCAAGCGGGAAGAAGCATCACGGCGTACCGTAACAGAAGCCAGATACCGTCCTTCATAATCATAATTCACTTTACCAAAGTAAGACACCATGCCATAATTGGAAGCACCGGCACCTACATTCTTACCGGCAGTCACACCGTCGAGATAAATATAATCTTCATCTTCTACAGCCAGTCCCGTACCATAACCGAACATGGATTCCGAATGGTTCTTCTTGGCTTCTGTACCAAGAAGTGCAGTCAGATTGTTCTTTCCAAAAGCTTTGCTATAAGTCACGGTATTGGTCCATACCCAATCCAGTCTTTTGTTGGATGATTGAGTCAGCTTATTGACCTCATCGCGTGCCCATGCCGGCTCAAAAGTTTTGTTGGTTTCATCATAATAATTCATACCGAAATTGGTTTTCAGCACCAGGTTCTTAATCGGTTCAATTTCAAGGAATGCATTACCAAAGATACGCCAGTAATCATGTTTGTTCTGTTTTTCATTCTCCAACAAACGTGCCATATTGGGGGCATCACCCAAAACATCATTGATGGCATCGTTATAATTGCCATTCTCATCATAAACCGTCTTGGCAGGATGCTGTTTGATGGCATTCTCATCTACACCGGCCGGACTGAGGGTCTGTGTCCAACGATTGATAGCAACGTTCTCGCCGATGCGCAAGCGATTGTCAAGATAATGATAGTTAGAACTGATGCGGGTATTGATACGCTGGAAATTCGTATTCTCTACCAGACCGTCATGGTCGAGATAGTTCAACGCTAACGAGAAGGCACCATTGTCAGAGCCCTTTGAAAGTGTCGCACTGTAATTCTGCATCAAGGCAGTGCGATAAACCACATCGCGCCAATCCGTATCAACGGCATGTACTTTAGCTCCATTCAGGCCGATATAGTCTTGAAGTTGGGGAGTTGCACCATTACCATATATTTCGCTGCTTGGCGTAGCTCCATTATTGGCATACTTATAAGCCGACCAATAAACCTGGCCCCACTCATCTGCATTCAACATATCAAAGCCACATTGATAGGTCTGCAAAGTCAACGACATATCAAAATCCACACGGGTCTCCCCTTTCTTGGCACGTTTGGTAGTAATGATAATCACACCATTGGCAGCCTGTGCACCATAAATAGAAGCGGAAGCGGCATCCTTCAATACCTGAATGGATTCTACATCATTGGAAGAAAGGATAGACGAGATGTTCTCACGGGTCATCACACCGTCAATGACATAAAGCGGGGAATTGGCATCATTTCGGAAAGATGACTTACCACGGACCAATGTAGAAGTATTTCCACCGCCCGGTGTGCCGTCAGTCGTAATGTTCATACCGGCAACACGTCCCTGCAAGCTCGACAACACATTTCCCGTAGGAATATCTGCTACATCCTTCATCTTGACCACAGCCACCGAACCGGTCAAACTGGCCTTCTTCTCGGACATATAGCCGGTCACCACTACTTCATCAATCAACTGGGAATCTTCCGTCAACTCAATGCGTAAAGTGGGCTGTGCCTTTACTGTAACGGTTTTATATCCTATATAGGATACGGACAATGTGGCACCGGAAGTTACAGACAGCGTGAAATTTCCATCAATATCCGTAATTGTTCCATTGCTGTTGGAACCTACTTCCATGACAGAAGCACCGATAATGGATTCACCACTCGATTTTTCAACGACAGTACCTTTTACCTGAACTTGCTGGGCAAAGGAAAGAATGCCCACAAAAAGAAGCACAATTAGTGTGCAAAGCCTGAGACTAATGCTTTTCAACATATCTATTAATTTAAAGTTAATAATAAACCAATTCTGCAATTGAGTTTTGTGTCAGCAAAATTAAGCGAAACCAGGATTTGCACCTATAACAAATGTTACGAAAGGTGGTATTTTTGATACATCCCCTTTCTAAAGGTATTCTACGCGTGTTTTTTGCTAAATAAACTTTAGCTTTAGCAGCAAATTAATAGAAAAGAATGAAAACAATATGGGAGCAGATGCTAATTGCACCAGCTCTCATAGTATACTCTCTCAGAATCAAAAACGAAAAGCAAACTGTTCCGCACACCGGTATCCTTCTTCATAAAGCTCCGTCAGCTTCTTGATGTCACGCTCGATGCGGTCTACCACTACCGGCTTTTGTGGACGGATCACAACGATTTCCCCGGCGGCTTCCATCCGTTCCACCTGCTCCAACTGTTGATTATAGACAATGCTGCGGCGGTTGATGGCTTCACGCAATAGCGGATATTTCTTATATATAAAAGGTGGAACCTTCGTTCCCTGAATTTCCTTACGGTACCCATGATTGCGCGTCAACACCACCACATTATTGGTAAATCCATCCTGACGGGCACGCATCAAAGGGATACTGTCCACAATACCTCCATCCAGCATCGGGATGTTGTCCACGTAGGTAATGGGACAGACAAACGGCAGACTGCTCGAAGCACGCACAATATCAATGACGCGCTCTTTACTCCGCTTCTCCTCAAAATAGTTCGCTTCGCCCGTCTCGCAGTTGGTAGTTACCATCACATAGCGTTCGGGACAATGAAAGTATGCCTCGTAGTCGTAGGGAAGTATGTGTTCCGGAAACTCCTGGAACAACAAGTCGAAATCCATGATATTCCGCTTCTTCAACAGATACTTCAATCCGATGTAATTGTATTTTTCCAGCAAGTCGATATTGCTGTACTTGGCACGCCCGCGCTGACCGGACATATAAGAAAGTCCGTTGCAGGCTCCGGCACTGACGCCGATGGTATAGGGAAAGCGAATGCCACGATCCATAAAGCTGTCGAGCACACCGCAAGTGAAGACGCCGCGCATACCGCCGCCCTCCAAAACAAGACCGCTATGGTCGTCGATACGTATTATTTTCTCCATAAGTGTCAGAATTAACGCTCCAAAGATAGCTTTTGTTTACGATATTCTATCTATATTTGCAGTTGCAACTATAAATCTATAACATTTTAATTATGATGAAGAAATCAATACTGATGGCTGCATTGGGTTTATTAAGTTTAAACACAATAGCACAAGACACTCCGAAAGAGGAAGGTTTCATTTTTACAACCGTAAAAGAAAATCCTATCACTTCTGTTAAGAACCAAAACCGTGCCGGTACATGCTGGTGCTATTCCGGACTGGCATTCATCGAATCCGAACTGCTCCGCATGGGCAAAGGCGAATACGACTTTTCTGAAATGTTTATCGTACACAACACCTATCTGGACCGTGCCGACAAGGCAGTGCGTACACATGGTGACGTTTCGTTCTCACAAGGCGGTTCGTTCTACGATGTAATTTATGGTATGAAAACTTTCGGTCTGGTGCCCGAAGAGGAAATGCGTCCGGGCGTTATGTATGGCGACACGCTGAGCAACCACACCGAATTGACAGCCGTATCTGATGCCGTAGTGGCAGCCATTGCCAAGGGAAGACACCGTAGCCTGCAAGCAGACAAGGAAAATAACCCGCTTTGGAAGAAGGCCATCACTGCCATCCACGACATCTATCTGGGCGAACGTCCCGAGAAGTTCACCTACAAAGGCAAGGAATATACTCCGAAGTCTTTCTATGAATCTACCGGACTGAATGCAGATGACTATATCTCACTGACTTCCTATACCCACCATCCCTTCTACCAGCCGTTCGTCCTGGAAATACAAGACAACTGGCGTTGGGCTTCTTCCTACAACTTGCCTATCGACGAGTTGATGGAAGTGTTTGACAACGCTATCAATAAGGGTTACACCATTGCATGGGGTAGTGACGTAAGCGAACAAGGCTTCACACGCGACGGTATAGCCGTAATGCCCGATGCAGAAAAGGTGCAAGAACTGAGCGGTTCGGACATGGCACACTGGCTGAAAATGAAACCCGAAGAAAAGAAACTGAACAGCAAGCCTCAACCGCAGAAGTGGTGCACACAAGAAGAGCGCCAGCTGGCATACGACAACTGGGAAACTACTGACGACCACGGTATGCTGATTTACGGTATAGCCAAAGACCAGGAAGGCAACGAATACTATATGGTAAAGAACTCTTGGGGTGAAGCCGGAAAGTACAAAGGACTGTGGTATGCTTCCAAAGCTTTCGTGCGCTATAAAACAATGAACATCATTGTGCACAAGGATGCACTGCCTAAGGATATTGCCAAGAAACTGGGTATTAAATAAATAAAAGAAGGAGATGCAGTTTGATGCATCTCCTTTTTCAATTCTTACCAAATCCTACAGATATCTTCCACAATCTGCGGAACCGTCAACCGGTTCTTCTTCAACTGCTCCTCCACATCGTAACGGTCGATAAACTCTTTCTTCACACCATAGTTCAGTACCTTCATATCCGACGGACCGTAATAACGGGCAATCTTCTCGCCAAAGCCACCGTCCAGCACTCCGTCCTCAAGAGTAATGACCAGTGTATGGTCGCGCTTCAGGTCATCGAGCAAAGCCTCGTCCACACCCGTGATGTAGCGAGGATTGACAAGCGTGGCATCCACTCCTTTCTCTTCCTTCAACCGGGCAGCCACGGCTTCGCCCAACTGATAGAAAGAGCCCAGTCCCAATATGGCGACCTTCTCTCCACGATGGGACACCTCATAACGGTTCAGCGTCTTGCCGTAATCCTTCTCCGGTTCTACATTCCTGCGGACAACCCCATTGGCCGGCACGCGAATGGCAACCGGATGTTCCGTTTGACGGATGCCCCACTCCAGCATTGCCATATACTCCTCACGACAAGTAGGTGCCAGATAAACCATATTCGGAATATTACCGATGACCGGAATATCAAAAAGACAAAGATGGGTAACATCATTCATACTCGATAAGCTTCCCCAGAAGACAAGAATCAGTGCAGGATTATTGTTGATGCAAAGATCCTGGGACAACTGGTCGTAGGCGCGCTGGATAAAGGTGCTGTAGACCCCGAATACCGGTTTTCCACCTCCGGCAGCAATGGCAGAAGCCATGGCAACAGCCTGCTCTTCGGCAATGCCCATATCGATGAACTGCCGCCCTGCCTCCTTGCGGCGCTCCGGTGTAAAGCCAAATACCGTAGGTGTACCTGCGGTGATGCCCACCACAGTCGGGTCTTTCTTCATCTCCTGCAACAAATAACCGGCGGTAAGGTCGGCATAGTCTTCACCCTCTCCAGACTCACCGGTCAGATTGCCGGTTTCAAGGTCGAACGGAACACTGTAATGGAAACGTTCTTTTTGCTCTTCTGCCAATTTGTATCCCTTACCTTTCAAGGTATTGATATGTACCACAACCGGATGCTTCTTGTCCTTCACTTCACGGAAAGCCTCTATCAATTGCTCCACGTCATTGCCATCCTTCACATAGAGATAATCATATCCCATTGCCTTAAAATAGTTGCAGGGAGCCTGCCCCTCCGTTTCGCGTAACTGTTGCAGATTGCGGTATAGCCCGCCATGATTCTCGGCAATGGACATCTGGTTATCGTTGACAATGACGATGAAGTTCGTGCCCAGTTCGGCACCTACATTCAATCCTTCGAAGGCTTCACCTCCACTCAACGAGCCATCGCCGATGACGGCAATCACATTACCCGCCTCCCCCTTCAGGTCACGCGCCTTGGCAAGTCCGCTTGCCAGACTGACGGAGGTAGAGGTATGCCCAATGACGAAGAAGTCGTGCTCGCTTTCCGACGGTTCGGAATATCCGGAGACTTCGTCATACTCGTCCGCATTCATAAACGCTGCCCGGCGGCCTGTCAATATCTTATGGGTATAACTTTGGTGAGACACGTCATAGACTATCTTGTCCGTTGGTGAATCGAACACGTAATGCAGGGCTATGGTGGCTTCTACCATTCCCAGGTTGGGACCTACGTGTCCTCCGTGGGAGCTTAACTTGTTTAACAACACCTGGCGGATTTCTCCACCCAATCCGTTCATTTCGCTGACTGATAACTTTTTCACGTCAGCAGGGGAATTTACTTTTTCAATATACATATTCTATAATAACATTTAAGTAGCAATGCTTGTTTATCCGATGCTGCCCGTTATGCAGACCTCATCCAGACGCTGCAAAAGTACAGAGGAAACGGGAACGGAAAGGTAGATAAATTACCGGTTTTATTACCTTTTTTACAGATATAGAGCCAACTGATATTTGCGCAAAATCCCTCAACTTGTGCATTTTTCACCCCATTTTCTTGTCAAACCCAACTCTTTCCGTAAATTTGCAGGCTAATAATGAGTTAACCGGCCAATTTCAGTAGCAGGATTCTACTACTCCTATTCCCGGTACTGACATACAAAGAAATACTAATACTAATAATTAATAGCATGAGTTTGAAAATTGTTGTATTGGCAAAACAAGTTCCCGACACGCGCAACGTTGGGAAAGATGCCATGAAAGCCGACGGAACCATCAACCGCGCGGCACTCCCTGCCATCTTCAACCCCGAGGACCTGAACGCTCTTGAACAGGCTCTCCGACTGAAAGATGAACATCCGGGCTCCACCGTTACCATCCTGACCATGGGACCGGGACGTGCAGCCGAAGTTATTCGTGAAGGACTTTACCGTGGTGCCGACAACGGCTATCTGCTGACCGACCGCGCCTTTGCAGGTGCCGATACGCTTGCCACTTCGTATGCCCTTGCCACAGCCATCAAGAAGATAGGCGACTATGACGTCATCATTGGCGGACGCCAGGCCATCGACGGTGATACCGCCCAAGTAGGCCCGCAGGTTGCCGAAAAGCTGGGGCTGACGCAAGTGACCTACGCAGAAGAGATTCTGAACGTGGATAAAGCCGCCAAGAAAATTACCGTGAAACGTCATATCGACGGTGGTGTGGAAACCGTTGAGGCTCCCCTGCCCATAGTCATCACCGTAAACGGAAGTGCCGCTCCCTGCCGCCCGCGCAATGCCAAACTGGTGCAGAAGTACAAACATGCCAAAACTGTTACCGAAAAACAGCAAGGTAACCTTGATTATACTGACCTGTATGACAAACGCGACTACCTGAATCTGGTAGAATGGAGCGTAGCCGACGTAAACGGTGACCTCGCACAATGTGGTCTGTCCGGTTCGCCGACAAAAGTGAAAGCCATTCAGAACATCGTGTTCCAGGCTAAAGAGAGCAAAACCATTAGCGGCAGCGACCGTGACGTGGAAGACCTGATTGTTGAACTGTTAGCTAACCATACGATAGGATAAGATTATGAATAATGTATTTGTATATTTAGAGATAGAAGGCACAACAGTTGCTGACGTCAGTCTCGAACTCTTGACCAAAGGTCGTAAATTAGCCAATCAGTTGGGCTGTCAACTGGAGGCAGTTGCTGCCGGCAACAATCTGACAGGCATTGAAAAGCAAGTATTGCCCTTCGGAGTAGACAAACTCCACGTATTCGACGCTCCGGGCTTGTTCCCCTATACTTCCCTTCCCCACTCCTCTGTCCTCATCAATTTGTTCAAAGAAGAAAAGCCGCAAATCTGCCTGATGGGCGCCACCGTTATCGGTCGCGACCTCGGCCCGCGCGTTTCTTCCGCTTTGACCAGCGGACTGACTGCCGACTGTACCTCACTGGAAATCGGCAACCACGAAGACAAGAAGGAAGGCAAGGTTTACGAGAACCTGCTGTATCAAATCCGTCCCGCATTCGGCGGTAACATCGTTGCCACGATTGTGAATCCCGAGCACCGTCCGCAGATGGCAACCGTTCGCGAAGGTGTGATGAAGAAAGAGATACTGGACGCTGACTATAAGGGCGAAGTCATCAACCACGACGTTGCCAAGTACGTGCCCGAGACGGATTATGTGGTAAAAGTCATCGACCGCCACGTAGAAAAGGCAAAACACAACCTGAAAGGCGCTCCCATCGTGATTGCTGGCGGCTACGGCATGGGAAGCAAGGAAGGTTTTGACATGTTGTTCGAGCTTGCCAAAGAACTCCATGCAGAGGTAGGCGCCAGCCGTGCTGCCGTCGATGCCGGTTATGCCGACCATGACCGCCAGATTGGCCAGACCGGTGTCACTGTCCGCCCCAAACTGTATATTGCTTGCGGCATCAGCGGACAAATCCAGCACATTGCCGGTATGCAGGAAAGTGGTATTATCATCTCCATCAACAATGACGAGAACGCTCCCATCAATACGATTGCCGACTATGTCATCAACGGTACGGTGGAAGAGGTTATCCCGAAGATGATAAAATATTATAAATCACACAGTAAATAACAATAAAGGTAATCATGAAAGGGCTGATTCTTATATTTGTTCTTCTTTCAGGTATATCTTCCGCTATCGCTCAAGAAAAGCTCTGGTTGGACAAGAATTACCAATGGACGGACGACTCCATCCAGGCAGTCAAGTATGCTCTTGTTTCCAAGATAAACAAGAAGTGCATCAAGGTGGAAGAGTATGCTTTGGAAGGACAAAAGAAGGATGTCTGGCATTTCTCCGAATACAAAAGCAATCCCCGCAAAAGGATAAGGGAAGGCCTGCATACATCATTCTATGCAAATGGCAAGGACAGCCTGACAGAAGTATATAGAGACAACCGCCTGGAGGGGCAGACCATGGTGTATTATCCCGACGGTGCCATACATCTGGCCCGGAGCTACAGCGATGGTAAACTTGACGGAACACTCCTGCAGTACTATCCCGACGGGAAACTCCGTAGAGAGGAACACTATTCAGAGAATCAGTGTACCGGTGGAAAGATGTTCGACGAGCACGGAACTGAAATGGAACATCAGCCGTATTTCGTGTTTCCATCCTTCCCCGGTGGAATAGAGAACCTCATGAAACTGGTGGCCAATGTTACCAAATATCCGGAAGACGCCTGGAAACAAAAGGCAGAAGGAAGGGTAATCCTGCGATTCGTTGTAGACGAAGAAGGCAAGATGACCCATCCCAAAATTCTCCAGTCCGTGCGTTATGACATCGACAAAGAAGCCATACGCGCTTTCGAGGCCATTGCCGACGTCTACCGCTGGTCGCCCGGCTATCAGGACGGAGAGGCCAAGCGAGTGAAATTCACCATACCCCTATACTTCAGAATACCTAAATAACCAAGAAATTATGGCAAATTTTTATACCGAAGTTCCCGAATTGAAGTATCATCTGAACAACTCGATGATGGAACGTATCTGCGAACTGAAAGAACGCGGTTACCAAGACAAAGACAAGTATGACTATGCCCCGCAGGACTATGCGGATGCTATGGACTCTTTTGACAAGGTACTTGAAATCACCGGAGAGATTACCGGAGAGATTATCGCTCCCAATGCCGAGGGCGTGGACGAAGAAGGTCCCCACTGTGCCAACGGCCGTGTGGAATATGCCAGCGGCACCAAGCAGAACCTCGACGCCATGGTAAAAGCCGGATTGAACGGTATGACCATGCCGCGCCGTTTCGGTGGCTTGAACTTCCCGATTACTCCGTACACCATGTGTGCGGAAATCGTTGCCGCCGCCGATGCCGGTTTCGGTAACATCTGGTCACTGCAAGACTGTATCGAAACGCTCTACGAATTCGGTAACGAAGACCAGCACAGCCGTTTTATACCGCGTGTCTGCGCCGGAGAGACCATGTCTATGGACCTGACAGAACCGGATGCCGGTTCCGACTTGCAGAGCGTAATGCTGAAAGCGACCTATGACGAGGCCAACAACTGCTGGCGCCTGAACGGCGTGAAGCGTTTTATTACTAACGGTGACGCCAATCTCCACCTCGTACTGGCACGTTCAGAAGAGGGTACCAAAGACGGACGTGGCTTGTCCATGTTCATCTACGATAAGAATGAAGGCGGTGTAGACGTGCGCCGCATCGAGAACAAGCTGGGTATCCACGGCTCTCCCACCTGCGAGCTGGTTTACAAGAATGCAAAGGCAGAACTTTGCGGCGACCGCAAGCTTGGTTTGATTAAATACGTTATGGCTTTGATGAACGGTGCCCGTCTGGGTATTGCCGCACAGTCGGTAGGCCTTTCACAAGCTGCCTACAACGAAGGTCTGGCTTATGCCAAAGACCGCAAGCAGTTCGGCAAGGCTATCATCGAATTCCCGGCTGTATATGACATGCTGGCTATTATGAAAGCCAAGTTGGATGCAGGACGCTCCTTGCTGTACCAGACTTCCCGCTACGTTGACATCTACAAAGCGCTGGACGACATTGCTCGCGAACGCAAACTGACTCCGGAAGAACGCCAGGAACAAAAGAAGTATGCCAAACTTGCCGACGCCTTCACTCCGCTGGCAAAAGGTATGAACTCTGAATATGCCAATCAGAATGCTTACGACAGCATCCAGATTCACGGCGGTTCGGGCTTCATGCTGGAGTATGCTTGCCAACGTATCTATCGTGATGCACGTATCACTTCTATCTACGAAGGTACTACTCAGTTGCAGACCGTAGCTGCTATCCGCTATGTAACAAACGGCTCATACTCTGCCACCTTGCGCGACTACGAGCAAGTGCCGTGCAGCGAAGAAATGCAACCGTTGATGGACCGCATCAAAGAGATGACCAACAAGTTCGAAGCCTGCACCAATGCGGTGAAAGAGGCACAGAATCAAGAATTGCTGGACTTCGTGGCACGTCGCCTCTATGAGATGGCTGCGGTATGTATCATGTCGCACCTCATCATCCAGGACGCGACAAAGGCTCCCGAACTGTTCGGCAAGTCGGCTCTGGTGTATGTGAACTACGCAGAAGCTGAAGTGGAAAAACACTTTAACTTCATCCGTAAGTTCAAGGCAGAAGAGCTGGAAAGCTACCGCAAATAAACGCATTGCTTGACAAGGCAAATATAGCGGGCACCGGAGTTTAGCTACTC
>OHSK01000395.1_pt1 | contig 24737 bp, 20 predicted proteins | sample 1578701 | NCBI WGS metagenome assembly OHSK01 (sample SAMEA3879503, study PRJEB24766) | human gut metagenome | biome: human-associated habitat; feature: feces | place: USA | collected 1985/1987
GTTCCTTTTTAATTTGTGCGGTTTATATTTGAAATAAAATTAATTACAAAAATATTTCATGAAAATAAATACAAAATTGATTAACTATAATTAAAGTAGTAGTATGTAATTATTAATGCTTCATGCTGCTTTGTGGATGCCGGCGGGTCATATACGCAGGGCGCGGTGGAAATGGAAACAGGGATACATTTTTTATCGCGCCGCAGAGACCTTATAGAGCAGCAGAAAAGCACAATCAGTTGTTCCGTCTGAGGAGGAAAAGATGAAAAAGGGAAAGATTCTTGCAGCGCTTGCGGCAATCATGATGGTATCCGGGGCAAATGTGCCAATTATGGCGGAGGTAAGCCAGCTGGACGAGGTGGTCGTAGAAGCGGACCGTTACCGCCAGAACGGAAATGAAAGTGTTATTAAACCATTGGGGGTTGTGGCGGACCAGGTCCAGAATGTAGGGCTCTTAGGAGAAAAGGATGCCTTGGAGACACCTTTTAACAGCATGACATTGACGCGGAAAGATTTGGATTATTTCGGAAGCCCTGAAAAAGGACCGACAGACATGCTTACCTTGAATCCTGCCGTGAGAGATGCTTCGAGTAATCTTTACAATGATGTTTCTATCCGCGGTTTTAACCTGAACGGGCATAATATGTATTTGAACGGTATACAGGGGATGCTTGACCAGCAGCACGCTGCCGATATTTATATTGATAAGGCAACGGTAATAGCCGGTCCGAATCTTGGCATTGTAGGGACGCCGAACCGTGAAAACTTAGGGGGTACTATTCTGTTTACTTCCAAAAAGGCGCAGGCGGAACCGAACCTCGATCTGACTTTGGCTTATCAGGGCGGGAAATCATTTAAAGAAGCTGTTGATTTCGGTACCCGCCTCGGACATAATCAGCGCTGGGGTGTCCGTGTCATGGCAGATAATATACAGGGAGAAACAGCGATTGACGGAGACAAGCTGACGCAGCGGGATTTCTTCGTGAATATTGACCAGAAAACAAAAAAGAGCAAGACAAATCTGCTTGTCGGATATAATTATGCAGATCAGAAAGGGGCGCAGTTTACCTGGAATTTCAATGAATATAATCAGCCTAAGGGAAGCCGCCTACCCAAGGCGCCTGATAACGGACGCAGCTACTTGCCGGAGTGGACGAATAATGAATATGATAACTGGATCGCCACATTGAATCATGAACAGATATTAAGTGATCATACCACGGCATTCTTTAATGCAGGATATCATCGCGAAGACTGGTATGGCTACCAGTATGGCACGCCGCGTCTTCAAAATGCGAACGGGGATTATACTGTTCATCCGGAAAACTATCCGCTGGCAGTAACAACGAAGTATTTTGGCGGCGGCATCAAAGGTAAGTTTAATCTGGGCTTGACAAAGCATAACTATGTATTAAGCGTGGATCGGATGATGTATGACAACTATGGCGGAACGAATAAGAAATGGGGCAATAACGGTGAAATCCTTCTACGCGGGAATATGTATACCGGATATATGGATGATTCACAGTATTATATGTATCCTCATGAACAAGGAAGTGCGCCGTGGAGTTCTTCCCAGTTTGTTACGGGATGGCATATATCGGATGATATTTCCATGTTTGATGACAGATTAAATATGATTGTTGGACTTCATGGGCATCATGCAAAACAAATCAAGAAGAATGGGGAGAATAAAAAATATCATGGCGTAAATCCCACATTCGGCCTGAATTATAAAATTTCGGACAATTTCTCTGTATACGCCAGCCATGCAGAAGATTTTATGATCGGCCGTGTTGTGGGCGCCGGATATAAAAACTCCGGAGAAACATTGGATCCCGGCAAGACAAAACAGAATGAATTCGGTTTTAAATATAAAGCGGGGGATATGCTCCATACTTTAAGCTTCTTTAAGATCGAACAGCCCAACTTCGGAAGGACAGAAGACAATTATTACGGTATTTTCGGCAAACAGAAGAATAAAGGCTTTGAATATGCTTTCTCCGGCGCGCTTGGCAGGAAGCTTGATTTAATCGGCGGTATTGCTTATGTCGACGCTAAACAGGCAGGGACGGGAAAGAAAGCAAACGGAGTGCCGAAATGGTCCGGTACGGCGGCTCTCATTTATAAGCCGACAGAACGGCTGAATATTCTTGGACGGGCGACTTATCAGGGATCATCCTGGATTATCAATGAAAAGTACAAAGTACCGTCTCATGTTCTTTTCGATCTGGGCGCAACGTATGAGGCCGATGTCCGCAATACGCCGATTACTTTTAAGGCGATGCTTTATAACGTATTTGGGAAAGATTATTGGAGTGCCCGCGCGGGAAACAGTACTGTCGTACTCGGTACGCCTCGTACGTTCATGTTCTCCGCTACTCTTCATTTGTAAAATGTGCAGAGGCGGAACGGCCTGAATTTCTTTTGAGGGAATTAATACTTGGGTGTCAGTTGTTTTGGGAATAAGGAGAATCGTATGCAGTACAGAAAATATCTGTCCGTCAGCGGACTGGCGGTGATTGCCGTTTCTGTACTGCTTTTTTCATGCCTTGCAGGATTGATGCTCGGATATATTCCGTTGTCTTTTCCCGAAGTGCTTGGCGCGCTGGCAGGATGTGACGGAGCGGCAGCAGATATAGTCCGTGATCTCCGATTGCCCCGGATCATCCTCTCGGCAGCCGCCGGGATGGGACTTGCACTTTCCGGTGTCGTTATGCAGGCGATGTTCAGAAATCCGATGGCAAGTCCTTACATTATGGGTATCTCTTCAGGAGCCTCACTGGGTGCTGTTGCCGCCGTGTTTTTGGGAATCGGCTCGGCTTGGGGCGCAGGTGGTGTCGGGCTGGGTGCTTTTGCAGGCGCTTTGTTGATGTCTGTCATACTTGCAGGGGTTATTGGAAAGAAAAGCGGTACGTCTTATATTCTTATCGCAGGAGTGGCGCTTGGCGCTGTCTGCAGCGGGATTACGGGCGTGATTATTTATTCGGGCGCGGCGTCTTCCGGCATAGATGTGACGCTGTACTGGATGATGGGAAGTGTTGCTTTTGCCAAGACGGATCACGCCGTTTTTCTTTTAATGATTGTCATTGCCGTATCCGCTTTTTTCCTCCGGCAGTCGCGGATACTGAATCTGATGCTTCTCGGAAGGGAAGGGACATTGCCCTTGGGCAGGGACCTGATGCCCTTCTTTCGGCTGTATATATTAGTCAATGCACTTTTGGTGGGATGTATCGTGATGGAGGCGGGGCTCATCGGCTTTGTCGGGCTGGTGGTTCCCCATTTCGTGAGATCCTTTATAGGGGCAGATCATAAAAAGCTGGTGCCCTTAGCTGTTTTATGCGGAGGTATTCTCACGGTGTGGGCGGATATTCTTGGACGGGTCCTTGTCACGGGAGCTGATGTACCCCTGGGGGTCACTTTGGGACTGATTGGTGCGCCGCTTTTTATTTATATGCAAGTCCGGAAATCCTATAACTTTGGAAAGGAGCCGTCATGAATATCTGTGTCCGCCATCTTTTTGCGGGATATGGAAATAAAAAAGTATTGGAAGATGTGGATATTTCTTTTCCATCCGATCAATTGACCGGCTTAATCGGGCCGAATGGGAGCGGAAAGAGTACGCTGCTGAAATGTATCTATCGCGTTATGAAACCTTCGGCAGGACAGATTTTCGTGGGAGATAAAAATATAGGGAAGCTTTCCTATAAAGAAAGCGCGAAACAAATCGCTGTCTTGGCACAGCATCATGGAACGGGTTTTGATTTGAGCGTGGAAGATGTCGTTCTTATGGGGCGTACTCCATACAAAGGCATTGCGGAAGGGGACAATGCGGAAGACATTGCCATAGCCGAAAGATCCATGGAAGAGACCGGCGTGGTTGACATGGGCAGCCTCAGTTTCATACAACTTTCCGGCGGCGAGCAGCAGCGTGTCATGCTGGCACGGGCTTTGAGCCAGGAAACGTCCTGTCTGATTCTTGATGAACCGACCAACCATTTGGATATAACCTACCAGCTGCAGATCATGGACTTGATTACATCAAGAAATATGACAGTCATTGCCGCTATCCATGATTTGAATATTGCTGCCATGTACTGTGACCATATCGTGGCACTGCAAAATGGAAAAATAATAGCGCAAGGAACTCCACAGGAAGTTCTTACAAAAGAGAACATAAAGGCTCTTTACCATGTGAATGCGGAAATTCTTATGAGAGCGGACGGCCGTCCTGCTATTATTTATGAAAGAGGAGACAAACGATGAAAGGAGGAATCCGTACAGCAGGGTGGTCGATTGTGTTCCTTGTGCTGTCATTTTTGTCGCTCAGCTGGGGAACGGTGGAAATCACGCCGAAGGAAGCGCTGGTCTATACATGGCAGGCGGTCATCGGCATGGAGAGCGGGAATATTTCTTCCGATGTAATACAGTACCTGCGTCTTCCTCATTTTATCCTTTCTTTTGCTGTGGGATGGGGACTTGCTCTTTGCGGGACAGTCATGCAGGCGGTTATGAGGAACCCGCTTGCCGATCCTTATCTGCTGGGCATATCCTCAGGCGCCGGGCTTGGGGCGGTCATTGCCATGGCGCTGGGCGCCGATGCTTACTTGGGGGTACATGGTGTAAGTATGTGCGCTTTCTTGGGGGCTGTGGGAATTTCTTTAGCTATCCTTTTTGTTGCTTCTGCGGCGGGAAAAGGGGACAGCCTGACACTGCTTCTTGTGGGCTTTGCCATGAATGCTCTCTGCTCCGCGGCACTTAGTTTTATTATCCAGGCTATGGCGGATACTCATAAAACAAAGTCGGTCCAGTTTTGGCTGATGGGAAATATTATGGCAGACAGCTGGACGGATATCGGGATCTTGGCAGGCATTATTGCGGCAGGAAGTATTTTCTTTATGGGACAGAGAAGAATTCTTGACCTCATGCTTATCGGTGATGAGCTTTCCCTCAGTATGGGAAGGAATCTGGCGGTATACAGGAAAATATATATACTGGTTGTTGCCGTTTTAGTGGGCTCTATCGTTTACGTGGCGGGCATGGTCGGTTTTATCGGCCTAATCATTCCTCACATGGTAAGGATGGCGGCGGGAAGCGGGCACAAATCCCTTATTCCTTTGGCGGGCCTTGCAGGTGGCTGTTTCTTGGCGTGGGCTGATGTATTGGGACGCAACCTTATAAATGGTACAGAACTCCCTATCGGAATCATGGCTGCGGTCTGCGGCGCACCTTTCTTTGCATGGCTGCTTCTTGGCGGGAAGTATGGAGGCCGGCCATGAAGAAATGGATGGCGGTTACAGGCTGCATACTCCTTTTGTCAGGTTGCGCAGCAGATCCGGAGCAGGAAAAATCAGGGATACCCATTACCAATATTCAAGTGGAAAACTACTTTAACTTAGGCGAGAATGTGCAGTATTTTTCAAAAGTACCTTCCCGTGTATTGGTCATCGGGGCATCACAGACGGAGACACTTTTGGATATGGGTGTGGAAGATTCGATCCTGTGGGCGGTGAAATACGAAGATGATAAGAAGTATCCGATCAAAGACTGCAATCAGGCTGCTTTTCAGCGATTGAATTTCCTGCCGCGGCAGCAAGTGACGATGGAACGTGTATTGGATCTCGCGCCGGATTTGATCATTTCAGAAGAATCGTGGTTTTCAAAAAATCGTTTGGGAAGCACAGAGTACTGGAACGCAAAAGGTATTCATACTTTGGTGTCTCTGAATACAACCGGACCAGCCAAAACAAATCAGCCGGAAACCGTGGAGAAAGAAATAAAATACATCCGTGATTTGGGGGCGGTTTACCATAAAGAAGAGCAGGCGGAAAAGATTATAACGGCAACGATGGAGCGGTTTGAAGAAGTCCGGCAAAAAGTAAAAGGGCAAAAATCGCCGAAAGTCATGATTTTAGACTTGCTTTCCTCGACGATTTCCTATGGAAGAAATAAAATCGCCGGAGACATTGCGGCAAAACTTGGGGGCATTGTCCCGAATACAACTGCCGCTGTCAGCGATGAATTGATTATAAAAGAAAATCCGGATATTGTTTTTGTTATTACTTATGATGATGCTGAGACACGCCTGGCGCGTCTCAGAAATAAAAAAGCCTTCAGTCATCTGAATTTTGTCCGCAGCGGCCGGATTTATGAAATGCCCTTGAAGTACGCTTACGGCCCGATGACAAGGGTCATCGATTCGGCAGGATATATGGCGGGGCTGATGTACCCGGGGCAGTTTGATTTCCCTAAAGAATACGATTTTCACCCCCACGATTAAGTAAGACGTGCAGGAAAGGCAGGTGTTGCGGGGGATTTATTTCATCGTACAGTTATTTGTCGGTAAAAAGAGGAGAGATGGTAAGATGAAAAAGAAACTGTTGGCTATGGCCGTTACTGCGGCTGCCGGTGCGGCTTTATGCGGTATTACCGCTGATGCTGCTGTTTATCAATTGGATGAAATCATCGTGAATGGGGATAAGTATACCGATGATACCATTATGCCCGGGGGCAAGACGGATCGCCGCATCCACTTTGGTTTGTATGGGAATATGGATCTCATGGACGTTCCGGCCAATATTGCTTCTTATACAGAAAAGACGATTAAGCAGAACTATATTCCTGCCCGTACGTTCATGAATACGGTGACCAATAATCCGTCCATCATGGTCGGCGGTGCTTCTACCAATAATAATGTGGAACTTCAGATCCGCGGGAATGCTTTCAATACCCACGATATGACAATGGATGGACTTCCCGGCATGATGGCTATGGGGATCGTTCCCATGAACTGGGTGGAAAAAATTGACGTGGTCACAGGGCCGAACGTCGTTCTCAGCGGCACCGGTATCAATCAGAGTGTTTCCGGATATATCAATTTTGTTCCTAAAATTGCAAAAGATAAACCGATTCTTGATATCTCAGAAACATATTCCAGCCACAGACTGTTCAATCATGCCATCGACTGGGGACAGCGTTTCGGCGATGATCATCGTTACGGTATTCGGATCAATGCGGAAAGATACAGCGGAACTACCAGCTTTTCGAATGAGACACTTCATGGAAACGATCTTTACATTCATTTTGACCAGAGAACAAAATCAAGCAATACGTCCGTCATGTATGGACATGACCATGTCATTAACCATGGTATGCCGGAAGTTTTGAACGTGATTAACAACTGGGGCGGCACCGTGACAAAACTGCCGGATCCGTCCAAAGTGGTTGAAAACTTTATGCCGACATGGTCAGATCTTTCCCACCAGCGCCACGTGTACACGCTTTCTCATGAACAGCAGCTGAATGGACATGTCACTTTCTATCTGAAAGGGGGCTATGAAAAACTGAGCTGGCCGGGCTACTACGATCAGAAACCGGTACTTCTGAATGATGCCGGCGATTACAACTTCGGCAAATGGGGATTTGGGAGTGCCCAGGACAGCAAATGGTCACGCCGCTCCCTCACTACGGGCTTCCTGTTTAACATAGATACACCATCGGTCAGCCACAAAATCAATCTTGGCTTTGAAATGCTTTCCAATGGCTGGTACTATATGAACGCCTCTGCCAAACGTTCGAAGCCCGAAGGAAATATTTATACAGGCATCTGGAAAGTTAATGACGGTGCCCCGATGCCCAGCAGCGGACCGTGGTACATCAGCAGCCGCAAAATGAACCGGAGCCTTATCCTGACAGATACTATTTCCGCCCTGGATGGGAACCTCCGAGTCATCCTGGGGGCCCGCCGCCAGAATATCCAGACGAAGTCTTTCAATACATCAGGTGCTTTGACAAAGAAATACGACAAGACGAAGACATCCCCTGCTGTCGGTGTATTATACAAACTGACACCGACCTTATCGGTGTATGGCAACTATTCGGAAGGACTCACCACCTTGTCCATACCAAGCGGTACAAAGAATGAAAAAGAAGTACTTCCTCCGGTGCAGACAAAGCAATATGAATTCGGTCTGAAGAAAGACTTTAAAGATTGGGTGACGACGCTGTCCTTCTTCCATATCAAACAGCCTACCGGCATTACAAACACTGACAACTACTATGTACTGGATGGTGAAACAAGAAACCGCGGCGTGGAATGGAATATCAGCGGCAAAGTTTCTTCAAACTTAACCCTTACCGGCGGCCTCATGCTCCTCGATGCGAAATACAAAAGAACCCAGAATGGTGCCAATGACGGCCACCGTGTCCACGGTACGCCCAAACTGAATGCCACCTTGGCGCTCGATTGGGACACCCCGGTAAAAGGACTCTCTATTAATGGACGTGTTGTCCATTTCGGCAAATCCTATGCGGATACGGGAAATAAAGTGAACGTATCCTCATGGACAAGATTTGATCTGGGCGCCACATACGATACCGAGTTGGCAAAGATACCCACCACCTTCTCTTTCAATGCGTACAACCTGTTTGACAGAAAATACTGGTCAACGGCTACGACCGTGTGGGCGGACGGCATGGTCATGCTGAACCCCGGCCGGACGTACATCCTGTCTGCGACGATGCATTTCTGAAATAATTTTTCTGGACGATACCGGGTAAAACAAAAAGGAACGATACCATCGTATAGATGAGGTATTGTTCCTTTTTAGCGTCTATACAAAAAAGAACGCATCGCAAGTAACGTGACCTTTTTTATTGTGATATAGATGATTGAGATCGAACCGGTTAAGTAGGGAACCGATTTCAAAGGAACAAAGTGACGCATGAAATCGAGTGAGTCACTTACTGCGGTGAGGGGAATGAATAAAAAGAACCACATCGGACAGATGTGGTGGATTAAATACGTGGTGGAGATAAGCGGGATCGAACCGCTGACCTTTTGAATGCCATTCAAACGCTCTCCCAGCTGAGCTATACCCCCATGCTTTTCAAATTATAACAAAGGGAGCGGTGCTATGCAATAGGAACAAAAGAAACGGGGACTTCATTTCATGAAAAGAGGAGGCCGAGATAAAAACGAATGGATTATTGTTAAAAGATTACCTTAAAGCGTTCATATGATAAATAATATATGATATAATTTTAATAATTATTGAGTTTACGGATAACGGGAATAAATGAATTTTTAAACTGATATTATTTTTAAAGTGTGAATATGAAGGAATACGCCTATGAAGAAGATTGTTATGCTGACCTGCCCCCGTGCGGAGACCGTCTGCACCGGCGCAGGATGTTTTTCTGCATTGAATGGGCGGACCCATCGTTTTCGTGAATATGGAGATGAAGAATTGCAGGTGTCCGCCTTTATGAAGTGCAGCGGGTGCGGGCATTTTCCCCGGCAGGATAAAGGACTTGATGAAAAAATCGAGAGGATTCTGGAAATACATCCGGACGCAGTTCATTTGGGAATCTGCTGCTGCAGAGACGGGGAAAGTAAGACTCTTTGTAAAGAGGTGGAGATGATCACTGCTATTTTTAAGAAAGCGGGGATACCTGTTGTGCGGGGTACGCATTCTGTTTTTTAAGAAGATTCCTTATTTTCCTGCGGTCGAAACAAGGTCAGGCCGGCAGGAAAATGGAATATAAGATTTTCACAGATGGTTAGTGATTAAAGAAAGGAGGAAGTTATGAGAAAATGGCTTTTGGCTTTCGCTGCTCTGATTTTGTCTTTATGCTTGTCTCATATGGCTTTTGCTGCAGAACATTCGGCAGATACGATGATCTTGGATTGGCGTACGGAAAAGGTCTGGATGGAGCATGGAGAGCTTTGCGTGCGGGGAACATTTTATAACAGACGAAGTGACCTGACGGTTACAAAGCTTGATGAAATGATTCTCCAGATTACTTTTACAGGAACTGATGGGAAAACATTTCAATTCATCGGGCATCCGAAAAGACTGCCCATGTTGAAATTACCGGCCAACGGAAGTAAAAAAGTCACTTTTAATTTCGGGCCCTTTTCAGGGGAATGGAAAGACTGGGCCACGAAAGAAGATTATTCATTCAGTTATATTAATGGTTCAAGATGGTAAAGCTCAGAGGAGAGAGTATTCATGAAAAAAGGTATAAAATCAGCTTTTGCCGCCACGCTGGCGTTGACGGCCTGTTTTGGCGGAATTTCCACATATGCCGCATTTGATGAAAATTTGAATGTGTATACATTAGATGCGGTTGTGGTTGAAGCGGATAAGACAAAGAATAAATTCGGGGACACGGTTACAGAACAGTCTTATTACCGTACGGGCGGCGATGTGAAAGTTATCACCCGTGAAGAAATTGAAAAACGTCATTATACAGATGTAACAGAGGCGATTAAACGCGTTCCCGGTGTGACATTTACAAATGCCGGTTATCGTGGCGGTCAGTATGGTTATAATTCTTACAATAACAGTATGGCTATCAATGGGGATTCAAGAGTTATTGTTCTCATAGATGGCCGCCGTGTGGATAATGCAGCCAGCTATAGATTTGGTGATAGTAATGCAGCTGGCGGCAGGACTATGGTCGATCTTAATCAGTTAATAGGAATGGAAGACGTAGATAAAATTGAGGTTATCAAAGGACCGGGGGCATCTGTCTACGGTGCTGATGCTACAGGTGGAGTTATCAATATCATTACAAGAAAAGGAACCGATCATGTGGCAGGGGCATTGGATTTATCTACAGGATCTTGGGGACATCATGTTTATAGTGTGAATGTATCCGGTGCGACTGATCAGAAAGAACCAATGCGGTATTTTATTTCTGCCAGCAGAAATATGTCAGGTGACAGCAAGTATCGTGATGGTATTACCGGTAAAAATCATACATACAACGGTACTTCGTATAAAGAAGACAGCGTCAATGTCCGTTTGGATAAAGAGCTGGGCGGAGATAAAAATCTGAAGATCTGGTATAACCACAAAAATGGAAAAGACGGCTATCCGATTACAGCCCGTGACTGGAGATATTGGAATGAAGCTGATTGGAACCGTATTATTGAAAGAACGACGAGGCCGGGGGGATTTGGTAATACTGATAATCCGGGATATAGAAATCTGTTTTCATTAGATGCACTTTCCGGTTCCTACAATGCATATAAGAGCAATGATATTGATGTAGTTTATACTTTTAAAAAAGATAATGGCATGGACAGCTTTGTCCGTGTGTATAGCCAGCACCATGATTATTGGGGCATTGATCGTTATCCGTCCTGGATTTTGGATGATGGATCCTATGTGCCGTTTCCCGGCAGCGCTGCATGGTCAAATTTTATCAAAAATTATCATCCTGCCGGATGGGATGATCTGACAGATAAAGAAGTGGAGAAAAATCATGGTATTCAGCTGCAGTTAGGCAAGTCCTTTGGCAGACATGATGTTTTAGGTTCTGTTACTTATGACAAGTCTGTTATGAAATTGCTGAATGACTACGGTCCTGTAGAAAATACAGAGTATAGAAGAAATACTTTGACAGGGTATGTGCAGGATAAGATTCATGTCAATGATAAGTGGGATGTTACTCCTGCACTGCGCTATTCCCACTATAATTCATTTAGCGGGACACGTCAGGCTAAGCGTGATTCTTCAGGGAAAATCGTAAAAGATGGTTCCGGCAATGTCGTTTATGTTGATTCTAAACATCGTGGAGATGTCAGCACATTTACTCCTGTAATCAATACGGAATACATGTTTTCTGATGATTTCAGTGCTTATGCAGGATGGACGAAGATTTATCGCCCAATCAAAGGAAAAGACTATGCTACCGATGCTTATGGCGGCGGAGCTTTGAAAGATGAGAAAGGCGATGTCTGGACAATTGGTTTGAGAAAGGGAATTGGCCCAAATACCGAGGTCACAGTTCATTATGACTGGACAAAGATGTCTAATGCGATTACCCAGTATTCTGTTGATGATCCTTCCATTCCGGGACATAGACTGACACGTTATGTAAATGCAAAAGAAGATAAACAGTCTTTTAATATTACCGTGGATCACAAGTTTAATGACCATTGGAATTTAGGGCTTGCTTATACGCATTTTAAAGATACTTACCGTGCGAAGGATGGTGTTCAATACACAGATGTAGGGCTTGGTGAATTGAGTAATGTAAACACGCAAATCAACAAGCTTCGTCCGGCAAACCATTTTACGATGAATTTGTCTTATGAGAACAATAAATTCTATTCCGGATTATTGGTCAATTGGTATACGGGAATGGATACAACTGCTTATACTGATAATCAATTCCTTGTACTGGATTGGAATATGAACTATGAATTAAGGAAAAATATAAACTTATACTTGTCTGTAACGAATCTGACGAATGAGTCTTATGAAAATGCCTATTCTGAATATAACGGTTTGGGGGCTGCTCCACAGCCGGGACGTGCATGGATGGTTGGGGCCCGTTACAAATTCTGATTTGATTTTTACACGAAACGCGTCATGCTTCGGCGGGCGCGTTTTTACATGCGGCTTTTTTTATAAGGAATAGAAGAGAAATTCCTGTTTTGCACACAAAGTTTTTCAGATTTTTGATGAAATATTTTAGACTTTTAGTAAAATTTGGAGAAAATAATCAATTTTTTTAAGATTTGCTATTGGCAGCAGGCAATAAAATGTATTACAATAAAACAAAATAATAAGAAAATGTTTACGCAATGGTGCAGGTGGGTGAAAAGAGGAATCTGATGAAGTATTTTTATCCGGCCATTTTTACCTTGGATAGAAAAAAGAATGAATTCCGCGCGGTGTTTCCTGATTTGACAGGGTGTGCCGTGAAAGCGGAATCTATGGCGGAGGCTGCGCGGAAAGCGCGGGAAGCTCTCGGTATGGCTCTTATGGAACTGGAAGAAAAGGGAATCGAGTTTCCGGCGGCTTCTGATGAATGCGCTCTTCAGCGTGCTTATCCCTACTGCCAGGTGGGCGTGGTGCTTTTGGATATGGATGTGTACCACGCATATCGCGAGTATCGGATGGAACAGGCGGAATTGGATTCTGCTGAATGGGCGGAAAAATCTAAACGCCGCCACCTTACACTGTTTCAGAGAGTTTTTGGAGGCAGATAGGAAGACAGAAGAGGCCTGTGCGGGTCTCTTTTTTTGTGTCTGCTGCCATTTTTGTGCAGCAAGGCGGAAAATGAAGCGGTCAGTCCGCCTTGTATACTATTTTGAAATCAGGTTATAATAATCACATTGAATTTCAGTCGGCCGAAGGGCCGTTTTGAAATAAGACCGCGGCAGATATTTAAAACAGCAGTTTGTTGAAATTGGTTTCATAAAGGAGTCTTATGTCTGATTTTCTTGATTGGAGTACTTTGATTTACCGTGCGCCGGCGCTTTTGATTGCCATGGCGCTTCATGAATATGCCCATGCGTATGTATCGGACAGTCTGGGGGATCCCACGCCGTCCATGCAGGGGCGGCTTACGGCGAATCCTCTGGTTCACTTGGATATGGTGGGGCTTATGCTTCTTGTGATCTGCGGTTTCGGCTGGGCAAAACCGGTTGAGATCAATCCGAATTATTATAAGAATTTCAGAAGCGGCGTGATGAAGGTTTCTTTTGCCGGGCCGGGGATGAATCTGCTTATTTGTTTTCTGGCGGAGTTCATTATGCTGCTGATGATGAAGCTCGGGCTTTTAACGGCGGGGCAGCCGGGGCATTTATTTCTTTATTGGATTATGCTGTATAATGTGTGGTTCGCATTTTTTAATCTGATTCCTGTGCCGCCGCTGGACGGCTTCAAAATTTTGGAAATGGTGCTTCCCGGGAAATTGGCTTTTGCATTCCACAATTTCAGTTACCGTTACAGTTTCCTTCTTTTACTGTTCCTGGTTTTCAGCGGCATGATAGGACGGATTATTAATCCGCTGGCCCAGCTTTATACGGGAACGACGATCCGCCTGATTGCTTTCATGCTGCAGATGTAATGCAGAAAGGTGTACTATGTCTTTAACGTGGGCGGTTTTTGAAATACTGGGGACTGTGGCATTTGCTTTTTCCGGAGCGGCTGTAGGACTGACAAGGGGGATGGATGTTTTCGGCATTGCGCTCTTATCTGTGGTGACGGCGGTGGGAGGCGGTATTCTCCGGGATGTGCTGGCAGGTATATTTCCGCCTTTTGCCCTGCGCGGGCCGGATGGGATTATATTTGCCCTCATGACGGCGGCAGCGGTGTGCATCGGTTTCCGGCATTTCCATATACCCCGCCGGGGACGGAAACTTGTACGGCAGGTCTTGCCGCTTTCACGGTGACCGGTGCGATGGCGGCGATTGACAGTTATCCCGGCTACCGGTATGTGCTTCCCGTTCTGCTCGGGCTCATTACGGCGGTGGGGGGCGGTATTCTTCGTGACGTGCTGGCGCAGAAAGTTCCTGTGGTATTGTATGAAGATGTGTATGCCATGGCTTCGGTGCTCGGGGGTATTGTTATCTGCGTCCTGTATCCGCTCACGGGGATTGTATATGCGTCATGGGGCGGATTTGGCGCGGTTCTTCTTCTCCGCATCTGCGCGATCCTTTTCGGGTGGAGACTCTATCATCCCGCAAGGACGCACGGCAGCGGAAGCGGATCGCGGGAATGAAAGCCGGCAGATCGTTTTTGATCACCTGACAGCCGGTAAGAGTATTTTCATAATTTTTATAAACGGTGAAATAAGAGGAGGCTCATGGTGATGGGGAGACGGATTTGCAGTGAACGGAATATTCTTATCTGTCTTTATCTGACTATATTCCTCCTTCCTTTAAGCTCTTGGCTTTTTTACTTTGCCCTTGTTCCGGCGGCATTGCTTTCTATGGGGGATATATTCCTCACGAAGCGGAAGGTCAATTATGGCGGCAAGTGGGGATGGTTTGGCGGGGGCTTTTTAGTCTGCTCGTTTTTATCTGTTTCCGGTGCGGCAGACTTCTTTTTTTCTATTTTTAACTGGTGCTTTCTGCCCTTGGCGTATGCGTTTCTTTATGTGCTTATCTCTACATACTTTGCGGGAGAGGAAGAAAAGAGGAAAGCGCTTTATGTCTTTTTTGCGAGCGCCGTCTGCGTTGTCATCTGGGGATTTATACAGTATGCTGATGCGGGATGCATGGCAAGGGGCCTGGATGCGGGGGGCTGGGTGGATCCCGAACGGTTTCCTCTTTTGAAACGGCGCATGTTTTCCACCTTGGAAAACCCGAACCTTTTCGGCGCCTATCTCTTGATGCTTATCAGTGTGTTTGCGCCTTTTGCTCTGGGGGAAAGAAATAATAAGAGAAAAATACTGCTTGCCGGATTTCTTTTTATTCTTTCCGTATGCCTGGCGCTGACCTATTCCCGGGGGGCATGGATCAGTCTGGCAGGGATAGTTCTAGGCCTTGCGGTCTTTTATGATAAGCGGTTCGGTCTGGTGTTTCTGGCGGTGCCTCTTATTTTATTTTTTTACCATGGACAGGTGGCGGAGCGCTTTATTTCTCTTTTTTCCGGCGAGGATACATCGCTTTCACTTCGCCTGGCTTTGTGGGAAAGTACGATAGCCATGATTGAGGAACATCCTCTGCTTGGGGTCGGCTGGGGGAATTACTGGCTGGCTTATCCGGAGTACAACTTTTTTATAGAGGACGCGGATGTCGTTATTTTCCACGCCCATGATATGTACATCCATATCCCTGCGGAAGTGGGCATTCCCGGCGGCATTTTGTACTTCCTTTTCTTCTTCGGGCAAGGGGTGATGTCATGGCGGATTTGGCGCAGAGGAGTGGGCGTTATGAAACTTTTCGGGTTGTCGGGCATGCTTCTTGTCTTGTCGGCAGCCATAGACGGGATCGGAGATTATGCGCTTTTCAGCTGCCCGGTTTCCTGCTGCTTCTGGGCGTTGTCTGCGCTTTGTGTTTCAGAAGAAAGACGGAGCGTGGCAGGGTAAATCAATTATGCGGATCCAAGTACATATAAAAATGTATTTGTCCAATAGGAAAAATTTATAATCCCTGTTAGGGAATTTTGAGAAAGGATAAGCATTCTTTATGGGACTTTATCCGTAAAAGTATGCTATAATAAACAAGGTAATGAGCCACGGAGGGTTGTTTTACAGCGCCTTCATTCCGAATTGTTTTGATGAAGTTTGGAGGGGGACTACCGGGCTAAAGGTTCTGCGGACTGAGAAAAATAACGAATCGTCACCGCGGGCTTTTATATTTTATTTATTTTGGGAGGATGATAGTAATGATCGACATCAATGACAGTGAATTCCTTAGCCGTATCGAGCCTAAAGAACTGCTGGACAAAGTATGCGACGGCAAAACGGCAGCAGCCATGATCCAGCCGGGGGATATCCTGGGGATCAGCGGATTCACACCGTGCGGCTATCCGAAAATCACGATGCATGAACTGGCTGAACGTATGAAGCAGACACCGTTCCAGGTAGATGTCTGGACGGGTGCTTCCACAGGTTCCCAGATCGATACCGAACTGGTGGCAGTAAACGGTATCAGAAACCGTATGCCCTATCAGACAAACGCCAATCTGAGAAAAGCAATCAATGCCGGCCAGATCAACTATTTCGACCTGCATCTCAGCCATGTGGCACAGCAGATCCGTGAAGGTTTCTTCACCAATGTTAAGGGCGAACATGTAACCGGTCCGGATTTTGCGGTCATTGAAGCCTGCAAGATCGTTAACAGAGACGGTGAAATCGGTATCGTACCCACGACCGCCATCGGCAATTCTCCTGTATTCGTATCCCAGGGTAAAAAAGTCATCATCGAAGTCAATACCACCCAGCCGGTAGCGCTGGACGGCATGGCTGATATTTATGAAGTGGCGAATCCGCCCCACCGTGTGCCGATTCCGATCGTTAAAGCCGGTGACCGTATCGGCAAGACCTACATTCCGGTAGATCCGGCAAAGATTGTTGCTATTGTTCCCTGTGATCTGCCCGATGTTACCCGCGCCCTGGCTCCGCTTGATGACGACGCTGAAAAAATGGGCAACAATCTGGTTGATTTCCTGAAGAATGAAGTAAAACATGGAAGACTTCCGGAAAACCTGCTTCCTCTCCAGTCCGGCGTAGGCAATGTGGCAAACGCGGTAATCAACGGCCTTGTCCATTCCGATTTCAAGAATCTGTCTGTGTATACGGAAGTTATCCAGGACGGCATGTTCGACCTGATTGATGAAGGCAAGATCGATATGATTTCCGGGACATCCCTGTCCCCGTCCCCGGATGGACTGAAACGCTTCCATGCCAATATTGAAAAATACAGCAAGAAGATCATCCTCCGTCCGCAGGAAATTTCCAATAACGGCGAAGTAGCCCGCCGCATCGGTGTAGTGGCTATGAATACCGCTTTGGAAATGGATATTTACGGTCATGTAAACTCCACGCATGTAACCGGTACCAAGTTGATGAACGGTATCGGCGGTTCCGGAGACTTTGCCCGCAACGGTGCTCTGTCCTGCTTCTTCTGCCACAGTGTGGCTAAGGGAGGCGCTATCTCTGCCGTTGTTCCGATGTGTTCTCATGTTGATCACACCGAACATGACACCCATGTATTCATTTCTGAACAGGGTGTGGCAGATGTCCGCGGCCTGTCACCGAAGGAAAGAGCAAAGGTAATCATTAATAATGTCGCCCACCCGACTTTCCGTGACCAGCTGATGGATTACTTTGAAAGAGCATGTGCGCTCAACGGCAACAGCCAGACCCCGCATATTCTCTCTGAAGCATTCAAGTTCCATACCAGCCTTGCTGAAACAGGCTCCATGCTTTTTAAAAAATAATTTTCCCATAATATATTCTTTACAAAAAGCATGATTGTTATATAATTGTCTATGGTGATAACTGCTGAGAGCAGAATCATACATGGATCCCGCAAGAGTTCCTCCGCTGTGGTGACAAGACATAATGCGGCATCACAGCAAGAGGCTTTGCGGATCCATACCAATGAAAGCGATTGTCTGCGAAATACAGATGAGAAGAGCCTAAAAGCCGCAATCTGACATTTCTGCCAAGGATGAGACCTTTCCCAATTTTACTTATTTTTTAGGAGGAAGATGAACTTATGGCAAACGAATCCCTGAAAGCCAAACTCGAAGCATACGAAGCTGCTTGCGCTAAATCTTACGCAAAGACTCCGGAAAGAGTTGGTTTAAAACACAATAAGGTGTATACACCTCTTGATATCGAAGGTTTTGATTATGAAAGGGACCTCGGCATCCCGGGCGAATATCCATACACCCGCGGCGTACAGCCGACCATGTACCGCGGCCGTCTCTGGACCATGCGTATGTATGCAGGCTTCGCTACCGCTGAAGAATCCAACAAGCGTTATCGTTACCTGATTGAAAACGGCGGTTCCGGCCTGTCCTGCGCATTTGACCTTCCGACCCAGATCGGCTATGACTCTGATGACAAAATGGCTATCGGTGAAATCGGCAAGGTAGGTGTAGCCATTGATACCCTGAAAGATATGGAAATCCTTTTCGACCATATTGATCTGGGCAAGGTTTCTACATCCATGACCATCAACGCACCGGCATCTGTACTGCTGGCTATGTACATTGCAGTCGCTGAAAAGCAGGGCGTACCGGCTGATCAGCTCCGCGGCACTATCCAGAATGATATTCTGAAAGAATACGCAGCCCGCGGAACCTATATTTTCCCGGTTAAACCGTCTATGCGTCTGATTACTAACATTTTTGAATACTGCTCCAAGAATGTACCGAAGTGGAACACCATTTCCATCTCCGGCTACCATATCCGTGAAGCAGGTTCCACCGCTGCTCAGGAAATCGCTTTCACCATCGCTGATGGTATCGCTTACATCGAAGCGGCTCTGAAAGCAGGCATGAAAATCGACGACTTTGCAGGCCGTCTGTCCTTCTTCTGGAACGCTCACAACAACGTACTTGAAGAAGTTGCTAAATTCCGTGCATCCCGTCGTCTCTGGGCTACGATTCTGAAAGAACGTTTCCATGCTCAGAACCCGAAGTCCATGAAACTGCGTTTCCATACCCAGACAGCCGGCTCCATGCTGACAGCTCAGCAGCCGAACAACAACATCGTTCGTGTTGCTCTCCAGACAGCAGCGGCAGTTATGGGCGGAACACAGTCCCTGCATACCAACTCCCGCGATGAAGCTCTTGCTCTGCCGACCACTGAATCCGTAACCATCGCTCTGCGTACACAGCAGATCGTTGCTTATGAATCCGGTCTGGCTGACGTAGTCGATCCGCTGGGCGGCTCCTATTATGTAGAAGCTATGACCAACGCCATCGAAGCGGAAGCTAAAGAATACATCCGCAAGATTGATGAAATGGGCGGCGCTGTTGAAGCTATCGATAAAGGTTATATCCAGAAAGAAATCCAGGATTCTGCTTATGCTTGGCAGATGGCTGTTGAATCCGGCGAAAGAACAATTGTCGGCGTCAACAAGTTCACTATGGAAGAAGCTCCGGTTGAAGGCCTCCTGAAGGTTGACGCATCCGCCGGCGAATTCCAGAAGAACAAACTGGCTAAAGTTAAGGCAGAACGTGATAACGCAAAGGTTAAGGAAGAACTGGCCAAGCTGGAAGTTGCAGCTGCTGACGAATCCGTCAACCTGATGCCTGTTATCCTTGACTGCGTACGTGCTTACTGCTCTCTCGGCGAAATTTGCGGCGTTCTCCGCAAAGTATTCGGCGAATACAAAGCACATAACACACTTTAATCCTAACTAAAATTCTGGAGGTATATAACTATGGCAGAAAAACGTATCAGAGTACTCGTTGCTAAACCGGGTCTTGATGGACATGATCGCGGTGCAAAAGTAGTTGCCCGCGCACTTCGCGATGCAGGTATGGAAGTTATTTACACAGGTCTTCGCCAGACTGTCGCTCAGATCGTTGAAGCGGCAGATGCGGAAGACGTTAATGTTGTAGCACTGAGCCTTTTGTCCGGCGCTCACAACACCCTGTTTCCGGAAGTGGTAGAAGCACTGAAAGCTAAAGGAATGGAAGATGTTCTCGTTATCGGCGGCGGCGTAATCCCTGCCGGTGACATCCCTGGTTTGAAAAAGGCCGGCGTAAAAGCTATCTTTACACCTGGCACACCGACCAAGGAAATTATCGACTTTATCAAAGCTAACGTATAATTGACATTCTCTTCTATCCAATAGAAGCTCGATAGTTGCACGGGGCTGCATTTGCTGTGGCCCCATGCCGCTATTATTTACTCTTAAAAAGGCGGTGTATCCATGGAATTCTCAATGAAAAATTTTTGGGACGGTTCCAGACGTGCCTTAGCGAGAGCAATAACCATCGTTGAAGACGAACGTGATGGCTGGGAAGATATCATGAAAGAAATCTACCACCATACCGGTCGTGCACAGGTCATCGGTATCACTGGTGCACCTGGTGCGGGTAAGAGCACACTTTCAGACGCGCTGATTAAACAGTACAGAAAACAGGGTAAGAAAGTCGGTATTGTGGCTATCGATCCGACTTCTCCATTCTCCGGCGGTGCTATTCTTGGCGACCGTATCAGAATGAATGACCTCACACTGGACGAAGGTGTATATATCCGCAGTATGGGTACCCGCGGCAGTCTTGGCGGTTTGTCCAGAAAGACTACCGATGCGGTAAAACTGATGGATGCTTTCGGTCTCGATGTCATTTTCATCGAAACAGTAGGCGTAGGGCAGTCAGAAGTAGATATCGTCAAGAATGCGGATACAACACTCGTTGTGCTCGTACCCGGACTGGGTGACGATATTCAGGCTATTAAGGCAGGCATCCTTGAAATTGGGGATGTATTCTGCATTAATAAATGTGATCGTGACGGCGCGGACCGTCTGAATGTTGAAATCGAAATGATGCTTGATTTGGGTGAAGCCCAAAACTGGCGTCCTCCTATTGAAAGGACGATTGCAAATAAGGACGAAGGCGTCGCGGACGTTGTCAAATCTCTTAATTCCCATCGTAAATATCTTGAAGAATCCGGCTTGCTGGAAGAACGCAGACGTGAACGCGCCCGCACTGAGATGGTAGAGATGATCCACGACCGCATTTCCCGTCATGTTATGGAAGATATCGTACAGACGGGTAAATTTGCTGACTACGTAGAACAAGTCTATGAAAGAGAAAATGATCCTTTCACAGTCGTTGATTCTATCGTGGGAAATATATTTAAATAATTCAAAGGAGGAATTATTATGGCATTCAAAGTATTATGTGTAGACCATGTCGGCGTAGCTGTTAATGATCTGGCGCTGATCAAGAAGCAGATGAAAGATCTGCTGAACCTTGAACCGTCCCTTCCGGATGAAACGGTAGAAGAACAGCATGTAACGACAAGCTTCTTCAAACCGTCCGCACAGAGCGAAGCATGCGAACTGGAATTCCTGGGTTCCACAACTCCGGACGGCCCGATTGCCCGCTATATCGCTAAGAACGGCGGCAAGAACGGTTTCCAGCATGTAGCTCTCCGCGTAGACAACATTGTCGAAGCGCTTGCTGCACTTCCGGAAGACGCAAAGCTTGACAAGCATTGGAGAGTTGGTGCTGGCGGCTGCCACATCGCATTTATGCACCCGAAAGCTACCGGCCTTCTGCTGGAACTGACCGAACGCCCCGGCGGCCCGTCTTTCTAATAGCATAAGGATCGGTCCCTATGCTATAATAGGGACGTCCCGGTAAGGGACCAATATTTTTGGAGGTGTAAGAATGGCAACTGTTGCAGAAAGAATTGAACTTCTTCACAATAACCTCGCACACGTAGAGGCTATGGGTGGGGAAAAGAAAGTTGAAAAACAGCATGCAAAAGGCAAACTGACAGCCCGCGAAAGACTTGCTCTTCTATTTGATGAAGGCTCTTTTGTAGAAGTCAATGCGCTTGTTAAGTCCCGCTGCTACAACTTCGGCCAGGAGAAGAAAGATCTCCCCGGCGAAGGTGTCGTTACCGGTTATGGTACTGTAGACGGAAGACTCGTATTCGCATTTGCCCAGGACTTCACGGTAGAAGGCGGCTCCCTTGGTGAAATGCACGCTGCGAAAATTGTTCACGTAAACGAACTGGCTCTTAAAGTCGGTGCTCCTTGCGTAGGCCTGAATGATTCCGGCGGAGCCCGTATCCAGGAAGCAGTAGATGCTCTTTCCGGCTATGGCAAGATTTTCTGGTGCAATACCATTGCATCTGGCGTTATTCCTCAGATTTCCGCAATTATGGGACCGTCTGCAGGCGGCGCCGTATATTCTCCGGCACTGACCGACTTCATCTACATGGTAAAAGGCACCTCTCAGATGTTCCTGACAGGACCGGCAGTAGTTGAATCCGTAACCGGCGAAAAGATTACCGCTGAAGCTCTCGGCGGCGCTATGACCCATAACCGTACATCCGGTGTGGCCCAGTTTGCAGCTGAAAATGACGAAGACTGCATTAAACAGATTCGTTACCTGCTTTCCTTCCTGCCGAGCAACAACATGGAAGACGCGCCGATTGTTGAAACCGGAGATGATCCAACCCGTACAGATGCAAGTCTGGATACCATTATGCCGGAAAACTCCAATGCACCGTACGATATGTACGATGTCATCAAATCCATCGTTGATAACGGCGAGTACTACGACGTAGCTAAGGAATGGGCTAAGAACATCATTACCTGCTTCTGCCGTATGGATGGACAGACTGTCGGCATTATTGCCAACCAGCCAAACTTCATGGCAGGCTGCCTTGACTATAATGCTTCCGATAAAGGAGCCCGTTTCATTCGTTTCTGCGACTGCTTCAATATCCCGGTTCTGAACATTGTCGACGTTCCCGGCTTCCTGCCCGGCAAGCAGCAGGAATATGCAGGTGTAATCCGTCACGGTGCTAAGATGCTGTTCGCATACTGCGAAGCAACCGTACCGAAGATTACCCTGATTCTCCGTAAAGCATACGGTGGTTCTTACATCGCCATGTGCTCCCGCGAACAGGGGGCTGACCAGGTATTTGCATGGCCGACCGCAGAAATCGCCGTTATGGGACCTGCCGGCGCAGCAAATATCATTTTCAAGAAGGATCCGCAGAAAGAACAGCGTACACAGGAGTATGTTGATGAGTTTGCAACTCCTTACAAAGCTGCAGAACGCGGCTATGTAGACGCAGTTATTGATCCGAGAAACTCTCGTCCGGTAGTTATCAATGCTCTGAAGATGCTTGCTTCCAAACATGAAGTACATCCGGCTAAGAAACACGGAAACATTCCGCTGTAATATGTATTTACACATTGATAATATTTGAAAGGATGGGTTTGGATGAATAACGATACAGTTATGTATATCGCGGTAGCAGCTGCCGTTCTGGCAGTCATTGCCCTGATCATGATCTGCCAAGTACGTTCATCTCTCAATCAGTCCGCAGCACCGGCGGCAGCGGCTAAAAAAGCGGCGCCGGCAGCAGCTCCAAGAGCCGCTGATAATGGTGCTGTTGTAGCAGCCATTGCAGCAGCAATCGTTGCTATGGGCGGCGGTGAAATCGTTTCTATCCGCCCGGCAGCAAGACCTGGCTGGACCACAGGCGCCCGCATTGCAGGTGTTTCCGGAAACCAGCAGTTCTAATTGAAAGTTGAAAGTACAAAATTAGGAGGAAGAACAATGAGAAAATTTACCGTAACAGTTAACGGCCAGGATTACGATGTAGTAGTTAAAGACAGCGGCGCAGCAGCCCCCGCAGCAGCAGCACCGGCGGCAACTCCCGCACCGGCAGCAGCTCCCGCACCGGCGGCAGCTCCGGCTCCGGCACCCGCTCCAGCAGCAGCTCCCGCACCGGCAGCAGCACCCGCCGGCGCAGGTGAAGTCGTAGAAGCTCCGATGCCGGGCAAAGTCCTGCGTATCAACAAACACGTTGGTGACGCAGTAGCAGCAGGCGACGAAGTTCTCGTTCTCGAAGCTATGAAGATGGGCAACCCGATCATGGCTCCCTGCGATGGCAAGATTACCGGTATGCCGGTCAGCGAAGGCCAGAGCGTACAGGGCGGCGACACACTCTTTACAGTTGGCTGATTCTAATTACAAAAAGCAGTGCTTCGGCACTGCTTTTTGCTGTTCAATTTTGTGAACGGGATAATGGACTTCATTAAAGGCGGGTTATAGGACATTTTGTGTTGATACAAAGGGCGCTGGAACTAGTATTTAACTGGCCTCATCGCCCTTTAAAGTTGTTTGAAAGAACTTTGAGGGTGGACAAAACGTGTTGATAAAAAAGCTGAAAGTCATTGCAGTAACTGGCTTAAATAGGGTTATATCTTCCTAAGAAATAATTTTCCGGGAGGAAGCTATTATGAACCAAGTGCGATGTTTTAATTGCGGTAACATTTGTGTTAAGAATGGAAAAACTAAAGCGGGTACGCAGCGATGGCTTTGTAAGGAATGTAGTGCTACTTTTACTAATCCCATAGATAACTCAACCAAGCAATTTGTACAGTTTCAACATTGGTTATTTAGTAAAGCTGTGCAGAAAGAAATGTCCGGTGCAGGGAGATCTTTTCGAAGGAAAGTATCTAAGTTTTGGGAAATATGGCCTATGCCGCCTAAAATTGAGAGTCCGATGAATGTTGTATATGTGGATGGGATTTATCTGTCCAGAAAAGCTTGTATTTTAATATGCTGCAACGAAGAAAACGTACTTGGATGGTATTTATGCCGCTATGAGAATTCCGGAGCATGGGAAGCATTGATGCAGAGAATTGCGGCTCCCGCTATGGTCGTTTCTGATGGAGGCCACGGCTTCCGGAAAGCACTAAAAAGATGGCCCAAGGCTAAGCTGCAGCGTTGTACTTTCCATGCATTCCTCCAGGTAAAGAGATA
>OHSK01000404.1_pt1 | contig 24448 bp, 24 predicted proteins | sample 1578701 | NCBI WGS metagenome assembly OHSK01 (sample SAMEA3879503, study PRJEB24766) | human gut metagenome | biome: human-associated habitat; feature: feces | place: USA | collected 1985/1987
ACAGATTTTGTAATGTTTGCTTCGATGATGGAGGATGATGGAACAAAAACAGAACTAGTGTAATGACATGTTGATATTTAGCATTACTACAACTTCCTATTCGGAAGCTGTAGTAAACTTAGGATACAATGAGCTCAACTTCACTCTGGCATCGGCGGTTCGGAACTGCCAATTAACTTTTGCTGCGACTGTATTGCGCTCGACCTCCCACGCAGCTAACTCTTCACGAAGATATGAAATGTTTTCAATCCTTCGTGACAAACACTGTCTGGTCATTACATTCAGTTCTATTTCTGCGATGTCAAGCCAGCTTCCATGCCTGGGGGTATAGTGAATTTCCAAACGCTTGATAATCCTTCTCGCCTCATCTGCTGGATACCTTTTATACAAGGACGCCGGTTTATGGGTGTTAAGGTTATCCATAACAAGAATTATTTTTTCTACATCCGGATACATGACATCAACGAGATATTTTATCTCTTCTGCCCAGTCAAAGGCAGTACGATGTTCTCGCACGCTAACATGATGAGTGCCTCCAAGCGGTTCGACAAAAGCAAATATACTGCAGGTGCCATTCCTTACATATTCCGAATCTATTTTCTGATTGTCACCCGGACGCATGGGCAGTGGTTCCCTTGCGTTGTCCAGTAACTGGTAAGGCTTTTCATCCATGCAGACAACTGGTCTTTCGGGATTGTACGGGAGTTCATATACATCAAGGATATCTTCCATACATGCTATAAATTCGGCATCATCTTTTGAGGGGATGCACCAGTAGTCGTTTTTGTGAGGTCGAAGTTTGTTTTTTTTAAGGCTCTTCGGATTGCCTCACGGCTGACCGGAGCATCAAGAACAATTCTTGATTTCTCTTCCAGCAACCGGATGGTCCATCTTGAATGTCCTTCCGGCACCGGACCGCAGGCAAGTTCGATGATACGTGCTTCAGCACGTCCATCGAGTACACGTCTTGCATTATCAGAATTAACATTACGCTTAAACTCAGTTACTGCATCAATACCACCCTCAAAATACTTTTTCACGGTATTGGTTACTGTTGCCAGACATACACCATTTGATTTTGCAGACTGCTCATGGGTCAATACTTTTCCGTGGGACTCATCCAGGTCAATAATGATCTGGCATCTGCATCGAATTGTTTTGGATGTTTTATTTTTTCGGATGACAGATTTTAGGCTTTTTAATTCATCATCCGTAAGTTCGATTTTGTACTTTTTGGGTCTTGCCATAGGAAATCACCGCCGTTTCTTTTATTGTACCATAAAACGGCAATAATAGCCAGAACTATTTGGCTAAATATCAACATGTCATTACACTAGAAATGGCGGGACTTGATTCAGAAGAATTGGAATTCATGGATGCCGATGAAAGACGAGATGTCTTAGAGGATGCAGGACTTGACTCAGATGATTATGACTTCTAATTTTAAATATGGGAGTATAAGATAATTGTTAAGTAAGCTATTTGGGGAAATCTTAAATAGTCATTACGCAGTAAAATGATAAATAAATCATAAATTGTAGTAAAGTATAAAGAAGATGCAATCTATATGTATGGATAAAAGAACATTTATATACTAAGGAGGCAGTAATGATTTCTTTTCAGAAGTATTTTGAAAATAGAGTTGAAGAACTTATTAGTAATAGCAGAAGTCAGACATTTTTTGTGTTCCGTGGTTTTGACATTGAGCAGATACAATATTTAATCAGTCATCAAAATAGCATTCTCAATGATACTGAGTTATTGAGAGATGGTTTTCTTGATTTATCTATAGTGGAAAACAGTAAGAAAAAAATGAATAGGAAATTGTTGCTTACAGAAGAAAGTGTAATTGGATTTTATGAGGAGTTAATTGCGTTGCTATCCGTTGTAAAAGATCTTTCTGCCTCTTTTGACGGGAAAGTAGTTATTGTAAATAATAATTTGTTTAGCAATGCAATCCCAAGCTGCCTTTCCTATAACCAAGCATCTGAATTTTTTGATTATATGCAGTCTGATAAGAACTATGAGCAAGCGGAAATGGAGTTGATAGGCCAGTATTATAGTGATGCTATTGTTTTAAATCATGAAAATGTATTACTTTACCCTAATAATGTTCATAGAGACTTGAATCTGGAAATTATCAATTTCTTTGAAACAAATTCTTATGATGCAGGAGAATATAATGATGGAGACGAAATACTTGTAGGTACAGATAAAGACTATTTATACCGTCTCGCAATCATGAGAGATCAAATAAAGTATACTAATATAAAAAAAGATAAATCGGGTGGAAAAGGAGATGCAGATTCTTTACAAACAGTATTAGAGTGTTTAAAAATTCCTTATTCTATCACTGAAGTAGATTTAAAAGCACCGGAATTTGAATATGATGATAGTCAGTTTCAATCTTATCTGAAAAAATACTGGGGTCCGAACGCTGAGTTCAGGAAGTTGGAATTCTATTGCGACCCCAGTACATCAAAGGAAATAAAAGTTTATTCCCAAGGATCGCTTGTTAGTGAAATTGTAGAACAGTGTGAACTTGCTCAAGATGGAGATGACTTTAGGGATATCTTTATTACTGCACCTACTGGAGCTGGAAAATCTCTGCTTTTTCAACTTCCTGCAATATATATTTCGGAGAAATATGATTTAGTAACCATTGTCATTTCTCCTTTGATAGCGTTGATGAATGATCAGGTTGCGCAATTGGAAAACGAACGGGGCGTAAAGATTGCTACTTGTATCAACTCCTCAATTTCATACGAGGCAAGGCAACAACGAATTGATGAAATAAGAAACGGAAAGAAATCTGTTGTTTATTTGGCACCAGAGTTACTATTAGCAACAGGTCTTCAGACATTGCTAGGTGAAAGAAAAATCGGTTTATTAGTAATTGATGAGGCTCATACAGTTACATCATGGGGGCGGGATTTTAGGTCAGATTATTGGTTCTTGGGAGATTTTCTTAAATCTGTTAAAAAGAATGGATACAGATTTCCGGTTCTGTGTCTAACAGCAACGGCTGTTTATACAGGAGTGGATGATGTTGTAAATGATACAATTGCTGAATTGGATTTAAATAACCCAATATTACATCTTGGGAATGTAAAGAGAAAAAACATAAGATTTGATATTGTCTGTCGGGAAAAGGGGGAATATGGTGAAAAATTAGAAACTATAAAAAAGAATATTATCCTTAAAAAGGTGCGGGAGTGTGTTGATAAACGTGAAAAAATATTAGCATATTGTCCATATAGGATACATGTTGACTCAATTTATAATGAACTTTCTCCAAATGAAACAAAAGTAATTAGACGGTATTATGGACAGTTGCGAAAGCAAGAAAAGAATATTACCGAAAAGGAGTATCGTAATGGGCAGATTTTGGCTTTGATATGTACAAAAGCATTTGGAATGGGTGTTGATCGTAGCGATATACAGCACATTGTTCATTTTGCCCCTACGGGGAGTTTATCAGATTATGTTCAGGAAATAGGACGTGCAGCGAGAGATGAAACGATGGAAGGCGTAGCACATATGGATTTTTTTGCTGGAGATATGCGCTATGTACGTTCATTGCATGGCATTTCGGAAATGAATCAGTTCCAACTAAAATCAATCCTGAAGAAAATTGTTGATATATATCAGTCTAAAAAGCATCGTAATATGTTGATTGCACCCGACTCATTTTCGCATTTATTTAAAGAAAAAGAACTGGATGCAAAAGTGAAGAATGGATTACTGATGATTGCTAAGGATTTAAAAGTTAAATATGGTTTTCCTGTAATTATTGTTAGACCTCGTGTAATGCTAACTAGAATTTTTGTCAGTGTACCAGATTCTTTACAAAGAGAATTTGATGAAAAAATAGGGGAATATAGTAAGTGTATTGGTAAAATGCCAGATAGATTCATACCGAATGCTGATGGAAGTGAAACAAGAGTAATTTTACCGGGAACAGTCTACTCAGTAAGGATTGGTGAATTATGGGAAAACCAATATTCAAATCTTAGCTTTGGCGCGTTTAAACAACTTGTATTTGCACCTGAATTTATGCAGGACGAAAAAGGTGCACACCTCACACCTCGTATACAGGTTAATGTTACATATCATAAAGCATATGATGAAGTGAAAAAACAAGTAGAAGACTTGTTGGAAGCTATTGTGAGTGTGTTAGTTGTGCATAAAAGAGCAGAGAAGAAATCATTTGAAGAGCGAGAATTTGTTGCTGAACTTAATGAAAAGCTGTCTGTAAATGCTTTAGATCGAAACCAAATTGGTATGTTGCTCGATATGATGACTATTGAAGTTAATGAAAATGCTGTATTTCAACAAAACAAGAGTCTATATAAGATAATTCAAAAAAGAAAACAGCAAAAAAATCCGGAAATGGCAGAATACATTATCATGGGGAATTATGCAAGACTCAAAGGGAGCATGATGCGACTTCTCTCGCAGTGTTATCCTGGTGAAGATATGCAGTATCATGCATATTTGCCTTATGCACAGGACAATACAATTTCCATTATGCCAATACTTAAGTTACTTGAAATTATGGATTTGGCATCATATGATCTTAAAGGTGGAGAAAATGCAGAAATTTTTCTTCGTGTTAACGATCCGGAAAAGATAAAGAGACTGGCATATTCAAACTATCAGAATGAAGTGTTGAAGGAAATCAAGCGCAAACATAGAGATAGCCAAGAACTTTTGAAACAATTTTTTACATGTCCTATGGGAGATGAAAAACGATGGGATTTTATAGAAAGCTATTTTCTAGGAAGGGAAGAAGAGTTGGAAACATATTTAATGGAAAGTAGCGGTAATTGTTGATAAATGCATGTTTGGAAGGGTGGGTTCATTTGAACCCACCTTTTCCTATTCAAAGGGTTCATCGTTGAATTGTATCATTTTCTTTGTCCTAACAAAGGTGTATGGATATCCGGGATTAGAGACAGTAGTCTGGTACATAATATTTTCTGTAATAAAATCACTAAAAATTTGGAAAACTGCATATTGGAGAACCAAGACCTTCAGAAAAGGAAATTCTGGAGCAATGTCATTAAGTTAAGAATTTTGACATAATTATAAAACACATCATATTTGCAATTGTTTGATAAATATGATGTGTTTTTTTCTTTTGTCTATTTTGCAGTACAACAAAAAGACAGATTGTTTATCTGTCAAAAAAACCTTATAATTATCTATGATTAAGCCACTCTATATAGAAAGCTTACAGATGCCTGGGGTTTGACTTTGCGAGGGTCTTTTCGACCAGGTCTTACTGGTAATACATGCTTTTCTATTAGGTTAATCACATCAGGTGGACTAAGATTGCGTTTATTACGGAGATATTCTCTACAAATATAAATGGCGATTGTAAAGTTCACCTGTTTTGTTTTATCATTGTTTTTCATTTGTTTTATTACATGTGTTGTTATTAATTCACAATAGTTATACAAAAGTAATCGCGCATATATTTCTTGCTTAATAAAATCTGGTTTTCGTGCATGGAAACTTGTTAATCCTATGGCATATTTTAACTCTCTGAATGAAGTTTCTATTCCCCATCTCAAATGATAGATTTCCTTTATTTTTTTTACATCAAAAATATTTCTATCAAGATTTGTAATTATTATTTCATAAGAATTAGACCCTATAGGAAATCTAATAATACGAAATGATAATTCGTATGTTTTATCACTTTTTCGTGGAAGATAATCAAACACTTGATTTACAGGCATCCACTTATAGCCTGCATTTTTTGTGGTCTTTGTATTTTTCCTCGAAAAAATCTGAGTGATATCTATATCAAACTCATCATTTGGAGGAAGATTTAACCCAGATGCAATTCCATTACTATTTTTATCTTTGACACGTATAGCGAATTTCCACCCTTTTTCAATTGCATGTGCAAAAATGTTATAGTTTTCATATCCTCTATCAGCAACAAGAATAACATTCTCTAGTTTCGATCTGTCAATCATTGTTGCACATGCTCTAAACTCGTTGTAATCCGCTGCTGTTTGCACTAAAACATCGGTGTATATACGATTCAAAACATCATAAAAGGCATTTAGATGTAGTTTATTAACAATTGAACCATGCTGATTACGTTCCCAAAAAGTTTCTGGATCCTTTTGATTGGTTGCAATGGTCAAGTTACTTCCATCACATGCAATTAAACGATAACCATGATAATTATTAGTAGTTGGAAGGTTGTCATCCGTAAAAGATTTAAACAAATATTCAAAAGCCTCTGGAAGTACTTTTGAACGTTGTTGCGTAAATGCTGACACAGACGGAGTATTTTTGTTAAAATCAAAGAAATCAAGTAGTTCTTTACTCATAGTAGCTCCACCCGAATTCATCATGATTCCTATAAAAGTTTTGAAATCAATTTTCCGTTTTCGAGAGAAATCGACATTGGGGTTTCGAAGAAATAAACATGGATTGTTAGCTAATTCCGAAATATGATTCTTTAGAGAATCTGAAACTTGATTAATATAATTGCTCATATGCGTTACCTCCTTGCAATCAAGATGTTCTTAATTACAAGGGCCGCTTTCGCTACCTCATTATCATTCAATAGCGAAAGCGGCCGCACATTTCGAATCATATGTCAAGCATTTATTACAAAATAAAAAGACCCTAGCATCATTTCTGATGCTAAGATCTTGATTGGTCATCTTAACTTAATGACATTGATTCTGGAGGTCTTTTTTTTTTTTTTCGCTCGGATTAGGAAAATCACAGTCCACCAGTGCTCAAGAAAAATATCCCAAGACTAATAGAGGACAAGAAATAAGCACTAAAGGCGGTGATTATATGAGCATTGAAGAAATGAAGAACGTGGATGTGCGGACGGTGGATCGCGACAGGCTGGTGGATATCAATGAGATAGAGATTGATGACAGCCTGCCACCAAAGGAAAGAGCTGCAGAGTTTTTGAGGCAGATCAAGAATCCATACTGCTTCCGAGTGGGAAAGGTCGTTGTGAAGAATGTTTACAGCGATGACGGGGTATCATTGCAGGAGCGATTCGAGCAGTTTGCTAGGACATTGTAAGAAGTCCTTGGACATCGGTTGTAGTCATGGAGATTGGATTATATCTGTGATAATCTGAAGGCGGACTAAGTACTAAGCGTTTTTCCTACTTTCTGGATTATCAACCAGAACGAGGAGGAAAAGCGATGAAAGAAAAATCATTTCAGGCAGCCGTATATTTGCGGCTATCAAGAGAAGATGGCGATGTGACTGACGGGGGAAAGACTGTTAGCAACAGCATCGCCAATCAGAACGAACTGGTCATGGACTATCTTAAGTCCCACCCTGAGATCAAGGTTGTCGATACCTATACGGATGATGGTTTCAGCGGTGTCAATTTCGAGAGACCGGAATTCCAGAGAATGCTTTCGGACATCCGACAGAGCAAGATCGATTGCGTCATAGTAAAGGATCTGTCTCGATTCGGAAGAAACTATATTGAGTCCGGACGTTACATTGAAAAGATTTTTCCTATGCTGGGAATCCGTTTCATTGCCATCACAGACGGTTATGACAGTATCAATGAGGATATGGGGAGTGACATGATCATTCCTTTTAAGAATCTTATCAATGATGCTTACTGTCGTGATATTTCAGTAAAAATTCGCAGTCATATGGATATCAAGAGACGCAATGGTGAGTATATCGGTGCCTTTGCGGCTTATGGGTATCTGAAGGATGAAGAGAATAAGAATCATCTTGTAATTGATGATTATGCAGCTGATGTGGTGAGAGATATCTTCACTATGAAGCTTTGCGGTATGAGTCAGCAGTCTATAGCAGATAAGCTTAATTCCGATGGAATCTTATCTCCGATTCAGTATAAAAAGAGTATTGGTGTAGAACTTGAAAGTTCATTCCAGAAAAGCATTAAGCCTAAGTGGAGCTACAATGCGGTGCTTCGTATTTTAAAGAATGAGGTTTACACCGGAACTGTTGTCCAGGGCAAGTGTACCACACCGAATTACAAGATTAAGAAGCGCATCCATAAGGATGAGACTGAATGGATCCGTGTGGAGAACATGCATGAAGCTATTGTCAGCAGGTCTGAATTTGATTTGGTGCAGGCTCTTCTTTTAAGAGACACAAGAGTATCGCCTGACAGGTCAGAGGTATTCCCTCTTGCAGGTATGGTTTATTGTGCTGACTGTGGTGAGCCGATGGTTCGTAAGACTATTCCGTCAAATGGTAAGAAGTACATCTACTATGTGTGTGCTGGCAATAAGCGTGATAAGACAAGTTGCAGCTCCCACAGTATTTCTGAGAGGAGACTGACGGGCAGTGTGCTTGAACTGGTAAAGACTTTTGTTGGAAAGGTTATGGCTTTATCAGAGGCAGTCGAGGTTGTAAGCCAAGCTCATAATATGAAGCCGGACATTGTGAAATATGAGAATCGCATCCTTAAGCTTAGAGAAGAAGCCGAGAGTTGCTATCTCAGACGTAAGAATCTGTATGAGGATTTTAAGGATGGAATACTTACAAAAGATGAATATTTCATGCTCAGAGATCAGTATCAGAGTCAAATTGCTGAGATTGAAAGCAGTATTGCCACTCTTGAATCTGAGAGAGACGGACTTTTGGAAAATGGATCCGGTAAGCAGGAATGGATTGAGAATATTAAAAAGTATAAAGGTATTGTCAGTCTGGACAGAAGTCTGATCACTTTTCTCATTGAGAGAATAGACGTGATTGATGGCAATACGCTTCAGGTGACATATCGTTTTCAGAAGGAAATCGCAGAGCTGGAGCATGTAGTTGAGCTTTATGCATCTGAACTGAAGGAGGCGATGTAAATGGCACGTAAGAGTAGAAAAGAGTCTGTTGCAATTGCCAAGACTCCTGAAAAGCAGAGTGGTTATAAGACCGCCATGTATGTCAGATTGTCCAGAGAAGATGAACGTAAGATTGAAAGCGATACGGTTGAAAACCAGATTGCTTTCCTTAAGGATTTTGTCAGCAAGGATGAAACACTTAACCTGACAGAGATTTATGTGGACAGACATGTAACCGGCACGAAGTTTGACAGACCACAGTTTAATCAGATGATTGCTGATATCAGAAGTGGCAAAATCAATTGCGTGGTTGTGAAGGACTTATCGAGACTTGGTAGAAACTATCTGGAAGCAGGAGATTATATTGAGAAGATATTTCCATTCTTTGGAGTTCGATTTATCGCTGTTACAGATAATTATGACAGTCTTACATCCAATCCGTCAGAAGATGGACTGATAGTACCTCTTAAGAATCTTATCAATGAGGCCTATGCAAAGGATATTTCAAAGAAGATTGATGCATCCTTTGAAAATATGTTCAAGCAGGGTATCTTCCTGGCAACAACGGCTGCCTATGGATATAAGAAGGACCCGGATGATCCGCATATGGTTTTTGTGGATGAAGAGGTAAGAGACATTGTCATCAGAATATATGTAGAATTTCTGGCTGGCAGCAGTCTGTCTCAGATAGCCAAAGGATTGAATGCTGATGGAGTTCTGGCTCCGAGTGTTTACTGGCAGGAAAAGGGTGTCATCCACAAACAGAAGTACACGAATAAATGGGAAGGCAAGATGATTAGAAGAATTCTTGAGAATCCTATTTATACCGGTGACATCCAAATCGGTAAGACCAAGAAGTGTTATTACAAGGGAATCACAAAGCCAGTGAACCGTGAAGGTTATTATTTTGAAAACCATCATGAGGGGATTGTTTCTCACGAAATGCAGAAGAGGGCATTGGAGCTCCTGAGCATAAAAAGGAAAGCTTACCATGATGCTCACAGCCAGGATAAAGGTGTTGAGAAGAATGCCAAAGAAGATTTGCTGCAGGGAATTCTGTACTGTGCTCATTGCGGCAATAAGATGAACCTGTACCGTAAGACCGTAAAGCTTAAGGGCGGTGTCGGACACTATAGCACTTATGTATGCAGACGATCAGCAACTTATGGTAATGCAGATCCTAAGAAGAACATTAAGGCTGAGAAGATGGAAGCTTTTGTACTGGAGTTGATAAAGAGTCATATTGCAGTTTATGTTGAGACAAAGGACAGATTAAAAGCTCTGAATAAAAAGCCAAAGGCGGTGTTGGAGAAGTCGGAGCTGAATAAGAAGCTGATGGAACTGCAGAGCAGATACGATAAGGTGGCTGATTTCATCAAGAATTTGTATGAGGATTTTGCCGATGGAGTTTTTTCTGAGGATGAATACTTGGAAATGAAGGCTGAGTATGTGGCAGAGCAGGAAGCATTATCAGAGGAAATAGCTTCAGTGAGGATGCAGGCTTCTACTTATGAGGCATCATATTCCGGTTCTGCTGATATGCAGGAAGCATTCAGCAAGTATCTTGGAGTGGGCGAACTGAGCAGAGATTTGGTTCTTACTTTTATTAAGAAGATAACCTGCTATGACAATAACAGATTTGAGGTGGAATACACCTTTACAGATGAACTTGCGAAACTGATGGATTTGATTGAAGAGAGGGGAGCTGATGTAGCATGAGCAAATTACCATCTACTTATACCATATGTGCATATATGAGACTTTCCAAAGAGGATTCTGATGTTTTCGGCAGGAAGATTGAGAGCGGAAGTATTTCATCACAGCGCAGACTGATTATGGATTATATCAATAAGCAGAGGGAATTTGCTGGATGTAATGTCATAGAGCGTTGTGATGATGGTATCTCAGGCAGATATTTTGATACCAGACCGCAATTCACAGAAATGATAGAGCTGGCTAAAAAGGGCAAGATAAACTGCATCATCGTAAAGGACTGTTCCAGATTTGGTAGAGACTATGTGGAGCTTGGAGATTACTTAGAGCAGTTGTTTCCATTCCTGGGGGTAAGATTTATTGCTATCAATGATCATTATGACAGCGACAAGACTGAGGGAGGTTTAGATATCGCCTTCAAGAATCTTGTTTATGATATTTATTCCAGAGACCTTTCAAAAAAGGTCAGAGCATCACGAAAGCAGATGGCTTCTCAGGGCAAGTATATTGCCGGGCAGACACTGTATGGCTATCGCAAGAAAAAGAAGAACAAGCACCAGTTGGAAATAGATCCAGAGGCAGCAGCCATTGTCAGAGAAATATTTGATATGAGGATTGCAGGTGTTGGTCTTACAGAGATTGCAAGGAACTTGAATGACAGAGGTATTAAGTGCCCATCAGCATATAAAACTGAAAAGGGTGAGGCTTCAAACCATACTGAGAATGTTGAAAATATGTGCTGGACTTCAAGTAGTGTTTTATCACTTCTTAGCAATGAGATTTATACAGGTGCTGTTGTTGCTTTGAAATCTACCTTTGATACAGTTACCGGCAAGCTGAAGGTTAAGCCTAAGGAAGAGTGGAGCAAAGTCGAAGGGATGCATGAAGCGATTGTTTCAAAAGAAGTATTCCAGAAGGCACAGGAAATGATTACTCCACAGAAGGCTCCGAGCGAGACACGAAAGCAGCATTACATCTGTGGGTGCTGTGGACGTGGACTTAATCGCAGGAATGGAACTGATCTCTATTGTGCCAGAGGATATTTCTTGGAAGATGATTGCGAGTGCAGAGTTGTTAAAGCGAAGGAACCTACACTTGATGGAATTGTCCTTAAGGAACTTAAGGCAAAGCTTCTCAGAGTGATGGATGCAGAGGAACTGAAGCTTGAAGCAAAGAGTAGTGATTCATTAATGGCAAGCAACCTTGAAAGACTAAAAGGTGCATTGGAATCTGTGAAAAAGGCAAAGCGGATGCTATTTGAGAAGCTGGCAGACAGAAGTATTGAACGAGAGACCTTCAAAGAGAAAAAGGCTCTGTATGATTCAGAGATTTTAGAGTTGGAACAGAAGATATCTGATGCCAGTCTGGCAGAGTCGCTTACAGCCGAGGCTGATGAAAAGATGGATGAGGTTAAGTCCTTTTTGGAAGTAGATGCTTTGACAGATGATATGTGGGAGAAGTTCATACAAGACGTGATAGTTTATCCGGGCGGTAAGCTGGAGATCCATTGGAACTTTGAAGAGGAATTTTAGTAAGCATCCAGGGTGAAATTCCCTGGGTGCAAAATTTTTTCAAAAATTTTTTAGTCTTTACTTGACAGAATCGGGAGGAACGGGAAGCGGCAAGACAACATTCCTAAATGTTCTGTCCGGCTATATTTCGGCGGAAGAGCGGGTGATCACCATAGAAGACAGTGCGGAACTTCAGCTGCAGGGTCTTCCGAATCTGGTTCGTTTAGAGACTCGTAACGGCAATACCGAAGGATGCAGAGAAATCGGAATCCGGGAACTGATCCGTTCGTCTCTGCGGATGCGGCCGGACCGGATCATTGTAGGAGAGGTCCGGGGACCGGAGGCTATCGATATGCTGCAATGCATGAACACCGGCCATGATGGGAGTATGTCCACCGGGCATGCCAACAGTGCCACGGATATGCTGGCAAGACTGGAAAATATGGTCCTGATGGGAATGGATCTTCCGCTGACGGCTATTCGCAACCAGATCGCCTCGGGAGTGGATGTTATTGTACATCTGGGGCGGATCCGTGATAAGAGTAGACGTGTCCTGGAGATCACGGAGGTAGTAGGTTGTGAGAATGGAGAAATACGCCTGAATCCTTTGTATCAGTTTGAAGAGCTGGGGGAAAACAGTGAAGGAAAAGTGGTCGGCAGGCTGCGGAGAAAAGGAGAATTACTTCATGAAGGAAAGCTTAAGGCAGCAGGATTATCATAAGGTTTTTCAGAAGCGGGGAGATTGCATACGGCTGTTGGCACAGACATCAGGGGTAGTTATATTTTTTGCCTGGTTTTTCTATCGCTCTATCTGGGCGGTTCCGTTATTGTTCCCTCTGGGGATTCTCTATTTTCGCAGGTGCGTCAACAGACAGTGTCGGAAGAACAGACAGGAACTGACCATGCAATTCAAGGAATGCATCTTGTCTGTGGCAAATTCTCTGAGAAGCGGATATGCGTTGGAAAATGCTTTTCTGGAAAGCCGGGAGGATATACGAATGTTGTATGGTGAGCATTCCGCCATGTACCGGGAACTGGAACTGATCCGCAGAGGAATGATACTGAATATCACGCTGGAAGAGTTGATCAGTGATCTGGCAGACCGGAGTGGCATTGAGGAAATTGAGCAATTTTCCGCTATTTTGAACATTGCCAAGAGAGGCGGTGGAAATGTCACGCAGATCATACGGACTACAGCAGAGGTGATCAGTAATAAAGTGGAAACCATGCAGGAGATGCTGACCATGTTACAGGGGAGAAGACTGGAACAGAACGTGATGGAGATCATGCCGTTTGGAATTTCTCTCTATATCGCAGCCGCTTATCCGGGATATTTTGGAACGCTCTACCATAATGGAATGGGTATCATAGTGATGACACTCTGCCTTGCAGTCTATGCAGGAGCATATCTGCTGGGTGAGAAGATACTGGATCGGATCGAGGAGGAACTGTAGAAAGAGATGATAGGTAAGAAAGGTATCCTGCGTTTTTTCTATAAGGTGATGATGGTCTGCTATAAAAAGCTACATTTGTGGAGAATTCCGATACCTGGAAGAGATAAGGTGCAAGCGGATCTGAATCGTATGCACCCGGGAGAAAATCCGCAGGAGTGTGTGACAGACTATTATGTGACAAAGCTGACACTTTCTGCAGTCATATTGATCGCAGGGATAATGCTTGCCATTACAATGCATTACAGCAGTCGGGAAAGTCATGTCCTGCAGAATCAATGGGTGTATCGGGGATCTGGGGAAGAGGGCAGTCGGGAATACAGCATCACCGGACAGGTGGAGGACGGCGAGAGATATTCTTTCCAGATGGAAGTGATGCCTCGCAAGTATAGCCAAAGCGAATTGGAGAATTTGTACGAGCAGTTTGGGAGAGAACTGCCTCAGTTGATCCTGGAGAAAAATGATTCTCCCGATGAGATCAGAGAGAATCTGGATTTATCGGAAACGTATGAAGGATACCCGTTTCTGGTGAACTGGAAAAGCAATTCTACGGAAGCTGTTGAAGAGAATGGACAGATACATCCCGGGCAGGAGGATGTGCCTGTATTGTTGAGAGCGGAGATACAATACGGGGAATTTGTCAGAGAGACAACGGTTAAGGTAACAGTCGTAAAAAGGAATGAGACCCCACAGGAAAGAGAGAAAAGCAAGTTGTCGGAATTACTGCAGCGGGCGCAGGAGGAAGATCCGGAAAGTGAAAAAATCCAGCTGCCCACAGAAATTGAGGGCAGAAAAATTTCCTGGGAAGAAGATATTCCGGAGACTGGATGGAAGATTCTGGCGGGGGCTCTGTTGTTGGCGGCGGCAGTCTTTTTCTTCCAGGACAAAGACCTGCATGATCTGGTGGAGAAGAAAAAGCGGGAGGAACGTAGAAGCTATCCGGAAATCCTGCAAAAGCTGACACTGTATCTGGAAGCGGGATTGACGGTCCGGTCTGCGTTTTGCCGGGTTGCAGAAGATTACGAGAAGGAAAGAAAACGAGGGGGACGTTGCCGGGAAGCTTACGAGGAAATGCTGATAGCAACCCGGGAGATACATATGGGAGTGCCGGAAGGGGCAGCATATGAGAACTTTGGGAAAAGGACAGGAGTCAGGGAATATGTCCGTTTAAGCACATTCCTGACGCAAAATCTGAAAAAGGGCAGTTCTACGCTTTTACAGCAATTAAAGGAAGAGTCTGTCCAGGCGGAAGAACTGCGGATACAGAATGCCAGAAAACTCAGTGAGGAAGCGACGACAAAACTGCTCCTGCCTATGGTGATGCTGCTGGTGGTAGTAATGGTAATGATCATGGTGCCTGCATTTTCGAATGCGGGAATATAAGAAAAGGAAGGTATGGTTATGGGAAACAACAAATTAAAATCATTTCGACAGTTTCTGACAGAAGAAGACGGAATGGGTACAGTGGAAGTAATACTAATCATTGTGGTACTGGTAGGGCTGGTCATTATTTTTAAAGAGAAGATCACGGAAGTTGTCAATTCCATTTTCACAAAGATTACAAATCAGACCAAAAAGATATAAGGAAAATACGTTATGACATCCGTGAAAAAGGTAACCCCGGGTGGTTATATGACGATATATCTGGCACTGACGGTGACAGTGATCATGGCCCTGTGTCTTGCTTTGATCGAGGGCTGTCGGTATCGGGGAATCTCACTGGAAACAGAATGCGTCATGGATATCGGAATGGATAGTATCCTGGCTGAATATCATAGAGAACTGCAGAAACAGTACAATCTGTTTGCCATAGACTGCTCTTACGGGACAGAAAGTGCTTCGACAAAGCTGACGGAGAGTCATTTGCTGGAGTATATGAACCGTAATTTTTCTCTGGAGGATGTGTTTCTCGAAAACTGTTGTACCGGGATTTTTTTGCTGTTCAGGCAGAAGAAGCACAAGCTGTGAAAGCGGCATTTCTGACGGATGGCGAAGGAGAAGTCTTTCGGCGGGTTGCTGTCGATGCCATAGAGGATACGGTGGGAATCGGACTCTTACAGCAACTGACGGACTGGCTGCAGGTCATAGAATCCCGTGGACTGGAGCAACAGGATATTGCGGGACAAAAACAGCAGATCGATGCACAGATTCAGGAATATGACGGGAAGGAGACCACGGAAGGAAAAACCGTTCATATAGAGAATCCTACCGCAGCCCTGGAAGAGAAAAGAAATAAAGGTCTGTTAAAGCTGGTAACAGAGGAAGACAATATCTCCTCCCGCAGGATAGAAACAGAGTCCCTATTGGAGACGCGGATGGAGCGAGGAGAAATAAACCGCGGAAATATGGTGCCGGGAACCGCAGAAAATTATGAAGAATGGGAAGCGTTAAAACAAAAAGTTTTTTTCCATGAGTATCTGTTGCGGTATCTTGGGCGGTATGGCCAGGAGAAACAGGACAGCCCCCTATGGTATCAGACAGAATATGTCATTGTGGGCAAGGATAATGATACTGACAATCTGAAGGGAATAGTGAACCGAATATTCGTTATCAGAGAAGCTGCAAATACCATGTATCTGACCGGTAGTGAGGAAAAACGGGCAATAGCGGAGCTATTGGGAGAGGCACTTGCAGCGGCAATGATGGTTCCGGAGATTGGAGAGTTGCTTGCGGCGACACTGATCCTGGGATGGGCTTTTGCAGAAAGTGTTTATGATGTAAAGGAACTTCTTGCCGGGGAAAAGATTCCCCTGTTAAAAACAGATGCTACCTGGCATTACGGACTTTCTTCCGCATTACAGGGAGAATTGCCCGGGACTTCCGAAGAGGATGCCTCCGGTTCCGATTCACCGGGAATGGGATATGAAGATTATCTGAGAATATTTTTGCTGCTCTGTGAGGAAAAGTCTGTTACCTGCCGGGCTATGGACGTGGTGGAAATGGATATTCGAAATACTCCGGGAAACAGAGCATTCCGACTGGATACCTGCATTGTGGAAATTGCAATGAATGTGAAAGTAAAAAGCAAATATGGCTATTCTTTTGAGATCGAGAGACAGAAATCTTATATAGGATCTTTAGAGGCAATAGAAAATACTGGTAATTAGGAAGACGAGCCGGGAAGGGAGGTGAGCAGCGATGTCCTCTTTATGCAAGTACAGCTTTATAACTATTAACAAGAATGATTCAAGTCCTACTCCGACTTTAAGAAAAACTCTTAACCCATGTAACGATTTACTCCCCGTAAAATTCCTACAGACAGCAAACTTCATAAAGAGGATATCACTGCTTATACTCCCGCGAACACCGGTGAAGGCAAGTATGACGGTGGAAACAGCACTGGTTTTGCCGTTGTTTTGTTTTTTTATGATCCATATGGGAAGCGCTATAGAAATGATGCGTTTGCATGGAAACCTGGAAGTAGCATTGTGGGATGCCGGCAGACAGGTGGGAATCTATGGCGGAATACTGAATGCAGGAGATGCCGGAGAGAAAGAGGATAACGATGACAGGTTGGGAACAGTGGCTGTTTCCTATACCTATGTTAAAAATCAGATCTGCAATCAGCTGGGAGAAGAATATCTGGAGCAGTCCCCATTAGAACAGGGGGCAGACAGCCTGCAATTTCTGGAGAGCAGCACAAAGAATGATATCTGTGAGATTGTAGTCACCTATGGGATCAGTCCGCTCACGGAGGTTTTGGGATTTCGAAAATTCCGTATGGCGAACCGATACTATGGTCATTTGTGGAACGGCTATGCGATTCCGGGGACTGAGAATGATGAAGAATATGTCTATGTAACGGAAGATTCAGAAGTATATCATAGAAGCAGAGAATGTACACATCTGAGATTGTCGGTTCGACGGGTGGAAGCAGCGGAAATTCCTAAGGGTTATCATCCCTGTGAGAAGTGTATGGTACAGAAAAAAGATGCCGCTGCCCCGGAAGAGAATGGCTACTATATTTGCTCGGAGGGTGAATGTTATCACAGAAGGCGGGACTGCCCCGGGCTTAAGAGAACCGTATATTGCATTGCCAGGAAAGATGTGGACGGGTACAGAGAATGCAGTAGATGCGGAAGAATATAAAACGGGAGAATGGTGAAGATGGAGTTGTGGGAAAATGTGATACTGACCGGCTATCTGCTATGGGGCAGCTGGTATGATATCCGGAAGAGAGCGGTTCCGGTGGGGGTATTGTTCCTGGGCGGAGTACTGGCTGTTATGGTTATTGTCTGGAAAGGCTTTGAATGCAGCAGGCTTGTCGCACTACTTCCCGGAATTCTGCTGTTGCTTTTGTCAAAGGCAACAAAGGAAATCGGTGAGGCGGATGGTATCGTACTGGCGCTGACCGGTTTTATAAGCAGAGATAAAAATATTCTTCTTATCTTAGGTATAAGCCTTCTGTATATCTTTCTTTATGCAATGATCCTGTTTTGCAGAAAGCGGAATCGCAGCCTGCAGATCCCATATCTTCCCTTTTTACTGGCAGCATATATAACGGCATGGATGACAGGATGATTGGAGGGAGCAATCGTATGCAACGAAAGAATTATAAAGCGTATTTTACCGTGGAGGCGGCAGTTCTGTATCCTATAGTGTTGGGAGTGATAGTGTTGATGACGTATTTACTGTTTTTTCAATATGATCGCTGCCTTTTGGAACAGGATATGGGAAGGGCGGCAGTGAGAAGCGGCAGTAGATGGATGCAGAAAAAAGAGGAACTGAATCGACAGCTGCAGGAGAAAGATATGTTTTTTGACACGGAGAAATATATTGCCTGGGAGAGTGAATTGCCGGTCTGGAAACTGGAAAAGAATCAGGTAACCGTGGAACAGACGGGAAGAATGCCTTATCCGTTTTCCGAAATAGCGGAAGTACCCAGGTATTGGAGCGCAAAAGCCGCATTTCAGGTGAAGAGGAACAATCCGGTGGAGATTCTGCGAAACAGTCAGAGGTATCGTGGGAAGACGGAAGAAACAACAGAGAGTGATAACAAGGAAAATACAAGTGGTGCGGTACAGTGAGAAAGGATGGAAGAATAGTTGCTAAATACAGAATATATCAGAAGCTTAAATGCGAATTATGAGAGACTATTATTAGAACGGAAACCGGAGGAAAAGAAATATCAGTATTGTATGATCAGCCGGGGAGGGATCAAAGGATTGCTGCCCTGCAGTTTGAGATACATAGACGGAGAGGCCTATCTCTATTATGATATTACTTCCAGACAGAATATTGCACAGCTTTTTGAGAAGAAGCCTATTACAAGACAATGGATCATGGACTTTTTGTGGAGTATGCGCAGAGTGCGGCAGGAAATGTCCCGTTTCCTTTTGGAAGAGAGTAACATCGTGTGGTTTCCGCAACATGTCTATCAGGATCTGGAGAAGAAAGAATTTTATTTTATATATGTCCCGTATTGCACGGAAAATACAGGATTTGATGAGCTGATGGAATACCTGGTGGAACATGTGGATTATCAGGATGAAAGCCTGGTGGAATATGTCTATAAAGCCTACGAGCAATATGAATCGGCAGGAGAGGTCTATTTGCAGGCCAAAATTTTTGAGGATGCAGAGTGCCTGAGAATCCCTGAAAAAATGGATGCCGTAGAGGAGGAAACAACTGTTGTCGTGGGACAAGATCAGGAGAAGGATGCGATAAGGGAAGAAGAGAAGGAAATGCCGGTGGGAGAAGTTACAGTAATAAAGGAAAAGAAAGGCCTGTTTAATCTGTGGGAAAACCGGAAAAAGAAAGAGAAGCAGGAACGGGATAATTATACCCGGAGTCTGCAACTGACCATGACGGGATATGCGGTGGCGGAGGAGACCGCTTATGAGGAAGAAGATATGGGAAGGACTGTGTATATGGAGGAAAGACCGGCCCCCAGAGAGAGTACACACCGCCTGTTGTCGGAAGAAGGGAAGCTGCTTGCAACATTAGAACAACCAATCTACACGATCGGAAAAAAACGGGGAGAAACGGATCTGGTATTGAATGATCAGTCGATCAGTCGTCTGCATGCAAGGATCATAAAGGAAACAGATGGGTATTATCTTGAAGATATGAATTCCACAAACGGTACATTTAAGAACGGATTACAACTGCAGCCTTATGAGAGGCGAAAGTTGGAAGAAGGAGATGAGATTACATTGGGTAAGATCACGGTAATCTACCGGTAGGCAGTGTGCAGCCCCCTTTTTGTTGACGGAGTGATATAAACAGTGGTACATTTGAAATACAATACCGGATGGAGAGAACATTGAGAGGAGCAATGAAGGTGAAAAGGCTTCGTAATGTACCCTGGGTAAGCGGAATGCTTGTGGTGATCAATGTAATTGTGTTCCTGATGTGTACTTTTTCGGGAAATGTGTTATATAATAAAGGCGAACTGGATGTAGTCAGTGTATTGGCCGGTAAACAGTACGGCAGGCTTTTGTGGGCAATGTTTTTGCACGCGGGCATAGAGCATATTTTTAATAATATGGTCCTCCTGTTTTTTCTGGGGGCCATGATTGAGAAGGTGACAGGTCATGTCACGTTTCTGGTGCTTTATTTTCTGTCCGGAATCGGAGGGAATTTATGCTCACTGCTGGTAAAGCTTCTGCAGATGGATTATTCGGCATCTGTAGGTGCCAGCGGAGCCATCTTTGGACTGGACGGAGTACTGCTTGCCTGGATTTTGCTGGATCGGCAATCTATGCCGGATGTGACACCCAAACGGGTGATTCTGATGATAGCATTATCTCTGTACAGTGGTTTTACTGCACAAAATATTGACAATGCGGCACATGTGGGCGGACTGGTGACCGGATTCCTGGCGGGACTTTTGTTTTGTGCGCTCAGGAAACACAGAAGACAGAAGAAAACGAAAGAGGTGTGGACTTGAATATCAACATTTACTATGGCGGACGAGGAATCATTGATGATCCTACGATCTATGTGATCAATAAGATGCAGGAAGTGCTGGAAGAGTTGCGGGTGCATGTGGAGAGATACAATCTTTATGATGGAAAGACCAATATTACGACATTGCCACAGACGCTGAAAGAGGCAGACGGAATTATTCTGGCAACGACAGTGGAGTGGTACGGTATCGGTGGCTATATGCAGCAGTTTCTGGATGCCTGCTGGCTGTATGGGGATAAAGAGACGATCGCGGGAATTTATATGTGTCCGGTCGTGATGTCTACCACCTACGGAGAGAGAGAAGGCAAGCTCAGTCTTGCGGCGGCCTGGGAGATTCTGGGAGGATTGCCCTGCAGCGGCATATGCGGATATATAGAGAATACAGTAACGTTGGAGATGAACGGACAGTACGGCCAGATCATTGAGAAAAAGGCTGAGAACATGTACCGTACTATCAACCAGAAGATTGCCAGTTTCCCGGCCAGCAATAAAGTGATGCGTCAGAAAGTAACGATCCCCAAGGCAATCAACCTGACACCGCAGGAGACAGAACAGTTGTCGGAATATGTATCGGATGATACGTTTGTACAGCGACAGAAGGAAGATATTCAGGAATTGACTTCCATGTTCCGGGATATGTTGGATAACAGCGGAACGGATAATGAACAGGAATATCTGGAAGAGTTCCGAAAAGTTTTTGTACCGCAGCCTGGTTTTGAAGCAAGATATGTTATTAATATAGAAGAAAAGAAGAATCCTCTGTGGATCGCTATTGGCAGTGGCGCACTGGAATGCGGATACGGTGAGACGGAGAAGCCGGATGTGGAGATGCAGATGAATCGTGCTGCCATGGAAGATATTGTGAACGGACGAATGACCTTCCAGAGGGCGTTTATGTCAGGCATTATGAAGCGAATGAAGGGAGATTTCCGAATTCTCAGAACACTGGATCAGATGTTTCCCTTTGAAGAAAATAACAGATAGGAGCAAAACGATGAAAAAGGAAGATTGTATTTTCTGTAAAATTGCAAACGGAGAGATCCCTTCCAAGACATTATACGAAGACGGGGATTTCAGAGTAATCTTGGATCTGGGACCGGCTACCAGAGGACATGCGCTGATCCTGCCCAGGGAGCATGCGGATAATCTCTATGAACTGCCGGAGGATACAGCGGCAAAAGTATTTGTTCTTGCAAAAAAGATGGCAACAAAGATGACAGAGAAATTACATTGCGATGGTCTCAATATCGTACAGAATAATGGAGAGGCTGCCGGACAGACCGTTCGCCATTTTCATATGCATTTGATTCCCCGTTATGAGAATGATGGACAGCATATTTTATGGAATCCCGGGGAAAGTACACCGGAAGAACTGGAAGAGATTCGCAAAACCATTACCGAATAACAGGGAGAAACCATGAGAACAGTAGATGTAGCTACTTTGACGCAAAATATCAAAGAAATGTGCATAGAGGCCAATCATTTCTTATCTGAGGACATGAAGACGGCATTTACAAAAGCGGAACAGCAGGAAAAAGCACCTTTGGGGAAGCAGATCCTGCAACAGTTGCAGCAGAATATGGATATTGCAGGCAAGGATATGATTCCCATCTGTCAGGATACCGGAATGGCGGTTGTATTTCTGGAAGTGGGTCAGGATGTGCATCTGACAGGGGGCAATGTGGAAGATGCCGTCAACGAAGGTGTCAGACAGGGATATGTGGACGGTTATCTGCGAAAATCTGTGGTGAAGGATCCCATTTACCGGGAGAATACGAAGGATAATACACCCGCGATCATTCATTATAGTATTGTTCCGGGGGATCGTGTCAGGATAACCGTGGCACCGAAGGGATTTGGCAGTGAGAATATGAGCAGAGTATTTATGCTCAAGCCCGCAGACGGAATAGAAGGCGTGAAGAACGCAATCCTGACGGCGGTAAAGGATGCAGGACCGAATGCGTGCCCTCCTATGGTAGTCGGAGTGGGCATTGGCGGTACTTTTGAAAAATGTGCATTGATGGCGAAGAAGGCATTGACACGTCCGGTGGATGAACATTCGGAGATACCCTATGTGAGGGAACTGGAAGAAGAGCTACTGGAGAAGATTAATAAAACAGGCATCGGACCGGGAGGACTGGGCGGATCAACCACAGCACTGGCGGTCAATATTAGTACATATCCCACACATATAGCGGGATTGCCGGTAGCTGTAAACATCTGTTGCCATGTCAACAGGCATGCAGTTAGAGAGATCTGAAGTAAAGATGTCCGGATATTATAATAATTGGAGTGTAAGCGACATGGATAAATATGTAAAAGTACCTCTCAGCGATGAAGATGCCCGCTCTCTGAAATCAGGAGATTATGTATATCTGACAGGGACCATCTATACAGCCCGGGATGCGGCGCACAAGAGAATGCAGGAAGCTCTGGACAGGGGAGAAGCACTTCCTATAGGAATGAAAAATAACGTAATCTACTATATGGGACCGTCTCCGGCGAGAGAAGGCCGTCCTATAGGGTCTGCAGGCCCGACAACAGCCAGCAGAATGGATAAATATGCACCGGGATTATTGGATCTGGGACTGAAGGGGATGATCGGAAAAGGAAAAAGGTCACAGGCAGTCCGGGATGCCATTGTAAGAAACGGAGCGGTATACTTTGCAGCCGTAGGTGGTGCAGGAGCACTTTTGTCCCGCGCAATTACCTCTTCTGAGGTCATTGCATATGATGATCTTGGAACAGAAGCTATCCGTAAACTGACCGTAAAGGACTTTCCTGCGATTGTAGTAATTGACGCAGAAGGTAATAACCTGTATGAAACGGCGGTAAAAGAATACAACGAAGAGTAGACTGGGGCGGACTATGTATAGAATCATACTGATGGTGGTAAGACTGTTCTATAAGGTGCCGTATTATCTGATTCGGATATGGTGGCTGGGAACCAGAAAGAATTTTGACCTGGAAAAGAACTATGCATTTATCAAAAAGGTAACAAAAGCGGCAAACCGTGCCGGAAGAGTAACCATAGAGAGCTATGGTGTGGAAAATATTCCGAAAGAAAACGGGTTTATCTTTTTCCCAAATCATCAGGGAATGTTTGATGCACTTGTGTTTCTGGAGTCCTGCCCGGTTCCTTTCTCTGTAGTCTATAAGAAAGAAGTAAGCAATGTAATCCTGTTAAAACAAGTATTTCGGGCATTGCACGCGATTGCCATAGACAGAGAAGACATTAAGCAATCGCTTCAGGTGATCAACCAGATGACAGAAGAAGTAAAGCAGGGCAGAAACTTTCTGATCTTCCCGGAAGGAACCAGAAGCCGTATGGGAAATCAACTGCTTCCATTTAAGGGAGGAACATTCAAAAGCGCAGTCAGAGCAAAGTGCCCCATTGTACCATGTGCTCTGATTGATTCTTACAAACCGTTTGATGAGAAGTCCATAGCTCCGGTAACGGTAAAGCTGATCTATTTACCGCCAATCTGTTATGAAGAGTATAAACAGTTGAAAACACCGGAGATTGCGGACATTGTAAAAACGAAGATTGAAGAAGCTATTCGGCGATATTCATAAACAATATCTACAATTAGGAAAATAATAAAAAAAGCGATTGACAAAAGCATAGAGCTTATGTATAATAATTTTTGCGTCACGAAATGACGCCAATAACATATTGGTAGAGACGATGTTCGGTTCATGGAGAAATACTCAAGAGGCTGAAGAGGCGCCCCTGCTAAGGGTGTAGGTCGGGCAACCGGCGCGAGGGTTCAAATCCCTCTTTCTCCGTTTACTACCAATAGGAAGTAAAAGAAGAATCTTAAGAGATTGAGATTTCTTTTTTTGCGCCATTTCCACCATTATGTAAATGCTTTGAAAAATAAATGTAAAAAGTTGTTGACAAAGCACGGAGCAATGTGGTAGTATGAAACTCCACCGCGAAAATGAAAGTTTTCCGGTTGAGAAAAAGATTTGAAAAAATCGAAAAAAGTTGTTGACAAACGAAAGCGGTTATGATAAGATATCAGAGTTGCCGCTG
>OHSK01000420.1_pt1 | contig 23683 bp, 22 predicted proteins | sample 1578701 | NCBI WGS metagenome assembly OHSK01 (sample SAMEA3879503, study PRJEB24766) | human gut metagenome | biome: human-associated habitat; feature: feces | place: USA | collected 1985/1987
GCTGCCCCAACAGCTCCTCCCTGTTTCCGCCGCTGGCGGCGGTCGTCGCCGTTGCCCCCAGAGGGAGAGCCATTGGCAGGACGAGAAACATCCTGCTGACCACCGAAAGTCTCTGATATTTCATAAAAAATAGTGCCCTGCTATAGAGGGCAGCAGCTTCAGGACATATTCCTTGTCAAGCTGCTGTGAATCTCTGTAGCAGGGCACTATCTTTTACGTTATATTGAGCTTCCAGCGGTCAGCGCAGAGTTTCCCGGCACGCCAGCGGCTCCCCCCTTGGGGGAGCTGTCACGCCTGCGGCGTGACTGAGAGGGCAAGCCGCTGCCGGGGAGCTGGCTGCCGCAGGCAGACGGAGAGGTTTACTCCACCGTCACGCTCTTTGCCAGATTGCGGGGCTTATCGACGTCACAGCCGCGCAGGACGGCCATATAGTAGGCGAACAGCTGCAGCGGCACGATGAGCTGCAGGGGCATCAGCAGCTCTTCGTAGTTGTCCAGACGCACCACATAGTCGGCCACGCCGTCGGGAACGACGGCGTCCTTGGTGGTAAAGAGTATGACCCGTGCGCCCCGGCTCTTGGTCTCTTTGGCGTTGGAGATGGTCTTCTCGTACACCTGCTTCTGGGTCGCCAGCGCAATGACCGGCACGCCCTCGGTGATGAGGCTGATGGTGCCGTGCTTCAGCTCACCGGCAGCGTAGGCATCCGAGTGGACGTAGCTGATCTCCTTGAGCTTCAGGCTGCCCTCCAGCGAGAGGGCGTAGTCGAAGCCGCGTCCGATGAAGAAGCAGCTCTGGGTGTTGACAAAGCGGCTGGCGAGGTATTTGATCTGCTCGCAGTCCGCCAGACGGGGCTGGATGACCTCCCCGGCCCGCAGCAGCTCGGCAGTCAGGTGCTTGGTCTCAGCCTCGCTCAGACGGCCCTTGGCGTAGGCCAGACGGAACGCGAAGAGGTAGAGGGTGCACAGCTGCACCATATAGGCCTTGGTAGACGCCACAGCGATCTCCGGGCCTGCATAGGTGTAGAGGACGTAGTCCGCCGCGCGGGCGATGGAGCTGCCCACCACATTGACGATGGCCAGCACCGGGACGCCCCGGCTCTTGGCGAGGCGGAGAGCCGCCAGCGTGTCGCTGGTCTCACCCGACTGGCTGATGATGATGACGAGATCCTCGGGGTCGAGGATGGGGTCACGGTAGCGGAACTCACTGGCGATGTCCACCTCGGCATGGACGCGGGCCAGCCGCTCGATGGCGGTCTTGCCCACCATACCGGCGTGCATGGCCGTGCCGCAGGCTGCGAGATGGATGTTCCTGATCTTCCGCAGCCGCTCGTCGGTCAGCTCCGGGAGGCGGAGGTCAGGCATACCGTCCTCCACACGGGGGCTGACGGTGGCGGTGATGGCGGCAGGCTGCTCGTGGATCTCCTTGAGCATGAAGTGGGGATAGCCACCCTTCTCCGCAGCCTCCTCGTCCCAGTCGGCGGTCAGCACTTCCCGCTCCACCGGCTTGCCAAAGGCATCATAGAACCGGATGCCGTCGGCCTTGACCACCGCCATGTCGCCCTCCTCGAGGACGCTGTAGCGGCGGGTATACTTGAGCAGGGCCGGGATGTCGGAGGCCACGAAGTTCTCGCCCTCGCCCCAGCCCACGATGAGGGGGCTTTCCTTCTTGACGGCGTAGATGGTGTCCGGCTCGGCCCGGAACAGCACGCCCAGCGCATAGCTGCCGCGCACCATCCCCAGCGCCTCCCGCAGAGCCGTCAGCGGGCTTGCCTTGGGCTGGGTGCAGCAAAAATAGTCGATGAGCTTGACCAGCACCTCGGTGTCCGTCTCGCTCTCAAAGGTGACGCCCTTGGCCATCAGGTCAGCCTTCAGGGGGCCGTAGTTCTCGATGATGCCATTGTGGACGATGCTCACGCGGGGGGTGGAGTGGGGATGGCTGTTCACATCGCTGGGTTCGCCGTGGGTGGCCCAGCGGGTGTGTCCGATGCCGCAGAAGCTCTTGGGCAGGCTCTCTGCTTCCAGCTTGCGGCGGAGCACCTCCAGCCGTCCCTTGCTCTTGACGACGTGGATGCCGCCCTCCAGCGCCAGCGCAACGCCTGCGGAGTCATACCCACGATATTCCAGCTTTTCCAGCCCGTTCAGCAGCACTTCCTGCGCACTGCGCTTTCCCGAATAACCTACGATGCCACACATACAAAACACCTCCATGCCGACAGCCCGGCGCGAACGCGCACTGCGGCTGTCAGCCTCTTACGATAAGTTTATGTTCTTGTATGGCTTTCCTTGAAAGGAGTCTGTTGCGGTATTGCTGCCGTTTTTTCTCCTTTTTCTGCGGCTGGTAGCCTGTTCAACCGGAGGAACACCCGCCGAAACTTTCGATGATCCCTCTCCTCGTCACCCTCACGGCTGTCACCCGCGTGGCCCGGCGCTTTCTCGTCAACTGAAGTAGTCTTATCCCCTCTTTCTGTCTCATTCCGCCGACTTCCAAAAACAAAAAACAGCTCCTTCCGGAGCTGTCAGAAGCCGACAGAAAAGGTCGGTTTTATTTATATCATAAAATGGGCCGCTCGTCAATGGACGCCCAGCATTTTGTGGAGCTTCGGCTGCCAGACCAGATGGTAGAGCATCAGCATATTGTGCAGTGCGCGGTCGTAGAGCAGAAAGGCCACATTGCCCATCGCCAGCGTCACCAGCGAGACGGCCAACGCCGTGGTGCGCAGCTCCTCGGCGATGCTGCCTGCCGGCACCAACAGCAGCACCAGCCCGTACATCGCCAGCACAGCGCCGTTGCAGAGCAGCAGCTTACAGACGGCCCGCAGCAGAGCGGGGCGTATTTTCTCGAAATAAGGCTTTGCCAGCGGATAGTACCCCAGCAGGAACACAAAGGTCAGCGCCACCTCCTTGTCCGGCACGAAGAGCAGGCTCAGCAGGCTCACCGCGCCGTAGGCCGTCAGGGCCATCGTCCGGCCGCACTCCACGCAGACCGTGGCGATGAGGAAGCTGGCCACCGCCGGGGCGATGAACATTGCGATGGGAAAGACCGCTCCCATCAGCATCATGGCCACGCTGAGCGCTGCGGCCATGCCGCAGTAGGCCATTGCCCAGCTCTTGCTTCTGCGGCCCTTCACGGCAGCTCCCAGCGCACCGGCTGGTTCTCGGCGTCCAGCGGCTCAATGGCGTGTCGGAGGCCGAGGAGCATGATGTTGTCCAGCAGGGTGCGGTTGAGCTTGACGTCCAGCATCCCATAGGCCCGGACGAGGTCGTTGGCGATGGCAAGGGCCTGCCGCCGGGCGTTTTCCCGGGCGGCGTTCCGGTCATCGATGCCGTTCACGAGGAAGATGTTGTAGCGTTTCTTGTCCTTGTCCCGGGAAAAGCTCTCAGCTTTGTCCAACAGGTAGGCCGCACGGCCGATGCAGCTGCCGATATAGTGCATACTCTTGCGCTGGTTGGGGTCGTCCGTGGCCAGAACCGAGTAGAGCGCACCGTAGAGGTTGCCCTTCGGCTCTGCGGCCAGCAGGTAGTTCTTGGCGTTCAGGGCCATCTGGACGTTGGCCTGATCGCGCTCCTGCGCGAAGATACGCTCCAGCGCCGGATTTTCTGCCGCAGCCTTTTTATAGGCTCTGCGCAGCAGCACGGTGTCCACCGCCCGACGCACCTTTTTGCCGACCGGAAGGTCCGCCCACTGGGCATCCTGAATGCGGTGCCAGCTGAGCAGGATTTCCACCTGTGCGGCCAGCCGGATGCCCTGCGTCTGACACATCATATTCTGCCAGAGCAGTGTGCCGGGCACCCGCATCCGCTTGCAGGTCGCCGGGCGGCCTGCAAGACTATCGGCCAGCAGTGCAAACAGCACGCCGTTGTAGCGCAGGCCATAATAACAGGGATAGATCCCATAGGTAGTGTAAAGCTGACGGCGTACGCCCCGCAGATACCACTGATAGGTGTTGTAGTCCCGGATGGTCAGCTCCGGCAGATAGGGCCGCATACGTCCTCTCATTCTGATCTTTCCTTTCGTCCGCCGCGCCGACGAGCTGGGCGCAGCCTCTTTTTCGGAGGCCTACGCCTCCCACAGCCATAGATATTAGTATAATCTATTTTTCGCCTGCGTTCAACCATTCTCTTGTAAATTTACAGCAATTCAACATCTCCTGCGACGGCAGCAGCGATGCCGTTTTCGTGCTTCGCGGTTTTACTGACCTGCGATAAGCAGGAAAAAGACCGCACGCTGCTCATTTGCCGTGCGGTCTTTCGGGACATTTTATTTCTTTTCAAAACGACCCGTGTGGCCGGGCTGGGTGCGCTTGCCGTCAAAGCCGCTCTTGGGCATCGGCTTTGCGGGACGGGCCTGCTCCGACTTGGGGGCGTTGTAGTACATATACAGCTGACAGGGGATCATGCCGTTGTACATCTTGCGGCGCTTGTTGGCCCGCTTGCCGTAGTGGTGCTCAAAGTCCATATCAGCGGTGATGGCGTAGACGCCTGCGCAGGGGTGAAGCTCCATCTGCTGGCCGAGGGTGCGGGCCAGCTTGGCGGCGCCCTCGATGGTGCTCATCCGCTCGCCATACGGGGGATTGGTCAGGACGATGGCCTCGCTTCGGGCTGCGAAGTCGGCCACGTCAGCCACCTCGAAGTGGCAGCGCTTCTCCACACCGGCCAGCTTAGCGTTGGCGTTGGCGAGAGCCACTGCGGCGGGGTCGATGTCGTAGCCGAAAGCCTCGAAGCCCACGTCCAGCTTGGACTCCGCCAGAGCCTTCTGGCGCTGCTCGGCCCAGACGGCGGCGGGCACAAAGCTGTACCGCTCGGCGGCAAACCGGCGTTTGAGGCCGGGGGCGATGTTCATGGCCTTCTGAGCAGCCTCGATGAGGAGGGTGCCGCTGCCGCAGAAGGGATCCTCCACGAGGCTGTCGCGGCGGACACGGCCAAGGTCGGCGATGGTCGCAGCCAGCGTCTCGCGGATGGGGGCCTCCATGGAGTTGCGGCGGTAACCGCGCTTATGGAGGCCGTCGCCGGTGGTGTCCAGCATGATCTCGCAGACATTCTTGCGGAGCATAAAACGAATCTTATACTCTGCACCGGTCTCGGGCAGGCTGGTGGTGCGGTGGCCCTGCATCAGGCGCTTGACGACCGCCTTCTTGATGATGCTCTGGCAGGCCGGCACGCTGGACAGCTGGCTGTTCAGCGAGGAACCAGTGACCGGGAAAGCCGCATCGGCGGGCAGAAGCTCCTCCCAGTGGATGGAGTAGACTCCATCGAACAGCTCGTCGAAGGTGGTGGCCGTATAGGTGTTGAGGAGCAGCATGACCCGCTCCACCGTGCGGAGGTTGAGGTTGGCGGCGGCGATCATCTCCGCACCGCCTTTGAAGGTCAGGCGGCCGTCGCTGACCCGGATGTCCTCGGCACCGATGCGGCGCAGCTCAAAGTTGGCCGTGGATTCGCACCCGAAAAAGCAGGGGGCGATGAGTTCAAATTTTGCAGGCATTCTGGTTTCCTTTCCTGTCGGGTGCAGCAGCTGCCGCACCAAAAAACAGGCCCGCCCCGCTGGGGGCAGGCCCAAAGCTTCTTCGTCTTGTGCGGACGGCTCAGCGGCTGCCGCGGCGTCCCCGGGGAGCATAGCCGCCGCCCCGGCGGTTGTTGGTCTCGTGGTCGAGGTCTGCCATCTTCTCCTCGCTCTGGCTCTTGAAGCGGCTCATCATGTCCTCGAAGCTCAGGTTATCGCTCTTGGCCGGGGCCTTGGGCTGCCATACCCGGGGCGCAGCGTCCCGGGCCGGGCCGCGTCCGCCCTGCGGACGGCCGCCGGGGCCGTTGCGGCGGAAGCCGCCCTCCCGCGGGCCGTTACTGTTGGGGCGGGGGCCTCGGCCCTCCCGCGGGGCGCGGGGTGCCGGAGGCAGCAGCCGCTTGATGGACAGTGCGATCTTGCCATCCGGTGCCACATTGATGACCTGCACCTTCACGGTGTCGCCGTCGTGCAGCACCGTTGCAATGTCCTGCACATACTCGTTGGACACCTCAGAAATGTGGACCATGCCCACGCGGCCCTCCGGCAGCGCAACGAATGCGCCAAACGGCTTTACGCCGGTGACACGGCCTTCAAAAATATTCCCTACCTCAATCGCCAAAACTCAATACTCCTTGTTGACTAATATGTTTTCCTCCGGCCGCAAGCCGCCGGGGCGCGGCATCAGTTGCCCGTCACATCCACGAAGATGCGCTCATTGGCCGCCGCATAATTATAAGAGTCCCGGGCGACCCACTCGGTCACGTCATCCGAATCGCCGCTGAGGATGCGCTGCATCTCCTCGTTCTGGGTCTTCTGCTGCTCGATCTGCTCCTGCAGGGTGTCCAGCTCCGCTTTCTTGGAGCTGAGCGCCACCTGATTTGCGATGTATGCCGCCAGCATACTCAGCAAAAACAGAACGAACAGCAACTTCAGCACAGCACCCACGACGGATGCCTTTCTTTTCCGCTTTCTCCGGCTCGGATTTGCCATAACACAGTGCCCCCGTTTTCAACAGCAGGCCCAATGCGCCTGTACTCTTACTTTGATACGTTTGAATTATACAACATACGCGGCGGTGTTGGCAAGCTCTTTTTCGGTTTTTTTGCAAGTCTTTTTTCGTTCCGCCGTACTTTGGCGGCGGCACGGGCGGCTTTCCACGGGGCGATGCACCGGGCCGCAAGCTTTACAGGCCCCAGCAGCACCCGGCCCGCCAAGGCTTCTGCCTCCGCAAACAGAGGCCGGAGCACCGCCTGCACCGCACCGGCGGTGCAGAACGCCGCCAGCGCCATATAGCCCCGCAGCTGCCCGGCCTGACTCTGGGAGACGGCATAGCCCTGCAGGACCATCAGCACACAGCCCACAAAGAGCAGGTCGGGCAAAAAGGCCGCCCGCCCCCGGGTGGGCAGGACGGCCCGGGCCGCGCCGAGCACACCGCCCAGCAGCCCGCAGGCCAGCATCTCCTGCCCCACCGCACCGGGCGGGAGGGCTGGACCCATCATCGGACGAGGCGGCGCAGAAAACCGCCCGGCGTGTGCTCTGCGGTATACTCCAGCGTGTCCACCCGGCCTGCAAGCTTTACCTCGCCCTTGTCGAGGTCGAGGCTGGTGATGCTCAGCTCTGCCCCGGTCAGCTCCAGCGTGCCCTTCGAGGTCAGGAGGGCCGCGCCCTCTGCGTCGCAGCGGAGGACCCGCCGCACGCCGGTGGCGGTCAGCCTGTTCCGCCCCTCCAAGATGAGGTCATGCGGCAGGGCCTGCTCCGGCTTTGCGTCCTGCTGTTTCATGGCACACCCCTCCCCCTTTTCTGTCATCCTATGCGGGGAGGAGCCTGCTTATGCCGTTTTACTCGGCCTGTGCCGGGTCGTGGGCGACAGCGAGGACGCTGTCCTGCTCGATGATCTCGTACATTTCCCGGGCCACGTCCTTGGTGCGCGGCTCCACATCGGAGAGGACTTTGACCTTGATGGGCCGGTTGCCGAACGTCACCTCGATGATGTCCCCGGCCTTGACGGCCTGACTGGCCTTGGCTGTCTTGCCATTGATGAGGATGCGGCCCGCATCGGCCACCTCATTTGCCACAGTGCGGCGCTTGATGAGCCGCGAAACCTTCAGATATTTATCTAAGCGCATTCTAAACTCCTTATCAACCTCTCCGTCACGCCTGCGGCGTGCCACCTCTCCTACCGAGGAGAGGCCTTGGCATTCCGTAAAGTTTCGTCTTTCCCCGGAAACTTTTTCTCTTCGCCAGAGGCTCCCCTCGATAGGGGAGCTGTCGAGCGACAGCGAGACTGAGAGGTTATCCTACAAAAAAACCGCCGGGCCTAAAGGTTCCGGCGGCGGTGGGGCCTCTCTTACAGGGTGTCCTTCAGAGACTTGCCCGGCTTGAACACGATGCTCTTGGAAGCAGCGATGGTGATCGGCTCGCGGGTGCGGGGGTTGATGCCCTGACGCTCTGCGCGCTCACGCACCTCGAAGGTGCCGAAGCCGGAGATGGAGATCTTCTCGCCCTCGGCCATCGCCTTGCCCAGTGCCTCGAATGCGGCGTTGACAGCCATCTCGGCGCTCTTCTTGCTCATCTCAGTGTTTGCCGCAACCTGTGCGATCAGATCGGTCTTGGTCATAATAAAAGCCTCCACAATATTCTCAACATTTTCTATTCGAGCAGACGGTGTATCCGTCTGGTACCCGTTTCCGTTTCGTCTGCTTCCAGCCTCTGGGTGAACCGCTTGGCCGCGAAGGTCAGGGCCTCCTCGGCGTCCACACCGGCCAGCCGCATAGCGTCTGCAGCGGCAAGCAGCAGCTCACCGGCGCTCTCCTGCGTCTGTGCCTCGTCCCACCCGGCTTTGGCGCTGTCCAGCGCTCTGGCTGCCACGGCGGCATCCTCCGGCCCGCAGCCGAACCGCGCGGCCCGCTTCTGGAGCTTCTGGGCGCGCATCAGGGCGGGCAGGGTCAGCGGCACGGTGTCCAGCTCGTCGGCCAGCGTGGTGCGGCCCTTTTCCTTATTCTTGAGCGCATCCCAGCCGTTTATACCAGCATTTTCCGCTGCCGAGGAAGCGAAGATGTTCGGGTGGCGGAAGACGAGCTTCTCGCACACCTCGCGGCAGACCTTCTCCATGTCGAAGCGGCCCCGCTCCTCCTCGATGACGGTGTGGAACACCACCTGCATCAGGACGTCGCCCAGCTCTTCCTGCATCATGGCCGGGTCGTCGGCGTCGATGGCCTCCAGCGCCTCGCAGGTCTCCTCCAGAAAGTTTTTCCGGATGGAGGCATGGGTCTGCACCTTGTCCCACGGACAGCCGGTGTCCCTGTCCCGCAGGATGCGGATGATCTCCACGAGGTCCTCCGCCGTATAGTGTTCACGCGGCGTCCAGTCCTGCATGGCCGTCTCCTTTCTGCGTGCCGAAAGCATCTGCGAACAGATTCAAATTGTACCGCAGAATCCACCGGAATGCAAGGGCCGAAGCCTATTTTCCGGCTTTTTGCGGCAAAATTTTCATTTCATTCACAACAAAAGGCGGCATCCCCCCGGGGGACACCGCCCTGCGCAGGTCTGTTACAGCTGTGCGCCGCACTTGTTGCAGAACAGCGCATCGTCCGAGACGGGTGCGCCGCACTGGGGGCAGGTCTTGGCCTCGTCGGCCTCGGGCTTTTCCTCGGCAGGCGCTGCGGGGGCATCCTCCGTCACGTCGTCGGCCTCGTCCTTCTCCTCGAAGGTGGTCTCGATGATAGCATCCGGCTCGAGAGAGGCCTTCAGGTCGGCAAGCTCCTGCTCGATGTTGGCGATCATCTCGATGTATTTGTCCACAAGGGGCTGGTTCTCCTCGTTGCCCTTGGCCAGACTATACACCAGAGCGCCCAGCTGGCGCTGCGCCCTGTACAGCTTGCCCTGTGCGTTCACGATCTTGGCCTGCGTCCGGCCCTTTTCGGCCAGATCCAGCGCGGCATTTTTGCCTTTCTCGGCATACTCGAGGCCCATTTCCTTGATCTTATTGAAGTCCATAAAAGACACCTCACTTGTCTGTGCCCGGGTGGGCAGCACTCCTCTGCGTTTTCTGCTCAGGCTGTCCCTGTGCCGCCGGAGATTATTTTCATTATAGCGCACTCCCCGGGGGAATGCAACGAATCCCACCCAAGTTTTACAGAATGGTGCGGATTTGGAAACAGTTTTTTCGCAATTTGCCCAGTTTCGGCGTTCTGGCGTCCTTTAAAGCTCGCCTGCGTAGAACTCCCGCAGCATACTGTCGGCGGGCAGCAGATCCAGCTCCACCGGGGCGACGTGCTCGAAGCGGCGGGCCGTCTCGTCCCAAAGCTCGGCGTTGTGGCCTTCCAGCGTGAAGCGCTGGCAGACCTTCCGCAGCAGCTTGGCGATCAGGCCCAGCTCATAGGTGAAGGAGGTGTCCAGCAGGAAATCTGCCGTGGTCTTGAAACCCTTGATATACCGCGTCTCGCCGTCGAGGACCCGGTCCCACATGGCGAGGGTCTTGGCGGGGCTGCGGCCCCGGGCGGCAGCATCCCGCAGGGTGCGGCGGCACAGGCGGATGTCCTGTGTGTTGATGACCCGGCGGCCGTCGATGCAGTATTCCTCCCGCAGGCCGGCATAGATGCGGTAGACGTCGTCGCCCTTTACGAGGCCCGTCAGCTCCGGGTTCAGGGCGTGGATGCCCTCCACGATGCAGACGCCGCCCTCGAGGTCCAGTGTCTCCGTCTCGGAGGAGCGTGACTCTGTGGCAAAGTCGTAGATGGGCAGCACGGCCTTGCCGGTGGTGCTCAGCTCGCTGAGGCACTGGCGGATGAGGGGCATATCCAGCGTGTCGGGGTTCTCATAGTCCAGCGTGCCGTCGGGCAGGCGGGGGTAATACTGCGCCCCCTTGAAGAAATTGTCCAGACTGATGACGTGGGCGGGCGTGCCGGAGGCTTCCAGCGCCTTTGCCACCTTGTGCGCCGAGGTGGTCTTGCCGCTGGCCGACGGGCCGGTGAGCATGACGATCTTGGCGCGGGAATCCCTGATCTTCCGGGCGGCATACTCCACCCGCTGGCGGTAGCTCTGCTCGCTCATCTGCGCCAGCGCCGCCGGATTCTGGGCTGCAACATTATACAGGTCGATTTCAACCAGACGTTTCGGTACCCAAATCGTGATCATAAAAATCAGCCACTCCTTTTTTCCGCTCCAGCACCTCATCGAAGCGCTGGATGTATTCCGTCGGATACTTGAAATTAAAGATGCGCTGCATCCGCCTGCCGCCGTCGGCCACCAGCTTGGTGCTGCCGCCTGCGCCGGCCGAGAGGATGGTCTGGACTTCTTCCATGATATAGATATTATAATACCCCTCGTGGCCCGGCTTGCACCAGCCCACGTTTTCCAGATTCTGAAGGGTGTTTTTCTGACGATAGAGGTAGTAGGGACGGTAGCCTGCCTCGGCCAGCAGATGACACTTTTCCAGCATGGCGGCAACGTCCGCGTAGTCGTTCTCCTTCTGGTCCTCGATGACGATGCGGGAGGCCCGCTTGAGGGTCAGGGTGTGGACGGTGATGTTCTCGGGGTCAAGGGCGATGGCCTGACGCAGGCTTTTTTCGAAGCCCTCCACCGTGTCGCCGGGCAGACCCGCAATGAGATCCATATTGATGTCGTCATGGCCTGCGGCCCGGGCCTCGGCGTAGCAGTCGAGGATGTCCTGCGCCGAATGCTTCCGGCCGATGTTCGCCAGCACCTCGTCGGAGAAGGTCTGGGGGTTGATGGAGATGCGGGTCGCGCCGTACTCCTTGATGACCGCCAGCTTTTCGGCGTCAGTGCAGTCGGGGCGTCCGGCCTCCACCGTATACTCCACGAGAGCGGAAAGGTCGAAGCAGTCCCGCACTGTTCCCATGAGCTGGCGCAGCTGCGCCGCCGAGAGGCTGGTGGGGGTGCCGCCGCCGATGTAGATGCTGCACAGCTTCAGCCCGGCCTTGTCTGCCTCCTCCCGGATGGCCTCGACCTCACGGCAGAGGCAGTCCACATAGGGCTGCACCAGCTTGCGGTCCCGGTCGAGGTTGCAGCTGACGAAGCTGCAGTAGCTGCACCGGGAGGGGCAGAACGGGATGCCGATGTAGAGGCTGTAGGTCTTGGGGGCGCTGCCCGCTTTTAAAATCGGCTCCTGTAGGTCGGCAATGGCCTTGGCCATCCCGTACTTTTCGGGCGAGCAGTCGAACCGCTTGAGGAAAAAGTCGTCGATCTGCTCCTCCGTCCAGCCTGCGGCCCGCTTGTCGTGGACGAGGCGCACCGGCCGCACGCCGGTCATCTTGCCCCAAGGGGGGCGGATGCCCGTCCAGCGGCGCAGCAGGTCATAGGTCAGGCTGGCCAGCGCGAACTCCGGCGTCTCTCCGCCCTCCTCTGCCGGGGCGGGCAGCGGTGCTTCGGCGGTCTGGCTCTTTCCGCCCTGCCGTACCATAGCCCAGAGGCTGTCGGGCCGCTTCTCGGCCCAGACGCAGTCTGTGCCCTCCTCGGGCGGAGTGAGGGTGAGCGGGGCCATCGGGTAGAACAGGCGGACGAGGTGCTCCACCTCGTAGCCCGAGCTGAGGCCCGTGATATAGATATTCATGTGTGTTCCCGCCTTTTTATGCGTTTCTCAGTGCATTTCGGATATAGAAGTTGGTGGCGACCTCCTGCCCGAAGGTGGAGAAATCGCCGTGGCCGGGCAGGATCTGCGCCTCGGGCGGGACGGGCAGGGCTGCGAACTTGCGCAGGCTCTCGTCCATCTTCCGGCTGTCGCCGCCCTCGAGGTCTGTGCGGCCGATGCTGCCCTGAAACACGGTGTCGCCCACGAAGAAATAGTTCTCGCAGAGCAGCACCACGCTGCCCTCGGTGTGGCCGGGGGTGTGCCAGACGGTGAAGCGCAGCTCGTCCAGCGTGAGGACTCCGCCCTCCGCGTAGCCGCTGTCCGACTCCCTGAGGGGCAGCAGCTGGGTACCCTGACAGTCGGCAGACTCGCAGTAGAGCTTTGCACCCCACTCGCGGCTGAGGACCCCCGCGCTGCCCACATGGTCATAGTGGCCATGGGTGCAGAGGATGAGGGCCAGCTTTCCGCCCTGCTCTTTCAGGATCTTGTCGTACTCCTGCACCTCTGCGGCGGGGTCGATGACGACTGCATGGCCCGCGTCCGAGATGAGCAGGAAGCTGTTGGTGTAAAACGGCGCAGGGCCGACCAGATGAAATGCCTTCATGGTTTACTTCTCTCCTTTGTGCCACTCGTCGGTGTCGATGACGATGGTGCAGGGACCCTCGTTGACCAGCGACACCTGCATATCTGCGCCGAACTCGCCGTGCTGGACGCTCTTGAGGCCTTGCCTGTTCATCTCGGCGAGGAACAGCTCGTAGGCGTCCACGGCGAGAGGCGGCTTTGCCGCCTTGATGAAGCTGGGGCGGAACCCCTTCTTGGTGTCGCCGTAAAGGGTGAACTGGCTCACCACCAGCGCCGAGTAGCCGAGGTCCTTCGCACTGAGGTTCAGCTTGTCGTTTTCGTCCTTGAAGATGCGCAGGCCCGCACATTTTTCGGCCAGCTTGGGTACGATGTCGAGGGTGTCGGTGTCCTTGACGCCCAGCAGGATGACGAGGCCGGGGCCGATGGGGCGCGGCTCGCCGCCGTTGACCCGGACGCTGGCCGAGGATACGGCCTGAATGACTGCACGCATATTAGCTCCTTGTTACCTTGAGCACATCCCGCACCTTGGACAGGCGGGCCACCACGCGGTTGAGGTGCTCGGTGTTGTTGATGCCGATGGTCAGGCTGATGATGGCGCAGTTGTTTTCCACCTGACGGGCGTTCATGGCGTAGATGGGGACGCGGATGTCTGCCAGTGCGGCCAGCACATCGGACAGCAGCTCGTTGCGGTTGAGCGCGATAATCTCGAGGCCCGCCTTGTAGCTGTCCCGGACGCTGTCGGCCCAGTAGGCCTTGACCCAGCGGGGGGCGTTGGAGGGGTCCTTCATGCTGGCCATCGCGTTGGCACAGCTCTGCTTGTGGATGGAGACGCCGAAGCCCCGGGTGATGAAGCCCACGATGGGGTCACCGGGCAGGGGCGAGCAGCATTTGGCGAACTTGATGGGGGTGTTGTCGAAGCCCTCCACCACCACGCCGTCGGTGGCGTGGACGCGGCTCAGGTCCACCTTCGGCAGGTCTTCTATCGTCTTGTTCTCGGCGGCTTCGGCGGCCTTGAGCTTCTGCCATTCCTCTTTCAGCTTGGGCAGGCAGTTGGCGATGGTCATGCCGCCGTAGCCGATGGCGGCATAGATCTCCTCTGCGCTGTTCTGGCGCAGGCGGCGGCTGCAGCTGCCCACGAACTCGTCCAGCTGGTCGTCAGGGATGAAGATCATCTCCCGGCGCAGCTCCTTGGCCAGCGCGTCGCGGCCCTGCTGGATGTTCTCCTCCCGGCGCATCTTCTTGAACCAGTTGCGGATCTTGCTCTTGGCCTCGCTGGTGCGCACGATCTTGAGCCAATCGCGGCTGGGGCCTTTGTCCGCCGGGCCGAGGATGACCTCGATGATCTCGCCCGTCGCCACGACATGGTCGATGGGGACGATGCGGTTGTTGACCTTGCAGCCCACCATCCGGTTGCCGACGGCGGAGTGGATGGCATAGGCGAAGTCGATGCAGTTGGCACCGGCAGGCAGGTTGATGACGTCGCCCTTCGGGGTAAAGGCAAAGACCTCCTCCGGCAGCAGGTCGCTCTTCAGGTCGTGGAGCAGGTTGCCGGAATCCTCGCTGACGCGCTGATTTTCCAGCAGCTGGCTCACCCATGCCAGACGCTCGTCCAGCTTATCGTGGCCGTCGAGGCCCTCCTTGTACTTCCAGTGGGCGGCGACGCCGTACTCGGCCTGTTCATCCATCTTCCGGGTGCGGATCTGCACCTCGAAGGGGATGCCCTCGTGGCCGATGACCGTGGTGTGGAGGCTCTGGTAGCCGTTGGGCTTAGGGGTGGAGATATAGTCCTTGAAGCGGTTGGGCAGCGGGTGGTACATATCATGGATGAGGCCCAGCGTGCTGTAGCACTCGGCCAGCGTATCCAGAATGATGCGCACCGCATAGATGTCATAAATTTCGTCGAAGGACTTGTTCTGCATGATGGTCTTGCGGTAGATGCCGTAGATGCTCTTGACTCTCCGCTTGATGGTGGCGCCCTCGATGCCGCTCTCCTCGAGGCGGTTCTTGATGACGCCCGACACGCTGGCGAGGAACTCGTCCCCGGCGCGCTCGCTGAGCATCTTGTTGATCTCCCCGTAGCCCACGGGGTCGAGGTAGTGGAGGCTGCGGTCTTCCAGCTCCTCCTTGACGTTCAGGATGCCCAGCCGGTTGGCAATGGGGGCATAGACCTCCATGGTCTCCCGGGCCTTGTCGCGGCGCTTCTGCTCCGGCCATGCATCGCCGGTGCGCATATTGTGGAGACGGTCGCAGAGCTTGATGATCATGACGCGGACGTCCCGGCTCATGGCCAGCAGCATCTTGCGCAGGTTCTCGGCCTGCAGCTCCTCGATGTTCGAGAACTGGATCTTCGTCAGTTTGGTGACACCATCCACCAGCAGGGCCACCTCCTCGCCGAAGGCGGCGGTCAGGTCGGCCAGTGTGGTGGGGGTATCCTCCACCACGTCGTGCAGCAGGGCGGCGGCGATGCTCTCGGTGTCCATGCCGAGGTCCAGCACGAGGCGGGCCACGGCCAGCGGGTGGCAGATATACGGCTCCCCGCTGCGGCGGCAGACGCCCTTGTGGGCGTCGTTGGCCATATTGTAGGCTTTTTCGATCATGGCCATGTTGTAGGCCTTGCCGCTGGCCTTGATGGCCTCCACCAGCTTGTCCCACGTCACGATCTCGGGCCGCACCTCCGAGGGCAGCGTCCCCTCGGGGGCGTTGGCCGGCAGGGCCGTGGCGGCCACGGTCGCCATCTCCGTCACCGGCATGGGCTGGTGGAGATGGGTCTTTGCAGAGTAGCTGTCCTCTCCCGCCGCAGCCGGTGCTGCGGGCACAGGGGCGGTGATTTTCTTTCCCTCAGGCATCTTTATCGATCCTCCAGACATTTCAGGATGGGCGCATCGGCGAGGTTCTTCTTGCCGGTGGCTGGCACAAGCTCCCAGAACTTGGCCCCGCCCCGGTCGGCCGCCGTGATGAGGCCGACCTGTTCCAGCGCAGCGACCGCCACCAGCGTCTTGCCGGTGTTCTCCTCGCCAAGCTTTGCGAACAGGGGTTGCAGATCTTCGGCGTGCCAGCGCCGCGCCTGCAGCTCCCGGTAAACGGTGATGATATGGCTGCGCTCCGGAGCGACAGCCTCCTTCTGCTCTGGCGTCAGGGGCGCGCCCCGGCGCAGCGCCTGCACCAGAGCCGCCTGCTCCGCCGCAATGTTGCCGAGGCCCGCCGGGTGCAGCTCCAGAATGCGGCCCGACAGCTGCGGCCCCCGGGCCGAATCGTAGACCGACAGGCTCACTGCCGCATCCACGACGTCGCCGGCGGCATAGGGCACCTGCTCGGGATGCATCCCGAACCAGACCGCATAGAGGCTGGCGTTCCCCTGCCGCAGCCGCAGGCGGGAGTGCTTGCCCTCTGAGACCGCATACACCCCTTCCACGACAGCCTTTTCCAGCACGAAGACCGGGCTGGGGTTGTCGGCACCGTAGGGGGCCAGCTGGTCGAGGCGGCGGACGCTCTCCACCGTAAGGCGGTCGAGGTGGACGGACAGGTCACATTCCAGCGGCGGTGTGCGCAGCACGGGGCACTCCCGCGCCGCCCAGTCGTTGAGCCGCCGACGGAGGGTGGGCAGGTCTTCCTCCCGCACCGAGAGGCCCGCCGCCATGGCGTGGCCGCCGAAGCGGAGCAGGATGTCGGCGCAGGAGGCGATGCACTCGTGCAGGTTGAAGCCCTGCACGCTGCGGCCGCTGCCCTTGCCCTCGCCGTGCTCATCCACCGACACCACGATGACCGGGCGCCCCGTCTTTTCCACGAGGCGGGAGGCCACGATGCCGATGACGCCGGGGTGCCAGTCCCTGCCCCAGAGCAGGATGACCCGGTCCTCGAGGCGCTCCGGCTCAGCATCCAGCAGCTCCTGCGCGGCCCGGACGATCTCCATCTCGGTCTCCTGCCGCTGGCTGTTGATGTCGGTCAGCTTATGGGCCAGCTCCTCGGCCCGGTCTTCGTCCTCGCAGAGCACCAGCTGCAGGGCTGTGACGGCGCTGTCCATCCGGCCCGCCGCGTTGATGCGGGGAGCGATGGCATAGCTGACGTTCTCCGCCGTCACCGGCCTGCCCGCAAGCCCCACCTCTTCCAGCAGGGCGCAGAAGCCGGGCCGGTCGGTGTTCTGGAGCTGGCGCAGACCGGCTTTGACAATGGTGCGGTTCTCGCCGGTCAGGGGCATAACGTCGGCCACCGTGCCCACAGCGGCGAGGTCGCCGCAGTATTCCAGCATCTCTTCCGGCGGGCATCCGTCCAGCGCAGCGCAGAGCTTGAAGGCCACGCCCGCGCCGCACAGGCCCTTGAAGGGGCTGTGGTCGTCTGCCCGGCGGGGGTCTACGATGGCCACCGCCTGCGGCAGGCTCTCGTGGGGCAGATGGTGGTCGGTGATGATGAGGTCGATGCCGAGACTGGCCGCAAAGGCGGCTTCCTCCACCGCCGAGATGCCGTTGTCCACCGTGACGATGAGGCGGCATCCCTTATCATAGATGGACTGGATGGCGTTCTTCGACAGGCCGTAGCCGTCGCCCTCCCGGCTGGGCAGCATACACTTGGCGCTGGCCCCCATCCCTTTGAGGTGCTGATAGAGCAGGGCGGTGGCGGTCACGCCGTCCACATCGTAGTCGCCGAAGACCACGATGGTCTCGCCCTCGTCGATGGCCCGCAGGATGCGCGCGCAGGCCTTGTCCATGTCGGTCAGGAGCATGGGGTCGCTCAGCTCCTCCTCGCCCGCCAGCAGTGTCAGCGCCTCGGCGGGGTCGGTGATGCCCCGGGCAGCGAGGATGCCGGCCAGCAGACCGGCCTCCTTCTGCTGGGCCGCAAAGACCGAGCGGTATTTCTCCTCGCTCCACGGCCCATCGTCCATGCTCTGGTTTTCCAGCTCTTCGGTGTTCTGCTGGGCGATGGCGGCGGTCAGCTCCTTCAGGGCCGCACGGTCAACTTCTTTGGTGTTCCAAGCCCGGTAGGTCATCGCATTTCCTCCCCGGCCAGACCATCGTTGGCCAGCATCCCCTGCAGCGCAGCGATCTCGCTGGAAACGTCCAGCGCCATGTCCGACAAAAGCTTATCGTAAAGGTTGTCATAGGCCTGATTCAGGGTATGCAGGATGCCCGCGATGTCCCTGCGGATGGCCTCGGCGTTCTCGCCCTGCTGGCCCTGCACGTCGTTGTAGGTGTGCAGGAGCTTGAGGGTGGTGGGGATATAGTATTCCGCAAAGCGGCGGGCCTTGGGCAGGCTCTCGGGGTGGGCTTCCAGCCACGCGCTGATGGACTCGGTAGTCTTCTGCATATGCTGCAGCTCCTCCACCGCCCGCTCATCCTCCATGAGGGAGGTCTCCTTCTCGAGCACCTGCGCGAAGCGGCGGGTCGTCTCGAGGTTCAGGGGGACATCCTCGGCCTGTTCCGGCGCTTTTTCCGGTTCAGGCTCCGGCTGATTTTCCTGCGCAGTGCGGTAGTCCTCCGCCGTCAGGTAGAGCTTGTCGTTCTTCTCGTCCACCCATGCGCTGAGCCAGCCTTTATGGATGAACTTCCGCAGCAGCCGGAGGGCCTTGGCCTTCTTCTTATGGGTCAGCTCGGCCAGCATCGAGAGGGAGAGGCCCTTGTGCCAGTCGAAGCCCTCGGCAGTGTCGGCATACAGCTCCAGCGTCTTCGCGGCCTTCATCCGGGAAGCGCCCGCCGCCGTGAGCCATCCGAACACAGCCGTCACCACCGTCGAGCACCATGCGGTGGCCCGGATGGCGCTCATGGCAAACTCGCCGATGGCACCGAGGACCGTCATATCAGCCGCCCCCGCCGCGCTGCCGGAGGTGAACATCCCCGCCGTGCCGAAGCAGGCGATGGCCGTAATGCCGAAGAGGACGGCGAAGGTGATGCCGGTCGCCAGCATGGCGACGCCTGCGTTGTGGCGCTTTTTTGCGCTGGTGCGGAGATTGTCGATGGGGGTCGGCACCGGCTTCTTTGCGAAAAAGCTCCGCGCCCAGCCCGGCATCCCACCGGCGTTCTCCCCGCTCGGGGCTGCGTTCCGGGCCTCCTCAGCCCGCTTCTGATACTGCTGCTTCCCAGCCTGAAACGCCCGGCCTGCCTCCGAGATGCCGTAGCTTGCGGCATTCGCAGCGGCGCGGCCCACGTTCCATGCACGGTCGCCGAGTTCCTCCCCCCGGCCCTCAAAGCCGTGGCGGAAGGCTTCGGACATGGTATCGCCCAGCTCCCGAAGCTGGCGTTCCAGCTCCTGCTGCACCTGACGGCCCTCGCTGTCCTGTGCCCTGCTCTGGCCGGAACGATTCTGGAAATCGTTTTCACGATCAGTCATTCAACTTCTCACCCTTCTGCCGGACTGTACCGGCTGATGATGGCGCGGGCCACCCGCAGGCCATCGACGGCGGCGCTCATGATGCCGCCCGCATATCCTGCGCCCTCGCCGCAGGGGTAAAGCCCCGCCAGCTGGGCACATTCAAAGTCTTCTTCCCGCTTCAGCCGCACCGGGCTGCTGGTGCGGGTCTCAAGACCTGTCAGGATGGCCTCGGGGGCGGTATAGCCTGCGATCTTCCGCTCGTAGGCGCGCAGCCCCGCCCGCAGCGTGTCAGCCAGCTCCGTTGGCAGCAGTGCGCCGAGGTCGGCGGCCCGGACGCCGCGGTCATAGGTGGGCTGGACGCGGCCGATGCTCAGCTGCCCCCTGCCCTCCAAAAAGCTCTGGATGTTCTCCGCCGGGGCGGCATACTCGCCCGCGCTGCGGCCTGCCGCGTAGGCCTTCGCTTCCAGCTCTCGCTGGAATGCGATGGCCCTGCGGGGGTCGCCGCCGAAGTCCTCGCCGCCCACGCTGACCACCACCGCCGCATTGGCGTTTTTGCCGCTGCGGGCGTGGTAGCTCATGCCGTTGGTCACGACGCGGCCTGTTTCGCTGGCCGAAGCCACCACCTGACCGCCGGGACACATACAGAAAGTATAGACGCATCGTTTTTCAACGTGCTGCGAAAGCTGATATTCGCCCCGCGGCAGGGCCGGGTGGCCTGCTGCCTCGTGGTAAAGGCTCTTTTCGATCTCCGATTGGAGATGCTCGGCCCGGAAGCCGACGCTGAAGGGCTTGCATTCCAGCACGAGGCCGCTGTCCATCAGCATCCCGAAGGTATCGCGGGCCGAGTGTCCCACCGCAAAGACCAGTGCCTCACAGGGGAAGGCACCACCCGTGGTCCGGATGCCGACGAGGCGGCCGTCCCGGCGCTCGAAGCCGGTGAGGGCCGTGTTGAAGTGGACCTCGCCCCCCAGCGCCTCGATCTCCCTGCGGATGGAGGTGATGACGCCCCGGAGCAGGTCGGTGCCTACATGGGGCTTCTGCTGCCATGCGATCTCCTTGGGGGCGCCGTGCTCGAGGAACACCTCGGTCACGAAGCCGCACAGCTCGTCGCCGATGCGGGTGGTGAGCTTGCCGTCCGAAAAGGTGCCTGCGCCGCCCTCGCCGAACTGGATGTTGGCGTTCTCGTCCAGCTCACCGGTGGCAGAGAAATGCTCCACAGCCTTGACGCGCTCTTCCAGCGCCGGGCCGCGCTCCAGCACGATGGGCCGGTAGCCCTGACGGGCCAGTAGCAGCGCTGCAAAAAGTCCGGCCGGGCCGAGGCCGCAGACCACGGGCCGGTGGGCCAGCGGCTGGGTGCCGTTCTCCACCGAAAAGTCGATCCTGCCCTGGACGGTGACGCTGGGCGAAGCGCCTGCATAGGCAGGCTCCTCCCCTTCCTCCTTCAGGGACGCCGCCACGGTGTAGACCAGCTTGGGCTGGCCGTGGCGGGCGTCCACCGAGAGTTTGGCGATGCCCAGATGGCTCACCCTGCTGCGGGGGATCCGGGCGAGGTGGAGGGCTTTTTCATAGGCCTGCTGCTCCCCGGCGGAGAGGGGCAGGCGAATATCACGAATCAGGATCATATACTCAGTTACTTTCTATCTTGCACTGCACCACATAGCTGCCCAGCGCAAAGATCTTATCGTTGGAGGGCACATAGAGGCGGCAGGCGATGTTCTGCTGGCCGATGGCAACGTAGAAGTCGTCGGCGTCGATCTCGATGACCACCTGCTCCGGGGTCAGGGCCTCCAGCGAACCGGCCGGGCCGCAGAGGGTGACGTTCATCAGCCGCTCGGTCCCCACGGTCAGGGTGTAGGTAGAGGGCAGGTTGACGACCTGCACACAGCTGGCGGGCAGGTTCATGGTCTTGGTCTCCAGACGGGAGCTGTCGAAGCTGACCGTGATGGTGGAGATATTGTCCAGCAGGCGGATGCCGCTGGGCAGCTCGATGGGCATCTCATACACCTTATCCAGCGCAAAGGTGGAAAGGTCGATGGTGCCCACCGACAGGGTGGACAGCTTATCGATCTGCGACTCCGGCCCGGCCACGTTGAGGGTCTTCTTGCTCAGGGAGTAGACCAGCACCGAGGGGTCGAAGTCCCGGGGGGCGTTGATGAAGCTCACCTTCACCGGCAATGTCGCCAGCTTGTACACCTGCAGCGTGACCTCGACGCTGTCCGCCTCGAGGGTAGTATACTCAAATTTCACCTCGCTGCCGCTGCGGGTGTAGAACCGCAGGTCGGTGTCCAGCGTGACAGGGCTGGTCAGCTCGCCGTTGTGGGTCACTTCGGCGGTGCAGGCCTCCACCTTGCTCAGCTCGGTGCTGGGGCCGGAGAGGGTCACGGTCTCCTTGGAGACCTCGGTGCCGTAGAGGATATAGCCGTCGGCGATCTTCAGATAGTTCGTCGTCACCTGAATGGGCAGGGTCTTCTCCTCCACCACATCGAACACCACGTCCACCGTGTTGCTGCCGTCGATGGAGACGGCCACGCCGGTAAGCAGGGTGCTCTGGCTGCGGACCTGAAGGCGGAGGGTCTTTTCGCCGCTGTCGCGGACGCTGGACCAGTCGGGATAGACGACGAAGTCGTTGGCCGACAGGCTGCCGATGGTGTAGCCGTCGCCGGAAAGTTTTAAATTGACCGTTTTTTCCTCCGCATCGACGATGCTCAGGCCGCGGGAGGTGTAGGCGGACGAATCGTAGGTAAAGTCCACCGGGACATTATAGATGGTGGTCGTCGTGCCGGGCTGCACCACGATGGTGACAGCCATCCACGCGATGACTGCGCCCAGCAGCGACAGCAGCAGCCGGACACGGCGGTCGCTCAGCAGGCTGCGCTTAGGGGGCACGGCAGGCTTCATGCCGTTGTTCTGCTCGGTGCTCATTGCTGCTCTTCCTCCTCTTTGGCGTTCACCCAGTTCAGCAGGCGCTTGCCCCGGGCCTTCCAGCCCTCGGCGGCGCTCTTCTCGCTGGCCGTCTCCTTGGGGATCATCTCATCCACCAGACGGGTGTAGAGGGTCTGGCGGTCGAAGTGGCGGATGAGGACGCCGTTCTTCGCCATCGAGATGATGCCGGTCTCCTCGCTGACCACGATGGCGATGGCGTCGGAGTTCTCGGCAATGCCGAGGCAGGCGCGGTGGCGGGTGCCCATGTCCTTGCCGAGGTCGAGGTTGTTGGAAAGGGGCAGCACGCAGCCTGCGGCTTTGATGCGGCCATCTTCGATGATGGCCGCTCCATCGTGGAGGGGGGTGCCCTCGTAGAAGATAGTGCCCAGCACCTCAAGGTTGACCGCACTGTTCACGGGCGTACCGGTGCGGACGATCTCCGAGAGGTTGGTGTTCCGTTCCAGCACGATGAGGGCGCCGGTCTTGGTCTCCGAAAAGCGCTCGGCGGCATCGCAGATGGCGATGATGGCGCTGCGCCACGCGCCCTTGAGGCTGGTGTCGTTGTAGCGGCTCTTGTTGAAAAAGCGGTAGGCCCACTGGTCGGTCTGGCCCATCCGTTCCAGCGCACGCCGTATCTCAGGCTGGAACAGCACCACCAGCGTCAGCAGACCGACCTGCAGCAGCGAGTTCAACAGCCAAGTAACGGTGCGCATATTCAGGATGTTGGCCACCAGATAGACCGCCAGCACGATGAGCGCGCCCTTGGCCAGCTGACCGGCCCGGGTGCGGTTGACGATGCCCAGAAGCTGGTAGATGAGGAACGCGATGATGAGGATGTCCAGCAGGTCTACCAGCTTGAAGGTCTGAAAGTTTGCTACGATAGAGTTCAGAGTCATGGGTCACACTCTCCCGTTCACACAGCTTCGATGAGGGCGACGGCGTGGGCTGCGATGCCCAGCCCCTCGCCGGTAAAGCCCAGATGCTCTTCGGTGGTCGCCTTAACGCTCACAGCCTCCACCGGCAGCCCGAAGGCGGCGGCGAGCTTTTCCCGCATGACCGGGATGTAGGGGGCCAGCTTGGGGCGCTGGCAGAGGATGGTGGCGTCGATGTTCTCGATGCGCCAGCCGTGCCTGGTCATGATCTCTGCCACACCTGCTTTATCATCTGCTCCCAACAATGTCTTGCCATTGGTAACGATCAGGTCTTCCCCTTTATGATCCAGCAGTTCGGGGAACTGAGACGGAGAAAGAACTACATTCTCTTCTGCACAGAGCACGATGTCCGAGCCGTCATAGTTTTGAACAATACGAGGAGACACATCTTTGCCACTCATATCGGGACTGGTGTCCATGTGGGCGATAAAACCAATAGTAGGTACCGGCTTATCGATATTTGCCGGAAGTGTGGCAAACAAATAGCCATGCTCATCCAGCGTTATGTCTTCCAAACCTAAAGACTCTAATTCTTCTTTCAGATATTTGGCAAATACCATTTGCCCCGGAGTACTTGGAGTCACCTCTGTCTCTTCACTGGACTGGGTGTCGAAGCTTACATACTTCAAAAAACGTTCTACTAAAGCCATAATATTTACGATTTAATAATTTTCAATTTACGATTAAGAATATGAACTACCAATTGTCTATCAACAGTAGTCAATAGTTCTGCCGTAAAGGTAGAAAAAGGGGCGTGAACTGCCAAGCAATTCACGCCCCTTTTTACAAAATGTTAGTATTTAGAGTTACTTAAAAGCAACTACTTCCATCAAAACAATGTGTACAAACCTTACATTTCGGC
>OHSK01000424.1_pt1 | contig 23371 bp, 17 predicted proteins | sample 1578701 | NCBI WGS metagenome assembly OHSK01 (sample SAMEA3879503, study PRJEB24766) | human gut metagenome | biome: human-associated habitat; feature: feces | place: USA | collected 1985/1987
TTATAAGACTTATTTTATATAGTTCATATAAGCATTATTTTATATATTAATCCACTTACTCCTCCAACATATACTCAAACATCTCATACCTAAGCCTGCTGCCCTCATTAATCTCCTCTGGCAGAAGTGCCCTTGCCACAACCCTTAAGTCATCACTTGGCGCATCTGTTCTTTTAAGATTAGCGTAATCGCCGTCTATGCTTACTACCTCAAAATACATTGTTTCCATAATCACACCTCATTTTAATCCTTTAAATCGTCCAAAATATCCATCCCCATTAAGCCATTTTTAAGTCTCTCAAGTCCATCCTTAAGAACACTCTCCGGGCACGCTATATTCAACCTTAAAAATCTCTCTCCACCTTTTCCATATACACTTCCTGCCGACAGATAAAGTCCTGTCTTCTTTCTTATATCTGCCGCAAGCCTTCTGCTGTCTTTCGTAAGTTTTGAGCAGTCTATCCATAAAAGATATGTTGCATCACTCTTAACCACATTTATATCCGGTATGTTAGCTTTCACATAATCATACACGATTTGTTTATTATTACTTATATACTGCCTTAATTCATCAAGCCATTCTGCACCATTCTTATAAGCTGCTATTGCTGCTGATATTGCAAACGTGTTCGGCTCAGCAACCTCATCTGTGTTAAGTGCACGCCATACCTTATGTCTTAAGTTCTTCTGTGGAACAATAACTGCTGCTGTCTGGATACCTGCCATATTAAAAGTCTTTGTTGGTGCTATGCATGTAATACTTATATCTCTGCATATATCAGACACAGATGCAAATGGAATATATTCCTTGTCCTGGTCAGTTATGTCGCAATGTATCTCATCCGAAACGACTGTTACATAATATTTCTTACATAGCTCACCTATTCTTTGCAGAGTTTCCCTGTCCCATATTTTTCCTGACGGATTCTGGGGATTGCACAATATCATAAGCGATGTCTGTGGGTCTGACAGCTTACTTTCAAGGTCTGTCCAGTTTATGCTGTATTCTCCATCTTTGTATACAAGCGGACTTTCAAGTACACGTCTGCCGTTATTTACTATCGAATTAAAGAAAATGTTATAAACAGGTGTCTGTATAAGCACATTTTCATTAGGTGTTGTGAGCTTTCTTACCACACTCGATATAGCAGGAATAACACCTGTTGTAAACACAAGCCAGTCTGTGTCTATATCCCAGCCATGTCTGTTTTTCCACCATTCCTTGTAAGACTGCCCCCACTCATCCGGTACTATGGAATATCCGTATATTCCATGCTGTGCCCTTTCTATAATAGCATCTGTAATAGCCGGTGCTGTCTTAAAGTCCATATCGGCAACCCACATAGGAAGTTCATTTTCTGCAACATCCCATTTCAAGGACTGCGTATTAGTTCTGTCTATTGGTGTATCAAAATCATACTTATCAGTACATTCCATCGCCTTATCTCTCCATCACTATTATTCTGACATATTCTATCTATTCTGCCATCTTACTTCACCCTTGGTAATAATTGGATATCTTATGAGCTCTGTTCCGTCCAGATTTTCCTTGTGCATATCTACTGCTGTTATCTGGTGATTATCATAGGTTGTATAATAATATATTCCTTTGGTCGCATTACAACACGATGTATATATAGTTATCTCAAACTTTCCATCTGCAACCTCGCAGCAGCCTCTCTGCTGGTCTACTGAACCAAGTATATGGAAGAACTGGCTTACACTCTCCATCTCGTCACTTCCGGATACTGCATTAAGCTTTGTAAATGCCACTTTAACAAATCGTGACTGGCTTGAAAGATCACCTGGTATTCCCATTCCACCCATACCTCTGCTATATGCATTAAGCTTAAGCACTTCTGCAAATGTGCTTTCTGGCTGTTTTCTTGATACTCCGGCATAGTTATTAAGCTCAAACATCTGCATAGGGAATGGTGGATTGTTTGTAAGCACTCCGACAGGATTATCATATACATGCAGTCCATCCTTCATAGATTCTACAACTATGCAATCATCCTTATCTGCTATAATCCAGTGGAGCTGTGCTGCTGGGAGCTGTTCGCTGAAAGGTGTTCCCGTAAGCCTCATCTGCGAGAGCTTTGTCCTTGCCTCAATAACTGATGAACACTGGCTTAGTATCCATGGTATGAATTCAAACTGTGCAACCTGTATGGCATCTGACTCATCATCTAATATAACTTCCTCATAAGCTGCATTTCCAACAAAGTTAAGTCCTGCCATACCTACACCCTTTTCGTTGACAGCATCATAATAAAGAGGATATCCACCTGCCACGAAAGCCATTCCTATAATCGCATAGTGTGACTTTAACTGTCCTGCATGTCTGAACTTAAATTCATAGTTTCTTGGAGTTATAGTTATCTCCTCACCATAAGAAAACTCATAATCAAGAGTTCTTCCCATATAAAAATCTTTGGTTTTATAAGTTGCTGCTGTACACATAAAAACACCTCATTTCTTTCTTATTTTTTGCTCATTTAATTTTAAACAATGAATAATTTTGTCCGTTATTTTATTATTGTATCATTTTATCAGCATGTTTTATATTAATTTTCCATTAATTATGACATTTATCATAGCTTTTGTGATAGCATTTATTTACACCTTGACAAATAATGACGATAATCTAAAATGTTTGTGTACTAAAATAATTAAGAAGGATTAATTGTTATGAACTTTCCTAATGATGAAGAATATATAATAAGGCCTCTTACAACAGATGATGCCGAACAATATAATGCACTTTTAAGATATGCCTTTCAGGTAACAGAAGCTGAGCTTGCCGAAACTGGCTGGAAAGATGATGAGATAAAGCAGTCTAAGTTCCCGGTTCTTCAAAGAGCTGACGTTCTTGGATGCTTTGATAAGAGTGAGCTTATCGCTCAGTTTGCCGTATATCCACTTGATATGAACATATATGGCATACGTTATAATGTAGGCTTTGTAACAAGCGTATGCACATATCCTGAATACACCGGCCACGGAATTATGAAAAAACTTATGATACAGTGTCTTACACGTATGCGTGAAGGACACAAGTCATTTGCACTGCTATATCCTTATTCAATACCTCTCTACCGCAATCTTGGCTGGGAAATCATATCTAACAAAATGACATACACTATTAAAGACCGACAGATTCCAGAAAAGTTACACGAACCTGGATATGTACGAAGAGTATCATGGGATGATGAGGAATTTCACAAGCTTCATTCCAAATTCGCCGAAAAAACCCATGGCTGCCTGTACCGCAACAACCTTGCATGGGAAGAATACTGGCGCTGGGATGAGGACGACACTATGGTTGCTATATATTATTCAAGGGATGATGTTCCTTATGGATATATGGTGTATATGATAAGCTCCGACATTATGCACGTTAAGGAAATGATATATCTAAACCGTGAAGCCCAGCTTGGACTGTGGGAATATATACATGCCCACGATTCTATGATTGATGAAGTACGTGGTAACAACTATTACAGCGAACCGATAGCCTTTGAGCTTGATGACAGTGATATAAAGGAAACTATCAGACCTTATGCTATGGGAAGAATTATCGATATCAAGCAGTTTTTTGGAAAATATGCCATAGACCCTGATGAACCTGCATGTGTCTTTGCTTTCGATATCGAAGATGAGCTTCTTTCCTGGAATAACGGAAGATTCATTGTCATGTTCAAGGACGGGCACTGTAGTATAACAAGCGGTACTCCCGACTATACTATGAAAATGTCAATAGCTACCCTGACAACTATGCTGCTTGGCTATAAAAGTGCTGAAAAGCTTTACAGTATGGAACGGATTGAAACTACGAAAGAGGCTGTGGAAAAGCTTGATGACATACTTTATCATGCTATTCCTTATGTTTCTGATTATATCTAAATTGTTTTTTGTGTTTATGAAAACGACAAACAATTTTAAAATTTTATAAGCAACAGGCATAGGTCAGACTATAAGCCCAATTCTACGCCACATTTTTAACCCACTCTTCCACCTCCCTTGCAAGCCCCTTATGACCTTCCTCGCTAAGATGCTCTCTGTCAGCAGTGCTTGGGGAGGCAACCTCTGAAGCTGCTATAAACCCAACATTTTCCTGTGCTGCAATCTTTTTGTATACATCTGTAAGCTTTTTTGACAGGCTCACTGAAGCACTAGAGAATTCAGGGTCATAGTCTGACTCCCAAACGCCCTCACCAAGATGTATAGGCGATATTACAAGTATTTTACTATCTGGTATGTAGTTCTTTACCTGTCCGATAAGTCTTTTTACGCCCTGACCAATAAATTCTGCTGATGCATTGTAAACAGTCTTGCAGTCGTTAGTTCCAAGCATAATTATCACTATATCAACTGGATTGTGGGTTTCCAATATAGTTGGCAGTATCTTTACACCATTTCGTCCATCTCTTAACGGGTCGTCAAATACGGTTGTCCTGCCACACAAGCCTTCCTCTATAACACGATATCCACCTTCCTTTTTATCATTCAGACTTTCATTAAGAAGGCTTGTCCACCTTACGCCCCACTCATATCTTTTATTAGTCTTAGGGATAAGTCCCCATGTATTAGAATCTCCAAAGCATAATATCTGTTTCATATATTCCACCACTTTCTCTTTCTTTTAATGTATTCCTATATTTCTTATATGTTTATGTGGTTATTATATAATAAAGCATTACATATGCATAATCCTAATAAAATATATGTAGTCATAGTTTTTTCCTATAATCAAATCAATACTCTGGCATCGATAATGTATCCTTAGTTACAATACACTCTGGGTCTGGTGCAATCACTTGTCTTACAACATTAAACATCCCTTTAGCATCACACAAAAGACTGTCGGCATCGCCAAACTTTACCTTTTTAACAACTCCACTGTCAAGGAATATCTGGTTCAGCTTGACGAAATCCTCAGATATATGAGGCTGCTGTGCATTGTAATGCTTTCTTACATATACCTTCCTGCATAACTTGTTATTATTATCGTATCCCACATTACTATCAATACATTTTTTCCAGCCGTCAGCCCTGTTATAGTGCGGAAGCTTCTTATTCTTATTCTTATTATCTTCATCTTCCTTAAGAAGTTCTATAACAAGCTCCATAGGCATATCCGACAGTCTGTTAGGCACATTCAACACCTCTTCAACACTATGTATATAGGTGTTTCTTTCGTGACCAACACCTACAAGCAGCACTTTGCCGCCTGCATCCTTAAGTCTGTCATAACAGCCACCAGGAGTACATGGTGTATTATTATATTCCTCACCTGCCAGATATTCTGCAGCATTTTTCCCATAACCTGCCATACTGTGGGTTGGATGAAGCGAACGTATAACCCCATCCCTTTTCATAAACATATTCGTAAGAAGTCCTACACATGATGGAGTTGTCTGTGGATTATATACCGGATTATCCGCATTTACAGTCTTCCATGTATGTGTTGGCAGAAGTAAAAGTCCATCCTTAAAATATTCCATCCACGCATCAAGCACAGAATCTGCACCACCATCAACCTCACCTATAGACTTCATTGATGAGTGTATAAGTATAGTTTCATCACCTTTAAGTCCCATAGACTCAAGCTGATCTTTTAACTGTTGTTTATTATAATTACCTATTTTGCTATTCATATTTTATCAATCATTCCTCTTTCTTTGTTTTATTTTGTTCTGTTATTTCCGTTATATCAAAGGTGAATACAACAATGTGTTTATATATCTTACTTCCTTATTTTCCTTCTTACAAACACAAGACATATTGCCTGCATAACTATCGTCAATCCCCATGAAACTGGATATGACATAAACAAAACATACAATGACCTGTGCTCAGGGAATACTCCATATATCCACACAAGCCTTGTTCCAACTGTTCCGATTATAGAAAGTAGCATAGGAACTGCTGAATATCCAACTCCTCTCATAGAACCCGGAATCATATCCATAAGACCACACAGAAAATATGGAATAGTTGATATGGAAAGAATCTCCATGCCACATTGTATTACATCTTCCTGCTTAGTATATATTCCTAGTATCTGATGCCCTAAAAGATATGAGCCGCCACCTATAACTACAGATACTATTATTGACAATATCGCACAATCAACAAGCACCTTATCCATTCTTTTAAACTTGCGCACACCATAATTCTGGCTTGTAAAACTCATACATGCCTGTGTAACTGAATTAACTGATACATATAAAAATCCAAGTATATTGTTGGCTGCCGTGTAACCAGCCATAGCTATTTCTCCAAATGAATTAACAGATGACTGTAACAAAACATTTGAAAAGTTAATAACTGTACTCTGGATACCTGCGGGAAGTCCCACCTTAAGTATCTGGATAAGATAATACTTCTTTATTCTAAGCTTTGATATGTATAACTTATATATAGCATCTGTCTTACACAGACACCTTATAACGAGTACACACGAAATAAACTGCGATGTTATGGTGCCTATGGCTACACCAGCTACACCCATTTTAAATATAATTACAAGGATGAGATCCAATACTGCATTCGCTGTACCAGCAGCTATTAAGTACATAAGCGGTCTCTTGGTATCACCAACCGCCCTTAATATTGCTGCACCATAGTTATATAACATAAAAAATGGCATGCCCGAAAAATATATCCTGAGATATAATGCTGCCTGCCCGATAATATCATCCGGCGTTGCAATAAGCACAAGAGATTCTCTTGCACATAATATTCCTATAATACTCATGGCGATACCACTTATTAAAGCAAGTAATATAGCTGTATGTACTGTTTCAGACATTTCCTTTGTCTTTCCTGAAGCATAGAACCGTGCGGCAAGTACATTAGCTCCAAGCGATACACCTATAAAAAGATTAGTGAATGTACATATAAGCGCTGTCGTCGAACCAACTGCTGCTAATGCCTGACTTCCTGTAAAACGTCCTACAACTATTATATCAACAGCATTAAACATAAGCTGAAGCATTCCTGATATCATAAGTGGCAGTGCAAATGATATGAGTTTATCCATTATTGTGCCGTTGCACATGTCTATTTCATACTTATTATTTTTCATATTTATCTCCATTCATGTATCCGAAAAACATATTTTATATTTTCATTACACACATCACAATATTCGTTATCCATATAAAAGGGAAAGAAACAACTGCCAGATTACAGTTTTTCCTTCCCCCATTACATTCATATGCTCAATAAAAATATTATCAATAATAATATCATAATAATAATATTATTATTTATTTTAACAATATTTCTTTCCATTCACTACAATATCTGATATTGTTTCAGGACGTCCCTGCAAAGGCTCTATCTTAATAAATTCCTTACAACCCAGACATGTTATGTTTTCCATATTCATATTCTTAAAATATGGAATATCTTCTTCATTGTCCATAGCAATAGTCTCATTACGGTTAAGAAGATTAAGAACATAAGACATTGTAAGTATTACTCCCTCACCCTTAATATTTATCATATTAATATTACGGATTGTTATATTCTCAACTACTCCACCTCGTCCTAATGCACTCTTCATCCTTACACCAACATCAGTACCTGTAAATGTACAGTTCTCAACAAGTATATCTCTAACGTCTCTTGACATTTCGCTTCCTATTACAAAGCCACCATGTCCTTCATTTACAAGACAGTCATGAACATATATATTGCTGCATGGACCCTCTATAGTTCTTGCAACTGCATTCTTTCCTGATTTTATGCATATTGCATCATCGCCTGTTTCAAACACACTATGATGTATATGTACATCTGTACATGATTCAACATCTATTCCATCACCATTCTGTGCATAGTATGGATTACGCACATTTACATGATCTACTGTAAGACTCCTACAGAAAAATGGATGAATATTCCATGCTGGTGAATTCATAAATGTAACTCCCTGTAAAAGAATATTCCTGCAATATCTTAAGCTTATCATAACAGGTCTGTAAAAATCATAATATTCAGAAGCCTCATCTATAATATCCTGTGTATCACCCTGGATATTCTTCTCGTTTCCAACAAGGCTTGACTTTGATGGCATCCATACTTCTGTTTCTTTCGTTGCAAACACATTATCACTCTTCTTAAGAAGTGCTTCCCACTGCTTGTCTGTTACCTTGAATCTCTTGACTGGACGCCACTCATCTCCACTTCCGTCTATGATTCCTTCACCTGTTATAGCTATATTTTCTGCATTCTCAGCTGTAACTGGTGAGACAGCACGTATACACTGCTGACCTTCATAATTAGTTATTATTAAAGGATAGTCTTCCTTTGACTTTATAAACTTAAGCATAGCCTGGCTCTCAAGGTGAAGATTGATTCCAGACAATATTCTTATAGGCGCACATGCCCATATTCCAGCTGGTACTATTACAGTACCACCACCATTTTCAGATAAGCTTCTTATTGCATTATTAATAATAACTGCATTATCATGTCCTGTTTTAACATCAAGCTTTCCACTTACTGCACCAAGCTCATCTATTGATACCTTAACCTCGTTAAACTTTGGAATAACTACATTATAATCTTCTCTATACACAATAATCCTCCATTTCCAATGCCTTAAAATTTTAATTTGATACATTCTGGTACTTGAATTAAATCACAGACCTATGATATAATATCCGGGCTTATGGGTAATTGGTACTAATATATAGTACTAAAGTGATATTTCAACCCATCAATCAAAAATATTATCAGAAAGGATAACATCTAATTATGCAGAATATTTTTTCAAATAAAAAGCATTGCTTCGCTAATAAGTTTAATATAATTACAAATTCGTCTGCTGTCAATATAAGTATATGTTTTATCCTTACTGTTTTTTTATTCTTAGGTATAGCCATATATTGCAATACAAGGATAAGTGGATTATGCCTTAACAACGAATCAACCAATACCATAACCGATAATTATAATATAAGTTTGATATATTTATATCTATTATGATAATATCATTCTTTCTTATATACTCATTGCAGACCTTAATAATCTTAAGCATATCAACGATACAAGCCTTGATATCATCAACAGATGTCTTAAAACATTTCATCAGGATGTTAATGATATTGCAGCTACAACTGACTATCCATATTCTGTTGCAACCGGATATGGTGCTATAGACGAAAGTGGTATTGATAACTGCTTTAAAGCTGTAGATTCCATCATGTATAAGAATAAAATCAAAAGCAAAAAAAGCAGAGACAACCAGACTCTATCAGATGGATGAAAGGTTCTTATGTAACTCTTTCATCCCATCTATCTCATCACACAGCTCTCTGCTCTTACAGGCTGAACAATCCATAACAAGTCCGTTAAACATATGATTAAGCGAATCTGTAATCTGTTCAATTCTATGTGCCTTATCATATAAAAGCTCATAATCCGCTGTTTTACTTGTCAGAAAGTATATCTGCACTGCTTCAACTTCCTTACGTTTCCTATATGCATTTATCATCTCAGAGCCTATATGTGAAAATGTCATGCCATCTGCTATTGCCTGTTTTGACACTCTTACTGGTTCTCTTTCCTTTACTGATGATATTCTCATCATATATCCTTTAGGAAAATTATGATATCTCACATAGTCAACAGCACGCAGGGCAGCATGCAGGGCTTCTGCATTTTTTTCCTGTATATCCTTAATATATGACTCATTCAGCCGTATAAAAGTGAATCTTGCATATGATATATCTTCCTTTATATCCTGAAGATCTTCTCCCATAAGATATACTCCGTCATCACTAACACATTCACATGACGTAGTAAAGGCTATTGAACTAATGGCTTTATTCATACCTCCACCAAGCTCATATGCCATATCACGTTTTAGAACCAGACTTTCCTGTGCTGTAACCTCCCATGATTTATCTGACGGAAGCTTTTTAATATTTCCATAAGCATCAGAATTAAAGCACTTCTTTAACTCTGATATATCTTTATCATAAATACTTAGAACCTGCATATTACATTCAGCCTTTCTTATGCAGCATCATCCCTGCTGCTTTTCCTTTTGCTTTTCTTTATGCTTTTTTCTTCTGTTTCCCGACCAGTTATAATAAGCTGTAAGCGGTTTTATAAGACATGCGGAAAACTTCATATCAAGATTAAAGAAATATATGATCAACGTGAGTACAAATAATATAATCAGAACTATGGCTGTTATTGCTGCTATTTTTAATATTATCACTGCTTAACTCTTCCCTTCTGTCTTGCATACTCTGCTGCGCCAAGTGCACCCATAAGCTGTGGATCCACCGGCAGCTCTACAACCTTTACCTTAAGTACCTTCTCGATTGCCTGTTTTAAACCTTCGTTCTTTGCACAACCACCTGTAAGTGTGACTGAATCTACTACTCCGGCTTTTTTTGCCATAACAAAGCATCTTTTAGCAACTGAAAGCTCTATACCTGCCGCTATTTCATCCATAGGCTTTCCCTCACCTACAAGCGATATCACTTCACTCTCTGCAAACACTGCACACTGTGCTGTTATTGGAATAACATTCTTAGCTGATAGTGAAAGCTTTGAAAAGTCATCAAGGCTCATCTCAAAGGCTCTTGCCATAGACTCAAAGAAGCGTCCTGTTCCTGCTGCACATTTATCATTCATGGCAAAGTTAAGGACTGTTCCATCAGTATCTATCGCTATACCCTTAACATCCTGTCCACCTATATCTATGATAGCTTTAACAGAAGGATCTGTCACATGGACTCCCATGGCATGACAGCTTATCTCTGATATATTCTCATCGGCAAATGGTACCTTATTACGTCCATAGCCTGTTCCAATAAGATATGAAAGCTCCTCTGCACTATTTAATCCATCCACCTGGCTTATCGCTGTATCAAGTGCATCTTTGGCACTCAATACAGGATTAATTCTGCTTCTTTTTGTAACATCTGCTACTATTTTTCCATCTTCATTTAATATTACACACTTAGTATATGTACTTCCGGCATCACAGCCACCATAAAACTTACTCATATGTCCTCCATACTCTGCATATGCTTACCTGCTGCGCAATCCACGCAGCTTCCTACCAGTTCTGCTTATCATCGAAATCTTCAAGTGTAGGGTCTAGCGGTTCTTCTCTAAACACTGTTCTCATATATCTGTTTATCTCTGTTCTCATATCACGCCTGCTTCCATCCTCTGGACACATAAGATTATGAGTTACCCATATAAGATGTACGCCATGCTTTCTTGCCTCTTCTTCAAAAAGTCCATGATATCCTGACATAGATTTACATCCCATATGTACATACATAATAACTATATCTATACGGAACATTTCACAGAATCTCCAGAGTGCCTCAACGCCTGTTTCATATCCACCGTTAGAACGGTTTCTCATAATCATATTCTCATATAAATATGCCAGGTCCAGCATAGCCTGATGCTTATCTTTTGTATTAACCTTTTCTGTTGATACCATACTAAGCATATCTGTTATTGTCACAACTCCCCAACAGTTAAGAAGCCATATAGGAAGCGCTGTATAATATGCTGCCTGAACGCCCCATGTCATAGCACGGTGGCGATATTCCTTAGCAGCAGGCAGCTTCTTTTCATAACCTTCCATCGCCATACGTGTAAGCTTCTTATCCATATCAAGAAATGCCTGGTTTCTTCCACCAGCAGCCTGATAAACACCATACCTGTAAAGTGCAAGTGTGACTCCCATAACCTGTGGATAATCTGTCTTTGATATTTCCATCCACTCAAGGAACTCGTCAGTTTCTGCGTTAAACCTTTCCATGCTTTTAAAAAATGCATCCCAGTCAAACTTCTCACCTGTCTGTTCCTCTATAAAATGTATGGCATTAAGCACCTCTTCTGCTGCATACTCCTGAACACTTTCCTGTCTGTGCCTTATAGGAACTGCAAGCTGAAATGTCGGTATCTTAAAAGATCTTGCCTCTATACCATTACCCATAAGACTTCCATCACATGTTGTGTTACATTGCACTGCACAACAGCCAATAAGAGGAAAATCATCTGCAAGCGCAACACCAAGCTCAGCTGCTGGCATAGGACATACATCTGATGGCACCCCGTATTCATGTGTCACATCAACATAATAGCTTACACCTGTCTGCGACATCATTGAACTTGTATACACCGCTGGAACCTCTACTGACAGCCATACAAGATTCGGAAAGCCTCCCATAAGGGTACTCATCATATTCTCATCAAATAGCACGATTTTTTTATTAAGTTCTTTATCGTTTCCTATGGCTGGATCTGCCTTAAATATCTGTCCTAACATACCACATATATCTGTTACTATGAGTCCAAGGGCATTGTGCGCCATCCGAAGCTGCAGATCTCTCATACCCTCTGTATGCCTGTCCATAAAATCAGGAAGTGCCAGATAATTCATCATCCAGCGGTACCTGAAAAAGCCTTTCATATTATTGGGCTTTATTATAAATGTTATTAATGTTTTCCAATATCCAAGCCATCTTGTGTAATCATACCAGGTATCCTTAAGTCCACGCCATTCACGTCTTTTCTTAGGCTTCTTACCTGTGTAAAACTTTCCAAGTGGCTCGCTTCCAAGCTTACTTGACATATATTATTCTCCATCCTGTTTTGTATATCTATTTTTATACGGATTGTTCCGTGCTCTTATTGATTTTCTTTATCTCAAGACTTTCAACAAATGCCTGTATTCTTGTTCTTATCTGTCCTGAAGAACCTACTACATATGGCCTGTCTATAGAAAGAACCGGATACCCGTACTCTTCCCTCATAACATGAAATGCTGATGCTCTCTCATAGCCCCAATAATCACAGAACTTTATCTGTTCATATATAAGACCCTCTGCCTTATATTCTTTAGCTATATAATCAACATACTCCTCACGTTCCCTTATTTTCTCTGTGTTCATATATCTTGGGCATTTGCCCCACTGCATATACTGTCTGCATATCTGATATAGAACATCCTCTTCATCATTAAGAATAATCTCACTTCTTCCTGGAAGTGAACCAAAACAGAAACGGTCAGCAACAACAAGTGCCCCTGCTTCTTCTGCAAGCTTTATAAGTTCTGGATTATCTATCTCAGAACCTATAAGTGCTACTCTTGCCCTGTAGTTTTTCTTAATATCCGGCTGTCTTACCTTTAACTCTTTAGCTGTATCCCTTAACTTATCTATAAGGTACTCCTTAGGACAGCAATATGTCGCCAGACATAGCACAGCAAACTCATAACCTGTTATTCTTGGATTATCCTCTTTCCTGTAATCTCCAATCTCTGTTATAAGCCTGCTTATCTCATTCTGTTCATTTACAGCCTTCCTCAATGCTTCATCTGATATATCTATTCCATATGTATTGTGAAGTGGCTCAAGAACATGCAGCCTCATCTGCTTTACATAATGTTTTAGTGCTGACTCATCTGACTTCATAGGAACATCTGAGTATTCCACAAAAAACTTTTCCTTAGTACACAGCTTCTGTCTCTCTATATTTTCAACACACCTGTTCATCTGTGCACATGCATCAGGTGCTATTATACAATCAAGAAAGTTATATCCACCTTCTATGGCACGTTCAAGTATTGCCCTGCACCCCTCACATAGCATGCTGCTCATATAATATGTGCCCATCTCTATAGAACCTGTCCTTGGTGCACGCAATCTCACTGAAAAGCATCCTGGAAGATTAAGCAGTGGTTCAGGAATCTGAAAGCATACAGCTCCAACGGCTATATCCCCCTTTTCCTGTGCTTTTCTTACAAGATCATTATTCACCTCTTCAAGAAGCCTCTCAAAATAATATAAATGTTGTAAATCTTTCAAGTTGTTATCCTTTCTTTAACGAATCAGTTTTTCACCTTCGACCTTTTGACCATTATATTATGATGTACACGAATTACTACATTGCTTTACAATTTCCGCAATCCTATAATATCCCGATATTAGCAAGAGCCTCTCTTGCCCCTTTAACTATCTTTGTATCATCAGAAAGTTTTAATACATTTTCACCTAAAACATCTGCTCTTGCAAGCTCCTCATCACTCTCTATAGCCGCAAGAAGCTGTATATCACCTATATCCATAAGCTCTGTTACCTTGCTGTTAGGAAGTCTGTTTGCAATAACACCTATCTTATCATACATAACAAGCTCATCTGCTACATCTTTGATAGTTTTAACAACCTGACATCCCTTCTTGCTTGCATCTGTGACAAGCAGAAGATGTGTCACCTTCTCCATAACTCTTCTGTTTATCTGCTCAATACCTGCCTCGCCATCTATGACAACATAGTCAAACTGGTCTGAAAGCATAGTGATAACTTCTTTAAGATATGAGTTAATCCTGCAATAACAGCCTGCACTTTCAGGTCTTCCTATTGCTATAAATGCATAGCCATCCTGCTCTTTTAATGCATCATATATTTCATATTTAGCTTCTCCTAAAAGTTCTACTGCAGACTTGGTATCACCATCCTCAACATTCTTTATAACTTCTTTTCTTATATCATCTATGGTTTTATCTACGTCTACATTTAATACTGTTGACAGACCGACTGCCGGGTCTGCATCTATTGCCAGTATCTTCTTATCAGGAAAGCTTTCAACAAGAAGCTTCACTATAACTCCTGCAAGTGATGTCTTTCCAACGCCGCCTTTGCCTGCGACTGCTATTATCTTTGTTTTATCTTCCAACTTTATATCCTCCATATCAATATCTGTATGCACTTAATTACAATTTTCCACTATATATCAAGTGTAGTAACAACACCTGGATGCTCACTAACGAACTTATTGATTTCCTCTGTAAACCTGCTTCCATACTTCATAAGCTTATTCTGTCCTACACCAGATACTGATAGCATAGTGTCTGCATCAACCGGCAGCTTTTCACACATATCTATCAACGTCTTGTCATTAAATATAATGTATGGAGGCATGCCTTCTTCTCTCGCTATAACAAGTCTTAATGCCCTTAACCGCTCAAACAGCTCATAACCTGCAGCAGTAAGTGAATCTGTACTCTTCTTTCTTGTCCTTGAAGCTGCATTGCTTCCTTCTGTAGCAGCACTCGTATTTCCTGAAGCAGCCTTTCTGCCTGTCTGTCCTGCCATATTGAGCAGCTCACCAGCATATGTTCTCTTGGCCTTCTTTATGTATACATGAGTATTTTCATCCCTTAAAGGACTTATATCACCCATTCTTAAAACACTGTACTCTCCATCTGTCTGTATAACATATCCAGCATTTATCATCTGGTCAATAAGGAGCCTTAGTTCTGCTTCTTTTCTATCAGACAACTTTCCATAAGACTTATAGCTTAACGCACCTACTTCCTTAAGCCTTGCACGCTTTGCGCCAAGCAGTGTTCCAAGCACGATACTCAAGCCGAATCTTCCATGTGTTTCTGCCAGACAGTTAATAACCCACTTTGCATCCGCAGTCATATCTATCTGTTCATATTCGTTGTTGCAGTTACCACAATTACCACATGGCTCTCCTGTTTTTTCACCAAAATAGGAAAGAATATAGTTACGAAGACATTCCGTGGTCTTACAATACATTTCCATAGTATGAAGCCTGTGTAAATCGCGCTCTTTTATTATGCTTCTATCCTCATCTTCAACACCCTCAAACTCCTTACTGTCAAGAAGAAACTTATCTATAATGACATCCTGTGCTGAAAACAACATTATACACTGCGATTCACCACCATCTCTTCCTGCTCGTCCTGCCTCCTGATAGTAGTTTTCCATGCTCTGCGGCATATTGTAATGAATAACATATCTCACATTGGACTTATCTATTCCCATTCCAAATGCATTGGTCGCTATAACGACCTGAACCCGGTCATATATAAAGTCGTCCTGATTCTGCTTTCTTGTTTCATTATCAAGTCCTGCATGATACTTTGTGACACTTATCCCCAGTGAACCAAGCTCATCATATAGCTTGTCCACATTTTTTCTTGTAGCACAGTAGATAATTCCACTCTCATCCATATGCTCTTTTATATATCCGGCTATGTACGCATCTTTTTTCTTTCCTGACAGATGCTCTACACTATAGTATAAGTTTTTCCTGTCAAAACCAGTAACAACAACCCTTGGATCTTTTAACTTTAATATGCACTCTATATCTGTCTTTACTTCACTTGTCGCCGTTGCCGTAAATGCACTCACAACGGGTCTTTCTGACAGGCTGTCTATAAAATCAACTATCTTTAAGTAGCTTGGTCTGAAATCCTGTCCCCACTGTGATATACAATGTGCTTCATCAATAGTCACCATCGATATATCTGCTTTTTTTGCAAATGTTATAAAACTCATGGTTTCAAGTCTTTCTGGTGCCACATAGATTATCTTGTACTTTCCATTTGCTGCACAATCAAGTGCTTTATACATCTGTGATTCTGACAGTGTTGAATTAATATAAGCTGCATTTATCCCTGCTTCATTAAGTGACTTGACCTGATCCTGCATAAGTGATATAAGCGGAGATATAACTATGGTTATACCCGGTAACAGTAATGCAGGAACCTGATAACACACTGACTTTCCTGCTCCGGTCGGCATAATCGCAAGTGCATCACGTCCCTGCAATATGGCTTCTATTATATCTGACTGTCCTTTTCTGAAGCTGTCATATCCAAAATACTGCTTCAATACCTGACTGGCATCCATATTATATCTCCATTTCTATTTTCATATTTAGTATTAAGTGTAACACAATTCTGCCATTTTGAAAATTACTCATAAGCAACTTTGTCATTACTTAAAATATCTTTGTCATCATTCAAAAAACATCTTCGCTACAGCTATAAGCAGACTTCCGTTACCTGGAAGATATAATGGCAGATCCTTTCGTGAATTCTGCCTGTTATTTCCACTTACTACATATTCATTTTTAGGCGACTCTATAAGGAGCTGTGAAAGTGCCTCCCTCTTAAGACCAAGCTTGTCCGCTGCCATAGCTATAACTGCAAAATCCCAGCCCCAAAGTGTAGAATAATCCCACACCTCCATGACCTTTTCAAGTGTTGCCCTGTATATATCCATATCAACAATATCTTTAGCACCATAACCATCTAACATACCATATACCTGCAGCATAAGCGGATGATCAATAGCCTTGTTAACATATGTATCCGGACAATTCTCTTGTGATATGTATAAGCCATCATAAACCGGAAGCGGTGCTATTCTGTCTGCTATATTGTTCCATTTCTCTGAAAATGTTACATATCCCAGCTTATCAGCCCACTCTGCCGCTATCTTTAAGCCGTATCTAAAGTATGCAAGCTCAAACACAGGATTCCTTGTATCCTCTGGGAGATGTCTTTCCTGTACTGGTATGACAGGTGCTTCTATGTTAAATGTATCTGAGGCAATATCATATACAAGATAATCTTCCATGAATTCGGCAGTCTCTTGCACCAGAATCCAGTACTTATGCATATATCTGTCTGTTTTTTTCTTAAAATGCACGTCGTTATTATAACAATCCAGCACCATCTGCAGCATATTTATTATATGAGGCTGCTGCCATATAAGCAGTGGTGCAATCTTTGACGGACAATCCTTTCCTGTGTATGATACCATCTTCGTCCACCTTGCACCCCTATAACCATTTCTTGCTGCATTTTTTTTAGCTTCTGGAAGTATGCTTATATACCAGTCAAAGCTTTTTTCAAGAAGCTCTGGGTGTCCCCACAAAGCGGCCCACGCCATATGCCAGTAATGCATCTCAAGATGTGCTTTTCCATACCAGCTGTTACATGTAAGACCTGTTTCTGCTGGTGGTATATAACCACTGTCATTAACTATAAGAAGATACTGTGATAATATAACTCTTCTCATAAGCTCATCATTTTCATGGTAGAGAAACTTTCCGCTGCTCCAGTAATTATGCCAGAATGTATATACATTTTCTTTTATTGCTGCAAATGTATCTGCAGAACACTCATTATCTGCATTAGCCTTGTTATTATCTACACACATATTACTTTGAACATTATTATATATACTGGCATATATTCTATCTTCATCCTCAAACCCAACGCATAGATAGAGAACATTGTCACTATCTGCCTTATTTATACGATATCTGTGTTTGTCTGCCTTTTCCAGAACTCCATTAGTTTTTATATGAACTGAATAATGCGTGTTGTCAATCTGTCTTTTTATCTTATATATCTTTTTATTCTTTATCTCTGCACTACCATCAGCAGGAATTTCATCTGATATCTTACAAGTCTCACTATTATATTTTTCACTTGATATATTAACCAATTCATTATAATTTATCACTGTAACTTTATCATAGTGTACTTTATCATCCAACCAGTCAGAACCCGTTATATCGCATGAAGCATACGGAAAATGTGTATCCACACAAAGCCCTTTCTTCAAGAGTTCAGACTCCACCCTAAAAGCAACAGTATCTGACTTATTATCACATACTGTTTCAACGCTTACCTTATACTCATGCGAAGCATAGCTTACTATAAAATCACTTTTTAACACGCCTGTTGTTATATCAAGAGTCTGGTTTATATCTGATAACATATCAGAAGTCAGATATGTACCATCAACTGACAATGCAATCCTTGCAAGATTAAACTTGTGAGGATTCATTCGTACCCAGTCATAAGCTGCCTCATTTCCTTCATATTTTACACGTGGATATGACACTTTTCTCCCAAGAAAATCATATTCAGTCATACACACATCATCCATAGTATAGCGATATCCAGGATAAGTGTGCCATGCCCACTCTGCCATAGTACACAGCGGTGTTTCTTCACTATATTCATCATAAAGTGTCTGCATTCCTGTAACATCTGCCGTAAAACAAAACCTGCCATTACCAACTGTCAGTGGTGAATTTGCATCTACATTATTTAAATGTGGGGTATATTTTCTTACTACATCTAGTCTATTAATCACATCACCATTATTCATATTTTTATTATTACTTTTATCTATGTCTTTACCCATATTTTCATTTACACTCTTATTTACACTCATATTTATACTTTTGTTCATATTCATATTCCCCACATTTGATATTAGAATTTTATTTCTCAGCTAACTTAACAAATAATTAGATATGTTATGTACATATATAAAATTATACCACTATTTCATAGACAAAAAAACGCCGAAAGTATCTCTTATTAATTGCAAATAACTGAAAAAGAGTTTGTATATAACAGTTTCCCATTAATACAAACTCTTTTTAAACAATGCCTATGGATTAATAAGTTTCTTTACTACCCTCTGAATGTTCAGACTGACATCATTTTATTTTTTTATTAAGCCTCTTTTTTTAGACTCTCTTACTGCGTATACACTTATACCTGCTAATCCGCCAGATACTGCAAGTACAGCTGCTAATAAGCCAACTGGTGCCTTATCACCTGTCTTTGTATTGTTATCTGATACTTCTGCATTTCCTGATTCTGATGGAGTCTGTGGTGTATCCTTATTCTGTGAATTATCTGCATTATTTCCATTATCTGAACCACCATTATTATCAGGTGAATCTGATGGATCCTTAGGTATTTCAGGGAAACCATTAGCAAGATAACTCTTCCACTCATCATATCCTGTTGCAATAAGCTCATCTGCAAGATTATTATCATAGTAAGAAACTGTTGTTCTTGTTGAATAAAGAATCAAATCCTTATTATTAATCTTATTATTTCCAACACTGTTACCATCAAGATTGTAAAGCTCATATACATTTACATACTTCTGGTCTGCTCTTGTTGGATCCACATCTGAATACAATGGTCTGTAAGAATCATTGGCTTTATCATATACATAATTAGAAGCCCATGTTCCGCTGCCATCAACAAGATATACATCAAAGCCATTATTCATAGATGTATCTTTTACAACTTCCTGCTCTTTATCAGCTATTTTAACATCCTTAAGCCAGCTGTATGCACTTTCAACAGCATCCTTAATATCCTGTGAAGGATTATGTATAGTCATAAGATAGTCGATAACATCCTTTGTTGTATAAGAACTGACAGACTCTCTTTCATATGTATGTCCCATAGTTACATTTCCAGACTTGTCATACTGTGTTGCCCAGCCAGACTTTTTATTGTTATTGCTGATCTGCGATTTTACAATAAAATCATTTCCTTTTTCTACTGCTGACTTTATTTCATCAACATTCATCGCTTTCCTTGCAAACACATAATCCTGATTGTTAAGTATTGCAATATCACTAAGAAGTGTAAGTACCTCAGTCATAGCCTTGTTACCCACTTCTATATTAGCATTAAAGCCACTTCCACTACCTGGATTCATACTCCATCCACCATTATCATGCTGTGTTGTAAGAAGGTACTTAATACCTTTTACAAATGCATCCTGATACTTTGAATCTTCTGGCTTATTAGCTGTTATATACTTTGCAAGATACTTTAATTCTGATGTTGTTGCACCATTGTAAACACTTGAAACATCTTTCATGCTTCCAAGTCCTGTTTCCTTCTGTGACATTTCATAATTATCAGGAAGTACCTGGAATCCACCATCTTCGTTCTGTAATGCTACAATAAGATCTGCTACTGATGTAGTAACATCAAGTGTTCCCTCAAGCAATGCATCATAACGCATGCCATATCCTTTTGAAGATGTTTCATATGAAGGAACAGACTCTGTCTTCATAACTGGAACCGCTGCATAAAAGCTGTCTGACATTTTGCCATCCTTGTACATATCTGCACCAAATATATTAAGTACATATGCAACTGGAAGATACACAACATTATAATCTTCTGTTAAAAATGTGTTATAATCTGCATACTTTTCTTTAACATTGACCTTTGCTGGTATCTGCTCATCTGTTAATGCACCTGATGTAACTTTGCCATTAATCTCAACATCTGAAGAACCAATCTTAAGCTTAACTGTTGTGTCATTCATAGTGATAGTTATGTCATCACCATTTTCCTTGTAATCAGCACCTATATAAGCAAACATATTTTTCATAGGTGCCATAAGATTACTTGTTGTCTTAGCATCAGTTGCATTGCCTGTAGCTAATACATTAACATTATTATCAAGCCATACTCTTTCATAATCATCTATTAAAAATACTGGATCATTTGTATTAAACCATACTCTTCTTACAACCATATTAGAAAAATCATAACTTCCTCTTGTTACAGTTGCTGCACTTACTGGTAAAACAGATACAGGTGCTGCTATAACTGTAAGCATTGTAGCAGCCACAATACCTATAGCCGCTTTTTTCATACCTTTTTTTATATCTCGTCTCATATTTATCTCCATTCTTACACTGCTTTACTTTAGGACTATTTATTCACCAAGCGCCTTTTTCCATGTATTATATACCGCTGTAGCATTAACATCTGCCTTAGTTCTTACATATGAATATCCTATTCTTCTTTCACTCATGCCATAATTCATGCTAAGCTGTGCCACTGAATCTCTTCCTGCAAATATTTCATAGAACTTATTGTCTGTCATCTTATTTGCCATCTGTGCTTTTGTGAATCCATAATATTCACCTGTTGTATCAAGTCCATAGAAACGTCCAAACTGCTTTGTCGTACTTCCATCCTTTAATATTAATCTGTCAGTTCCAAGTTCTCTTGTTCTATCAGCTATATTATATACACCATATCCTGTTATACCGACTGAATTAATCCAGTTCACATAGCTTGTAATAGCCTCCTTTACCTCTGCACTTGGATTGACTATGTTAGCAAGTACCTTTACCATTGTAAGACTTTCATCCGGAGATACAGAAGGAAGCTCAAATGCTCTTCCACCTGCTGGAACAGGATTTTTTTCATCTGGATCATACTGCTGTGCCCAGCCTGTTTTTATTCCATCGATTACCACCTGTGCCCTTATTACAAAATCAAGACCATTATCCCATACTTCCTTTAAAGTATCATGTTTTATACCAAGCTCAAGCACATACGGATTAGTCTGTGCCTTTATTTCATCTCTTGCCCACGCATAGTCCTCACAAAGTTCATTATCAGTAAGCCCTTTATCGTTTGAAAGTGCGTATATTGATTCCATAAGGTCAGGCATGGCATTATCGTTAAATGTTATATTTCTGAAATAGCCAACACCATATGGATAATACTGTGGCCATCCACCATTGTTATTCTGCGAATCGCACATATACTTTGCTGCTTTCCAGAAGCCCTTTTCTATCGCAGAAAGTTGTGTTTCATATCCTGCAAAAAGCTCAGGATTTTCTTTTGAAAGTCTTATAATCCTTGATAAGAACTTCATGTGTCCATGAGTTGCTCCATTATCTACTGTTGAATATCCCTTTGTATATAATCTTGCAAAAGAATCCTCAAGCAGATCATACTCTGTATTTGTCTTAGCCCATCCACCATCTTCATTCTGGTAAACAGGATTTACTACATTAAGTCCAGCTTTTATCATATCAGCAACATTAGCTTTTACCGCTGCTTCGTCAAGCTTAGTAACATCAATTCTTCCTTTCATTTTGCTGTATGTATTAGAATTGGACTCCATTTTCTTTGTTGTATAATCAGACTTCGAGTTAACAACCGGTGAAGCTGCTGCATCAGATGCATAGAATGCAAACGCCATCTCTATTCTGTGCATTGCATCATTCCATATTACATTTCCACCAAGTGCTTCCGCTGTAAACTTAACTGGAAGATAACATGCATAATAATCACTTCCATCAACATTTTTTTCTTCATCTACTTTTTTAAAATATGGTGCTATCTCACTTCTCATAGTAAGTGTAGTTTTTTCTTTTCCATTATCAAGTTCAGCTGTTGTACTGCCTGCTTTCATAGTAAGTGTAAGCCCGTTATAAGTAATGACAATATTTCCTGTATTAACATCCGCATCAACATGTCCTGTAATATCCTGTAATGAATATTTCATAGGTGCCATCATACCTTCAACATTGCCTTCTCCAAGAACCATATCTGCTTTAATAAGAAGTCCTTTTTCAATCTCTTCCGGTGCCCATTTTCCACCATTCTTTTTGGTATAACGGTTAGGCTCATATTCACCTATAGCAAGAAATCTAAGCACAAGATCTCCCAATTCTACCTGTTCATTATCTGCCGCATATACATTCTCTACATTACCTGCCTTTAAAAGACTAACTGTCGGAACACCAGCCATCATTCCAGACAGCATTGTTGTACACAACCCAAGCGTAACCAGTGATTTTGTAACTTTTCGCATTCCACTGCCTCCTTAACATTATATAATTTGATGATTGTATTATAAAATCAATATTAAAAACAGACTACCAATTATCGGTAAAGTATCTTATA